>SKER01000313.1_pt1 | contig 61839 bp, 53 predicted proteins | sample 4826961 | NCBI WGS metagenome assembly SKER01 (sample SAMN11008804, study PRJNA524170) | human gut metagenome | biome: Human fecal sample; material: Feces; isolation source: fecal sample from pouch patient p47 | host: Homo sapiens | place: Israel: Tel-Aviv | collected 2016-11-16 | reverse complement strand
GTGCAGTTCAGAGGCTTCAAGTTCGATTGGTGCGGCGTATAGGATTCCGCGCATCCGCTTCGCGGATCCGCACCGGCTTCGCCCGCCTGCCGGCGCGCTCGCCCGCTCGCTACGGACGCTCCGCGTCCGCTTCACGCTCGCGCCTCGACCGAGGTTCGAATCCATGCGGTGTTTACGTAAAAGAAAAGCCCCCGTTGCCGGAGGCTTTCAAGTTCAATTGGTGCGGCGTATAGGATTCGAACCTATGACGTTCTGATTCGTAGTCAGACCCTCTATCCAGCTGAGGTAACGCCGCAGCGCAAGACATATAAAACCACTTTAGTTAGTTGGAGTCAAGCACAATCTCAAACTTTTTTGAGAATATGTTCCTTACGCAGCTCCGTATGCGTCAGCGTCCCCCATGCGATCAATCGGTTTTTCAACCACATCGAACCCAGCACCGAGCTCCCTCAAAAGCGAGCGCACCCGCTGGGCACAGTCATAATCGGCAAACGAGATACTCAGCATGCGCGCGACCTGGTTAGAAGTCCCAACTCCATAGAACCGCTCAAGCGCCACAAGCCCCTCGTGCGTCACAAAAGTCTCGACTACATGCGACGACTCCTCAAAACACCATTGGGTCAACGGGCCCTCGCTCGTCTGCCGCACCACCAAACCACCCACACCCGATGGCTCACACGTAACTAGTAAGTGCTCCCCACCTTCATCGCTCTCAAACAAAACTACCCGCTCATCAAACAGCTCCATCGCATCCCCTTCCTCTCGCTTCTATTTAACATAAGCATAGCAGGTAGATGGCTGTATACAGAACGTTTGTTCGTGTGTTTTCTATTGAGCTGTCCGCACGATATGGTATAGCTCCGCACACAAAAAGGGCGCCCCAGAAAGGAGCGCCCTTGCAAATCGCTTATGTAGGCAACCTACGCGACCGGCTCGATCTTCTCGAGGCCGCCCATGTAAGGACGAAGAACCTCGGGAATCGTGATGGTGCCGTCGGCGTTCTGGTAGTTCTCCAGGATGGCGGCCATGGTGCGGCCAGCCGGCAGGCCGGAACCGTTGAGGGTGTGCAGGTAGCGCGAGCCCTTGAAGTTCTCGGGGTCGCGATACTTGATGTTGGCGCGACGGGCCTGGAAATCGCCGCAGTTAGAGCAGGAGCTGATCTCCTTGTAGGCGTTATAGCTCGGCAGCCAGACCTCGATGTCGTAGGTCTGACGGGCAGAGAAGCCCAGGTCGCCGGTGCACAGGCTAATCACGCGATACGGAAGGCCCAGCTGCTGAAGCAGGAACTCGGCCTCGGCGGTCATGCTCTCGAGCTCCTCGTCGGACTCCTCCGGCTTGGCAAACTTGACCATCTCGACCTTGTCGAACTCATGCTGGCGGATGATGCCGCGGGTGTCGCGACCAGCGGAGCCGGCTTCCTCGCGGAAGCAGGGGGTGAAGGCGGTGTAGCGGCGCGGCAGGGTATCAGCATCGAGAACCTCGCCGGCGTGCAGGTTGGTAAGCACGACCTCGGCGGTGGGGATCAGGAAGTTGTCGCCCGAGACGTGATAGGCGTCGTCCTCGAACTTGGGCAGCTGACCCGTGCCAAACATGGTCTGACGCTTGACGACGATGGGCGGCCACCACTCCTTAAAGCCACGGCTGGTGTGCGTGTCAAGGAAGAAGTTGATGAGGGCGCGCTCAAGACGGGCGCCGGCGCCACCGAGAACGGTAAAGCGGCTGCCGGAGAGCTTGTTGCCGCGCTCGAAATCGAGGATGTCGAGGTCGGTGCCCAGGTCCCAGTGCGGCTTAAAGTCGAAGTCGAACTCGCGCGGGGTGCCCCAACGACGGCGCTCGATGTTCTCGTCCTCATCCTTGCCGTACGGCGTGGCCTCGCAAGGGATGTTGGGAAGGTGAGCCATAAAGTCGTACTGCTCCTGCTCGAGAGCGGTGCGGCGCTCGGCCAGACCGTCAATCTTCTCGTTGACGGCGCGCACGGCCTCCTTGGCGGCCTCGGCCTCGTCCTTCTTGCCCTCCTTCATCAGGGCGCCAATCTTCTTGGACTCGGCGTTACGCGTGGCCTGGAGCTCCTCGACCTCGGTGATGACGGCACGGCGCTCGTCGTCGAGTTCAAAGAACTTCTCGCGATCCCAAGACGTCTGGCGATTTGCCATGGCGGTATCGATGGCATCGGGGTTCTCGCGAACAAACTTGATATCAAGCATTAGATCCTCCGGCGATATACATTCCATTTAGGTTGCAACCTTGTACATGTATGGGCAAGTATATACTTATGAGCGTTTACGACCCAACCCAACTACGCAAGAAGGCACCCAATGGACGCAGTTTTTTCCTTTTTGTTTGGCACCCGCACCGGTTTTGCCATCCTTTTCGCCGGCGGCATCCTACTGTTTGCGATTCTTGCCTTTGTAATGGAGAAGCGCACCCATAAGATGTATGTCGACCGTGGCCCCAAGTCCGAGGACGAAGAAGACGGCTTCTGGGACTAGCCTGCCAAAAAGAGACAGGCTTATTTTGGTCGGTTTTATCTGGGCAAACGCAAGCGCCCCGCAACTGGAATTGAGCCAGTCGCGGGGCGCTTTTCGTACATGCAACAAAACCGCAGGAAAAAACCTGCCAAAATAAACCTGTCCCTAAATGGCGGGTTTTACTGGAGGGTGGCGTCGATGGCCTTGACCAGAGCGCTGCGCATGCCGGCGTCCTCGAGCGCGACGACGCCCTTGATGGTGGCGCCACCGGGTGAGCATACGGCATCCTTCATCGCCGCAGGATGCTGGCCAGTCGCAAGCTGTAGCTTTGCCGTGCCCAGCACCATCTGGCTCACAATGCGATAGGCATCGGCGCGCGGGATACCGTGCTTGACGGCCGCGTCGCCCAAGGCCTCAATCGCCATGGCGACAAATGCCGGTGCGCAACCGCCCACGGTACCGCCCACAAACAGCAGACTCGTGTCGAGCTCGACGACGGTGCCAAGCTTACCGAGCAGGTCGAGCACCACGGCACGCTGCTCGCCGTTGAGCGTAGAGGACTTCTCGCAGGCGATGACGCCCTCGCCCACCGAAACCGGCGTGTTGGGCACCGTCGAGATGTGTGCGACACCCGGCAGGACCTGCTCCCACTTGGCGCTATCCCAGGTCCAGGCGACCGAAAGGACAACCTTGTCGGCAAGGGTTTCTTTGAGCGGAGCGAAGACCTTCTCAATCATGTATGGCTTGACCGCAGCAACCACGATATCGGATGCGGCGACAACCTCCGCCGCATCACGACAGGCAACCATCCCACGTGCCTCACAACGCTCGACCAAGGCGTCGTAGTGGCCCGCGCAGGCGCACATATCGCTCGCAGCCACACCGGCGGCGATCCAGCCATCGGCCATAGCGCTCGCCATATTGCCAAAACCGACAAATCCGATCTTCATATCTCATAGTCCTCTCAGACACGCTCTTCAAAACGAAGGCTATTGTCCCACGGCATTGTTTCGTATTGCCGACCTATTTGTGATACGGCTCGCCACGGCTGATCTTGCAGGCGCGGTAGATTTGCTCCAGCAGCACCACGCGCGCCAAGTTGTGCGGCAAGGTAATACGTCCAAAGCTGAGCATCTCGTCGGCTCGTGTGCGCACGTCATCGCTCACGCCGTCCGATCCACCAATCACAAAGGCAATGTCGCTGTTACCACGCAGCATAAGATCGTCGAGCCGCGCCGAAAGCTCCTCGCTCGAGCGCTCTTTGCCCTCAATGGCAAGCAGGATCACATGCGCTCGAGGCGGCAGGGCTGCAAGAATCGCCGCACCCTCCTTGTCGCGTGCGGCATCCACGCCGCCCGCCTTAGCCGGGTCGATATCGGCCACCTCGCGGATATCCACCTTGGCATAGGCACCTAGGCGCTTGGTGTACTCAGCGCACGCGTCCTTCCAAAAGCGCTCCTTGAGCTTACCGACGCAAACGACGGTGTATTTCACGCGCGTCTACTCCTTCGAATCGTTTTGAACTTTGCTGGCGGTCAGCATCTGCTCGAACATCGAGGCCGACTGCGAGAAATCGCTCGGCAGTACGACCGTCGAGGTTTTACCCGTGCGAGCGAACTCTGTCATCATCTCGGACCACTGCGTAAACATGAACAGCTGGTTGGCCTCGTCGTTACCGACACCCGTCTCCTGGATGATCTCGAGCGAATCCTTGATGCCCAGCGCGATGGCCTTGCGCTGGTTGGCGATGCCTTCGCCCGCCTTTTCCATCGCCTCGGCCTCGGCGGTCGCCTCGGTGACGCGCTTGATGCGGTCGGCCTCGGCGAGCTCCTGCGCAGCAGCGCGCTTTCGCTGGGCAGCATTGATGTCGTTCATGGAGTTCTCGACCTCGGTCGGCAGCGCGATCTTGGTGATGAGTGTCGACACGAGGGTAAAGCCGTAGGCAGCCATCTGCTCGGACACGGTGGCATTAACGTCCTTGGCGATGTCATCCTTCTTGGCAAAGACCTCATCGAGCGTATAGACAGGGATGGAAGAGCGCAGGGCGTCGGTGATGAAATCACGCATCTGGTCGACGGGCTCCTGCAGCATGTAGTAGCTCTTGTAGATGCCCGAATCTGCCGGGCCGGCGCCCATGTCATAGCTCACGTGGTACTGAGCAGAGACCTCAAGGCCGATGGTCACGTTGTCCTGGGTCTTAACGTCGATGCCAAAACCGTTTTTCATGGTGCGCAGACTCACCGTGGCGGCCTTGCGGTCGATCACGGGCACCTTCATGTGGAAGCCCGCGTTGACGATGCGATTGAACTTGCCCAGACGCTCGATGATCACGGCATGCTGCTGTTCAACGACATAGCAGGCGTTGGGGAGCAGCAGCAACAAAATGATGATGGGAAGTAGAAAGCTCGTAAGAGCAGCGATGATACCGGACAACAGCATGGTCTCTCCTCTGATAGGCACACGTTGGTATTAGGATACCCGCACGAAGCAGCCTCGTGACACCAACAGGAGGCCCATAACAAAAAAGCCCCCATTGCTGGGAGCTCTTTCATTTAATGGTGCGGGCGAAAGGACGTCCGCGTATCCGCTTCGCGGATCCGCACCGGCTTCGGCCGCCTGCCGGCGTCCTCGCCAGCTCGCTAAAAACGCTCCGCGTTTTCTTGACGCTCGCTCCTTCGCAGGTTCAAGTCCCTGCGATGGGCCCATAACAAAAAAGCCCCCATTGCTGGGAGCTCTTTCAATCAATGGTGCGGGCGAAAGGACTTGAACCTTCATGGGGTTGCCCCCATACGGACCTGAACCGTACGCGTCTGCCAATTCCGCCACGCCCGCGTGCAGGAATTAGAATAACGGAGCACCATCGCGAACGCAAGAACTATTTTTGAAAAAGTTTGCAGGCATTTTCCCAAGCTGCTCGCGCGATTGCCTCAGCATCCTCGCCGGTACGATCGACACGGTCGTTGACCAGCGTGTTTGCCGTGATAGAAATCATTGCCGGCTCGCACTCAAGACCACGAATGGGCTCCGGTGCCATATACGGGCAATCCGTCTCGAACAAAATGCGATCGAGCGGGGTCGCCGCAAATGCCTCGCGCACGTCGTCGTTGCGCTTAAAGGTGGCCGCGCCGCCATAGGCGATATAGCAGCCCAAACCCACAAAGCGCTCCATCGTGGTTCGATCCTCGCCAAAGCAGTGCAGCACGCAACCGGCCTGAGGCACGCCTACCTCGCGCAGCACGTTGTACGCATCAACGTGCGAAGTGCGCTCCCCATCCGAGTCCTCGTGCCGCAGGTGCAGCTCCACCGGCACATTGCGGCGCACGGCAACTTCGAGCTGACGTGCCATGCAATCAATCTGCACGCTATGGGGCGCCGGCGCGATGTCGTCATCGTAATCCATGTGGTAGTCCAGGCCGATCTCGCCGATACCGGCGCACAAAGGGTCATCGAGCGCAGCAACGACCCGTGCGTGAATATCGTCGGTATAATCCGGCGCGCCATAGGGGTGAACGCCAGCGAGATACTTGATCTGCGGAATATCCCGCATCGGCAGAATTTCGCGCACGAGCCAGTCGCTATAGTCCGTCACGCTGCGCTTGTCGGCGATGGGGTCGAGCATCGTCACCAACAGATCGACGCCCGCGGCTTTGGCGCGCACGAGCGTTTCGGGCACTTCTTTGCCCCAAAACGAAAGCAGATGCGCATGCGTGTCGGCAAGCGGTGCCAAGGGCACGGGGCAGGCAACCGTCTTCTTTTTCTTGGTAAACGTCACGCGTTCGGCATTATGCGTCATGGATTAGCTCCTGGGCCAGGCGGACAAAGTCAGCAACATCGAGCGTCTCGGCGCGCGTGGTGGGTGAGATACCGCAAGCCTCAAAGGCGGCATCGAGCACGTCCTTGGCAAAGCCGTTGGCGCTCATGGAATTGCGGATGGTCTTGCGACGCTGAGCAAATGCGGCGTCAATCACGCGGGCCACAAACCCGCGATCGAGTCCTTCGGGCACCACGCCGTCAACACGGTCGATACGCACGACGGCCGAGTCCACGTGCGGTGCCGGCATAAAGCAACGCGGCGGCACCTCAAAGCGACCCGTCACCTGCGCATACAGACCGAGCTTTGCCGTATAGCCGCCATAGGTCTTATTGCCCGGCACTGCGGCAATGCGATCGGCAACCTCCTTTTGAACCATGACGACGGCGCGCTTGAGCGCGGGCATCGTCTGGAAGAACTGCAGGATGATCGTCGCCGCCACGTTATAGGGCAGGTTCGCGACAAATACCGTCGGCTCACCGCCCGCAACCTGCTCAATCTGCTCCGGCGTCACCCTGAGCGCGTCGCCCATGATAAAGCGGAAGTTGGCGTAGTCAGCGGCATGGGCATCGAGCACCGGCTCGAGCTCGGGGTCGGCCTCGATCGACGTGACGCACGCCGCCTCCTGCAGCAGCGCAAGCGTGAGCGTACCAACGCCCGGACCGACCTCGAGCACGCGCTCATCGCCCGCAAGCTCGGAAAGCTCGCAAATGCGCTCAATTACATGGTTGTCGATCAGGAAGTTCTGGCCCAGGCGATGCTTGGTCGCAAGGCCAAACTCCTCCAGCAGCTCCCTTGTTGCCGTGGGGTTTGCCAAAGGCGAAGTTGTCATAGTTGCCTCCTTAGCATGGTGGCGGCGTCTTGAAACAAAAGGGCATGGACCGTTACGGCCATGCCCTTACATCTAAACAGCAAATTGCCGATATGGCGCGCGGCGGCTTAGCCCAGACGCGGGAACAGCGGCTCGCCCTTCTCGACGGGCTGACCACCGGCAAGCAAGCCCCAAGCGCAAATGCCCTTGAGGTCGTCGCTCGCGGCCTCGTCCTCGCACGACAGGCGGCGCAGGGCCTCGGCAGAGGTCTGAGGCATGAGCGGCATCAGCAGGTGAGCGGCGATGCGGATGGCCTCGAGCAGGTTGTAGATCACAAATGCCAGCTCGGCAGCCTTGGTCTCGTCCTTGGCAAGCGCCCAGGGCTCGGAGTCCTCGATGTAGTGGTTGGCGGCATGGATGAGCTCCATGACCTCGTCCTTAGCTCCACCGTAATCGAGCACGTCCATCTTGGCCATGTAGCGCTCGACCAGGCCATCGGCGATCTTTGCCAGCGGGTTTTCGAACGCATCGAACGACGCGGGCTTGGCGGGCGCGCAACCGTCAAAGTACTTGCCGCTCATGTTGAGCGAACGCGAGATAAGGTTGCCCCAGCTGTTGGCCAGGTCGGCGTTGTAGACCTGCTCCATGCGATCGAAGCTGATGGCACCGTCGGTGCCGGGGACGACGTCGGTCATGAAGTAATAGCGATAGCCCTCGACGCCCAGCATGTCGATAACGTCCTGCGGAGCGATGGCGTTGCCGCGGCTCTTGGACATCTTCTCGGCCTTGCCGGTCTCGGCATTGCGCACGGTCAGGAAGCCGTGGGCAAAGACGTGCTCGGGCAGGGCCTCACCGATGGCCATGAGCATGGCGGGCCAAATGACGCAGTGGAAGCGGATGATGTCCTTACCCACGATGTGGAACTGCGCGGGCCAACGATAGGCCAGTTCGGCACGCGCCTCGTCGGTGTCGACGCCGTAGCCGACGGCCGTCATATAGTTGAGCAGCGCATCGAACCACACGTAGGTCACGTGGCCCTCGTCAAACGGGACCTGAATGCCCCAGTCAAAGCTCGTGCGGCTCACGGAAAGGTCGTTAAGGCCGCCCTCGACAAAGCTGCGCACCTCGTTCATGCGGAACGCAGGCTCGACAAAGTCGGGGTGCTCGTCGTAAAGCTTGAGCAGCTTGTCCTGGAAGGCGGAAAGCTTAAAGAAGTAGGACTCTTCCTGCACGCGCTCAAGCGGACGGAGGCAGTCGGGGCACAGGTGCTGGCCGACGCTGCCGTACTCCTCGTCGCCCTTCTGGACCTGCGTATCGGTGAAGTAGGTCTCGTCAGGCACGCAATACCAGCCGTCGTAGCTGCCCTTATACAGGTAACCGGACTCCTTCATGCGCTCCCACAGGTACTGCACGGCATGATGCTGGCGCGGCTCGGTGGTGCGAATGAAGTCATCGTTGGAAATCTCGAGCTTGCTCCAAAGCTCCTTGAAGTGCGGAGCCTGGCTGTCGGTCCACTCCTGCGGCGTCATGCCATGCTTGGCTGCGGCCTCGGCGACCTTCTCGCCGTGCTCGTCCATGCCGGTCAGGAACTTAACGTTGTAGCCGGCGGAGCGGCGATAGCGAGCCTGAACGTCGGCGATGATGGTGGAATAAGCCGTGCCCAGGTGCGGATCGGCGTTGACGTAGTAGATGGGCGTCGTGATAAAGAACGAAGGCTTGCTTTGATCCATGGGGTTTGTCCTCCAGAAAAACGTTGCATACAGGGGATGATTCTAGCGCAAGGGCTGGATATCCTCCATCTATTGCATATCGAGCACCATGGCATAGACATCGCGCTTGCGGCGCGAATACTTCTGAGACAGGCGCTTGGCCACCGCAGAGGCGGGCTCCCCCTCCTCGAGCGCGGCGCGGATATCCTCGCGCAGGGCCTCGTCGGGATCCGCTGCCGCGGCGCCAACCGGTACGATGCCAGCCTCCTCGTCCTCGCTCGGCGGCGCGATGACCAGCGCAATCTCGCCCTTTACCTCGCCGCGAGCACGCAGCTCCTCGGCGAGCTGGGCAGCGGGCCCGCGCAAGACCTCCTCGTGCAGCTTGGTGAGTTCGCGGCAGACGGCAACCTCACGCTGGGGAAAGACCTCCGCCACGGCCTCGAGCGTCGCCACGATGCGATGTGGAGACTCGTAGAAGATGAGCGCGCCGGGTACTACGGCAAGGCGCTGCAAACGGCGCACGCGGTCGCCGTGCTTTCGGTCCAAAAAGCCCTCGAAGAAAAAATGCTCGCAGGGAATGCCGGACGAAACGAGCGCCGTGACGCAAGCAGAGGGCCCGGGAATAACTTCTACGGGCACATCGGCCTCACGCGCTGCCTCGACCAGCACCTGGCCGGGGTCGGACACACTCGGCATGCCGGCGTCCGAGGCAAAGGCGAGGGTCTCCCCCGCCAGCAGGCGGTCGACCAGGCCGGCGGCGCGGCTGGCGATCACATTCTCGTCGCAACGGACAAGCGGCTTGGAAATGCCCAGGTGCATCAGCAGCTTTGACGTCACACGCGTGTCTTCGCAGCAAATGGCATCGGCGGCGGCAAAGGCCTCGCCAACGCGCGGGGACAGGTCGCCCAGGTTGCCGATGGGCGTGCCGACCACATAGAGTTTGCCCGTATGGGCGCTGTTTTGCGTCATATCAACCTATTCAATCATGCCGCGCTCGAGCGTACCGAGTGCCGCGCGGGCGTCCCATGCTGCAATGCGCTTCTCGGTCTTCCACGTTTGGAAGAACCAACCGGCAGCCGGCGCAAACGAAGCCAGCTGGTTGGCGATAAACACGCGCTCGTAGGCATTGCGGCCCTCGGGCGTAACCGACGAGTTGGCAAAGATCGCCGCGCCCGACCATTCGCCCACCAGCACGGGGAACCCTGTCGAGATCGCTTCTTTAAGCTCGCGCTTGTTACGCGAAATCGCCGTCGTCAGCCCGCGGGGGCTCGTGATGTCGAGCGCATACTCGTCGCGGTAATGGTACAGGTGAAGGTCCATGTAGACGTTCTTGTACTTGGCACCGCGCATAAAATGCTTCCACTCGCTGGGATGCCCCGAAGACGAGAAGACGACGATCTTATCCTCGGGCATATACGAACGGACGAGCTCGTAGGCATCGCGATAGAAATTGCGCAAGTAGTGGGCCGGAATTCCATCCGTCATGGTAAAGAGGCTCTTGCGGACGCTCATCTGCGGCGTGTCCAGCAGCTCAATGCCCAGCAGGCTCTCGGCCTCGCCGTAGCGATCGGCCAAGCGCTCGAGCACGTCGAGTGCGACATGACGGCCGTTGGTGGACGAATGCCACTCGGCAACAGCCTCCGGCGTGGTGGGCGAATCGTTGGAATCGCCCTGGCCACCGGGCACCGTCGCCAGATCGAGCAGCACGCGGATGTCGTACTTGGCAGCCCACTCAATTGCACGGTCGATGTAGTCGACAACCGAGATGTAGGACGCATCGGACTCCTGCGAACCAAAGGCATACCAGGGCACCGGCAGACGCACGGCATTGAGACCGATCTGCGCCATGCGGCGAAAATCGTCCTCACTCACAAACGTCTCGTAATGACGGCGCATGCGCTCGTTATAGGCGGCGGTGCCCATGGCCTCCTGCAGCTCGGCCGCGTTGGATGCACCGGTCGCCGCGTATAGCGACGGGGTCACCCAAGGCTCGGGAATAAACCAGCCAGAGAGATTAACGCCGAGTATCCTCTCCATCACTGCCCCCTTCGGATCGTGCAGGCCAAACCTGCATCGTATTGCATAGGAAAAGTATCGTTTTGAGTATACCCGCGCGTGCGGACAGACGACCGAACGGTCTGCAAAGTGGCGCAAAAGCGGGAGGAATGTCTGGGGCGAGCGGGGTCAAGATGACGTACCGAGATGCGCATACACGCCGAGGGAAGGCGCCGGAAAGCGCATTCCATTCTTTCGCTCAATAATGGGATGCGCTTTCCGCGGGTCCACATAAAAGAAAAGGACCCCTTTGCAGAGGTCCTAGTCAATTCAAGGTGGCGGGGAAAGGAATCGCGTCCGCGCGCTGCGCGGACGGACCGCCGCGGCGCTTGCGCGCCTTGCGAGCTACGCTGGAAAACGCTTGCGCGTTTCCTCAGCTCCGCGCCCTCACGGGGTTCGATTCCATGCATGGTCCACATAAAAGAAAAGGACCCCTTTGCAGAGGTCCTAGTCAATTCAAGGTGGCGGGGAAGGGAATCGAACCCCTGACACGAGGATTTTCAGTCCTCTGCTCTACCAACTGAGCTACCCAGCCATTTGAGGTGTGCCTTGTTTCAAGGCTTGATTAGTATAACCAAGGACGCGCTCCGGTCAACCGAGAATTTGAAAAAAGTTTTTGAGCACGGCGCCAGCCATAAGTCTGATCCTATAGAGCAGCACGTCAGAGGCATCAACCGGCCGCAAGAAGTTTTTCGCTCAGGGCTGCACGGGCAAACTCACTTGGCGTCATTCCTTCAACCGCCGCCCGTCGACGAATCGCCTCCTTCATCCCTAGGGGAATCTTGACCGATAGCGTTACCGTCCCCTCGCTTGAGAGTGGAGGCCGCCCGTGCACGATCCCCCCAACGGTATGCTCGCCGTCCGGAAACTCGCCATGCTCGTACGACTCGCACCACGTGTCAATCATTTCATCCGTTACAACCTGACCATTGGCAGCCGTATACGCCTTGCTCATCATCGACCCCTTCCGTCAGGTGCTTTTTAGCGTTGGGATGGATCTCAACATCCATGCATCTTCTCCTCCATCTTACCCAATTTCGTATGACGAAAGTCCGCTGTCGCCAATTCTTACGCCGGCACTTGTTGGAAGGCGGGAGGTGTAGCGAGGATTGAAGGGCGTTCCAGCACCGCCCAGGCACCGGGACAGGAACACATGCGCCAAGGACGGACGTTTTCGTAGCATGCGAGGATGCTACCGTTGCGGTCGATAAAAGCAATGTCGATGGGGTAGGCCATAAAGCAGGTGTGGACCGAAGAGCAGCGTGGGAACGCCATGACGAGCGGCAACCCGTTGGCGGCAATCGGAGACCGTCCCAGCATGCCGCGCAGGCGCACGGCAAACGACTCCGCCACCACAAACTCGGCAGGCGCCCAACCCAGCCTGTTGAGCGCCCGCGCGTAGGCAATGTAGGATGAGGCCGCGGTCACATAACCACCCCCGGACGCCACGGATCGACCGTCACTGCGCGCTCGTGCGACAACTTTGCCGGTGCCCCCAGCGAAACGCCGGCGATGCCGAGCGAGCTCGGCCACGGCTCGTAGCGCATGGTGCAGGTATAGGTCCTAAACGTGCCGGAGAGCGAAAGCAGACCGCCATCCGATGTCGTCGCACCCTGCTCGCTCGAGACCTCAATCTGCAAGTCATAGCCTTCCATGGCATGTTGGATCTGAGCCTGAACGGTCGCGGAGGCATCGATGGAGCTGTCATCGCCCTCCCCGCTCGGCGCCACGGCATGCGCTAGCACGATATCGGGCACCACGCGATCGAAGCGCGCGACCGCGTCGGCAAAGACCATGACGTTGTACACGATAAGCGCCAGAACCAGCAGGACGGGCGTGACCACGGCCATCTCGACCGTCGCCTGGGCGCGCTCCTCGCACAGGCGCGTGCGGATGCCCATTACGACCCACCGCCCAGGGCACCCGCCAGTGTGGCGACATCGACGGTAAGTGGGATGGAACCGCCGCCGGGCAGCGGAATCTCCGCAAGCGTGAACACCGTGCCGCTGATGGTGCGCTCGACTTGATATTCCAGCGCCTCGCAAAGCGCCTTGGGGTCGGTCACGCCCAGCGGAATACTTCGTAGCTTGTCCTGCACTTTAGAAAGACCTGTGATGTCAGACCCCGGGCTCTTGATGACATTGGCGGTGTCGGTCAGTACCGGCTTTCGTAGGCGCAAGTCGCACGGCTCCAAGCCCAGCGCCGCCACGGACGCCGAAACGGTATCGCCGAGCCACGACGCAATGGAGACCAACGCACCGCTGCCCCCTCCCAGGCCATCGATCATCTCGCCCATGAGCTCGTCAGCCGAGCCTTGGATGTCTCCGTATCCCACAAGCAGCCGTCCCCAAACATCCATGACGCCATCGAGTACACCGGCAACACCGCCCGAACGCTCCTCCAACGTCGAGAAAAACCGCGAGAGAACGTTATTCTGCGCCGTCGCGTCATCGGGTGCCAGCACCGCAGCAGAGATAGCACCGCGCTCGCCAAGCCTGACCGCCGCGTTAAACGAAGAGCTGAGCTCATCGGGGCTCGAAATGGCACCCGAAACCGCAAAGGCGACCACGCCATTGCGACCGGGCGGAGCGATACGCGGACGCTCGCCCGAAAGCGCTTTAATGGCCTCGTCAAACGCATTGCCCGCACGGTCGGCCTCGTCCTCGGTCTGGCGCATGAGCTCGAGCTCTTTGTTGCGGCATTCGACGTAGTCTTCCAGAGCGCCTTTGAACTCATCAAAGTGGTACTCGAAGCCGTTTTCGATAGAAGTCGAAGGAGCCGCAACGGCGCCGAGCGACGAAACACCAAAATGGCATCTGTTGCATTTGTCCTGCCCGTCATAAGCAGCGACCGAGGCTAGCCCGCCTGGCGTCCCTTTCTTATAGTTGGGGCAGCTCGTTCCATAATGCAGATACGTTTTGCCATCGTTGGTACTAGTTGGCCACGCCGCATCGGTATAGAGTTCCGTCGCTCGCACCTCGTCAGTGTTGCGCGGCAACAACGGAATATAGGAAGTGGTCCGGTCTCCGTCTTCGGTTATATATGCGCGATTGACCTCTGCGCTCGCATAGGTATAGAACGCCTTGCGCGCCGCCGACTCCGCCTTCGTCTCGACGCTTGAGCCTTGAGGCGCCTCGTTTGCAAGGCGCAAGCGGTAATAGGCCTTCGCGCGATCGAGCGCTACTTGCGGCTCCCATGTGACGCTCGAGGCATAGTGCGGATTCTCAATATCCGAAAGCTTCGCCAAACTCCTCGCGCGTTCCCACATGCATGAGCAACTGCCGACCGAAGCCGGATCCGACCCGCCGCAATCCGCAAGCCAGGCGCGCTCTTTTGCTTTCGCCGTCTCCTCCGAGGCCTTCTGCAGCTCATCTGCTGCGCGTTCCAGATCTTTCGATGTGTCTTTAATGACATCGGTCGAGATCTCGGACCCCTCGAGCGCAACGAAATCCGACTCGGACGTCCTGGGCACGGCAAGCGCCGTACCGGTATAGGTCGCACCCTCGGTATCCTGCGCCGACACGGCCTGCGTAGCTCGCGCGGCAACCAGATACGGTAGAGCCGTCTCGATTTTCTGCAGGCCCTTGGAGGCGCTTTTGGCAAACTTATTGCGCGTTTTAATGATCTCGATCCCCGTGTCGACCATATCGCCCGCGGCAAGCTCGGCACCCGGAATAAGGATGGCGACCAAGCCGGTGCCGATCGTGGCAAACCCCGCTAGGCCCAAGCTCAATATGCTCGCATCCACCACTGTCGCAGCCGTATGGTAGGACGCCACCACATTGGCGCCTGCCAGCGCGCCGCTATCGGCAGCCGCCTGGGTGTCCCCCGCGCGCGACATGCTCCATATCGCCGCCGCCGACGAAAACAGCAACGTGAGCACCACCAAGATGACCACCGCAGAGGAGAGCGTGGTATAGGCACCGTCTTCGATAAACAGGTCGATCCCGGCTCGACCCATAAAGCCGCCTCGCTTGCAGCGAGCACGCGGTCGGCAACGGCCCGCAAGCCCCCTCGTCACCTTCAACAGGCAGCGCTTAATCCCATGCAGCAATCCATGAATCATAATCTCCCTCCAGCCACTCGGGACGCGATCGATACGAGACATCGACCTTAAGCTCGACATAGCCGTTTTGGCCTGCGCTACCCATAGCCTGCGCAAACGCACCGATCACGGGCAGCGGTTTAACCTCGCCGGTAACGGAAACGGACGAGACGCCGCCCGCATCGGCCCGACCAAGCTCGATATCCCACGACAGGGGCCCGCCGGCATGGAAAATCGAAACGTCGGGAACCGCGGCAAGACGGCGGCGGGCAAACTCCTTAATATCCTCGTCATCCCCCACCGTCGTCGTGGTCATGAGCCGCGCGGTCTCGGCGGCGGCAGACTCCATGACCGCGCGTGTATAGAGCAGGCACACCGGCTGCAGCGCCAACAGGACGAGCGTCAGAAACGTCGGCAGTAGGAATGCCGCCTCGACCGTAGACTGAGCCCGGTCCTCGCGCGCAACATCAATACAGCACGATGTCCTTAGCACCCGCAGCAGCGTCGACAACCGATGTCGAGGTGACGCCGTGAGATGCCGTCCGCTCGACCAGCGCCGCCAAGCGCCCATCGGCACCGGCACGCCAAAGCCCTGCGATCGCCAGCACGATGGAAAGCAGTGCCACCGTGACGATGGCGTATTCGACCGTTGCCTGGGCAGATTCCTCGCGCAGGACATAATGCATTTCACGACCCCTCCTTTGAGTTCGTTGTCTGTGGGGTCAGGCGGACCACGCGCAGGCAACACGAAGTATCACCAGCATCCGCGGCAACCGTCACCATATCGACCCAGCCGCGTCCGTCACGCACGATGGCGCCCCACACGTTGCCCTTGATGTCGAGATAGCCGCTCAGAGCAAGTTGCGCCGTGGGCACCTCGCGATAGGCACGCAGCATATCCGCCGCCGCCTCGGTCATCGGTCGGCACTCGGACCATGCGAGACGAACAGCGACGGCATTGTTTGCAGATGAACCCGTTGCAGCGTCCGCTCGCTCGTCGAGTGCTTGCAAGAACGTTTGCGCCGTGACGGCGGCATTCGCATCGGCCGCGTCTCGCGCATCGTCTATTTGAGACGCCGCAGCCGAACCCGATCCCGCATCCGCGGCAGCCCCTAAACGTTGTTGCCGTGCTGCGTTAAGCCCCCAAACCGCCACTGCCACCGCCACGACCGCACAGGCGAGCACCAGCAACGCGCCGACGGGACGGGCGCCCTCTACAGGCTGTTGATGCCCTCGCTGATAGCGCTCCATAAATCTTGGACCTTGCCCTTAAATGCGACGATGGCAATGATGGCAATCACCACGAGCACACCGACTAGGATGGCGTACTCGGTGGTGCCCTGCGCGCTCTCTTCCCGCAGCAGTTCTTCGGCACGCTGGCGAGCGTGAATTGACTGGCAAAACGCCAAGCTCCAGACCTTGTCAACAACGTCAGTCATCGTATTCATGTATTCCTCCCTACATCATCCCGCCTGCTCCCAGCAGCGGGCCCAATATGGACAAAAGCAACGCCGGCAAGATGAGCGTGCCGGTGGGAATCAGCAGCTTGACCGGCGCACGCTCAATCTCGCGCTCGACCGCGGCGCGATGGGCCGCGCGAATCTCGCGACTTTGGGCCGCCAGCGTCTCGGCAAGCGGGGCACCGAGAGCAAGCGCCTGCCCCGCTGTGATGGCAAAGGTCTCGAGCGCCCGCACATCCAGGTCGCGCGCGGCCGCCAGAAGCTCATCCTCTCGCGTCCCTACGCCCACCCGCCATGCCATGCAGGCTCGCTCAAGGCGGAGCGCCAACGTCGATCGGCGATTGGCGCAAAAAACCTCAAGCGCCGCATCGAACGAAAGGCCGGCCGAAAGCCCCAGACGCACCACGTCGATCATCTCGGACACCTCGCCGAGCGACACCTGCGCCGTACCACCCGTGCCGAGCATGCCCCTCAACCGTGCTACCAGGACATCGGTCACCGATCGGGCAGCCGCAACAACCAGCAGCGCCTCGCGTTTGCAGACCTGGGCGATCTTGCATGCGTCCGCACGATTGAGCCCTGTCACGATAAACACGCTGAGCGCGCACAGGCATGCCGCGACCCCGACCAGGGCGCTCATAGCTCCACCCGCATAATGCGTCGGATGACCACCAGGGCGACGGCGTTGAGGGCAAGTCCCAGTACCACGGCACCGGCACCCGCCGGCGTTGCAAGGCCGCGGCGAAAGTCGGCCGAAAGCAGCGCCAGCACCGCGCACATACCCGCCGGCATCGCCGAGACCATGTGTGCCGACATACGAGCCTGCGATGTCTTGACGTCCAAGCGGCGTTTGAGCTCAATGCGCTCCCCCACCATGCTCGATGCCTCGGATAACAGGTCGGCAAGCGGGGCACCGGTTCGCTGCGACACCTTGAGTGCCAAAGTGACAAGCGAAAGGCCGGGGGCATCGATACGGTCGAGTAGGCCATCCAACGCATCAGTCGCCGAGACGCCGCAGTCGATCGCCGCCGCCACGCGCAAAAACTCAGTATGCACCGGCTCTTGCGCGTGAGTTCCCACAAACCTCATACCCTGGGTCAGCGAATGACCCGAGGCGAGCGACATGGAGAGCGCCGTAAAGGCCTCGGGCATGGCTTCTTCCACATCGTGTTGCTCGCGGCGACGGTCGAAGGTGTCGCGAGCGGCGCCTACGCCAAACGGCGCGAGCAACCCCAGGACAAAGCCGATGGGCGACAGCGATACGACAGTCAGGGCAATGCCGCAGACACCACTCGATAGCAGCAAGCATGCCAGGCGCGCCTCGTCATCCTCGATAACAAGGCCAACGCGATGTGCTGGAACCAGCGCCGTCCAAGAGCGGGCAATCTTTTTTAGCAGGTCGTTTTCTACCAACTCGCGCGGCAGCTTCTCGGCAACCAACTCAAGCGCATGGCTGACCAGCTCCGCCGGCGGCACGCGCGGCGCACGAGGCTCCGCCCCGCACGCCACCGCGGCAGAAAGTCCTGTCAAACCCCCTACGACGCGGGGCACAACGATCTCCACTCGTCCACCTCCTCTTGCGTGAGCGTTCCCGAGCGCAGGCCCTCTGCGATAAACGGAGGCTCGCGATCGAGCGTCCAGGCGCGCGTGGCGGCATCGAACGTCACGTAGCGCTCAAGCTCCACGCCGCCTGATGTGCCGCGTCGCACCCCCGAATAGGAGGACACGAAACGCCTGCCGTCCGCATGGCGCTCGGACATCACGATGCCGTCGAGCGCCATGGCAATCTGCTCCTCGATAAGCTCGCTCGGCAGGTCGATGCCATAGCGCGCAAGCAGCGTCAAACGCACCACGGTCTCCTGCTCGGTGCCCGCATGAAGCGTGGTGAGCGACCCATCGTGCCCGGTGTTCATGGCCTGCAGCATGTCGCAACATTCCGCACCGCGCACCTCACCCACCACGATGCGGTCGGGACGCATGCGCAGGGCGTTGGTCACCAGGTCGCGGATTGTCACCGCGCCCTCGCCCTCAATTGAAGCCTCACGCGCCTCCAGGCGAACCACATGCGGGTGATGCGCAAACTTGAGCTCGGCGGAGTCCTCGATCGTCACGATGCGCTCGCCGGTGGATATTTCGCACGATAGCGCGTTGAGCAGTGTGGTCTTGCCCGACCCCGTGCCACCTGCAACCGCCAAATCCTGACGCAGCGATACCGCGCACGACAGCAGCTGTGCATACCAAAGCGGTAGCGACCCCAGGCCCACAAGCTCGTCCAACGAACAGATGCGGTCTGAAAACTTGCGGATGGTGAGGATCGGCCCATCGATCGCCACAGGCGGAATCACCGCGTTGACGCGATAGCCCGTCTTGAGGCGCGCGTTGACGATGGGGCTGCGCTCGTCGATGCGCCTGCCCAGTGGCGAGATGATGCGGTCGATGAGCACGCGGATCTGCTCGTCATCCTCAAACGCATGCTCGATGGGATATAAGACGCCGCCGCGCTCAAAGAAAGCCGATCGGCAGCCGTTGACCATGATCTCGGTGACGGTGTCGTCCTCGATGAGCGGCTGCAGCGGGCCCAGGCCCACCACGTCGTCCAGGATCTCATCGATGATGGTCTCGCGCTCGGGCGTCGCCAGGTCGCCCGGCTCCTCCACGTTGAGCGCCGCCTCCACCGCAGGACGCAATTCCGAGCGGGCGCGCGCCGGATCGAGGTATGCGCTGATACGCGCCACCTCGTCATAGCCCATGCGGTCCATCACGGCGCGCTTGGTGCGGCGCTTGACGGCACGGTGGCGCCCCGCATCAACAGGCGCCGCCGCCGCGGCCGCACCGGCTTCCTTAATCCTTGTTTGCAAGCTCATCGCGAATCACCCTCGCGCGACCAGGGAAGACGGATACGTGGGCGCTCGGTGCGCGTCGCGCGGTCGGTGACCATGTCGCTCCAGGGACCGACGGCGCAGCCCAGCTCCACGAGCATCTCGCGCGTGGCTTCGCGCACGCTGGTGGCAAAAGCGCTGGTCTGGCCCACCGCCTCGTCAGCACGGCCGAATGCCATGAGCGCCGTCAAGTCCTGCCCGCCGTCGGCGATGCGAATCTTGGAGCTCAACGCGCAGGCAATCTCAAAGCGCATGGCGACATCCTCGTCGGCGCCGCGCGCGCCAAACCGGTTGAATACGGCGCTCATGCGCGTACGCGGCACGCCCACACGGCTCGCCAGCTCGATGACGCGCGCCGCGGACGTCGCAGACGACACCGATGGATCGCCCACGACCAGGCAGCGGTCGCTTGCCGCCACTGCGGCCGCCACGGCGTCGCCCCAAAAGACCGAGGTGTCGACAAGCACCACGTCGGATTCACGGCGCAAGACGTCGAGCAGCAGCTCCACCGGGCGCGCCATGAGCTCGGCCTGTTCGGGCGCGGCGACCGGGCCCCAAAGCGTGACGCCCGGGGCAACACGCATCGAGGCGGCCACGATGTCCGATTCGGCAAGTGCACCCGCAGCCGATGGCTCGATAAGCGTCGCCATGTCATGCGGGGCATCGGCGCCCAACAGGTCGTAGAGGTTTCCAAACATCAGGTCCAAGTCGAGCACGGCAGCACGCAGGCCCAGCAGCGACGCCGCGTGCGCCATGGCGGCGACGATCGTCGACTTGCCGCAACCGCCCGAACCCGAGACGACGCAGACAACCGGGGCTCGATGCGACGAGGCGGCATCCGCCGGCGGTGCGGGGGCAGGCGGCGCCGGCACGGGCGGCAACGTCCCCGTCTCCCCGACAGCGCTCATATGCTGCGCCCAAACCGGCATGGCAGGCTGCTCGGTCCGTGGGGCCGAATCTGGAGACTTCACGGTCGTATCGACACGAACATTGTCGTTCCCGGCAAGTCCCTCAACCTCGTCGAGCTCATCGACCAGGCTCACGCCATGCACGTATCCCATATCTACAGCCAAAAGATCCTCGCCATACGGCACCGGCTCTCCGACTTCATCGTATGCAAGGGGGTCCCGGGGACACCGACCATGCTCGGCTTCCGCTTTTCCACAATCATCGACACGCGGGCCTCTTGTAGCGCGAGGCGCCCCGGGTTCCCTATCAACAAAAACATCGGGCTCAATCGTCAGACACCGGTCGCAATCAACCGTTCCCTCGCCCGCGCGCCCGTTGCCGCATATGCTGCGCGCAGCGATAACCTCGGTCGCCCCTGCGCGAAACAGCCCCTCGATATCCGAAGGATCGAGCGTCTCTATCAGTACGACCACGCGGCTCACGCGGCCTTCGGCCGTCAGGCGCGCAACGGTCTTTCGCACGTCTTCGGCATCGAACAGGGCTGCCGCGATAATCGCCGCCCCGCGACGCGACGGAAACGCCCGCGCCATGGACACCAGCCCATCCAGGTCACCCACGCGAAGCACCTGCGCGCCCGCATCGCGGCCCTCGACTTCCCGCTGCAGCAATCCGTAATCACCACACGCGCAGCATGCAAGCCAGATCGCCTTCATCACTCGTCGCCTCCGCTCTTTTTGCTGCGCACCGTGGCGGGAATCGTCAAACTGACCGCCCCCTTGCCCGAGGCCCCCAGCAATTCCTTAACGTCTTCGGGGTCGGCCGCCAGCGTCACCCATTCGATCTTGCCTTCGCGCGTGGCGCCGGCCTCTTCGCTGGTATCGATCACGCGCGCACCGCACAGCCGATCGGTTACGCCGTCCTTTTGCACGTACACGTCCACGTAGCTGCCCACGCCCGTGGCGCCCCCGACCGAATGCTCGGCATCGACCGCCACCGAAACGGCGACCTTGCCTTTGGGCACCTCGAGCGTGTGGCTTTCGGCCTTGGTGTAGACATCGCAAATCACGGCATTTTTAGGGATGCGTGAGGTCGTCACGTCGCCGCGCACCTGGCGCAACTCGGTCGCCGCATCGCGCGGCAGTAGGCTCGCCAGCCATTCCTGGGTTATGACATTGGTCTCGTCGAGCGTCTCGCCCGCATCGATATCGCGTGCCGCGACGCACACCTCGACGCGATCGCCGCCATACTTGGCCAGCGTCTCGGCCTGGGCCTGCTCAGCCCGCGAGCGGATCGACGATGCGTAGACCATGCAGAGCAACGCGGCGAGCACGCCCGCGATCAGACTGATGGCGATGCGCTTGCTCTTGTTCACGGCCGCTCCTCTCAAGGTAGCACCGGGCGGATGCCCGTACCACCATTGTCCGAGCGGGCAAGCAGCAAAACGACGCGATCGCGATCTTGGTTTTGAGTGTCAAACCAATTGCCGACCAAAAGCTGACCGGCCCGTCAAGCTCGTGGCAAGGTTTTGGTCAGCACGTCGGCAAAACGCACGTTTAGGGGCGCATCGGCAATAAAAAAGCCGCCTCCCGTGCCATTGGGAGACGGCTGTCATAGGTAGATTCGATTACAGATGGACATCGGGATCGAGCATCTGCGCACTCACACGCATGGATGACGCCAGATTTTGGAACGTCTCCAGGCGCAGGCTGTCGATCCGCCCGGCATCCTCGGCCTCGCGAACGGCGCAGCCCGGTTCGTGGGTATGCGTGCAGTCGCCAAACCGGCACGCACGCGACGCCTCGACGATCTCGGGAAACGCGCGTGCCAAGCCCCGCTCATGCCCCACGAGCGGCAGGCTGCGAAGGCCCGGCGCGTCAGCAATAACGCCGGCTTCGCCCGGCAGCGCCACCATCACGCGCGCGACCGTGGTGTGACGACCCTGGTCATCGCGCTCACGCACGCCGCCGGTCGCCAATGTATCGTGACCCAGCAGCGCGTTGAGCAGCGTCGACTTGCCAGCACCCGATTCACCCAAGATCATGGCGCAGCTCCCGGCGGGCACGCAGGCGCGCACCTCGTCCAGGCCACGACCCTCGGCAGAGGACGTCACGATCACGCGCACGTCCGGACCCACCAAGCGGTGCACGCGGTCCAGATCGCGTTCGAGCTCATCGGCGTCGCAGCGGTCGGCCTTGGTGAGTACCACCACCGGCTCGGCATCGCAGTCGAGTGCCAACACCAGCGAGCGCGCCACGCGGTCGAGCAGTACCTCGCCGGCGCCGAGCGCCTGCACGATCAGCACGCTATCCACGTTGGAGCAAAGCACCTGACGCTCGCCGCGAGCGCGTCCGCGCCAGCGCTCAAAACTCGTGCGGCGTGGCAGCACGCACTCGATCACGCCCATGTCGTGCCCGGGCGCACGACGCACCGCCACGCGGTCGCCCACGGCGGGCAGCAGAACCTCGTCCTCGCCACGCGACTTGGCAAACCCCACGGCATGCTCGGCACGAAAGGTGTCATCGGCAGTCGCCACCAGCGGAAACCCACGATCCAGGCGCACCACGGCACCAAGCTGCATCTGCTCGGGCTCCTCGGCCCGAGCACAATAATCATCGAAGGCAGCCCGCTGAGCATCATCGACCGGCAGATCGTCGAACGCCGGAACATCCTGCAGCGCATCGAGTCCCGGCACGCTTGCCAGCAGCTCCTCGGCAGACGCGGGGGCTTCGGTCGCAAGCTTCCGACGACGATCGCGCTTAGCCCGCGCCCCCGTCGTCTTTTTCTTCGCCTTAGCCTTCGCCTTGCCCACAAGCGCCTCCCAGCACCACAAACCACAACTGAGCAGGTATTTTACCCACAAAAAAGAGCTGGTCGAGCAAACGCTCGACCAGCTCACATACTTTCCCTTAGCCCTTTTCATCCGCGCGGGAGAAAAGCCAGCAAGGATGCCGCAGGGCCCGCCCCGGAAGCCCTTTCTCCCGAACGATCCCGCAGCGCGAAGCGCGAGGACCAGTGGGGGAGAAAGGGCGTGGGGCGGGCCCGGACGAGAGCGTTACTCCTTCTCCACAGCGCGCATGATCGCCTTGTAGATCTCCATCAACGGAATGATCAGGAAGGCAAGGCCCAGGGCGGCGATAACGCCCTTGAGCTCAAGCGTCACGGGGCCAAAGAACATCTCGGCAAGCGTCGGCTGAACGGTCACGATAACCGTCAGTACCAGCGCCAGCGCGGCAGATGCCCACAGCCACTTGTTCTGCTTCTTCATGCTAAACAGCGACGCACGACGGCTGCGCATATTGAAGCAGTGGAAGATCTCGACCATGTTGAGCGTGATGAACGCCATCATCACGCCTTCCTCGTCGGCATTGCCGGCGATCATATCGGCGATGTGGATGTAGCCCATGTCAAAGTACACGCCCACAAAGAAGCTCGCCAGCACCAGCACGGTGATGATCAAGCCCTGGACCACACAGTCCAGACCCATATTACCGGCAAAGACGCCGTCCTTGGCGTTGCGCGGCTTGCGCTTCATGATGTCGCCCTCGGCATCCTCCATGCCCAGCGCGAGCGCGGGGAAGCAGTCGGTGACCAGGTTCACCCACAGCAGCTGCACCGGCTGGAAGATGGTAAAGCCGATGAGCGTGGCGATAAACACCGAGAACACCTCGGCAAGGTTAGCCGAAAGCAGGAACTGGATGACCTTGCGGATATTGTCGTAGATGCGACGGCCCTCTTCGCAAGCACCGATGATGGTGGCGAAGTTGTCGTCGGCAAGCACCATGTCGGCAACGTTCTTGGTGACGTCGGTACCGGTGATGCCCATGCCCACGCCGATGTCGGCGCGCTTGATGGACGGGGCGTCGTTGACGCCATCGCCCGTCATGGCCACGATCTGGTCGCGTGACTTCCAGGCCTCGACGATGCGGGTCTTGTGCTCGGGCTGGACGCGAGCGTACACGCCGTAGTCCTCGATGTGCGCGTCGAGCTCCTCGTCGCTCATGCGATCGAGGTCAGCACCGGTGATGGCATGGCTGCGATCGGCGACGATGCCCAGCTGCTTGGCAATGGCCACGGCGGTGTCGATATGGTCGCCCGTGATCATGACGGTGCGAATACCGGCATCGTGGGCCTCGCGGATGGCGTCGGCGACCTCGGGGCGGACAGGGTCAATCATGCCGGATAGGCCGCAGAAGACCAGGTCGTGCTCGAGCGCAGCGGGGCTGCAGTCGCTCGGGACCTCGGTGTAAGTGCGACTTGCCAGCGCCAGCACGCGCAGGGCCTCGTCGGCCATGGCCTTGTTGGCGGCCACGAGCTCGGCGCGACGCTCCTCGGTCAGCGGGACGACCTTTTCGCCCTCGTAGATATGGGTGCACAGGCCGATCACCACGTCGGGCGCGCCCTTGGTGTACTGCTCGTACTCGCCGTCCAGGGTCTCGACGACCACGGACATCATCTTGCGGCCCGAGTCGAACGGGGCCTCGCCCACGCGCGGGTGCTCGGCAGTCAGGCCGGTGAGACCAGCCTTGCCGGCGTCGTTGACGAGCGCACACTCAGTCGGCTCGCCCACGGCCTCGCCCAGCTCCTCGTCCCACTGGGCATCGGAGCAAAGGGCCATACCTGCCAGGAACTTCTCCTTAGGCGCAGCGAGCTCGTGCTTGACGACGGTCATCTTGTTCTGGGTAAGGGTGCCGGTCTTGTCGGAGCAGATGGTCTGCGTGCAGCCGAGGGTCTCGACGGCAGAAAGCTTGCGGATAATCGCCTGGCGCTTGGCCATCTTGGTCACGCCGAGAGACAGCACGATGGTCACGACGGCGACCAGGCCCTCGGGGATGGCAGCAACGGCGAGCGAGACGGCGACCATAAAGGTGTCGAGCAAGGCAGTCGGGTCGGTAAGGACGTTGCCCACGCCGTGGCGGAGGATGTCAACGCCAAAGATGACGACGCAGATGACGATAACCATAATGGTAAGGATGCGGCTGAGCTCGGCGAGCTTCACCTGCAGCGGCGTGAGCTCTTCCTTGGCCTCGGCCAGGGCGCCGGCAATCTTGCCCATCTCGGTGTTCATGCCGGTGCCGACCACGACGGCGCGACCACGGCCGTACACAACGGTGGAACCCATATAGCACATGTTCTTGCGGTCGCCGAGCGGCACGTCATCGGTGCCCGCGGCGAGCTCGATCACGTTGGCATGCTTCTCGACGGGCACGGACTCGCCGGTAAGGGCGGCCTCCTCGATCTTCATCGTGGCGCTCTCGAGGACGCGGCAGTCGGCCGGAACGGAGTCGCCCGCCTCGAGCATGATCACGTCACCGGGCACGAGCTCGGCGCTCGGCAGGTGCACGAGCTTGCCGTCGCGCAGCACCTTGGACTGCGCCGCGCTCATCTCCTGCAGGGCCTCGAGGGCCTCCTCGCTCTTGGCTTCCTGGACCACGCCCAGTACCGAGTTGACGATAACGACGAACATGATGATGACGACATCGGCAAAGTCGGGCTCGCCCTTGACCATGCCCGTGAGCGCGCTGATGACGGCGGCAACGATCAGCATGATGACCATGGGGTCGGCCATCTGCTCAAAGAAACGCTTCCACAGCGGCGTCTTCTCGGCTTCCTCGAGCTTGTTAGGGCCTGTCTTGGCGAGGCGCGACGACGCCTCGCCGGTGCTCAGGCCGAGGTTCTCATCGACACCTTGGTCGCTGAGCACCTCCGCCGCGGCGGACAGGTATTCCTTTTGCATATAGAGTCCCCTCCTGGGATTCGGGCCACTCAGCAGATTGATGCCCGATCATAATTCCCAGGAGAAGGGCAAGGGCTCATCAAGGCTGCCGTGCTGAGCGGCAGTTGATAGTGGAGCTATGGTACCCCAAAGCAACGCGTCTAGCCAAAACAATCCATTTGGAAATATGGTCCATAAGCAACGGTGCAGGCCGTGTGATGCTCAACATTGATAAAACGTTTTTTCTTCGGCGCATCATCAAATTGAAATATCGCCCAGATAGCAGCGGTTAGAACGGTTGGTAAAGTTTTTGCATATACCGTTTTTCCGCAAAAAATGAACTTCTAATTCGGCATACGGTCGATTTTTTGGGGTATTCGGTCGCCATTTCGTTATAATCAACTCAGTTTTATTTCTTATGGTTTATCTATCAGCGCAAGACGATGTCAGATGGAGGTCTGAATGTACAAGCGCACTAAGATTGTATGCACCATGGGTCCCGCCTGCGATAGCGACGAGACCATCCGCGAGATGATCAAGGCGGGCATGAACGTCGCCCGTTTTAACTTCTCGCACGGCTCCTACGACGAGCACCACGGTCGCATCGAGCGCGTCCGTCGTATTTCCAAGGAGCTCGGTATGCCCGTCGGCATCCTGCTCGACACCAAGGGCCCCGAGGTCCGCACCGGCCTTCTGGTCGATGGCAAGAAGGTTGCCGTCAAGACCGGCGACAAGATCGTCGTCACCGCTCAGCCCACGACCGAGGATTTCCACGGCACCGCTGAGCACATCTCCCTCGACTACCTGGCTCTGCCCTCCGAGGTCGAGAAGGGCTCCCTCATCCTGATCGATGACGGCCTGGTTGCCCTCGAGGTCGAGTCCGTCGACGGCCAGGACATGACCTGCGTCGTCAAGAACGACGGCCTGATCGGCGAGCGCAAGGGCGTCAACATGCCCAACGTCAACATCTCGCTGCCCGCTATCACCGAGCGCGATCGTCAGGACATCCTCTTTGGCCTGACCGAGAACATCGACTACATCGCCGCTTCCTTCATCCGTGACGGCGAGTCCGTCCGCGGCATCCGCGAGCTTTGCCGCGAGAACGGTGGCGAGCACGTGACGATCTTCCCGAAGATCGAGTGCGCCCTGGGCGTCGAGAACTTCGACGAGATCCTCGAGGCTTCCGACGGCATCATGGTCGCCCGTGGCGACCTGGGCATCGAGATCAAGCCCGAGCTCGTTCCCCACATCCAGAAGGAGATCATCGCCAAGTGCAACGCGGCCTACAAGCCCGTTATCACCGCTACGCAGATGCTCGACTCCATGCAGCAGAACCCGCGCCCGACGCGCGCCGAGGTTGCCGACGTTGCTAACGCCATCTACGACGGCACCGACGCCGTTATGCTCTCTGGCGAGTCCGCTGCCGGTAAGTACCCGGTCGAGGCCGTTAAGATGCAGGCCAGCATTGCTCTCGAGACCGAAAAGTACCTCCCGGCTCACGCTCCGCTCGAGGTTCCGGCCGATGCCCACGGCACCCGTGTTGTCAACAACGTTGTGGGTATGTCCGCTGTGAACATGGCTACCACCGTTGGCGCCAAGTGCATCACCGTGCCGACGACCACCGGCCGTACTGCTCGCCTGATCTCGCACTTCCGTCCCAACATGCCGATCTGCGCGTTCTCCCGCCACGAGTGGGCCGTCCAGCAGATGATCATGTACTGGGGCGTTATCCCGCACCAGGCCGAGATTACCCAGGGCACCGTCAACGGCACGATCGTCAAGGCGATCGAGACCGCTAAGGAGCTCGGCTACGTCGAGGCGGGCGACCTGACCGTCGCCACCGCTGGCGATCCCCGCATGAGCGTCCAGCTCGAGGACAAGGTCTCCTCGACCAACGTCGCTTACGTCGCTCAGGTGCGCTAAGTCGTACTTGCAAGCACACTTGCATCGCAAAGGGCCCGGAAGGCGAAGCCTTCCGGGCCCTTTTCTGTGCCAATGCCGTCGCACGGCAAAACACACACTCATTTCTTTACCAAAAGCGCGAAATCCACCCTTCGAGACCCAATGAATAAAGTCCCAAGCGCTAAAAGTGTTCGCCCGGTGGCAAACCCACACCTTAACCGACGCTGCTAAATCGTTTTAGCAAGAGCCGGATTGACCTGCTTTTCGGAAGTATGCGGCAAATTCTGATACCTCCGAGCACACCCCGTTTTTTCGCAACAAAATGCCTGATAAACTAGCCTCAAAAGCCAGGTCTGCTCACAGGGTTTAGATTTTGCCACATACTTCCGGATTGACGCTGGCATCATTCGCTTCAAAGAGATGATTTCGGCCAGGAGGGCATTATGGACCTGACGCTTTGTGGGCAATCCGCCTTTAACTACTACCGTATCCCGCCGCAGGTATTAGGCCTTTACCCTGCCATTAGCCTTGGCAATATGGATCGCAGATGTTGCGGCCTCGGAAGTCATGCAGTTGTAAAAGACCTGCTTCACGCACCGCTTCACAGGCTTGTATTCACTCGGGCACAATCCGGGTCGCGAAGCCTGTTTAAATCGCACCTCCTGACCCAAGAGCCGCCTCCCGGGTCGTTTAGGCAAACCGAGCATGGGTTTGATGTCACATCGCCCGAGTTCACGCTGCTCAACCTTGCTACGCAGGCCTCACGCAACCAGCTGCTTATGGCGTGTTATGAGATGTGCAGCTCGTTTGCTGTGTATACACCCTGCAAACGTACGCAACAGCAACTTGATGAAGCTATTTCGCTTAAGCTCATTCCACCCAACTGCGGCTGGGAGCGGGTTATCGACGTCAACGGCAAGGATACCAACCTGTGGAAGCGCACGCCGCTTCTTTCCGCAGCGGATATCGCCGCGTTCGCCAAGCAGGCCGCAGGCCTGCGCGGTGTTAAGCAGCTCCGCTGGGCCGCCGAACGCATGACAGGACAGACCGCCTCGCCCTTCGAAGTACAGACCTCCATGCTTATCTCGCTCCCCCGCGACGAGGGCGGCATGGGCATCAACATCGCAAACAACGTGCGCATCCCACTCAGCGACGCCGCGCGCTCGCTGTATGACAAAACCTGCTGCTACGCCGATATCCTCATCGAAAGCGCCACCGACAGCATGGGTGTCATCCTTGAATGCCAAGGCCGCTCCGCCCACGGCAGCGAAGCCGCGAGCCTCTCCGATGCCGAGCGCGCCACCGCGCTCACAAGCATGGGCTACGACGTCATCCAAATTACCTTTGGCCAGATTAAGGATGAGAAGAGCTTCGACCACATAGCCGAGCTCATCCATAAAAAGGCTGGACTTTCCTACACCCCAAAGACCAAACAGGAGCGCATTGCCGAAGATACCTTACGGCAAGAGCTACTTGTCGATTGGGTTGAGCTATTCACCGCCAAGCCGGCCAGCTAGCAGCTAGCGATCAGGGGCAGAGCGGGCACACCGGGTGATGCGACGCGGGCGGCAAATCCCGCCTCGGTCAGCTCGATGACCTCGGTAAACGTTGCATCGAAAAACTCCTCGGTTAGCAGGCGGTATGGCGGATGATCGGGCTCGCCGGGGTTTTCGCGTACAATCTCGTGCATAACGCCGATGGTCTTGAGCACATACTCCTTATGGATGGGATACTGACCAAAACGCGTCGCCGCGGTATAGAGGCGATCGGTCGCACGCGGGATAGAAACAATGCCGAGCGTCTTGCCAAACCAGTCAAAGTCGCCTTGCTTTTTAATGCGGAATTCCTCGCACGGCTTGCCGCCGTGCGCCTCTAGGTATTGGTTCACGCGGGTATTCCACACAGTATCGGCCACAAGGTGAGACCAAACGCCCAGCGTCAGATCGAGCAGCGACTGCGCCACGTCATCGGGCGCGAGCGAAAGCTCACTAGCACCGGGACCGGCAACCGGCTCGGCGTCCTTGTAACGTTGGGGATAATGCACCCGATTGAGTCGCTCACGCTCCTCGACAATCGAGGTCGCGGCAGCCAGCGTACCAACAGGCGCCCCTTTAAGCAGCGGCGCCACATAGGTATCCCAGAACTCGTGCTCGCGCGGCTTAGGGATAGGCTCGGGCTTTGCAAAGTGCGTAATGCGATACGGAATGGGATCAGCGATGCCAGGGACCATATAGCCCACGAAGATATCCGGAACCACGCAGCCAAACAAAAAGGCATTGCGGTCGCGCACGCTATTGGCAAGCGCACCGCTGCGCTCCAGCAAACGCTCCGTCTGAGCGATATGAATGTTCCAGCTTGGCATAGCCACCCCCATAAAAACCTGGATAACTATACCATCACGGCAAAGCCGCGCGGGCGGCTACGCACGCTCTACGCAGCAACTATTCCGCAGCGCCGCTCTCGGTTCCATACGACGACACCGGCGCCTCGACCACATGGTGATATCGATCGATATAGATGGCGCGGGCACCCAGGCGCCGCACCAAATCCTGATGATGTGTGCTCATCAAGACCGTCTTGCCGGCAGCAACATAGGCCAGTAGAAAGTTGACCACGATGTCGCACGAGTCCTCGTCAAGTCCGTTGGTGGGCTCGTCGAGCACCAGGATATCCGGGTTCATCGACACCACCGCAGCCAGCGCAACGCGCTTCTTTTGCCCGCCCGAGAGCTGATAGGGAGAGGCGTCGGCAAGGTCGGCAACCTGGAACAGCCCCATGGCATCGCGCACGCGGCGCTCGAGCTCGTCTGCCGGCAGCCCCATTTGAGCCGGGCCAAACGCGACTTCCTCGCCGACCGTGGCACAAAAGAGCTGCGCATCGGCGTTTTGGAACACAAAGCCCACGCGCTGATGGAACCGCTGGGCCGTCGCGGAATCCTTGAGATATGCCGCATCGACCGCATGCCCGTCGAACAGGTACGCACCCGCGTCCGCAAGCTCAAGGCCGTTGATAAGACGCATAATCGTCGTCTTGCCGCAGCCGTTGGGACCAAGCAGGGCAACGAGTTCCCCACGGTTCACCTGCAATGAAACGCCGTCGACCACCGTATGACCCGCATAGGAAAACACCACGTCGCGAAACTCGATGAGCGGCGTGACCTCGGCTCCAGCAGCACCGCTCACACCCATCGCGTCATTCGTATTGTTTGCCAAAACGTCGCCCTTCCCTACTCACATTGACGGTTCGACCGTCCGCGCTACAGCACCGCGCACAACACGGCGAGCAGAACCACAACGGCCGCGTAAACGGCATCGCGCCAGCCAAAAGAGCTGCGAGCGGGCGTCGGATACGCGCCGGCAAACCCACGGCAGAGCATGGCCTCGTCCATCGCGCGGCTGCATTCCATCGCCTTGATAAACGTCATGCCCATGATACCCGCCACCGAGTCGGTACGCGAAAACCCCGCAGGCGCGCGACCGACGCTGCGCAGCATGACCGATTCGCACAGATCGTGCGCTGTGCGTCCCAGCACCTCGATATGCTTGAGCGCCATATCAAAGGTAAAGATAACCTCGTCGGGCAGGCGCAGCATCTTAAGCGCCGCCGACATGCGACTCCACGTGAGCGTCCACGAAACGCCCAGCACCAGCGACACATTAATGAAGGTCTTAAGCGCAATCTTGAGCATGGCACCCGTGGCAGAAGCGCCCAGCAGCAGGGCAGGCAGTGCCAGAACCACGGCAAACCCCGCAGCAGCCAACGCCGGCATAAAGGTAGCGCCCAGCCCGCGTACGGGGCGCACCGCGACCAGCACCAACGCGATCGCCGCCATCAACATGAGGTACAGCGGGCTCTGCGTCAGACACACGCACAGAACGCAGACAAGCATCCCCACCAAACGCACCGGCGCCGAAACGGAAGAAAGGGCGCGGTCGATCATCGACCCGCCCTCGTGTGCGCCGCCGCCCAGGCGAACCCGCTCAAGCAGGCTCGCCAGGTGCAGGACGTTCTGTTGCATTACGCGATGCCGAGCCCCCGCGGGCTCGTATCGCTCCTCGGTCGCAAGCCAGCTAGGCAGCTCGGCTATTGCCATGAGCACCGCTTTCCTTGACCGTCAGCGAGATCAGACGGAATGCGATGGTGAGCACCGCCACGCCAATCACACCGGAAAGGATATACATGGCAGCCTGACCGGCAAAGCCAAGGCCTTGCTCCTCGGAATAGGCCTGCAGATAATCGCCCGTGGGGAGCGCGTCGGCAAAGGTCGGGGTGTCGAGACCGACCGAAGCCTGCAGGCTGTCGTCGCCAGCCTCCTGAACGGCGGTCGCGGCGCCCTCGGCGTCCCACTCACCCCAGGCGTCACCCGTGGCCAGCAGGCCCAGCGGCGTGGCCACGACAAGCACGGCAACCAAGATGAGCGTGGGGACCAGCGAGGTCTTCTTGGCAGCAGCGCCCTCGGCAGCAAGCTGGCCATCGACGGCCTCGGGTCCGACGATAATGCTCGGTGCCGTCTTCTTAATGAAACCGTAGATCGCAGCCGTCGCCACGCCCTCGACGACACCGGCGACCAGCATATGCGGGATCAACATGGCCGGAATAGCCACAGACAACGGGAAGGGGCAGTACAGCGGCGCACCCGAAGCGTTGGTAAAGAGCATCGGCTGAATACCAAACTCGATTGCCGCGCACAGGGCCGCCAGGCACAGGCCGACCCAGCCGCTTACGATGGCAGAAACTGAGGTGCCCCAGCTCTTGTCGTGCAGACGGCTGTTGAGCGCACGAAACACGATAGCAGCGACAAACGGCAGCACAAAGGCCATGTTAAAGCAGTTGGCGCCAAACGACAGAACGCCACCGTCGCCAAACAGCAGCGCCTGCAGCGCCAGCGCGACCGAGACAGCGATAGCCGCGGCCTCGGGGCCCAGCAGTAGCGCGATGAGCGCGCCACCGACGGCGTGACCCGTGGTGCCGCCAGGCAGCGGCACGTTGAACATCATGAGCAAAAAGGAGAACGCGGCGCAAATGCCCAGGAAAGCCATGTGCTCGCGATCGAGCGTGGTGCGTACCTTCTTGATGCAATGGACCCAAACGGGCACCATTGCCACCGCCATGACGGCATCCGTCTGCGGAGACAGATAATTATCTGGAATGTGCATGCACGCCTCCCGGTTATCGGCGCACAGAATTGCAACGCCGCTTAAATCACCTTGTCAGTGTTACGCATTGTCAGATTCGTAACACGCCGCGGGCTATCATAGCAAAACGGCGCACTGCCGACAAAGCAGCACGCCGTTATGTAATGCGCGTGTCATATATGAAGGCTCAACGGTGCCTTATATCGAGCATAGCGGTCACGTAAGACTCGGCGGCAACCACCGCTGACCCATACCCCAGCGCAAATCCTAGCCGCGGACCTCGCCGTTTACGCCCTTGCATACCTTGGTGACGATCTTCTGGTGCGCCTTCTCGACCTCTTCGCTGGTGAGCGTGTGGTCGTCGGAGCGATACGTAAGCGCAAAGGCCATGGACTTCTTGCCCGCTCCGATGCGGATGGGATCGCGGTAGACGTCGAACAGGCGCACGCCCTCGAGCAGCTTGCCGCCGGCGCTGGTAATGCGGCGCTCAAGATCCTCGCAGGTCACAGCATTGTCGACCACGATAGCAAGGTCGTGCTCAACGGCAGGGTACTGCGAGAACTCGCGGTAGTTCTCCTGATTGCGGGCGCCCTTGATCAGCTTGTCCAGATCGAGCTCAAAGGCAACGACGACCTCATCGATGCCCATCGCCTCGCGCGCCTCGGGGTGGATCTCGCCGACCCAGCCCAGCACGGTACCGCCGGACAGAACCTCGGCCGCACGACCCGGCTGCAAGAAAGCGTAGCCCTCGCCCTCCACGGGACGGAAGCGAACCTTCTCGATGCGCAGCTGGGCAAGCAGCTCCTCGACAATGCCCTTGCCAAAGAAGAAGCGCAGCTTGCGGTACTTCATGTTCCAAGACCGCTCACTCCATTGGCCCGAGAGCACACCCGCCACAGACTTGGTCTCCTTGGGCAGGCTGGCGTTCTCGCGACCGTGGAACAGGCTGCCGACCTCGTACAGGTGCACGTTGGGCGTACCGTGCGCCTCGTTGTAGGCCACGGATTGCAGCAGGCCCGGCAACAGCGAGCGACGCATCTCGGTCTGCTCGGCCACCAGCGGATTCATGAGCACCACGGGGCAGCCGCGGCCCTCGGTGGACATGCCGATCTTCTCCAGGTCGCCCGGAGCGGCAAAGCCAAAGGTCGTGGTCTCGTTGAGGCCGCAGGCGCGCAGGATCTCGCCAACCTTGCGGGTGAGCTTCTGCTCGCGGGTCAAGCCGCCGATGTGGTTCTTGGCAGCTGGGATGGTCGCCGTCACACGGCCCATGCCCCACAGGCGCAGGACCTCCTCGATCAGATCGATCTCACGCGGCAGGTCGGGGCGGAAGCTCGGCGGGGTGACCATAAAGTCCTCGCCGTCGCGCTCGACGGTGCAGCCCAGGCGGGTGAGCGATCGCTCGATAAAGTCGGGCTCGATGTCGGCACCGCAGATGGCGTGCACGCGGGCCAGGCGCAGCTTGATGCTGTCGATGGTCTTGGGCGCGGGGAACACGTCGACGTAGCCGGGAGCGACCTCGCCGCCGGCGATCTCCTCGATGAGCGCGCATGTGACGTTGGCGACGTCCACGCAGCCGGTCTCATCGACCTGGCGCTCAAAGCGGATGGAGGCATCGGAGATCAGCGACAGGTCGCGGCTGGTGTGCGAGGTGCGACCGGCGTTGAAGCAGGCGCTCTCGACCATCACGTCGACGGTGTCGTCCTCGATCTCGGAATCCATGCCTCCCATAACGCCGGCCAGCGCCACGGGACGCTCGCCGTCGGTGATGAGGCCCATGCCGGCGTCGAGCGTACGCTCCTCGCCGTCGAGCGTCGTGAACTTCTCATCCTGCTGGGCGGCGCGAACCACCACGCGACGCCTGCCCTCGCGCTCGGCAAAGGTGTCCAGGTCAAAGGCGTGCAGCGGCTGACCGGTGAGCATCATCACGTAGTTGGTGATGTCGACAATGTTGTTGTGCGGTCGCACGCCCAGGGCGTTGAGGCGCTTGACCATCCAGTCGGGCGACGGACCGACCTTCACGTTGCGCACGATGCGGGCGACGTAGCGGTCGCACAGGCCCTCGTCGGCGATCTCGACCGAAAGCTCGTCGTCGGTCGCGCGGCCGGTCTCGGCCTTGATGGCGGGCAGCTCAACGTGGAAATCGCGGTCGAAGATGGCGCCGGTCTCGCGGGCCATGCCAATCATGGACAGGCAATCGGGACGGTTGGGCGTGATCTCGCAGTCGAGCACGGTGTCGCTCGAGCCCACGTACTCGGCAAACGGCATGCCACAGGGCGTGCCCTCGGGCAGGATCATGATGCCGGAGTGGTCGCCGCCCAGGCCGAGCTCGCGCGCAGAGCAGTTCATGCCCATAGACACGACGCCGCGAAGCTTGCTCTTCTTGATCTTGACGTCGCCGGGAAGCACGGCGCCGATCATTGCCGTGACGATGTGGTCGCCGGCCTCGAAGTTCTGTGCGCCGCAGACAATCTGCAGCGGGGCGGGGTTGCCGTCGGCGTCGAGATTCTTGTCGCCCACGTCGACCGAGCACACATACATGTGGTCGCTATCGGGGTGCGGGGTCTTGGTGAGCACCTTGGCAGTCACCACGTGGTCGAAGGACTCACCCACGGTGTCGATCGCCTCGACCTCGGTGCCGGTACGGATATATTCGTCCGAAAGGGTCTTGGGATCCTCCGGAATATCGATCATGGTCTTGAGCCAGTCGTAAGAAACACGCATCTAGCTCTCCTTTCATACTGAAAGCCTGCGAAGAGATGCAGGTGGAAACTTCAACTTTGTGAACATTCCTTACAAAGCGAGGGTTGTCCAAGTGCGGCAGATCGGCCCGAAAGAGGAGCGCCGCGTACTTTGGTACGCAAGCGACGAATGAGCGCCGAGGTGCCGTGCTTGGGCAAGCCGCAGCCTAGAACTGATTCAAGAAGCGCATATCGCCCGTCATGAGCGTACGCAGGTCCGGCAGGTCGTAGCGCAGGGCCGCGACGCGCTCGGCGCCAATACCAAAGGCGAAGCCGGTGTACTTCTCGGGGTCGATGCCGCAGTTAATCAGGACGTTGGGGTCGACCATGCCGCAGCCCAGGATCTCGATCCAGCCGCTGTGCTTGCAGAAGTTGCATCCCTTGCCGCCGCACACGTGGCAGCTCACGTCCACCTCGCAGCTGGGCTCGGTGAAGGGGAAGAAGTGCGGGCGATAGCGCGTCTTGCGGTCCTCGCCAAACATGCACTTAACAAAGTAGTCGAGCGTGCCCTTAAGGTCGCCAAAGGTGATGCCCTCGTCGACGACGAGGCCCTCGATCTGGTTGAACTGCGGCAGGTGGCAGGCGTCGGCCGTGTCGGGACGGTAGACGGTGCCCGGGCAGATCATGTAGATGGGCGGCTTTTGCGACTCCATGGTGTGGATCTGCACGCCCGAGGTCTGGGTGCGCAGCAGCACATCGGACTCGCCGTGGGCGTGAGCCTCGGGGTGCGCGACGCTGCCGGGGTTGTTGTCGACCACGTAGAAGGTATCGCGGGCCGAGCGGCTCGGGTGATCCATGGGGGCGTTGAGCGCGGTGAAGTTGTAATAGGAGGTGTCGACCATGGGGCCGGACTCGACGGTGTAGCCGATGCCGCAGAAGATGTCCTCGGCCTCCTCGATGATCTGCTTGATCAGGTGCTGGTGGCCGATCTGCGGACGGATACCCGGTAGCGTGATGTCGACGGCCTCGTGCTCGAGTGCGTGCTTGAGGGCGGCGGCCTTCATCTCGGTGGTGCGCTCGTCGAGCATGCCCTCAATCAGCTGGCGCATCTCGTTGGCGCGCTTGCCCATCACAGGACGATCCTCGGGGGCGAGCTTGCCCATCATGCGCATCAGGCCGGTGATGCGGCCTTTGCGGCCGAGCAGCTCAACGCGCGCGGCCTCGAGCTTGGCGGCGTCGTCGGCGCTTGCGACGAGCTCCTTGGCCTCTTCCTCGAGTTTGACCAGATCATCAATCAGACTCATGTCTTCCCTTTCGTCTCTCGCGCTCCCCGCTTGCCGAGGCGGCTGCCGCCGTCTGACATTGCGAAAACGCGGCCCGGTTCGGTAACAAAAAACCGTCCTCGGGCATGTGCATTGCCCAAGGACGGTTGAATTCCGCGGTACCACCTTGTTTGACCCGACGGATGTCTGGCCCGCCGCGCCCACTCTTTGCCCCTTGTCGCGAGGCTCACGGCTTCCCTACTGGGGACATCGCCGCCGCTGGCCGCGCGCCCGGTGAGGTCGCTGCGCGGGAGTGAACGCGTGGCCCTTGTCACCGCAGGAAGGCTTGCAGCCCATGACCTTCCCTCTCTTGCCGGCGACGCGGCGGGCAAAACCCTCTCCGTCAACGCATTGGGCTATAGGATAGCACATTCTGCGTGTGCATCGCCGCGTTCCGTTTTGTTCGTGCTGGGTACAAGGCAGGTAGCTGTGCAAACTGGCCGCGCCGCCGCGTGCGACGGGCGACCTGCGAGATCAAGGATATGGTATGGGAAAGAAGCACGATAAGAAGGCCGAGCCCGCAGCGGGCAAGACGCCCAAAGGCATGAAGGTCGATAAGGCCGTCAAAAAATTCCGCAAGCTCGAGGGCAAGCTGTGGACCCGCGAGTACCTGCTCAAGATTGCCGAGTTTGACGGCGCGACCATTGCCCCCGCCAACGGCGCCGCAGCGCGCGCCGACGCCATGGGCACCCTTGCCGGCGAGCATCATAAGCTCCTGACCAGCGAAAAGTCTGTCGAACTTGTGCGCTCGCTGGCACGCGAAACCGTCGCCGGCGGCAAGATCGACGACCCGCAGCTGCTCGACGAGATCCGCGTACTCGGCCGCGACCAGCGCGAAGCGAGCGTCATTCCCACCGAGGAGGCCGAGGCCTGGACCAGGCTCACCTGCGAGGCCGACGCCGTGTGGCACAAGGCCAAGACGGCCAATGACTGGGCGAGCTTTGAGCCCTATGTGGATAGAATCGTCGGCCAGCTTAAGCATCAGGCCGAGCTCATGGACCCCAAGCGCGACCCATACGATGTTTGGCTTGACCAGTACGAGCGCGGCCTTTCCGCCAAGAGCTTCGATGCGTTTTGCGATGAGGTCAAGGCTACGGTCGTGCCGCTCGTGCACGCCATCGGCGAGCGCGGCCAGCAGCCCGCTGCCGACTTTTTGCACGCCCGCGTGCCCGAGGCTGCCCAGCGTGCCATGAGCTTCGATCTTATGAAGCTCGTCGGCCTGGACCTGAACGACACCACGCTTGCCTTTACCGAACACCCGTTTAGCGAGGGCTTTGCCGTGGGTGACGCGCGCATCGCGACGCACATCTATGAGGACGACTGCATCTCCAACGTCTACAGCATCATCCACGAGGCCGGTCACACCATGTATGAGCTGGGCGTGAACCCCGCCTATGCGCGCACCTGCCTGGAGGGCGGCACCTCCATGGGCATCCACGAGAGCCAGAGCCGCTTCTTTGAGAACACCGTGGGTCGCAGCCGCGCCTTTATGGGACCGCTGCTCGAGGTGCTGCGCCGCCACGCGCCCGAGGTCTACGGCAACGTGGACGAGGACACGCTCTACCGCGCCGTGAACATCGCGCAGCCGTCGTTGATCCGCACCGAGGCGGACGAGCTCACCTATCCGCTGCATATTATGGTGCGTTACCAGATTGAGCGCATGCTGTTTGCCGGCGAGGCCACGGCCAAGGATATCCCCGCGCTTTGGAATCGCTTTATGAACGAGTACCTGGGCATTCCCGTTCCCGACGACACGCACGGCTGCCTGCAGGATACGCACTGGAGCGGCGGCTCGTTTGGCTACTTCCCCACCTATGCGCTGGGTAGCGCCTACGACGCCATGTTTGTGCCGGCCATGTGCCGCGACGGCGTCGACCTCAATGGCGCCTGTGCGAGCGGCGATTTGGCGCCCGTCCGCGCCTGGCTGGGCGAGCACATTTGGCAGTGGGGCCGCGCCAAAGACGCGCCGGAGCTCATCAAGGGCGCCTGCGGCATGGACTTTGACGCCCGCTACTACTGCAGCTACCTGCAGGACAAGTTCACCACGCTGTACCAGCTGTAAAGCTTAGGCAACACGTCAACGCAAAGGGGGCGCCGCGGGATCTATCCCGCGGCGCCCCCTTTTTCACCTAGTCATTGGGGACGTTTGCAGCGTCGAGCAGTTACGCGGTTTGGTAAAACCGCGTAACTATAGAGCTTCCAGCGCCGCGGCGATGCGCTTCATGGCGACGTCGGCAGCTGCCTGGTCGGGAGCTTCGGCCAAAACGCGAATCACCGACTCGGTTCCACTCTTGCGCACCAGCACGCGGCCCTCGCCCGCCAGCGACGCCTCGGCCTCGGCGATGGCGGCTTGCACGCCCATGTTGCCCAGCGCGGCATCTTTATCCGCCACGCGTACGGCAACCTGAGCCTGCGGCAGTAGCTTGCACGGAGCCGTGAGCTGCGAGAGCGTCTCGCGCTCGGCACGAATCACTTCCATCACGCGCAGCGAGGTCATAATGCCGTCGCCCGTGCGCTCGATATCACCAAAGATCGTGTGGCCCGTCTGCTCGCCGCCCAGGCTGTAGCCGCCCTCGCGCATCTTGGCATACACATGACGGGCGCCCACGCCGCTGGTCACGGCACTTAGACCGGCAAGCTCCAGCGACTTGACCAGGCCAAAGTTGCTGGCGATCGTCGGCACCACGGTACCGCCCGAAAGGCGACCGTGCTTGTTCAGGTACACGCCGCACACATACAGGATCTGGTCGCCGTCGACCACGCGACCACGCTCGTCCACGGCCAGGCAGCGGTCGGCATCGCCGTCGTAGGCAAAGCCAACGTCCAGGCCCTGCTCCACCACGTGGCGCTGCAGACGCTCCATATGCGTGGAGCCGCAGTCAACGTTGATGTTAAAACCATCGGGCGCGGCGTTAATCACGCGCACATCGGCACCCAGCGCGTCGAACACCGGCTTGGCCACCGAGGATGCCGAGCCGTTGGCGCAGTCGAGACCGATCTTGACGCCCTGCAGCGAAAAGTTCGCGCTAGCGATGAGCGAGGCGATGTAGCGGTTGCGGCCCTGCATGTAGTCGACCGTGGCACCGATGTGGTTGCCCGTAGCCAGCGGCACCTCGCTCTTGCCATCGATATAGTCCTCGATGAGCTCCAACACGTCCTCGTCCATCTTAAAGCCGTCGCTGTTGACGAGCTTAATGCCGTTATCGCAAAACGGGTTGTGGCTCGCACTGATCATGATGCCGCAATCGAAGCAGCCCTCCACGGTCTGATGCGCCACGCCCGGCGTCGGGATCACGTGCAGCATGTAGGCGTCCGCGCCGCTCGCGACCAAGCCGCTCACCAGCGCCGCCTCGAACATATAGCTCGAGCGACGCGTGTCCTTGCCCACGATCACGCGTGCTTTGGTCCCGCGGTTGGCGCCGTAATACCAGCCCACAAAGCGGCCGATCTTATAAGCGTGCTCTACCGTCAGTCCAACGTTGGCCTCGCCGCGAAAGCCGTCGGTGCCAAAGTACTTCATGCGCTCTCCTTACAAAATAGGGGCGAACAGATTGCCTGTCCGCCCCAAAATGGTACTCGATTATCTGCGTTACCAGAAAAACCCTACGCCGACGCGCTGTCGCGAGCCGCCTGGCATGTAGGAGTCTGACGCAGTGTAAGCGGCTTGTCCCCCGCCTCGGCCGACGTGGTCAGCGTATACGTGATCGTCGTCGTCTCGCCAGCATGCAGGTCAACGGTGCCCGAATAGAAGGGGATTCCATGCCACGTAGCGGCGCCAAGACCAAACTGGGTGCCCTCAACCGTAAGGTCACTGATGTTGCCGCCCGTCGGGGCAAACACCGAGACATTCAGGCGTTCGTCGTCACGCGCGGCGTCGGGTGCGCTCGCCGCAACGTAGTCGGGCAGTTTGCCAGCCTCCTCCTGCGTCATGATGTTCGTCAGGGTAACGGTGATGCGATAGGAGCACGTGCCGTCGCCGTTCTTCACGCCCTGGCCAATCTGCGTGTCGGCGTTCAGATACCAGTCGAGCTTGGAGAAGCTCAGGTTGTTAAAGTAAACGCCGGCAACGGGATCGGCGCTCGGATCATCCGAATCGGGCAGCGAAGCGTCAATGCCCGTCTCCTTGATGGCATTCTGCTCATCATCGTTTCTCATCCAAGCAATCAGACGGCCCTCTTCGGCACCGCGCTCGAATGCACCGACAAGCTTCGTAACGTCGACGTCACCGATGCCACCGAGAATCTTGTCGAAGGCGGCGCTGGCAACAGATGCAAAGATGCCGTCTGATTCTTCGACCGGATAGTTCCAATACACATCGTGCATGAGAACCTTCGCCGCGTTGGTACCGTCGACGACCGTACCATCGGGCAGCGAAACATTACCGACAAGGCCCAGCAGGTACTGCAAGAACACCGGATCGATGCCGACGACGCCATCAACGTCCTGCCCATACTGAGACTTCCACAGCGCGGCGACACGCTGCGAGTTGCGGGGCCAATCGGGTGAATAGGTATTGCCCGAGTTGTACAGGTTACTGTGGTTGCCGAACAGTGCCTCATCCTCTTCGTCGACGCTCTCGACTGCCTCATCCTCGCTGAGTCCAATGCGGGGAACAAACTCGCCAATCGACATCTGACCATCGGTAACTGAAATCAAACCTTGCGAACCACCAAAACCGCCGCAAGCACGAATCTCGACGTTGTTCATGGCATACACAAGATAGTTGCGCGTCTGGCCGTTGGCGCCGAGCATCTGGGGCAGAACGGGAGCGACCTTCTCTGCCGCGTCAACTGCACCGTCCAGGGTGGCAAAGCCGTCCTTTGCCTTATCGACCAGCTCGGTCACCTGGGCGATATGCGTATCGCCAATACCCTGCACCTTTTTGTTGGCACTCTTGAACGCCTTCGAGCTATCGGAGAGCGAATCAGCGACCGCCTGCAGCGCGGACACGTTGATTGTCCCGTCCTGGAACAGCTTACCGGGCGTTGCCTGAGCGAGATTATCGGCCATGGGGACCAGCGCGCCGCTCGAAACATCGGACAGAGCGTCGACCATGGTGCGGGCGGCGTTAATATCGCCGCCGTACACCGGAATGAACGAAGCCATCGTCCACACCGGACTCGAGGTCTCCTTCTTCATGCTGCTGCAGAGCTCGTCAATTTTTTTCGCATCGTCGGGCAGGGTCGAAAAATCGCCCGACGTGACCTTGTCCTTAAGGCCGCCGACGATCTCGACTGTTTCCTTTGCCTGGCTCTTCACGGTTTTTGCCGAGTTAAACAGCATGAAGCCACTCACGCCAAAAGCGACAAGAACCACCGCGACGATGACAGCAACAACGGCTGCAACGCGGCGCTTCTTGCGCTCGCCCTTGCGATGGCGATGGCGAACCAGGCCGTTCGAGGTCGGGCTCGTCGAGGAATCACCGCCGTAGTTCAAGCCAAAATCGTAATAATCTTCTTTAGAGCCCGAGCCCTTAAACTCGGCACCGTCGTCATTGAGACGGGCAAACGTGCCGGTTTCGGAAGCGCCCGTATAGATAGTGCCTAGGTTACCCGTAAGCCCTGCGTCTCCAGCAGAAGAAGCACTATTGGCGGGATTGGCAGAGTTGACGGGGCCGGCGTTGTGGGCGCGATGAGCGTTGTTAGCGGGGCCAGTGGAGCCGGCGACATTTGCACCGCCCGTTGGCGCCGGACGGACCCCGGCCGACGAAGCCGCAGAGCCCGCCCCGCCCGGAAATGCCTGCCTGCCTACGCGACCAGCCTGTTTTGCCTTTTGAGACTGTTCGTACAGAGCGGCAAACATCGCCGTTTCGCCCGAAGACGTACGGTTGCCAGCACCGTTTTGGCTGGATCCACTCGGTACGCCAGCGTTTCCAGTCCCATTTGAACGCGGCGGAACTGCAGGGCGCTCGCCGTCGCCGTTCTTAAAGTGGTTACCAGCCATAGAGGAGTCCTCGCAATACTAAAAGTCAATAACGCTATTAGTTTATGACATATTTGGCATCGTCAGTTAAACTCCAGATGCAGGCACCAATTCACGAAATTGTGGTGCAACACCGTGTCCGTCTGGGCAGCGGCGTGAGCTATACCGTCAGAAACATCATCACGATAATCATGGCAAAGCCGATAAGGTCGGTCGGCAAAAATACCGTGCCCAGCATAACGGCGCTGGTGATGGTCGCCGAGACCGGCTCCACGGTTCCGATGAGGCTCGCACGCACCGAGCCGATGTCCTTAACGCCCTGCATATACAGCATGTAGGCAAAAAACGAGCCAATGACCACAAACACCGCGAGCGCCTCGATACCGGCAGCATCGAGCACCGGCATATGAGCCCACGGCTGCACGAAGACGCACGAGACCACGCCCGCTGCGAGCATGGCAGAGCCTGTAACGATGGGGCTGCCGTATTCGGGCAGAATCTTGGCGGGAATCACCGCCATACAGGCTGCGCTAACCGCACACATAAGGCCTGCGACCAGACCAAGCGGCGATATGCTCAAACTGGTCGGGTCGCCGCCGGTAGCGATTAAAAAGGTGCCACCGAGGGCCAGACCAATGCCGATCGTCTCGCGAGCGCGCGGCATGCGGCGATCGACCACGCAGGCGTAACCCATGATGATGACCAGCTGCAGGCACTGGAGCACCGTCGCGGTTCCGGCATTGGTCAGACGCACGGCCGAAAGATAGCAGAACTGGTTGAACAGCAGGCCAAAAGCGGTAAAAAGCAGCAGTTGCCTACGGTCGGCGGGCGTGGTCCAGAGCCTAACCAGACGCTCGCGATCGCGCGTGACCACCACGGTCATAAAGAGCAGGCCGGCGAGAATCTGGCGCACACTCATAAGCCACAGGGTATCAACGTGATAAGTATCGAACAGGAAGCTCGCGCTTGTGCCCGAAAAACCCCAAAACGAACCGCCCGCCAGCGTGGCCAGAACGCCCGTAATCATCTTGCGCGACGACGCATCGTTGAGGCGCTCGCGCCATGCACGGCGGGTGCTGCGGCTGAGCTCGTCAGTTCCCTCGGGCACGACAAAATCGGACGCCGCCGTCATCGGTACCGAAGCCTTTTTGCGTGCACGCTGCGCTGAGCGCTCCTGCTCCATTCCACTCCCCCGAAATCAATTGGCAACAAAGCGCTCAAACTGTAGCACGAATATTGGTATGAAATAGCAGACGATTCGGAACATCTACGGGCGTCCAATTTGCAGGGACGAAAGGCACCGAAGAGCTATGCCGATCGGTTGGAATCGTCCAGGGCGCCGGGATCGGTTTCCACACTTCCCCCAGTATGCTCGCCGTCGCTCTGCTCCTTAGCGTCGTCCTGGCCTTCCTGCTCGCTACGACGCTTTTCGCGAATCTGCTCCACGGCAGCACGCAGGGCGGCCTCGTCCTCGGCGCGTGCCACCTCTTGTGTGGTTTTGACCATATGGCGAATCTCGAGCACCAGCAGCACGATCAGCGGCACCACGATAAGCGGGAAGAACAGAAGCGGGTTGGTGAGCAACGAGACCACCACGCCCAGGCCTGCCGACACAAAGACCACGCGGCCCACCACATCGGCGGCGGGTACGGGCGCGGCGTCCTCGACCGGATTGGCATCGCCCTTGGTGCGGTAGACCGGCGTGCCGTCGGCCGCATCCTCCACGGCAACGATGCGGTGCGTGTTGAGCGAACCCTCCAGCGCGTCATCGGACGAATGGAAGGTGATGATGTCGCCAACCTGGTAGGCCTGGCTGTTGTCGGTATCGACGACGATAAACGAATGCACAGGAATCGCCGGCTCCATCGAGCCGGTCAGCGTGCGCATAAAGCCATAGCCCATGATGGTGGGAATCTCGCCGGCGGGCGTGAACACCGTGCGCAGCAGCACCACAAAGGCGACCAGGATCACCACGGTCGCCAGCACGTTGATCACGCGGAGCACGTGCTTCATCACTTGTCGGCGTCCTTTGCGGAAGTCTCGGGGTCGGCAGCAGCCTCAGCCTCAGTGGCATCCGCCGCAGAAGCACCATCCTCGTCAGGCGCGGCGGCCACGCCCTCGCCAGCCTCGCCGCGCAGACGAGCCAGCAGATAGCGCGACAGGCTGTTGCCCTCGGCACGGCGCTCGGCACGGGCGCGATCGCGCTCGGCCTGCTCCAGTTCATGCGCCAACGAGTCCAAGCGCTGCTGCATCTCCGCGCGGGCGGCCTCGAGCTCGCGCTCGTGCGCGGCGTTGGCGGCGGCGAGTTCCTGCTCAATACGCTCCCCTGCCTCGAGCTCGGCTGCGGCGACACGCGCGTCGGCGTCGGCACGGGCCTCCTCGGCGGCACGCGTGGCGGCATCGCGCTCGGCAGCGGCAGCGGCGACCTTCTCGCTGGCGTCCACCGCAGCCTGCTCGACGGCAGAATCGGCGGCCGTACGGGCGGCATCGATCGCGGCATCGGCTGCCTGCTGAGCAGCGGAAACCTTCTCCTCGGCCGCGGCGACGGTGTCGGCGAGCTTCTGCTCCGCCACAGCAGCGGCGACGTCGGCCGCCTCGGCCGCGGCACGGGCATCGCGCTCGGCCGTCAGCTGCACTTCCTCGATCTGCAGCTGGGCGGCGTCCAGCTTGGCATGCAGTGCAGCCACTTCCTTGGCAGAAGCCTCACGCACGGCGGCGAGCTCGGCCGCGGCGGCATCCTTGGCGGCCTGCAGCTCGGCGGCATCGGCCGCCGTCTTGGCAGCCAGGGCCGCGGCGGACTCGCTCTTGACCTGCGCAACCAGCTCGGCGGCCCCCGACTCTGCGGCCGCAACCTTGGCATCGGCATCGGCACGGGCGGCAACCACCTCGGCATCGGCCTCGGCACGCATCTGCTCAAGCTGGGCCGCCGCGGTCGAGCGCGCCTTAACGGCAGCATCCTCGGCAGCCTTCTTGCCCGCCTCGACATCCTCCAGCGAGCCACGCAGCTCATCGGCATCGGCCTCGGCCATCTGAGCGCGCTGCGTCAATGCCAGCTCACGCGACTTGGCCTCGTCCAGCTCGTCTGCCAGGTCGTCGCGCTCGTCGGTCAGCGCATGGGCCTGAACCTTCCAAGACTTGACCTGCCCCTGCAGCTCCTCAATCTGCTCGCGAGCCTCGGCCAGCGCCTGCTCGGCATCGAGCTGGGCCTGCGTGACCTCCTCCACAAACACGCGACGAATCTCGACATCGGGCAGGTCGGGGCTATCGACCTGCACCTCCTTAATCTCCTTAATAAACTTGGGCGCCACCGGCTCGGGATGCACGCTCTCGAGCTCCTGCAGGTTGCGCTCGTCGTCGGTCAGGCTCTTAAAGACGGTGTAGTTGTTGATGAGGTTGGTGTACATCTGCACCATGTACTCGTCATCGAACGCCAGCGCCTGCTGCTGCACGTCGATGTTGTAGCCCACCTTGTCGTAACGCTCCATAAACTGCCACAGCTGGTAGCACTTGCGGTAGTTGGGGTCCTTCATGATGAGGTTGGTGCGCTGGATGGGGCTGCGGACCGCGCTGCAGCCGTTCATGATCTGGCAGAACGACGCGCCGCGCAGTGCCATGACCAGGCGGCGCACGCGGTCGATGCGCATAAAGACGTCCATGTTGTCGGCGTCGTTCTCGGCAAAGCTCTGGCGATTCTTGACCGTCATCTCGACGTTGTACTCGATCTCCTCGTACGCGTCGTCGATCTTGCTGTGCATCTTAAATCGGTTGCGGATCTCGTTGCCCGTCGACCAAAAGATCACGTCGGTGCGCTTGTCCACAAACGTCAGCAGGCGCTGAATCAGGTGGTAGATAAAGCGGTTCTCGTACAGGTCGTACGTCTCGACGGTACTGACGTTGAGGATGCGCGTGGGGTGGACGCCGCCATCGTCGCTCGGCGCCAAAAACTGCGTGTTCTGGCTCAGATGACGGACGCTGTCGGCGCTGATCTTTTTGGCGAGCGAGACCGGCACCACCTCTTCCTCGGTGGTGATGAAGCGGCGCGGATTTTCGATGATGGTGTTAATGGCGTCGAGCGAGTCCTCGATCATGCTGATCCACTCCTCGTCCACCACTTTGACGAGCTCCTCGCGCTGTTGCTCGATCGTGGTGCCCGAGGCCTGCGCCATCTCAAACAGATAACGGAAGTAGCGGCTGTCCTCCTGGATAGGCTCCATTTGCTCGGAGAAGCTGGTATAGAGGTCCTGAATGGTCTCGGACATGGGTTACTCCATAGGTTGGATCGATCGGGAAGGGGCGCGGCGACACCACACTGGGCAAACGCTACTGATTATCTTGTCCCACGCCCCGCGCTTACGGCATTAGTAGAAGTTCTGGATCCGCTGCAGATACATGACGGAATCGGGCAAGCCGCCCTCGCCAAAGGTCTTCTCGATGTACTCGATCAGGCCCTTCATCTCGTCGCGCACAAAGCTCACGTTCATGGACTCAAACTTCTTGAGCACCTTGCGGGCGATGATGTAGTCCATGCCGCCCAGCTCGGTGCCGCCGCACGCCACGTACACGGGGATAAAGTCGTACATCTGCTTGATGATACGGTTACCAAAGGCCAGCTTAAAGCGGGTCTGCAGGTACTGGTCCAGCTTGTGCATCTTCTGGAGCAGCTCCTCGTCGATCACGTACTCGACCTTTGCCTTCTGGAACAGATACTGCAGATGCTCGGCCGTCACGTGCACGCGCTCGTGCGGCTCGCATTCAAACGCGTCGGCGCGCTCGTTGAGCTCGATGGGAATCGCGCGGTCGTACACCTTGTCCGTGATGGTAAAGGTGGAGTCGTCGTTGTTGGCCGTGCCGATAAACCACAGGCTGTCGGGAATGGTGAGCTTACCGTCGTGCAGGCCCTTGGGGTCAGCGGCCCACTGGGTAGGCACCAGGTCGAGCACCCATTCGTCGTGGCTGGGCATCTCGAGCACCGACAGGATCTCGGCAAAGTAGTACTCCACGCGGGCGAGGTTCATCTCGTCGAGCACGATCATGGACGGGTCTTGGCGAAGGCCCGCCTCGTACACGGCACGGAGGAACTCGGTCTCGTTAAAGCGCTTGGAAAACTCGTTAAAGTAGCCCAGTACCTCGGTGCGATCGCGAAAACTCGGCTGCACTGACACGATGGTCGCGGGGTTGTCCAGGTAGCGGCTAAAGCTGTAGGGCAGCGACGTCTTACCGGTACCCGAGATGCCCTCCAGGATCAGCAGCTTGGAGGCGGCCATGCCGGCCACAAAGCGGCGGATGACCTCGGGCGTGTAGTAGAGCTTCATCTGGCTGCAGGCGAACGCGCGGAAGCTGTCGACAAAGTCCTCCAGCGAGATGGCATCGTCGTAGGCCGGCGATTCCCAGTCGCGGTACTTAAGGTCCACAAGGGACAGCTTGGGGAAGCGGTTGGCCTGGGCGATTTCTTTTTCCTCGGCAAGAGTCTTGGCCTCGACGGTGGCCTTGGCCATGGCGGCCGCGGCGTCCTTGACGCCCGCGCCATCGAGCGCGAGCGACGCGTTGCCCGACACCACGGCAGCCGTGGCGCCCTCGCCCGCAGGCGCGCCCGCGGCGGCGCCCACCACGTTGCCCACCGTGGGCAGGTGGTCGTCGGCCAGGGCAGAGGCGCCCACGTACGGAATCTGCTTGGTGCCGCCCATGGCATTGACCTTGAGCGCCAGCAGCTTGTTCTTCTCGTCCATGAGGTCGAGCACCTGCTTGTTCAGGCGGCCGATCTCGCGATAGAGCGCCTTGTTGGACGTGTCGTCGCGATGCAGGCGGCGGTTGATGCGGTAGCGGTGGACCAGAATGGCCACAATCAGCACGGGGACCGCGATGAGCATGGCAAGCAGAATGACCGCGCCGATCTTGCCCACCAGGTCAAACGTGGTGAAGTAGGTCATAAAGATGTTGAAGTACTCGACCCAGCCAAACACCAGCAGGTTAAGGATGGAGCTCACGACGGCAACGACGTTGTAGACGACCTTTGCCAACAGCTCCCAGGCAAATCCCAGAAACTCACTCACCGTCGGTACCCTCCTGCTTGGTCGCGTTCATCGCCGCCTCGGCCTCGGCCTTCAGACGACGGGCTTCCTCGAGCTTGGCCTCGGCCTGGGCGAGCTGCTCGGCGGCGTTATCGGCCGTGACGGCGGTGTCACCCTTGTCCTCGGCGTCCACGATAGCGGCCGCGGCGGCCAGGCGGTCCTCCTCGGCCATAGCGCGCTTGAGGTTCATGCCCACCACGATGAGGTGATACACCTGGTAGATAAAGAACAGCAGCATGGGCAGCACAATCACAATGAGGAAGCCCATGGAGCTGGACAGGAAGTCCATGACCTTGCCCATCTGCGGCAACGCGAACAGGTACTTGCCCACGATGTCGCCGTCACTGATGATGTGCGTATCGGCCACGTCGTTGTTGTCGCCCTTGGTGGTAAAGCTGCGCATGCCGTTGACCTCGTCGATCGCGGCGATGCGGTGCGTGTTGAGCGCGTACTCGTTGTCGATGATGGTATGGAATGTCACGATGTCGCCCACCTCGAGCTTGGAGGTGTCGCACTTTTTGATGAAGATAAGATCGCCCTTGTTAAACGTGGGCGCCATGGAGTCGGACTGCACGGCGAGCGGGGTGAAGCCGGCGATGTCAGAGACGCTGCCGTCCTCGCGCGTGGCGAGCGTGGTAAACGCATACAGGGCCGCCACCAGGATGATGATCCACATGATGACGCTCAACGCGATGGATGCGGCTTTTTTAACAGATTGCATGATGTCCCTTACTACCGTGTCTGTCTAGGTCGTGCGCGGCCCGGTGGCCGCCGTGCATATCTACTGTTCCTCGATGCCCTCAAAGCGCATCGAAACCGAATAGTTAGCTCCCTTTAGCATATTAGTGCAATTTGGGTCCGTTCCCTCGAGCCATATGCGAACGGTTACCGGCTTATCCGTATCTTTTATCAGGTCGAACATATCGCTGGCCGCGGTCGCCTCGCCCGAGCCGAGTCCAAAGACGGTGGCCGCGCCGGATGAGCCCCCGCCCCCGTTGGGGTCGTAGACCCAAGTGTGGCCGTCGGCGGTAAAACTCATGCGCATGGCGCTGGCCATGCCCTGCGTGTCGGAGCTAAACCGCGTGCCGGATGCGCCGTTGTCGCCGTCCTGCCCGGTCAGGCGCACGCGCAGGTCCGTGCTGCTCATAAAGTGCAGCGTAAACTCCAGGTAGGCGCCGGTGGCGGGATCGGCGGTGGAACCGTCCTCGAAGGTGAAGGTCTGGTAGTCGCTCGTGGTTACGGGCTTGAGCTTGGATGCGTCAATGTCCACGCCCTTTTCGCTGGCGATGCGCGCCGAGATCTGATCGAAGCCCAGGCTGTGCACGTATTCGTCGAACGTGGCATGCTCGTCCAGGTCAAAGCGCAGCGAGCCATCGGCGTTGGCGTCGATCATGAGCATGCGGGTCTTGGCGCTATCGGCGATGGGGAACCAGGCGAACGTTGCCATGGCTATCGCCACCAGCGCAAACAGCACCAGCACCACGGTGGTGGTGAGCTTGCGGCGAAGGTCGGTGTCGGTGGGCGCGGCGGTGCCGGGCCGGCGGGTAGCGGCGGTTGGACGGCGGTCGCCGGTAGCCGAGCGGCGGTCGTCTGGTTTAACGTGTGCCATTACGCCTCACCGTCCAAGGTCGCAAAGAGCGCCAGGTGCAAGGTGCCCGGATCTTGATAGAGATAGTCGGCGCTATCGGGGTCGGTGCCCTCGATGTAGTAATAGATATCCAGACGATAGGTCTGGCCCAGCGCCAGCGTGGCGAGTGTGTTCTGCGGGCGCGTGGCTGTCTCGCTCGTGTTCAGCGTAAAGGCGGCCGGGTCCTGCGTCACGTTGGTACCGCAAGCGAGCTGGCCGTTTTGCCAACCCAGGAGCATGCCCTCGGTGTAGCCCGCCAGGCCCGTAGGCGCGGTCGCGGGGTGCTCGCCGCGATGGCCGCTATCGGAACTGTCGAGCTCAAAGATGTTGGTTGCAAGCACCTGGTTGCCGCTCGAGACTTTAATGCCCACGCGGGCTGCGCGCAGCAGCTCGGCGTCGGTGCCCTGCGGGACCAGCGATTCGGCCAGATACAGGTTGACCTTGCCCCTTACTTTGCTGGCGCCCGTTCCGGTAATGGTGGGGCGCAGATCGATCCAACCGTGGTAGAAGGCGGAGCCGTTGTCTTTTGCCTGCTCAAACACTGTGGCATCGCCGGCAGAGTTGTTTTGCGCACAGGCAGCAAAGCCGTTGAGGTCAAAGGTCGAGACCGGGTAGAGCGTCACGGCGCCGGTCGCGTTGGAAGTTAGGGAAACGTCACCCTGCTGCGACCAGCTGCCGCGGTCGGCGTCACCCAGCTCCAGCACCAGCTTGGACGTGTCGCTGTGCACGCTCACCGAGTTGGTGTTGACCTTCATGTTGTTGGTAAACCAGGCGTAGGTCGCGGCGCCCAAAGTGGCGGCGAGCGCCACCATAACGAGCGCGATGTAGGCACGCGCGCGGCGAGCGCGGCGGCGGGCGGCGGAGTCCGAGCCCACAGCGCGCTCGGCGGCAGCGGCGGGTGCGGTCGCCGGGGTTGCGCCCGCGGACTCGCTGGCGCCTACCTGCATGTGCTTATTCTTGTGCATTTAGCTCGCCCCCTTATGCCTTGACCGCGGCAAAGGCAAGCTGCAGCACCACATCGCGGGCCTGGGCCTCGTCGATGCAATTGGCGTCGCAGCCTTCCATGTACACAACGTAGCGAACGCTTGCCACCTCGTTGGCGGCCAGCGTGCAGATGGGCGTGGCGCCCACGCGCGCCGTGGGCGTGTCACCGGTGCCGTCCATGCTGTAGGCGCTTATGGCGCGCGCAGGGTCGGCGGTGTAGGTCCAGCCCGAGGCGCCCGCCGCCACGACCACGCCGTCTTGCGCAGCGGTGCGCCTGCTGGTGGCACCCGCGGTGTTGCCCAGGTCGTCGCAGGTAAAGATGTGCGTTTGCGTACCCGACCGGGTCGTTATCACAAGACCCAGGCGCAATGCGGCAAGCAGCTGCGGATCGCTCGTCACGCTCATCTGGCCCTGATACAGGTACACGTTGAGCGCGCTGTCGCTGCCCTTGAGGTACAGCGTGCCCGAGAGAGCGTAGCCGTCCAGCTGCGCGGTGCAGTCGGCGTAGTCGGTCGTGATGCCCGCGGCGTTTTGGAACGTGCCGCGCCAAAAGCGGGAGAGGTCCGACGTCGAGATGGGATAGAGCGGCTTGTCGGCGGCGGCAAGTGTGGCCGTCGTGTCCCAGGGCCCGTTGGCCGAAAGGCCAATCTGCAGATCGGAGCTCTCGTCGCTTACCGTATGCGCCACGGGCGTCACGTTGGTGTAGCGCGAGTTGCTAAACCAGGCGTAGGTGGCGGCGCGCAGGGCAGCTACCAGCACCAACATCCATGCGGCCGCGGCAACCATGCGACGGCGCGAGCTTAGGATGTCTTTGATGTTCGATGTACTCATCCCCGACCCCCTTACGAACGCTTGCCGGCAAAGCGCAGCGCCAGCGATTGCAGACTGGTGGCGGCCAGATTGTTGGTGCAGTCGGGGTCGCAGCCTTCCAGCCACACGTACACATCCACGCGCACGGGCGCGCTGCGGTTGGCGCCCTTGGCAGCGGCGGGCAGGCTGCAGATCTTGGTCGTGGCCTCCTTGAGGCCCACGATGCCGGTGTCTTCGTTGTAGTCGCAGAAGTTTGCGCTGGTCAGCTGGTCAAAATGAACCGTGGCGCCGTCGGAGCGGCTGCTGTCGAGCACCAGGTGGTTCTGCTCGTTCTCGCCGGCATCCTTGCCGTCAAGCGTGTTGTAGCGCGCCTGGGGATTGTGCTCGCCCGAGACCTCAAAGACATACTGGCCCGTAACGGTGTCGCCCTGCCCTGGAGCATAGGCGACCAGCCCCACGCGCAGGGCAGTGGAAATGGGGTTTGCCGAGTCCTACTCGGTAAAGTCGATGCCCGACAGGTACACGTCGGTTGCGGCCGAGTTGGTGGCCAGGTACAGAGAGGTCTTGTAGTAGTCGGAATGCTCGGCCGTGCCAAACATGCTGGCAAACAGCGAGTCCTGCGTGGTTCCGCCGGTAAAGCCCGTTACCTTTTGGAAGCCGTTGAGCACGTTGTCGGTCGAGACGGGATCGAGCAGGCCCGCAAAGCTCAAACCGGCGTTGGTTCTGTATTCGCCGTCGTACTCGTTGGAGATGAGGAAGGTAACGCCCGTGCCCGCGGCCATCTTGACGTCGGTGATATGGCGGTTGGCATTGTAGATGTACCAGGCATACGTTACGGCTCCGGCAGCAGCAAGGGCCACCAGCAACGTGGCGAGCATGCGATTGAACTGTTTTTGCAGCGAACGCGCGTCCGACATGCCCCTCCCCCAGATGCCGTGTTGTAAACTGCCTGGACACCATTTGCCCATAATGGAGTTATTCTACGCGAATGTGCTGTTCGTCGGGGGTACAAACGCGACTTTCCGCGTGCTGTTCGCGCTACATCGGGGCGGATAGGGTCGCAAATCGCCGCTTTTTAAAAAATAGTTCTTGCCACTGGGCGGGAGCTCCGTTATATTATTCCCTGCGCACTCGCGCACCCTTGATCGGGCGTTTAGCTCAGGGGGAGAGCGCTTCCCTGACACGGAAGAGGTCAGAAGTTCAAATCTTCTAACGCCCACCAAATGTTCGCAGCTCAGAGGCTTCGCCTCTGAGCTGTTTTGTTTTACGCCGCCAAGCCAAAAGGGCGCCGCGGCACCCAAAGCCGCTTCGACAGCTCCAATAACCATCCCAGCCGCGCCTAAAATCGCCAAGTAGCCCCAGCGATCACCCCGATTAGGCCCAAAGCCACCCAAACAGCCTTGGTGACCGCCCCAATCTGGCCTTCACAAGCCTCGTGGCCACATCCGGATAGCCTTCCCATAATCAGGTCTAATACTTTTCCCGAGAAGTGAACGAGCTTATTTGGACCACCGAAGCATCCACACTTTTCGAAGCAAAAACCGCAGGAAATAAGTCACCAAAAGTGTCGATGTTTCGGGGGTCCGTTTTGACTCGTTCACTTCTCGGGAAAAGTATTAGACCTGAAAATAAGGCCCCTTGCCCCACCCCTAGCAACCGCCCCTACCAATGTTGACGCGCCTCGATAACCGTTTGCCAAAGCTTAAAACGCTTCGTTTCGACGCGCTTGAGGGCAAAATATCGCTGTTCCTCGCTCATGGGCTTGTTAAAAATGGGTCGCTTATTCCGATGCAGCTTCCGCCGGATGCGTTCGCACAGCCGGACGAGCTTGTCGTAGTCATTTGCCTGGTCAGTCGTCACGGTAAAGTACGCCACGCCGCTCAGCAGCTGTAACTCGTTGCGGCGCTCGGCATCCTTGTGGATCTTCTCGCTTCCGTCATGGATGGCATCGCTGTCGTAATCGACCATCGCGGTCAGCACCTCTGGCAGCAGCCCGGCCTTTACTTTATCCATGCCCACCTCGACTTTAGCCGTAAGCGTTATGTCGGGTGTGCGTTCCAACACGCGAAGCCTGCGATTGCGCCCATCGTTGTATCCATCGCGGATGAAGACCTTCTTGTTGAGCTCGGCCTTGCCCAATGCATACCCGCCGTAGCGCGTAGGCAGCGACATAAACATGCACAGCCCCGACTCCCTCGGAGAGCGCGACCCCTCGATCACATATGCAAGGAGCGCCTTTGCCTTCGCAAGATCTCTCACCTTGGGGGACTTCTCGATATACGCCGCGATGAGCTCCTTGGTCGTGAGCCTGCCATCGCGCATGCCCGCATCCCTGCTTGTTACCCCACCGGGAGCAAGGTTATCCAGCCGATAGTCCGATGTCATCGCATAGCCGGCATAGATGGCAGCCGCCGCATCACCATCGTGCGCGGTCTGCAAAAACGCCAGCTCGGGAGAGCACACGTACGCATCCAGATCGCCCATCCAGTGGCCCAGCGAGATAAACGAACCCGCCGGGAGCTCGTTGGTGCACAGGTGCGTCTTAACATGCTTGCTCCGCCGACGATCGGCGCGCGACGGCACCAACAAATCCAGCGTCTCGATCCCCAGGTCATAGCGATCGATAACCTCCTGCGCTTCTTGGTCCAAGAGCGCACAGGCGCCTGCAATCGACACGACCTCTGGTTCCGAATCCCCAAAGCGCGGGTTCGGCATGTGCGCCAAAAGCGCCAGCGCAGCGTTATGTGAAACGATAAAGTACCTCATGGCGCGAAGATAGCACGCACGTCGGCGGCCATTGGCGGTCCTGCTAAGTTTTCGGCAAACGATCGGCGGTTTTTTGCCGCGGCGCGTCCAAAGTGCTCATTCGTCGACGTCTAGTTGCAAATCCGTCAAGCTTTTGGCAAGGTTGCCGCTCAACCGACCAAAAGCCGACCATGCACTTGCCCATTTGCTTGACAACACGCCCCCGCCAAAACATCCCGCGACCTCTTGAACGGCCGAAGCATCCACCCAGCGACCGCACGCCACGCCGCAATCGCCTCGTTAAGACAGCAGACGCCACCGGCCACCAGCTCAAACACCGCCGACCCCAGCCGCGTGTATCGAGCACCCAGCGCTGGGGTATCCTTGGAGCACATGCACCGCAAGCCGCACAAAGGAGCCGCCATGCGCACCGAGCTCGATGTTCCCTTTTTGCACAAAGACGAGGCCAAGGCCCTGGGCGCCAAGTGGGACCGGGCCAAGAAGATCTGGTACGTGCCCGATGGCGTCAACCCCGAGCCCTTTGCCGCGTGGCTGCCCGGCGTGGATCGCTCCGACCCCAGCGCGCCCTACATCTACCTGGTGCTGGGCAAGCGCGAATGTTGGAAGTGCCACAAGCAGACGACGGTGGCGGCCTTTGGCATTCCGTATCGGGTGGCCGAGGACTCGGGCAGCAAGGCTGCGCCCGGCGCTGCACCCGCCATGGACGACGCAGGCCACATCGCGATCGATACCGCCCGCGCCAACGCCATAGCCATCATCCCCGCGCTGGGCTGCGTGCCGGCCGAGATCCGCGACTACCTGTGCGAGCGCTGCGGCTACAAGCCCGTAACGTCGCGCACCACCAAGACCGTATCGCTCGCCAGCACCTGCACCGGCTGCGGCGCGCTGCAAGGCAGCCATTACCTGTTCGAGGAGCCCACCTCGCCGTTTGCGCTCACGGCCATCAACAAGCTGCCCGCGCTGGAGTTCGTGCGCGTGGAAGTCGCCGGCGTCTATGGCATCCCCACCAGCCAAGGCGACTTTGACCAGGCGCTCTTCACCTGGGCACGCGACCACCACACCCAGTTCCATAAGACCCTGTTCGAGGGAATCTACCTGTAGGGCAAATCTCGAAAATCGAGTCCCAATTTCCTCGAAAATCGAGTGTGAATATCCTCGTAAATCGAGTATGCGCAGGTAGCTGAATTGCCGACTCGAAGGCTACAGCCCCAGAATGTGCTCCAGATAGCCCTTATTGAACCAGAACGACTGCCTGGTCATGTCACCGGCGTACCCCACCGCATCGGCGAAGCCATGGTTGAAGTGTACGGGCTGTAATTAAACTGCTTTTAGCATAAAGAAAACGAGGGCCAGTTCAATCCAGAACTGGCCCTCGTTATTTAGCTATCGAAAACTTCAAATTACTTGCCGTCAGGCACGATACCGACCAAGCTGACCGTTACGTCAAAGGTCGGAGCAGTGGTGTTCTTGCCCTGCTCGGACCAGTTTTGACAGTCGGAATCGGTGCCTTCCATCCAGATGACGATCTTCATGTTCGTGCCGTTGTAGTCAACGTTCTTTGCGATGGCCTGCGGTTTTGCTCCGTCAGGCTTGGAATAAGAACCGCCCGATCCGGTGGCGGCCCAATCGCCACCGTTCTGGTCAACTAGGGTCGCGCCGGAAACATGAGCATAATCGGGCGCTTTGGTCTCGGTGCCTTCAGCAGCAACACAGCTCCAGCCGATCGTATAAGAGGCATCGTTGCCATGTTCGGCAGTCGAAGGCTCAACTGGAGCGTAGACAACCTTAAGCTCGTCATTAATAACGATGCCGACTCGCAGGCTGCCCTTAATCTTGTCAAACCACTCCCGAGTCGCGTTGTCAGAAGCTTTGATGGTGACAGGATTCGTACCGTCTAGATAAACATCCGCGACACCCGTATTGGTGACGGTATAAAGCGTGTAGTCCGCAGCAACAAAAGCATAATAAGAGCCTGAACCGCTCTTGAGTGCGTACATACCGCTGTTGTCCGCACTGGCTTTCTGATAGCCAGAGACATTCGTGCCGTTCCAGGTTTTGGGCACAAACCAAGATTTCGCATCGTTGGTCGATGAAGGGCTGATTTCGTGACCCTCGGAGCTGGCAATGGTCTGTTTATCCGACCCGTCATGGGTAACGTTTTTGCCCTGAGCAATTTGCAGCACCATGCCGTTCGCCTGAGCGGAGATAGTGCTCGAATTGGCGTGAACCCTATTGTTCGCAGCAAACCACGCGTATGTGGTCGCAGAAAGCGCCACCGCCGAGACGACGACGGTCAATGCCGCCCCAATGAGCTGGATCTTGAGCTTCTTTACCGAATCATGCATAACCGTCGCCTCCCTTCGTTAAGAAATAGGGCAGAATCCCGGACTGGGAGCCTGCCCTCATTTTCAACCTAACGCGGCCAATCCAATGCTACTTATTCTGAGGATCAGCCGTGAACTCAACAGTGATGTTCTTCGTGGACGTGAGCTGCGGCAGGTTGTTCGTGTAAATCTGCTCGTCCGAACCCTCATAGAAGAGGTAAAGCTCAACCTTCGTATTGTCAGTATGAGTTACAGCGTTGGCCAAAACGCCCGCGGCATCTCCAGAACCATACTTGAAATTGCCGTTAACGTCGTAAACCTCCCAACGGGCCCCATCGACGTAAATAAGAACGCGAAGAGCGGAGTTGAGCTTAGAATTAGACGTGGTCTCCCCCGCCGTAACCTTGTTAACCCTCAAGTTCGCGAGATCTTGACCACGAGAAGAAATGTTGAAGACCTCTCTCACTGCATACTCACCTGCAACGGCATCATCCAGCGAACCAGTATCTTTCACAAGCTTAAGGCCATCCTTATCCAACATGTATCCATCGGCGGTCACCTTCTGACCATATCCATATGCAAACTTTCCCTTAGGTGCATCGACAGTCGGGTTCTCGCCGAAGGTTGCAGGATAAAGTGGTTTGTCCGTGTCATCAGTCGCCGTGGCCTCGGTGTCGTCAACACCCACAGCCGTGGCATTGTACTTAATCGTCATAAATGCAGCGTTTGACTGAGCGGAAATAGTGTTTGTGTTCGCCTTGACAGTATTGTTCGTAACAAACCATGCGAACGTGGCGGAGCCGAGGGCTACGGCTGCCACGAGGACCATGGCGATGGCGGCGCCCATCTGCTTCTTTAATGCCTTGGTATCCATACGGACCCCTTTCTTTCCCCATTCATCCCAGACGACCCTCGAGAAGCCCGGAAGGGGAGCCCGCGCTTTCGTGTTGGATGTTGCTTGCCCATCCTTTAGACATGGAATCGAAAATACCATAATTCTTACGATTTCCTTATGAGTTTTCGAGAGCTTACATTCCGGCAGATTCATAGGCCCACCTCGGGTTATATGTGGTGCTATGCGAATATCGTTCACCTTATTTGATCTCTCTTCCGCTCAGTCATAAGTCCCTCTTAAGGCTTGCGACCGCAGTGCCATGCCAACGCATGCATACGCCCTCCGCCGAGCTTCGCCCGAGCCTCTCCCCACTCGCTATACTGGTGCAGAACGTGTCATTTTTTTGCCTGTTAAACGGGCTATTTGTTGGGAGGACTCATGCCTGCCGCCAATCAACCCAAGGGAAGCGTTTCCACCGGATCGATTAAGCCGGTGACGCGTAAGGCCGTCCGTTGTCAGCGCGAAGTCGCCTGGTTGGTCACGCAAGCGGCCGGTAAGCTCGTCGCCACCACCGACGACGTCAACGCGCCCACACCCAGCTTTGTACTGGCGGCGGCATTGTCGTACACCCGCAAGCAAGAGCAGGCTGCTCAGGACAACGGACGCGCAGTTGACTACGATGCCGTCATAGCTCCCGACCTTGCGAGCTTTTGTCAGGCTGCGGGGCTGCCCGCAGCGCCCAACGCGCTTTCGGACGCGGGCTACATGTTCACGCTCTCGGGTGCGGATCTGATCCGCGACCTTTATGCCTACTGCAGCGACCTGGACGAACGCATGGGAGACGCGGCGCAGGTCAAGCCAGGCTACGCGATCAAACTCGCGCTGCGGTTGTTCTTGCTAGACGGCGCCTCAGCCGCCATCGCCTCCGACGGCAAAACCTCGGCATAAGCCACCACCAAAAGCGCCGGGCTGGGAAATCACTCCCGGCCCGGCGCTTGTTCGTTCTACTTGCCCTCGTCCCCTGCGGGCGAGTTCTTTTGGTTGCGGCGGTTACTCCAAGTCACGTTGTGTTCCTTGTAGTAATCGGGCGCCTCGTTGCCGCTCGCGCTAATGGGGTCGTTGCCGGTCAGGGTGTCGGCAATATCCTGCACGAACTTAACGAACAGGCTCGAATCGTCGGTCTCGGACGAATCAAAGTCAAAACCGAACTCCACCGCGCCGCCGATGATCTTGTCCACGCACTCCGGGTCGTCGCCATCCAGCCAAATGACCACGGTGTACTTGTCCACATCGCCCACGCGGAAGTTCTTGTGGCTGATGGTCGTCACTACATCTTTGGACGTAAATGGTTCGGTGTTGGGCTCGGGATTGCCATCCGCCGCGACGGCCGCGTAGGTGGTGGGCTCGCCGTTGCGATACACCCTCACGCGCGCCGCCTTCTCCACGCCCTTGCTGGCGCTGACCACCTTGAGCTTGGCGCTATAGCCCAGATCGGTCTTGCCGGCGTTGCGGATATAGAAGGTGTACGCCACGTAGTTTTTGCCGTTGTGGCTGCCGTCGATGTCGTCCAGGTTGTCGGGCAGGTCGTCGGTAGCGATATTGGTGCCGTTGTCCACGGCGTCGGCGGCCAAGCGCGCGGTGGCGTTGTTAAAGTCGCCGTTGTCGGCAATGGCCACGCCGCGGCGGAACAGCTCCAGGCGGTTGAGGTTGATGGTGAAGTTACCCATGTTTTCCTGCATAAACGACAGGGCAAACAACACGCCAAAGGCAAGCGCCAGCACCACGAGGGCCTTTTGCAGCTTGTCCATGCGCAGCAGCGCCGCGCCAATGCGCTCCATGCGGCGCTTGGGCATATACATGGACACGACCGCGTCGGGGTCGATGTCGTCGAGGTCCTGGTCGGCCAGCGCCTGCTCCAGCTCCTCGATGCGCACCACGCCGCGGAGGTTGCGTTTGGGCTTGGGCTTGCGGTTGGACTTGCCGAAGCGCTTGCGGGAGGCGGGAGCCTGCTCGGGTGCGGAGTCCTCGCCGGGCGCCTCCTCGGCATTGGTGCCGGGCGCATCTTGCGACGTGTCCTCGGTCTGATCCTCGATCAAATCCTCGGCCACACCCTCGGCTTGATTCTCGGCCAAATCCTCGGCAGCTTGATCTTTGTTTTCATTACGCTTGAACAGTGCCATGGCAATCAGAGCTTATATTTGGCGCGGATGTAGCCGACATAATCTTTGACGAGCTCGCGCTCCATGTCGTCGGCGTAACGGAACTGCAGGCCGCAGACGTTGCGGTACAGGCTGCCCTTGGGCGCGCGGCGCACCCAGCACACGATGCCCAGCTGCTCGGGCAGCTCGTGGCGCTCGCCCTGCAGGCGGATCGAGGGCATTTGCACGGCCAGGGCCTCGCCCACGTCGGGGTAATCGTTAAGGTAGATAGCCAGACCGCCGGCCGAGACGTCGATGGTCATGGCGTCCTCGGGCTCGGGGGTCGGCGCGTTGTCGCGTTGGTAGGTCAGGCGCATGGCAACCTTAAAACGCTCGTCGCGGCGCTTGACAAAGGTGCGCTGCTCGGCGACTTTGCGCATTTTCCAGTAGGTGCGGATGCCCTTTTTCTCGACCGACTCGGGGTAGCCGGCGAGCACGAACGTTTCCTCGCCTACTTTGTATTGCAGCAGCAGCTTTTGGTTTTCGTCCATGAGCAGCGGCTTGCCGGCAAGCATGGGCGCGCTCATAAGGAAGTACGCCTCGTCCAGGTCCTCTTTGTACGTGGCGAGCATGTTGAAGTCGGTTTTTTGGCCCATGGGCACATCGAATGCCACCTGAAGCTTAGTCCCCGGCGTTATCTGTTGCTCTGCCATGTATTCTCCCCTAGTCGCGGGCGCCGATATCATCGTCGTGCGCGATGCACATTGGGCTATTGTAACTGCTTTGCCGCAGGTTTCGATGTGCAGCGCGTGAAATGGCGGGATGGTGGGGGCGAGGGGCTAGCGCAGCTGCTTTGCGCGCTCCGTTAACCGGTACTTGCGGTTACGGCTCGTCGCCGCGGCCGTAGGCTCTAGCTTGCCCTGCGCGATAAGCGCATTGACGCGCGTCCTAACCTGGGAGACGGTGAGTCCCGTGCATTCTGCCAGTTCGCGCGTTCCCAACTCGTCATAGCGCTTGAGGGCCGCCATGATCAGGTCCCCGCCATGATCGATTTGCTCAACCTTCGCTCGGTAGAGGACAACCTTAAACCGGTCGAAACCCGGGCAAAACAATGGCTCAGCCAGACCGTGCGCACGCATGGCATCGAGCATCATTGGAATGCCCGACCCGTTGCCTTCGGCAGGAGAGCCCGCGCCGTCGGGCAATGGGACAAGCGACATGAGCTTCACAAGCGTCGCATTGCGACATCGGGAGCTGCCGTCAAACAGGTTCTCGCGAGTCTTTCCTCCGTATAGGCCGCCGGGGTTCGTCACTTCGATACGGTCATCAAAGACGTCAACAGCGATCGACTGCCCACAGAACCGATCTCCGTATTCTCGGTGGATTACGGCGTTGGCGATCGCTTCGCGCAGGACCTCCTCGGGAATCTCCAGCGAGTCGACACGCGAGACGCCTTGGATCATCGAGG
>SKER01000312.1_pt1 | contig 62663 bp, 42 predicted proteins | sample 4826961 | NCBI WGS metagenome assembly SKER01 (sample SAMN11008804, study PRJNA524170) | human gut metagenome | biome: Human fecal sample; material: Feces; isolation source: fecal sample from pouch patient p47 | host: Homo sapiens | place: Israel: Tel-Aviv | collected 2016-11-16 | reverse complement strand
GCGGTCGAGCGCGGCGATCTGAGTAGGATCTGCATGGAACTTGATGAGGGTGTAGTCACCTTCGGTGAGGTCGTTGATCTCGTAGGCGAGCTTGCGCTTGCCCCACTCGTCAACGTTGTCGACCTTACCATTACCCTCGGCGATCGTGGTATCGATGCGCTTCATGACAGCGAGACGAGTCTCGGCGTCGAGAGTAGGGTCGACGAAGAACAGCAGTTCATAAGCCTTCATTTGGTCACCTCCTCTGGGCATAAGGCTCCGGGTCGTGAAGGTGCGCCCGGGGCAGGAAAAGACTTAATTATGCTAGATCATCTTCTGCACATGCGCATCTTCGCAGCTAGAACCTCATGAGCTCTACATAACCGCGTTATACGAACGCCTCCCGAAGGACAGCCTGGAACAGCCTTCTTGCCCTTTATGCTGCCTTCGGGAGAGCTTGGGCAAAGCATGCCATGACCATATACGCCCCTTCAAACAGATATGGCAAAAAATCGACCATTTTATTCTGTAGACTCTCACCCAAAATCAAACAATCCCAGGTCAAGGCTATAGACATACAGCTCATCGCACATAAAGGTTCCGAAAGCCTTGGCTCATATTTCTTAAAAAGCACTCAAGGACTTTTGATATACCGGGTTCAACACCGTATTACACTGTTTGTTAATCAATCAACGTAAGGAGATTCCATGCAACCGGACACCGATGCCTCATCCGCATGCTCTTGCAGCGACGCCTGCGAATGCAAGAACCAAAACATCTCTTCCATGTGCCTTGTCTGCGGCAAGGACAATCCTTTCTCCCTCCACGCTCAGATTGTGGAGCATCCCGAGAAAGATGAAGTTGTGTGCTATTTCACACCGCAAGAGATACATCAAAGCTACCCCGACCGCGTGCACGGAGGAATCTCGGCAGCGGTACTTGACGAGGTAATCGGACGTGCTGTTCAGATGAAACACCCCGATATCTGGGGCGTCACCATCTCTCTTTCCCTCAAGTATCGCAGGCCACTCCCCTATGGAACACTCCTGGAATGTCATGGTCGCTGCACCAAAATCACGCGTCGCACGTTTGAGGGAGAGGGCGAAATCCTAACGCCCGACGGCAAGGTAGCCGTCCAGGCCACGGGAACATACGCCATCTGCCCGCCCGACGCCATGACCGGCGAGGGAAACCTTGACGATATGTGGTTTGAAGACGATCGTCCCGTCGAAGACCTTTAACGCAACGGGCGCACAGACAAACTGACGGATAAGGAGGGATGTCCCCGGCACTTCGCGCCGGGAGCGCTGCGGCGCCTTCGCGCCTTGCGTGCTGCGCCGCAAACGCTCGCACGTTTGCCCAGCTCCGCACCCCTACGGGTTCGAACCCCTCCTCTTGCTTCTACACAGGGGAACGATAAATCAGAACCACCCCTAAAAGGGGTGGTTTGCTCTTAGGGTGTAACCCTCGGGTCGCTGGCCCGCGCCTAAAGACGCCGGCCTTCACGGTGTTCAGGCCGCATTGCGCTTTGACCCGTGGCGGGCCGGTCAAACCGGCGTCAGCGCTTCGGCCGCGTCCCGCGCGAGAACGGGTCCTCGTACTCCTTCACGCTCAGCCGGTCCAACGCTATGTCCGCCTTCTCCTGCTCCCGTATGTACTTTGCTATCGTCGCCTCGTTCAGACCGACGGTCGACACGTAGTAGCCGGCCGACCAGAACTTCCGGTTGCCGAACTTGTACTTCATGTTCGCATGCCGGTCGAAGATCATCAGCGAGCTCTTGCCCTTCAGGTAGCCCATCACGCTGGCCACGCTGTACTTCGGCGGTATCGCGAGCAGCATGTGCACGTGGTCGGGCATCAGGTGCCCCTCGATTATCTCTATCCCCTTGTACTGGCAGAGCTTCCTGAAGATCTCCCCAAGGTCGGACCTGATTTGGTTGTAGATCACTTTCCTTCTATACTTCGGCGTGAACACGATGTGGTACTTGCACATCCACTTCGTGTGCGACAGGCTGTAGGCCTTCTCGGCCATACGCCTCACCACCCTTCCGTCTCGGAACCCTTGCGGCCTGAACAATCGCAAGTGTCCGGCGGGAGGGTGGTTTTGTAAAGCCGGTTAACTCCACCCGCATAGCGGGTGGGTTTAGATGCGGCGCCGCGCGCCGCACAGGCTAAAGCCTTACACAAAACCCCTGCGAGCGCCTGCTCACAGGGGTCATAAAAGGGGGCAGCTAAAACCTGTTGGTCAAAACAGGAAACGGATGCTACTCGAAGTACTTGGTGATGGCGTCGATCATGCCCTGCTGCGTGGTCTGCGCGAGGATGTCGGCCGTCTTCTCCTTATCCATGAAGATGTTCATGAGGTTCTGCAGCACGGCAACCTGGCCGCCGTCACGCAGAACGCCCAGGTTGATGATGAGCTCGGCGGGAACCTCGTCGCCCATGCCCGCCATAGGCTGGAAGACGATCGGGGTCTTGGGCTTGATCACCGCGATATAGGGCTTCTCGATGAACTGAGGATCGGTGTGAGGAATGGCAATAGCAGCGGCCTCGGTGTGAAGACCGGTGGGATAGTTCTTCTCACGCGTGGAGATGCCATCGTACCAGCCGTCATTGATGTTGCCACGCTTCTTGAGCTCGGCACCAAGCTTGGTGAAGAACTCGTCGGTGCTCTCGGCCTCCCAATCAAAGAAGACCAGATCGGGGCTAAACAGCTCAGTATCCTTGCTTGCCATGTTCTCTCTCCTGTCTTGTTGACATGTGCGCTGTCTCAAAATGGGCAGCGAGACAGCTTAGCAAAATTGATGGTAGCACAGCCATCGTCGTGCAAAAGTTGTACAGCAATTTACATACAAGTGTAACAAATGAGCACGGTCCGTGGACGCCAAAATACAACTTTGAATGAATCTGCCCGTGCCTCGAGCTGCGGCCTATCGAGCCCACGCATTTCGAGTTCGTGAATCATTGTCGCCATGCCAGCCCCATGTCGCTCGACAGACAAATCGCGCGCGCCTTTAAAAGGCGCGGCAGCCATAAGACTCATCAGCTTGGGATTTCTGCAGCGCGATTCACCGTCACACAAATTGCCAAGCGTCTTTCCACCCCAAAGACCTCCTGGATTAAGCACCTCTATCCGGTTGGGATAGACGTCTACGCTCACCGGGTGCCCTATAAACAGCGTCGAATATTCGCGATGAATGCAGGCGTTTGCGATTGCCTCGCGAAGAACCTCTTCGGGGACTTCCCATTCCTCACGGTCGCGAGCACCGATAGTGCGTGATACACGGCGCAGATTTCGCCCCACCGCAGCAAGGGCATCCTCAATGCAAACGGTAAGCGGACCGTCGCACACCTGCCGGTCAACGAATCGCACAGAACCCACCCCGAGCCTTTGCAAATCCGGATGAACCGCGACATCGATAACGAGTTCGGGATAAAACTGCTGCGGATAGAGCCCAGCAGCAAGAAGTCCTGCCAGACGCAAGGGCCCCGCAGCACTTGCAATATTAAGGCGAACAAGTTGCTTCTCTCGCGTTTCCGCACCATGCATAACATGCGGCGCCTGGAGCACGCGCTTTTTTACAATTGCCTCCACCAAGTTCTCATCCAGATCGTCCACAGAAGAATCCGGCACAGGCATCGACTCGGCATCGCTTGGAAGCAAAGCACCCTGATAGCCGTACAGCTCTGTTGGGGACAGATGGATGTCCTTATCATCGACGCGCTTGTAGCTGCCGTTTTGAATGCCGCGTGCGGCCACATAACAGGGCTTGAAGCGCAGGTCTAGTTCCTGCACTTCGATAACCAGAACCTGCTTGCCATCCACCTCGCGGCGGGCCAGTTCGTACTCAGGAGGGTTTCCAACGCACCCCTGCGACCCACCATCGCCTATACCCGCAATGAATTGATCGCGCACGCGATCGATGTTGAAGTGAGGGGCCGGCGCAAAGCCGTCCTTTTCACTCAGACCCAAAATGATGATGCCGCCTGCCGTATTGGCAAATGCACTTACCGATTCCCAGATATCCGCGCTGAGCCTCGTCTCGCAGGTTTTGACTTCGACCTCGCCGTCGTCGGTTCCCTGCGCGCGGAGCCTGTTCACAATCTCACAAAACCGGACGTCATCGATCATGTCGCCACCTCTTTCGAAGCTACGCCCCCATCATAGCAAAGCTCCCCAACCGTCCCCTCGTATTTGAGGGCAGGTTGGGGAGCTTTTATGAGTCAAGTCGATTGAAACAGCAAGCGAGAGAAGCTACGCGACGGGAGCCGGATCGATGGCAACTTTGCCATTGGCCAGCACATGGACGCGGCCATCGGCGAGCATCTGCACGGCCTCGGGATAGAGCACATGCTCGATATCGTGGATATGGGACTCGAGTGTATCAACGTCCCACTCCTCCTCGATGGGCAGCGCACGCTGAGCGATGATGGGGCCGCAGTCGTACACCTCGTTTGCAAAGTGAACGGTCACGCCCGTCACCTTGACGCCACGGTCGAACGCGTCTTGAATGGCATGCGCACCCACAAAGCTCGGCAGCAGTGCCGGATGCAGGTTGACCACACGATTCTCAAACGCCCGAAGCATCGGGGTGCGGACCATGCGCATGTAGCCGGCCATCACCACATACTCCACGCCATGCTCGAGCAGGGCATCCACGATCTTTTGATCGGCAGCAACGGGGTCGGCGTAATCCTCGCGGCTCATCACGAGCGTTTTGATATCGGCTTCCTCTGCACGCTTAATGCCATAGGCATCCGCACGACTCGAAACCACCAACTCGATGCTGGCGTTGAGGCTGCCTTCAGCGATGCAGTCGATCAGGGCCTGGAGATTGGTGCCGGAACCCGAGATAAGCACGCCGATCTTGAGCGGCTCGGTCACAGGAGTGCCCGTCGGGCGCGTATAGGGAATGGGGCGAGACATGGTGTTATCGCTCATCGGAGTACGTCACCTTGCCCGAACCCTCGACGCAGGTGCCCACGCGGAAGGGCTTCTCACCCATGGCCTCGAGAGCGGAGACCGTTGCGGCCTCGTCCTCGGCGGCCACGATGAAGCACAGGCCAACACCCATGTTGAAGGTTTTGCAAGCCTCGTTGGGGGCAAGCTCGGCATGCTCGGAAATATACGTGATGACGGGGGGCACGTCCCAGCCCATCTTGGATCCGTCGCGCTCGACCACGGCGTCGACATCTGCTGCCAGCGCGCGATTGAGGTTCTCGGTGATACCGCCGCCCGTAATGTGAGCGATGGCGTGCACGTTGGCGCCTCCGCGCAGCAGCTCGAGCACCGGCTTCACATAGATGCGAGTGGGTGCCAGCAGGGCATCTGCCAGCGAAAGGCCGCCCAGCTCCTCAAGCGGCTGCTCAAGCTCGGCGCGCTTGGCGGCCGCCTCGGGCGTACCCGGCACGATACCGTCGACGCCAATAACTTTGCGCACCAGCGAGTAGCCGTTGGAGTGAACGCCCGTGGAAGGCAGACCGATGATAACGTCGCCCGGACGGACGTTTGCCGGGTCGATCATCTTGGGGCGATCGACAACGCCCACGGTAAAGCCAGCCAGATCATAATCGTCCGGACGCATGACGCCGGGGTGCTCGGCCATCTCGCCGCCCACAAGCGCACAGCCCGCAAGCTTGCAGCCGTCGGCCACGCCCTTCACGATCTTCGCCATGTGCTCGGCCTCGATATGACCGATGGCCACGTAATCAAGAAAGAACAGCGGCTCGGCGCCAGAAGCGAGAATGTCGTTTACGCACATGGCAACAAGGTCTTGACCCACCGTCTCGTGGCGGTCGAGCAGCTGCGCCAGCACGAGCTTGGTGCCCACGCCGTCGGTGCCCGAAATAAGAATCGGGTCTTCCATGTCCTTAAGGGCGGCGGCGGAGAACAAACCGCCAAAGCCGCCAATACCGCCAATGACCTCGGGACGATTGGTCTCCTTGACCATCTGCTTGATAGCGTCGACCGCGCGACCGCCCTCGGCCGTATCGACACCGGCGTCCTCGTACGTCACGTGCTTGGTATTCTCGCTCATCGGATTTCCTTTCGCGTGGAGCGGTTTAGTAACAAAAAGACACAGGCGCCAAGTCGCGGATTGCCGCTCCTGGCGCCAAAAGGTGCATTATGCTTCGGGATGATTTTCTTCCCAGCTCTTATCCTTATCCTTCTCGACAATCGCATCGTCTGCAAAGCGCATGGGCTTGGTGAGGTTGCGCGGCTTGTAGCCTTCCATGAACTTGTCGCGGCCAAAGCTATCGGGAATAGCCACCGGATAGACACCCGTAAAGCAGGCGTCGCAGTAGCCGCCTTCCGGCATGCACTTGAGCAAGCCCTCAACCGAGAGGAACGCCAGGGAGTCGGCACCGATGAACTCGCAAATCTCGTCGACCGTCTTATTGGCGCTGATCAGCTGCTGCTGGACATCGGTGTCGATGCCATAGAAGCACGGCCAAATGACCTCAGGCGAGTTGATGCGTACGTGAATCTCTTTGGCGCCCGCACCACGCAACATCTTGACGAGCTGCACCATGGTGGTGCCGCGCACGATGGAGTCGTCGATCACGACAATGCGCTTGCCCTCGATGTTGTCTTTGAGCGGGTTGAGCTTCATGCGCACACCCATGGCGCGCAGCTCCTGCGTAGGCTCAATAAAGGTACGAGCCACGTAGCGGTTCTTGATAAGGCCCTCGCCATAGCGAATGCCGCTCTCGTGAGCGAAACCCTCCGCCGGAGGCATGCCGGAGTCGGGAACGCCAATGACCATATCGGCGTTGACGGGCGACTCGATGGCAAGCATGCGGCCCATGTCGTAGCGGCAAGCATAAACGCTCTTGCCGTTCATGATGGAATCGGGGCGAGCAAAATAGACCTGCTCAAAGATGCAGTTTGCCGACTTTTCCGCCGCGGGCACACCCTGCTCGGAAACAAGGCCCTCGTCGTTGATGCGCAAAATCTCGCCCGGGCGAATGTCGCGAACGTACTCGGCGCCCACGATGTCGAGAGCACAGGTCTCGGAAGCGACAACCCAGCCGCCAGCCGTAGTGACCTCGGGCACAGGCTCGTTCGCCTCGGTGCTCTCCTCGAGCGAGGGAAGCTTGGCAGCCGCTTTGAGGTCGGCCTGATCCAGGCCGCCATCTACGAGCTTGCCCAGCACGAGCGGACGGATGCCATGCGGGTCGCGGAAGGCGTAAAGGGAGCTCTCGTTGATGAGGGTCATGGCGTAACCGCCGCGCACGAGCTCCATGGTCTTGCGGATGCCCTCGCGCAAATGACCAGTGCGCTGGGTAAAGTAGCCAATGAGCTTGGTTGCTACCTCGGAGTCGGAATTTGAGAGGAACGGAACTCCCAGCTCGATAAGCTGACGGCGCAGCTCGTCGGTGTTCACGAGGGTGCCGTTATGCGCAAGCGCGATGATAACCTCGTTGATGGTAGAGAGGTGCGGCTGCGCAGCCTCCCAGCTCTTGGCACCCGCGGTTCCGTAGCGCACGTGTCCCACTGCAAGCTGGCCGGTAAGCGTGGAGAGGTCGGCGTTGGAGAAGACCTGACCGCAAAGGCCCAGATCCTTGCGCACCATAACAGTACCGCCGTCACCCACCGCGATACCCGCCGACTCCTGGCCGCGATGCTGCAGCGCGCGCAGGCCAAAATACGTCAGACGAGCAACGTCGCGCTTTGGCGCCCAAACACCAAAGACACCGCACTCCTCGTGCAGCTGATCCCTATCTTCGTCCAGCTGCTCCGGCTCGGACACACGTCCTGCGGCGGCCTGGGCCGCATGGATGGTTTCTTGAGACATGCTATCCCCTCATGACTCTATGCGTTGGCGTTTACCAACTCATTATACGCACAGGTACGACGGCAAACGGACGGCAACGGGGCCTCTCGAGAAGCTTAGAAAAAAGTCCGCACCCTCAAACGAGGATGCGGACCAATGTTTCGATGCGAATGCTTGCTCGAAATCGTGGCTTGTTAGTTCTTACGGCCCTTAAGCACAGCGACACCGGCAATGATGCAAATAACGGCCGAAGCCCTCTAAACTCTGCAGTCACCTCAAGAGCCGCAGCAAATGACAGAACCTAGGAGATGAGCCCCGCCCTTCGCGCGGCTTCGATGACCCCATCGCCGCTCTTGGTAACGCAATAGGTGTTTTCAAGCTGACCACCGTTCTTCATGCGGTTGGCTCTCACCGTCAGATAGCCCGCCTCTTCGCACGAAGCAAGGGCACGACGCGCGGTGTCGAGGCTCACGTCCAGTTCGTCTGCAAACGAACGAATCGACGCGCTCACGCCATGGCTCGATGCCCCACTGCGCTTTTTTACCAGTGCCAGCACATGAACGTCCCGATCACGAACTACGATATCGACGGGTACCGTGAGCGTTACTTTCCTAGACATGCGTCACTCCTCAGCTGCGTTTTGGCCGCCATCCAACATGCTGCAAAACCCCGAGGAGCGAGAGGACGATTCAAGGTGGCGTCTGCCAATCGACCCATAAAAAGCAATTGGTCTAGAGAAATCGTTGAGCTACAGGTCGATTTTGAAGACCCCCCCCCGTTATTTAATTCGACGGTTATCATGCGGCCGACCACCGACCCTTCTCGCCCAACGTACTTGTATGCACGTTTTATGTAACATTCCTGTGTCGCCTTTTGTGATTTTAGTACACTGATGTATGCTTTTCGATTTCTAGTCGGCGAGTCGCGACGCCGCCTCGGTAAACGCCTCGGTAAAAATGCAAAGGGGCGTTGTCCCCTTTAGAGGGCTGCTGGTTTTGTACCGATTTGCAAAATGCCACTTCATCGCTAGCGCACATGCAATTAGGCCGCAATATCAAACGGACACGGCGGTATTTATTTAGCCATCCCCCAGTCGCAACTGGCACATAATCTTCATATAATAGCAATCGGTACACTACCCTTATGCAACCCGCGCACACCGCACGGAGCGCTACCTTAGATGAGCTACCATATGATTCAGGTTTGATTGAAACAAAAGGAGCGCTTATGGCGCGCAACATGCTTGATCCAAAAATCGTCACCGAATCGGAAATTCGAGAGCTTCCCCTCTTCATTAAAATCTACGGCGGCCTCTGCATCGCCTCCGGCGTCATCTCGATTCCGGTCTACCTGATGTTCTTTGGCTACATTGCCCAGCAACTCATTCAAAACCCTGACACCGTAACCATCGGTGCAAACCCACTTGTAGCCCTTGTCATCGCCATCGTCGGTATCTCGTTTGCCGTACTCGATACCGTGGGCCTTATCGTTTTTGGCATCTCGCTCATCAAGAATCGCAGACGCCACGCTGCACGCTGGTCATACGCGCTTATCGTCGTCACCATCATTCAGATCATCATCGATATGATGCTTAGCGGTATCGGGTCGCATCTCATCCGACCTGCCGTACAGCTTGCGATTCTCATCGCCCTCTCAATCACCGTCGATCCATCGCTTCGCCAGGAGCGCGAGCTGCAGCGTCGCCTGCGCAACATGATCAATCGCGAGGCCGCACGCGATGCCATGCTCGGCCGTGACGAGACGGGCGAGGGGTTCATTCGCCTCAACTTCTTCAATCTGTTTTGGGTATTTGTCGCATGTAGCGTTATTGGCCTGGTGCTTGAGACCATCTGGCATATGGTTGTGGTGGAGCCGGGTGTTTATCAAGATCGAGCCGGCCTCCTCTTTGGCCCGTTCTCGCCTATCTACGGTTTTGGCGCCCTGCTCATGACGGTGGCGCTCAACCGCTTTTACAAAAAGAACCCGATCATCATCTTTATGGTGAGCGCATGCATCGGGGCGCTTTTCGAAGTGGCTGTAGCCTGGTTCTTGCAGATATCGTTTGGTGTTGTTGCCTGGGACTACAACCACATGCGCCTCTTTGGCATGCCCGACCCCATCGCCGTGCTCTTTGGCGGCCGCACCTGCACGATGTTCGCTGGCATCTGGGGCTGCCTGGGTCTCGCATGGATTCGCGTGCTCTTGCCGCGCCTGCTCAAGCTTATCAACCGCATCCCTTGGACCTGGCGTTATTCGCTTACGTCCATCTGTACGATTCTTATGCTTATCGACGGCGTCATGACCCTGCAATCGCTCGACTGCTGGTTCGAGCGCGTAAGCGGCCTCACCCCGCAAACGCATGTCGAACAGTTCTATGCCGCTCATTTTGACGACGATTACATGCAGCATCGCTTCCAAAGCATGACGATCACGCCGCAGGATACCAGTCGCGTGCTCAGCGCCGAAGACAGCGCCGCCTAAACCCCAGGCCGCCCGTGCGACAATAGTCCATGTGACAAAAGTCCTCAGGTTTGTTTTGTCACATGTGTCGATGGCGCAGGGTCCATCGCGCTGGTTTGACTCGGGAGCCGGACCAGACGAGTGGCGGTTATTCATTCGTTTGCAAATGAATGGCGGCTTTTGAATCGTTTTTGGGCTCCATGCAGCGTCCAAATGCACGTTCTTCCGCCACTCATTTCAAAATGCACGATTTACCGCCACTCATTTCGCAATCTAGGCAGTTCCGGAAAACGAACGCGCCCCACATTGCCCTCGTCACGTATCGCCCATCGCACCACGCCGCCCATCACCCAACATTGTTCATGATCATCACTCGGCAAACGTTCAAAAAACGGAGATGCGCTTTGCAGCACATCTCCGACAGTAGACGAGTAGCCCAAAACGCGAGCGCCCTCGATTCAAAATCCCAGTTCGCCACATCGACGGCTTGCGCGTGCGGGAGGGCGCGGCAGCAAAGTGCCTTAGTTCGCAGAGCCCTGTCCCTCGGCGCGCGGCTGTGCCTCCACAACCGTGCACACCATGGCGGCTCGCGTGGTACGCGGGATAATCTCGCCAGCACAGGTCACGAGCGTAAGAACCTGCTTAGCTTCGGCAATATCGTCTTTGGCAGTGCTCGACTTCGCCTTTGCCTGGCCCAGCATATCTTCAAGATACGCGGTGAGCGTCTTATCGGACGCGTCGAAGTTAGTGCGGCGGGCGTCGACATAGGTGTCCTCGACCTGCGCGGTAAACATCGGCTTGAGCACATAGGTGGTATCACGCGTGATGTAGTACACCTTGCCGATTTTGTCGAAATCGTCCTGATTGAGCGTATTGTCAATTGCCTTGAACATAGAGCCGTCGTTCATATGATGGCCGTAAATGGTGGTTTGCTCGTCCACCAAGCCCGGAGCCGTATCGTCCATGTCCATGAAGATGGTGCCCGAACCATTGCCCGAAGCATCAAAAAGACTGCTCAGATATGTTGTATTGTTGCTGGTCTGAACCACGGGGTAATTGATCACCGTGCCCGGGACATAAATCCAGCCCACAATATCCGGATTGATCTGCGCCAAGGCGTTGAAGTCCACGCTGGGCACGTTATCGCCTTCATCGCCCTTGACGGCATACTGCTCGAGCTGCTTATAACATGATTGCGCCTCTTGATAGCCCAGCTGAGCCTTGATGAACAGCCCTCCGGCAATCAGCAAAAGGGCTATACCCACAATAATGAAGATGAGAGGCAGTATCTGCTTTTGCTTGCGCGGGGGACGATTATCACCGCGACCGCCTTTGGCTCCACGCTCCGGAGTGCGAGGCGGCACAGAACCGCCGGCGCGGACCGGGCGCGGCTGCTTTGCGGAAGAGCGATGCGTGGAAGCGACAGCCACAGAGGCAACTCCCTTCGGGGATGTCATTTGATTTTGAGAAGCCCGCGGTTCCTGTACCGGAATTCGAGCAGTAACAGCTGCGGCGCCATGGGGAGCCGCCGCGGTAGCGGGAGACGCGGAACTCACGGCGGGCGAGACATGCGCCGGCATCTCGTCAGGCTCGGCAACCTCGGGATGATACGCAAAGGGGTCAAAAGCCGGAGCCCCTGCAGGAGCAGATGCCGGGGGCTTTACCTGCGGAGACTGCGAGGCAGCACGTGCCGAAGAAGCCGACGCCGTCGTGCGCAGAGCGGGTTGCTTTGCAGCGCGGGATACCGTAGCCGGAGCCGCCGCAGGCGAAGCGATTGGCCGCATGGCACGCGTGGCAGAGGCCGCGTTTGCCGCTACCGCGCCGGCAGACGATGCACCGGACGTGCCGCGCGCGGCCGCGATGCGCATGAACTCAGCCGTCTCCCAAGTAGAAGGATTGCCCGTCGATGAGGGAGGACGCGAGGGCAATGTCACCGGTTTGGGAGCAATCTGCGCCGCCACCTGCGTGGCAGAAGGCTGCTCGGCCTTGGGCGACGTCGCAAAGCGCGCGCCCACAGGACGAGGCGTCCATGCAGGCTCGAAGGCGTCTGCCGCAGCCTTTGGATCGGGCGTGGCCGAAGAAGCAGCCGGGGCGGATGCGAAATGCGAGCCGGCCTTTACCATGCGCACACGCGATTGCCCCGTCACATGACGACCACCCGGCATAGCGCCTCCCCTATCGGTATGTGCCATATCGGCCATGCTCTTCCCCATTTCTTAAGATGTCGAATTTAGGCCTCGGCCATCTCGCGCTTCATGCTCTCGATCACCGTACGATACTCGGGCATCGTGGCACCCAGAATCTGGGTGGCAAAAATCGCCGCATTCTTGGAACCGTTGATGGCAACGCAGGCAACCGGCACACCGGAGGGCATCTGTACCATCGAGAGAAGCGAGTCGAGACCGCCCAGGTCGGAGGTCTTCATGGGCACACCGATGACAGGCAGCGGCGTGAAGGCGGCAACAACGCCACCCAGATGAGCGGCCTTACCGGCAGCAGCGATAATCACCTTGATACCGCGATCGGCCGCAGTAGCTGCCCACTCATGCACCTTGTCGGGAGTGCGATGCGCCGAAGCGATAACCAGCTCGTACGGAACGCCCAGGCGTTCAAGCTCCGCGGTGCATCCCTCCATGGTAGGAAGATCGGACTTAGAACCCATGATGATACCGACAACGGGCGTTTTCTCTGCCATATACATGCCTCCAGATTGAGAGCGGCCGCGCGAATATCCGCGCCCCTTAACTACAACGTGTTCAGTATAGACGCGCCAAGCGATGTCGGGCAGATTGGCGTAGCTTTTCCCCAATCGTCCTCGCGAAAGCGCCTGTTATGCAACGGCGAGAACCCGCGTTTATGCACGAGTTCTCGCCGTCATCAAGACGTCCCCAGGGGCGCCTTTGCTATTTCGCCTCGATACGAGCTATCGACGGCGACGCTTGGAAGCGATCACGCGAGCCGCTCCAAGAGCAGCCACGCCAGAGGTACCAGCGATTGCAGCGCTCAGAAGCGAAACGTCACCGGTCTTGGGAAGCTCCTTCTTGGAAGAAGCAGAGGGCTTTGCCGAAGGCTTGCCGTTGCCCGAAGGCTTGGTGCCGGTGTTGCCGCTACCGCCCTGGTTGCCGTTGCCTCCCTGCTCGCCGCTGCCGGGCTGATCCGGGTTGGGCTTGTCGGGGTTCGGCTTGCCGGGATCGGGCTTGACCTCGGCCTTCTTGAGGCCAGCGCGAGCATCGGTCAGGGCCTTGAGGGCGTCGTTCACCTGGTCCTGGGTGGCGTCGGCGTTTTCGAGCACACCGCGGGCGGCGCCGAGAGCGGACTCGAAGCCGGCCCAGGTCTCGGCGGTGTAGTCGTCCTCGACCAGCTCGGCGGCATCGTCGACGGCCTTCTGGAGCTTGGCCTTGTCGACAGCGGGCGCGGCCAGCATGATGTCGAACTTATCGAGTCGAGGAGCGTCTGCGTTGCCGGGGGTGCCAACCGTAAGGGTAGTTGTTCCGGCCTTCTTGGCAACAAGGTCAAACGTCACGGTCTTGAGCTCGCTCGGGTTCGTATGACCGGCGGATACAGAGTCGATAGCCTTGAACACGCCGTTATCGTCTGAAAGCTTGATTGCGTTGGACGCAGAGCCCGAGGAGTAGGTAAGCGTCACGCTGTAGGTACCGGGGCGCTCGACCTTCACGCGGTAGGACACAGCGTCGCCGTTATTGATGGCGTTCACGATCTTGCCGCCGCTTGCGCCCTCAAAATCGGTGACCTCCATGGGGTAATTACCGCCCCACTGGTCCCTGTCATTCGAGTGGTCGTCGTGCAAGGTGCCATGCTCGGCCTCAATCGTCACGGTCTTGCCCTCCTCCGTCGGGAAGGCAAACGAGAGATTGTCCATCGCGGCCTGCAGGGCCTTCATAGCCGCTCGAACATCGGCGCCCCTGACATCACCGTTGTCGGCGGCGTTGCGAGCGGTCTCAATAGCGGTGGTCAGCGCAGCTGCGGAATCGGCATTGAAGTTATCGGTATCCAAAGCCTCGGCGCGAGCGATAAGCACTTTGCACGCAGCGTCGAGGTCGGTGATAGTGACGTCTGCCACACCGTGGTAGCCAATGACGGCATCCTCGCCAGCCTTGACCGCAAGGGAAACCGAGAACTGCTTGTCGCCATCGGCGGCAGAGCCGGTCACGACGCGACGGGTCTTGATATCAACCGGCTTTTCGGTCTCGCCCTCTGCGAAGGTAACCTCCTGAGGCGTGGTGTCAAAGTTGTCCTGGATGGCAGAGCCGGGCTCGGGCTGGACGACCAGCGTTACGGAACCCTTGGAGCCGCCGGTACGACGAATGGTGAAGGTGTGGGTGCTGTCCTCATCCATGGTGACGTTGGTCTCGGTGAAATCGAACATACCAGTGCTACCGTTATTCAGGTAGGCAGCAGCGTCAATGCCGACGGTACCCGTAGCCTTAATGGCGACGTTATGCGTACCAGCGTCAAGCGTCTCGGATTCAAAGAGCAGCGCCGGAACGGTGCGCACGGAGTCGTGCGTATCGACCGTCCGGGCTGCACCGCCGTCGATGGAGACGGTAAACGTGCTGTGGTTGGGGTCCTTGGTGCCCACGATGGCAAACTTGGTGCCCGTGAAGCTAAAGGAGGCCGTGGCTCCCGACTGCGTGGTCCACATGCTCGTGCCCTTAAAGCAGCCGTCGATCTTCTCGTCGTTCCAATTACCGGCCTTGGTCATCTCGGCGTTGTCGATGCCGATCATGCCCTCGGGCAGCGGAGCCGGCTTCTCAAAACCGCGAGATGCCTTGAACAGGCCCACCTCGGAAATCTGCGGGAGGCTCAGGTTCTCATCGCCAAAATTGTGGGTCGTGAACGTGACCTTGACAGCCGTGGCAGTCACTGCGGTACCACGAACCAGACGCTTAGCGCCAATCGTGCCGCCTCGACCAAAGTCGGTCCAGGCGCCGTTCTCCTCGGTCTGGTAGGAAACCGTAAAGCCGGAGATGCGCTGGCCGTTCTGGATTGCCTCCTCGATGGAGACGATGTCGAACGTCGTGGGCTTGGGCAGTTTGATGGTGAGCGTCTGGTCGGCGGCGCTCTTGGCGCACCAATACGTATCGTCCTTGCCGTCCAGAACCTTGGAGGCACCATACTCCTCGTTATCGTTCCAGGTGCTGCTGGCCTGGGCCGTAGCAGCAGCGCGGCCGTGATCGTTGGCACGCATCAGATCGTCCTTGAACGAATCCTTGATGTTTTGGCCAAACTCGCGAACGCGGTCGGCGATAGCAGGGTCGAGCTTGCCCTTGTTGTTGGGCGGCACGTTCAGCAACAGCGGAGCACCGTGGCCGACAGACTGGAAGTACATGTTGCCCAGCTCGGTGAGCGTCTTGGGGGTGTTCTTGGTCGTGCCCCAGAACCAACCGGAGGTAATGCGAGAATCGGCCTCGGGAACGAGCCACTTGTCGCCATCGGGGAAGCCCTTGCTGTAGCCACCGCTCAGATTGGTGTTGAAGCCGTTGTCGGAGCTGGAATCGGTCTTGCACGGACCCCAGGTGGTGTCGTGCGCAAGGCCGTTCTCGTTGCCGATCCAGCGGATACCCGCAAAGGTGCCGCCCTGGAAGATCAGGCAATCCTCGGTCTGGAGCTCCTTGATGGTGTTGTACCAACGCTGAAAGTCGTAGACCTGGGCATTGGCACCGGAACCCTTGGCGCCGTCCATCCAAACCTCAACGAACTTGCCGTTGTTGCCGTACTTCTTATTGCCCAAAATCTCCCTGAGCTGACCATCGTAGTAGTAGTTGTAATTGACCTTGGGATCGGTCGAGGTGCCGATACCGGTATCCTCGCCATTGGAATAACCATATGATGCGTCATGGATATCCCAAGGGGACAGATAGAGACCCATATCAAGATCGTACTTGGTGCAGGCAGCCGAAAGCTCGGCAAGGATATCGCCTTTGCCGTCCTTGTACTGGGTGACGCCGCCCATGTCGTACTCGGTTAGATTGGACTGCCAGATGCAGAAGCCATCGTGATGCTTGGCGGTTACGACGAGCCTCGTAAAGCCAGCGTCCTTGATGGTCTTAACATAATTGTCGGCGTCGAAGTCCTCCGTAAGCGTAAAAATCTCGCTCGGAGCCTTATTGCCGTAGTGCTCGCCCCACTCTATCTCGTTGAACGTGTTGGGACCAAAGTGGCAAAACGCCGCAAGTTCGTCCTTCTGATATTTGTACTGCGCGCTGCTGGGAACAACAGCATTTTGCTGAGGTGCATCAGCGGCAAACGCGGGCGCGGGCGTCGCTGCAAGCGGTCCTGCCACTGCAAAGAGCAGCGCAGCAGACAGTAACGCTCGAACTCCCGCCCTCCTTAAGCTTCCTACGTGTTTGAACATGCCTTCCCCTTCAGATTTGGAACATCGAGCCAGGCGCCGGTGCGCCCGCCTCCTATAACAGCAAGAGGGGCGGGCTTGTATACATCAAGCCCGCCCCGTCGTATGCCATTAACGGCGGCGTGAACGGCAAAGAGCCGCAGCACCGAGGCCGGCAAGGACCATCGGGGCGATCATCGACACGTCACCGGTGCCCGGCAGGCTGGAACCATTCGAAGGCTTGCCAGGCTTGTTCTGGCCAGACCCTCCCTGCTGGCCGCCATTACCCGTGCCGGGCTGCTCGGGCTTAACCGCGCCCGAACCGCCAAAGGCGCCCATAGCCGCGTTAAGCGACTCGAGAGCAGCGGCAACCTCATCGGCAGAGCCGCTCTTAAGCAGGGCCTTGGCAGCTGCGATGGCGTCTGCAAGCTGAGCCTTCTGCTCATCGGTACCGTTGGCGGTATCCAGGTTCTCGGCCTTGACGACAGCGTCCTTAAGCGCGCTCACGTTGACCAGCGCCTTCAGGGCATCGGCGATCTTGGTGCGCGCAGCAGCGACCTCGTCGACAGAACCGTTCTTAAGAACTTCCTCCGCCTCGGTGATAGCAGCGTTGAGCTGAGCCATCGAGTCCTCGGTGTAATCCTTGGCCTGAGCCTTCTTGGCAGAAGCAATGTCGGCCTTGAGTGCCTTGACGTTGACCAATGCGGCCTTGGCATCGGTAATAGCCTGGGCCAGGTCGGCGTCATTGGCCGAATCGTGCGGAGCCTTGGCGGCCTCAATGGCGGCAGCGAACGGAGCCCAGCTTGCCTCGGTGTAGTCGGCCTTGTCGAGCTTCTCGGCCTCGGCGATGACCTTGTTCAGATCGACAGCGGGGCGCAAAACGAGTGCAGCCTTAGCATCGTTGAGCTTGACGGTCGCAGCAGCGACCTGCTCGGCGGTACCGTTCTTAAGCGCGGCTTCAGACTCGTCGTAGGCATCCCTATACGCGTTGAAAGACTCATCGGTGTAGAGCTTGCCATTCGTCTTCTCATACTCAGCACGTGCGGCCCTGAGCTCGCTGGCATCGACCAGTTTGCCCTCGGCATCCTCAAGCGCGTCCTGAGCGGCCTTGAGCTGCTTCGGTGTGGCCTCGGCGTTGGCAACCAGTTGCTCAAGAGTGTTCATGGCGTCACGATAAGCAGCAGCGCTATCGGTCGTGTACTTATCGGCAGCAGCGTTAGCCTCGCCATACAACAGCTTGGCGTCGGCAAGAGCAACCTCGGCGCGCTGCAGAGCGCTCTGGTCATAGGCCAGCGCGTCCTTCTTTGCCTTGAGCGCGGCAAGCAAAGCCTCGCCCTCGGACTTAGCGAGCTCATCGGGGTTGGCAAAAGCCTGCTCGGCCTCGGCATAGGCGTCTGCATATGCCTGATAGCTCACAACGGTGTACTGGCCATCGTCGTTAGAGACCTTCTTGGGAAGAGCCTCGCCCGCATACTTCTCGACGCCGGCGGCGTTTGCAGACCTCAGGGCGGCGGTCACGGAATCGACCGTCGTCTGCGTGGCCTTGGTGTTGGCGAGCGTCTCCTTTGCGGTGGCGAGAGCCTTGTTGAAGGCGTCGGCGGTCGACTTGGTCCAACCGCTCACGTCCTTACCGTCAAGTTCATCGATAGCAGCCTGGAGCGCCGTAGTGTCAGCAGGATTGGCGTCATCGATCAAGAAGAACTCGGCAATCTGAGGAGCCGTACCGTCCCAAGTGACCGTAATGTCCTTCACGGCAGAGAAGGTGGAGCCGGCGGCACGGGTAAGCGTGCCAAAGCAGAACTCGCTCACGGGTTGGTTGAGCGTGCCAAGCTCGACATCCGCTGTCTTGCTGTAGGCGGCATCGGTGTAGACCGTAGCGGTCACTTTGGCATTGGAAGGAGTGCCGGCAGAAACGATACGAACGCCCGAGTACACCTTGCCACCCTCGGCAATGGGCTCGGAAACGTGATACACCAGGGTGCCCTTGTTATCCTGCGGCTGCCAAGCAGTCTTGGTGTCGCCATCGGCAAGGTTGGCAGGGGTCTTGCCCTCCACCTCGGTGCTCGAGGAGTCAAAGTCGGCATCGCCGTAGGCGCTCACGTACTCGCCGCCGTTGATACGGATCTCACCGATCTCGATCCAGCGCTGCGTATAGGTCGCGGTGAAGCGGATGCGCATGTAGCGACCGGTCACGTTGAGCTTCTCGGTACCGTTGGGATCGCTATCGTTGGTAGCGGTGACATCGGTCTTGGGGTTAGCCGTGTACATGTTGCCCGGGTTCTTGGTGTCATGCGTGAGCCAGGCTGCGGTCTTGGCGGTGTCGCTGTTGAACGTATTGGAGATCTGAGCGTCGGCGCCATTGATCTTGAGAACTTCGGTCCACTCGCCATCGGCAGCGTCCGGGCTGTCGGCGACCTCGATAACACCCTTGCGGATGAAGTCGTAGGTGGTCTCGGGGACGTAGTAGGCAACAGAATTGATCGTGCGCTCCTGGCCCAGGTCGAATACGATTGTGTTGCCCTCGGTGGCACCCTGGGTGTTCTTGAAGGTGGTGGAAAGGTCGCCGTCGAAGATCTTCGAAGCGTCAAAGTTGCCCAGGTCGCCCTTTACATAAGAGGGAGCCTTGACCGTCTTGTAACTCGCGGAGAAATTGGCAAACGCCACATCGCAGGCAGTGGATGCCTTGACACCCACAAAACGGGCCTGGACAGGCTTCTTGGCACTGGCATAGTCAAGCCACTCGAGTGCGTTCTGGGAGTACACAACCTTGGCACCTGCGGGAAGCGTCATGCCGTCGGTGTTGATGGTGACGTCGTTGCGCACTGCGCCCAGATCAACCGCCAGATAGTTATTGGCGCCAAAAGAAACGGTGCCATTGGAGAGTTTGACGTTGCCATTCTCGCCCGTGGCCTTGAGGCTCACGCCCGAGATGTCGGAGCGGATGGTGCCGGTGCTGGCTTCCCTGCCCTTAGAGGTAGCGATCTCGTAGACCTGCCACCACTTGGCGGTGTCCTCAGTCGCACGCACGCGAATGCCGCGAATCTGCACGTTCTCGAAATCAAACTCCTGCTCACGGCTCGACGTTATATCGCCGCACTTGGCCCAGTTGGCACCATCGACGGTGTACTCGAGCGCACCGGCAGAAAGGTTGTCGTTACCCTGGACATAGCGCACGTGGCCCACGGTCTTGGGGGCAGAGTAGGTGACGGTGATGGTATCGCCGCTCTTGATGTTGCCGCCGCCCGTGTGGCTAACCCAGGCGTGCGAACCCTCGTCACCGTCGACCACGCGGGAAAGTGCGTAGTTCTGGTACACGGCAAGGCCCGCAGAGGTCACCGTGGCGGTGGGCTCAGCCTCGGAGGCTGCACCCTTGGTGGCAGAAAGCTCAAAGACCTTCCACCAAGACTTGGTAGCAGCAGTGTTCTTGACGCGAATGGCCTTTGCCTTAACGGCGCTGGGCAGCGTGATAGTCTGCGTAGCAGCGCCGTCGATATCGCCAGCCTTGATCCAGGTACCGGCCTCGTTTTGGTACTCAAGTACGCCGGCGTTGATGCCGTCACCAGAGGTAGGCTCGTTGCCGTTGCGTGCCGCCTGCATGAAGGTGAACGTATCGACCACAGACGTCTTGGCAAACGTAAGCGTCACCGTGGCGTCAGGCTGCGTGGTATCGCGGATGTCGTACTCGGGGTCGCCGGCATTGGCCTTCTTGTACTGAAGGTGCGCGTAGGTCGAGACGTTGCCGTCGTTGACGTTGGAGAGCGACTGTGCGGCCAAAACCTGGCCATCGATGGTCACCGCGCCTGCGACGGGCTGGCCCTCGGGAGTCTGCTCTTTTTTGTTGACCTGAATCTCATAGATGGTCGGCCAAGCATCGCGGCTGTTGTCCTGCGTGGCAATGAGACGGACGCCGTAGACACCCTTGATGTCCAAACCGGTGATGGCGACGGTGGTGCCGGTCAGGTCTCCCTGGCCCTCGACATCGTTCCAATTCTCGCCATCATACGTCTGAAGCTTGGCGTGCTGCATGTAGTCGGCACCGTTACCCTGGATAAAGGTCACATTGGTAAGATCGAAAGGCTTGCTCTTGATCATGCCAAAATACGTACCGGCAGTGAGCTTGTTGGGGTTCTTGTAGACAACACCCGTATTTGCTTTGCCGTCAAAGACGTTCTCGGTCTTACCCTCGGGGGTGTCGGTGCGGCTGGTCACAAACTGCGTGGTATCGGCGTTGGGGTTTGCCGCAAGCGTAGCGCGCTGGGCGAGATAGCCATCAAGCGCGTTGATCATCGGCATGATGTAGGCGTTGCCAACCGTTGCATACTCGGTGTGGTCTACGTAATGGAAACCATGCTTGCGCGAAGCGGCCAGGGCATCGGAGCCCTCGGAATACTTGGAAAGCATCTTGGAGCTGTCGCCAGCAAGATCGGCCTTGAGCGCCTGGAGCTCGGCGATAGCGCCGCGCGTCACGTCGTCCCACGTATCGATCCAGTACACAATCTGGCCGAGCATGACCTTGTTGCCAGCGTTGGAACGATAGGTCTTTGCAGCATTCTGCAGGCCGGTGAAAAGCTCGATCATCTTGTCGCAGTCTTCGACCGTCACCGCACCGGCGTTGACCTTGCCCTGGAAGGCCTGAAGCTCGCTCTTGATATTGGCAGACTCGCGGCTCTCAAAGACCACACCACCACCCGTGTAGCGCTTCATGTGGCGGCTCAGCTCGCGCAAAGCATCCGAGCCCTTCGTGGCAGTGGGAGAGTTATGGTCAACATAGGAGAACGAATCCTCCCACGCCTGGTCTGCGTGCTCCTGGCTCTTCCACAGGTTCCAAGAGAAATCGGCGTTCATGAAGATAGCGGCCTTGGAAGGCTCGGACTGCTGCATGGGGTTGAGTACGACGCCCTGAACCTTGCCGGGCTGGACATCGGTTCCCAGAGCGTTCTCGTAGCCACCCATAGACAGCGTATTCTTGCTGTTGTCGGTACACGGCCAGTTGATCCACATGAAAGGAGCAACGCCGGAGTTGTTGGTAAACGAAGACGTGAAGTTGTTATCGACCTTGCCCCACACGCGGCCGCCGGTATTGATAACCTGGACGGTCTTGGGCAGGTTGGCATACCAGGACTCGCCCCAGCCCATGTAGTTCACAGGGCAGAAGATAAGCGTGTCTTTGAGACCAGGGTACTTAAGCGATCCGTCGGCGTTCTTCTCGGTCTGCTTCTCGTGCAGCCAATCGGTCATGTCATTGCAAAGCCTGGTGTACAGAGCGCTGCCCTGGTTGCCGGCGTCATCGGCCAGGATTGAGATTTGCCTAACGCCATGGTCCATGACCTGGGTGAATTTTTCCTTGAGAACAGCCACGGACTCGTCGTAGTTAGAGTTCGTGATGGGGTTATGCATAAACGGATGAAGCGCGAACACAAAGCGGCACTTAGAGGTGTTGCCGGCCTCTGCAAGCGGTTCGATCTTCTCGGTCAGCTCTTCCTCGGTGTAGAGCTCACGCCACTTGGCATTGTGCTTGGGGTCATCCTTGGGAGCATAAACATACGCGTTGAGCTTGTAGTAGCCACCCCACCGCATCAGGCTCACGCGATCCTCAGTGCTCCAAGGATTGCCATAGTAGCCCTCGATAAAGCCGCGCGTCACCACGTCCGCATAGTCGGACATGGTAAAGGTGCGCAGCTTGGCATCGGGAGTCTGCTGCAGAATCTGATAAAGCGTGGTCAGGCCATAGTAGGCGGCATCGGTGGTCTTGCCCAAAACGATAACGCGGTCGGGCTCGTTACCGTCAGACGGAAGCGAAGCCAAGACATAGGAATCGTTGTGGTCGAACAGGCCGTCCGTATAGGACAGCTTGCCATCTTGCACCAACTGGTCGACATAGGTGTCAACCGCACCGCCGGAGCCCTTGACGCCCATAAGAACCGTCGTCACGGTGCTCTTGGAAGGAACAGCGTCAACGCTCTTTGCTTTGATGCCCTTCAACGCCAAAGCTTCATCAAGGCGGCTGGTAGTATCGGCATCAATGCCGGACTCTGTAAGCACGCTTGCCTTGTTGCGCAGCGTCTGTGCACCGTTGCCGTACACCATGCTGTGCGGCGTGGGGTACAGCTTATATTCGGCCGCTGCATCATCAGCATAGGCCGAAAACGGAGCCAAGCCGCCCAAGCAGGCAAGCATAACCGCTGTGACAGCGAGCAGTTTGGCTATCATCCGTTTCTTCATCTCTTAAACCCTTTCTTGAGGCAGGTCTTCATCCGACTTCGTGCTATTGACGACGGTTCTTGACATACAGTACGACACCGACACCGACAACAAGCAGGCCCACGACACCCGCGGCCGCGATGTACATTGCCTGATCATCACCGGTCTTAACCAGGGTGCCAGGCTTCTTATCGCCCTTGTTGCCCGTAGTCGAATCGCCCTTGTTAGACCCAGCGGCACCGGAGCCGCCATCAGAGGCGCCCGGCTTGTCGGGATTCGGCTTGTCAGGGTTGGGCTTGTCGGGATTCGGCTTGTCAGGGTTGGGCTTGTCGGGGTCGGGAGTAACGGGGTCCGGAGTACCGGGGCGCAGGCCCAGCATCGCGGAGCGCAGCTTGGCCTTGGCACCGTTCACAGCCTCGAACGTGGGGTTATCGCTCGCAGCAACATCCTTGGCATCGGCAAGCGCGCTCTCGAGCTTCTTCCAGGTAGCCGTCGTATACGAATTCTTATCGAGGCCCTCGGCCTGCTCGATCAGAGCGGCAAGACCATCGAGGTCGACCGTCTCGTCGATGACGCGAACGCGAATTTCGCCAGCGGTTGCAAACTTGTTCCTATTTGCGGCAGAGTCGCCGTCGGTCGCGTCAAAGTAGAGCTTGACGTCGGTTGCACCGGCAACAGGCTTGTCGAAGGCGATGTTCTTGGCGCCCGCACTGGACTCGAGCGCACCTTCGGCAACCTTCGTATAGGTGTTACCACCGTCGGTGCTTACCTCGACATGGTACTTGGTCAAGCGGCCATTGGAGCTACCGGCACGTGGCACGTACACCATGCCGTTCACCTTGGCGGGAGCAGCAAACTTGACGTTGAACCAGTGAGGCATGTCATTGTCGGCGGGAGCGCTCCATTGGCTGTGCCAGAAGCTGGACTCATTGCCGTCGACGGCAGCCGCAGCAGGACCGTTGGGAGCGGTCTCGCCGGTCTTCTCCTCGGAGCAGGCTGTAGCGGTCACGCCCTGAGCAAAGTTGTTGTCTGCAGACTTAAGCTCGAGGCCCTCAATTGCCTCGGTGAGCGTCTTCGTGTAGGCATCAACCGTATCCTGCATGCTCACCGGCAGATCGCGCTGGATGCTATCGCGCGCAGACGTGAGTGCCGCAACGGACTCGTCGGTATAGACAGACAGGTCGGAAGGAATTGCGGCAAGCAGGGCGTCGAGCTTGCTGTAATCGGCAGGCTTGTACTTGACGTTGGCAACGCGGTCGTTGATCTCTTGCGTGAGATTGGCGATCTCGGCGGCATCGGGGTTGACCTGGTTGATAAGAGCGCGGGCCTGCTCAACGAGCGTCTCGAGCTCGGCATCGTCGGCACCGGCAGCCAGCACGGAGCGGGCCTTGAGCTCGGCATTATCGAGCGCCATGGTGGTCGCAAACGTAGCACTACGCGTCAGACGAACATCATCGACGTAACCCGTGAAGGCATTCGTCTTGCTACCGATACGCTGGACAGGAAGCATGCACGTAGCTTTGAGCTTGCCACGGCCATCTTGGCCAATAGTTTGCTTGAGCTCGCCATTCACATAGAGCGAAACCTTGCCCATGCCCTCGTTCTTGAACTCAAGCTCAACCCACTCGTTCATGGGAAGCGTGTAGTTGAAGGAGTAGTCACGGTTCTCGCGGGTGATACCGACCTTACCAGTCTTTGCCTGAACGGCCTTGATGGAGCCATAGGAGCTCTCGAACAGAATCTGATCCTTGTCGCTCGTGGCATCGGTGCGCTTGACCTTCACGCGCAGATCGTTACCAAGACCAGCGGTCTCGAGTTCGGAGTCGAGGCTGACGTAGCTCTTGCCACCCTTGAGCTCAAGTGCCTTCTTAAAATCGACGTCGACAATCTCAGCGTCCTTGGCAGACTTCAGGTTGAGGCTGTTGCCGTTGCCTGAGGCATCGCTGGCGTCATCCATACCAAGCTGCATGACGGTACCCTCGGCATTGGCCGTGGTCTCGTAGCCAAAGTTGGTATTGGGAGCGTCGCCGAGCTTCTTGGCAGTAGCCTTTGCAGTGGAGACATCGGCCGCGCCCTTGCCCCAGGTAGCAGCAGCATACAGGCCAGCAGAGTTGGTGATGCGGTCGTAGACATCGTACTCGGAGATGCCGTTCTCGCGCTTGCCACACATGTCGTTCCAGACGGCAAAGGCGCCACCGATCATCTGCTCGTCGCCGGCAGGGATCGTAACGTTGTTGTAGTTGTTGATCGCAGAGTTATAGATAGTGTTGTCGTTGAGGTAATCGGAGTAGTAGCCGGCATTGGGGACGATGTAATACCTGCTGTCGATGCAGTTGATCAGGTCAAAGCCGAGGTTGTACATCTCGTCCATCTTGGCCCAGTCCTTGCTCCAGAGGTTCATCTGGCGGTGCTGGCCGGCAGCACCCTTACCCTGAACGTCAACGGAACCCTTGATCCAGGTAAGGCTGCCCCACACGCGAGCGGTGCGGCCCGAAGCCTCCATATGCGTAAAGAGGTCGTTGACGAAATTGCGGTATGCGTTGCCGTCGGCCTCGTACTCGTCAGCGCCAATGTCAACTATGGTTTGGTTGTCGAAGACAGGGTTGGAACCGGTAAGGTACTCGTCCCAGATGGAAAGCGCGAACTCGAGCGACTCGTCATACTTTCCAGCCAGGTTAAGGTGGTCGTTGCCACGATGCGTCATGGACTTAGGCGTACGCAGGTCGGGACGCACGTTGGTGAGCGCCAGGGAGTGTGCCGGCATATCGAACTCGGGAACGATATTGACACCAAGCTCGCGGGAGTGCTGGATGAACTCGCGGAAATCGTCCTTGGAGTACCACACGTCGGTGCTCGTCAGATCGGCCTTGTTCTTACCGTTGTTGCCGCCCTTCTTGATATCGGACTCCAGACGGAAGCCGTTATAGGCAGTGTTGACGGTATCGTCCGAGTACTCCTCGACCCAAATGTAGTTGTCGGAAAGGTGCACCTGGAAATCGTTGAGCTTGAACCAAGAGAGCTGCTTGCTCATCTGCTGGAGCCACTCAAGCGAGAAGGTCTTGCGGCCCACGTCAAGAATCAGACCGCGCACCTTATAGAGCGGGTAATCGCGGGTGATGCCCTGCGGGATGGAACCGTTGCCGGTCTTGAGGGCCTGCAAAATAGTTCGGGTGGACCAGTAGGCGCCTGTCTTGGTCTCGGCCTTTATGCTCACGGAATCGGTGATCTCCATGAGATAGCCCTCGTCCTGAAGACCAAGGGACGTATCGGTAGTCTTGGAGAGGAAAATATCGCCCGCGTTGGCAGAGCTGCCCTTAACGACCGCGAGCTCGGAACCAAACAGGTCCCTGTAGTCGGCAGCCAGCTCGTTGGCAGCCGTCTTGAAATCGTCGCTGTCATAGACAACACGGGTCTGCGCGGTAGGAGCAAAGGAGCCGGAGCGACCCTTCCACTCGCGCAGCTGCGGCAGAACCTCGGGAGCGATGTTGTCGCCCGCTTCGACCTGGAACTTACCGGGAACGGTAACGGGGATCTCTTTGAACGTATAGGTGTTCTTGTCGCTCTTCTTGGTCACCTTAAAGGAAACCTTGACCTGCGTGTCGACGATCGGCGCATAGATGGGAATCGTGCCATCCTCGGCCTGAGCGCCAACAACCTGCTCGTAGTCGGTGCCGTTGTAGGTAACGTCATACTCTTCAGAGGTAGGCAGGGTGACCTTAAGCTGCGTGTCGCCCTTCTTGGGAGCCTCGACCTTGATGGCATCGGCCAGACCGTTCATGTCCATCTTGGGCGTGCCGCCGTAGACTTCGAGCTCGAAAATGGAAACATTGCCCCATGCGACGCCACCGTCGGGATCGGCATAGGTGTTGTGATCGATGTACAGGCGGACAAAGCGAGCCTGATACACCTTGTCGAGCGCAATCAAATCGGTCTTGCTCGAAGGATGTCCATCGTTGGTGTAAACCGTCTGCCAATCGGAGCTATCGGCGGCGGGGGCAGCAGAGCCGTTGGCAATCTGAATCTTGTAACCCTTGGCCTTGCGCAGCTCCCAAAACACACGAACGCACTTGACGTCGCGCTGTTCACCCAAGTCGACATAAATCCAATGAGGACCGCCATCCTGAGATGCGGTAGCGTCAACCGCGCTTGCCCAACGGGAACTCGAAGACGTCGTATTGCCGTCGACGGCCTTGGCAGCGCCGAGGGTGCCTGCCTCTGCGCTGTCGGCAACAGCGTTCTTACCGCGAGCAACGTTTAGCTGCGGATCTTGAGTAGAAGGCGCCGCAGTTTCGTCACCGTAGAGCTCAAACTCATTTACCGCAATGGTCGGCCACTCGGGAACCGCATTCTGGGGATCGGCGCTCGTGAAACCCGTAATGTACAGACGGAAGAAGCGGCCCTTTGCAGGAGAGCTAAACGTAATCTCGTCGGTGAGGGACGCAGGACGATCATTGGACGTATGGATGTCCTTCCAATCGCCACTATTAGCTGCGGGAGCCGTGTCGCCCGTCGCATACTGAATCTTATAGCCGGTAGCCTTATACGACTCCCATTTGATCGTCGCCTTCTTTACGGTCTTGGCAGACCCCAAGTCAACGTAAATCCAATGGGCGCCTCCGGCAGTATCCTCTGCACTGCCCCAGCGCGTAGAGTCGTTGCCGTCAACTGCCTTGCCAGCAGCAACCGACGACGCCTCTTCGCTATCCGCCACTGCGGTTTTATTGAGGGCGAGATTGGTCGCTTCTGCTGCTGCGGCAGGACGCACGCAGAGCAGCGAAGACGCAAACACGATCGCAAACATGCATGCGATCATGGCGACTGCTCGGTGCAGCATTTTGGTCTTTTGTACCGTCATGCTCACGTCCCCTTCCTGTCTTATGTCTCACTCAATCACTAACGTTATTTGGCGCAAGATGACGCGCCCCTCGTAGGAGCGCGTCATCTAAGAAGCGCTAGTTCTGGCGGCGCTTGGCGCAAACGATGCCCCAAGCGATAGCCGCCGCACCGGCACATCCGGCTGCTGCAACTGCGAACAGCGAAGTATCGCCCGTCTTGGGGATGCCACCGTTGTTGCCCGATCCGGGCTTTCCAGAGGTACCAGGCTTGTTGCCGGTGTTGCCCTGGTTGCCATCCTGGTTTCCATTGCCGCCCTGGTTACCGCCGCCGGGCTGGTCCGGGTTGGGCTTGTCCGGGTTGGTCGGAGCCTTCTTGCTTACGGCAACGACGTAGCTGTTGGACTTACCGCCGTAGGTGACGGTCACCGTGAGGTTGCCGTTCTCCGCCAACTCGGTGTCCAAGGACGGGTTGAACGTAAAGTCATTCTTAGTCGAATCGTTGTACTCAACTTGGTCCGTGGTGCCATTGCTGTAGGACAGCGTGAGAACCAGACCCGTAGGATCGAGCTTGTCGCCCTCGGTGTAAGCGCGCTTGGCGGCATCGGCGTTCACTGCAATGCCCTCGAGCGTCGGCTTTGTCTCGGTAACGTTAACGACCCTATCGATAGAACCTGTGTAACCCTCGATGCCGGTCACGGTAACGGTGACCTGACGGCCGTTCTCGCTCACGTCGCCCATCTCAAAGCCAAGCTTGTAATCCAGGCCATAGGTGAGCTTCTTACCGTCAACCGTAACCTCGACCGTCTTAGCAATCTGAGCCTTGATGTCGTCCTCATCGTTGATGTTCGCGACCTCAAGTGCATCGGCAGCAGCAACCTGCTCGTCCTTGATCTCGGTAGCGGGGCTCGTCTTGCGCAGGCGAATCTCGGCAGCGCTCATATGCTCATTGTCACCGCTGGCAGCCTGGGTGCCGTTGGCCTTAAAGCGGAAGTACTTAGCCGTGACGGGGTGCTCGAACTGAGCAACACGCCAGCCCATCTCAAAGCCTTCGTCCTTGTAGCCCTTCCAGTGACCAGTGGAAATGGTCTTCCACTCGTCGGACTCGTTCTCGCGATACTGAATCTCATAATCGGTAACGATGCCGTTGTAGCCACCGTCGCCACCGGAGTTACGCGGCAGGTAGCGCAGGGCCTCGACGCTCGTGGCCTCCTTGAGCTCCATGGAGACCCACAGCTGATCGGCGCTGGGCTTAAAGTCGCTCCTCCAATTGGTATGGAAGTACGTGGCGTTGTTCTTGTCGAACGCAAACTCGACGGGACCCTCGTTGCCAGAAGCGGGGTTCAACTCGCTGCCAGCAGCCGTGTTCTTGGTGTCCTCATTGGGAACGTCGCGCTCGTCGTTGTCGTCGGGCAGCACGCTCGAGCTGCTGTCAGCAGCCAGGTTAATGACGAAAGCCTTACGCGTAGCATGATCCTCTGACTCGAGGATGATATTGATCTTGTTGTCGTGAGCGGGAAGCACCGTAACGGCGGTGTTCTTCGCCGCCGTGGCATCAACCGTTGCGAAAAGGGCTGCGGTGGAGTAGCTACCCTTCTCGAGGTTGCTGGCGCTGAGCTTCTTGCCATTGACCGTCAGGCTATCGAGCGCAGCCTCGGTATTGGTGTCGAAGCTACCCTTGGCCTCAAGCAGCTGGATCTCGGTGATGCAGGTGCAGGGTTTGGCGTTGGGGAGCGTCACGTTCTTGTTGGTGAAGGTGAACCTCACAAACGTAGCAAGCGTGGGCTCGAACTCATACGTGTAGGGCTTAACGCGATTGCTGGCAGAGCCGATGGTCTCTGTCGTAGTGACCTCGCGCCAAGTGTTGCCGTCCTCGGATACCTCGACCTTGGTGGTGCCGGCATCGGGATAGCTCGCAGACCAAGAATCCTCAACGAAGTACACCACGGCGCGGCCCAGGCGCTGCTGGGTGTTGTAGTTGAAGGTCACGCTCGACTTGGTGTTGCCCTCTTGCGCATAAGCATAGTTGGACCAGCATGTGGTATTTGCGCTGCCATCGCCCGCACCAGGGGTGAAGGCGGTAACACCGTCGTTGATTGCATTCAGGGAGTCGGACTGTTTGTTCTCGGGTACGCTCTGCGTAACGCTCATAAGTGCGCCGCAGTTAGCGACGTTGTCGCCAATGGTGATCTTCTCGTTCTGAACACGAATCGTCGCAGTAACAGCCAGGTCCTTACCAAAGACGTTGGCGGTGCCGTTGATGGTCACGGTGCCAGCCTTGCTGTAAGCATCCTTTGCCGGAGTCTCCCACGTAACGGGGAAGCTCGCGTTAAGAACGGTGCCGTCGGCCATAGCGGCAGGACGTGCGTCGGGAAGTGCCGCAGCCGTGCCAACCGGGGTCGTGGCGGAGTAGTTGAGGAGTGCTGCGACCTCGTCGAGCACGGTAACGTTGCAGGAAACCCTAACGCCCTCAACCTCACCGGAAACCTGGAAGGTGCCGGGCTTGGCAAGAGAATCCTCACCAACGCTCTCCCATGCAACATCCTTCTTCTCGGTCGTGCCGTCGGAGTAGTTGACGTCGACCTGTTTGGGCAGGGTAAGCTCGCTGCCGGTCTTCACATAGTAGAAACGAGAGTACGTCACGCTCGTAATCGACTTCGGTGCAGCGGGGTCACCCGTTGCGGCAGAAGGAATCGTCACAGTAGTGGGGGTAAGGCCATCAGCGGTCATGGTGACGGTGATGTCGCCGCCCTTGCCGTTGGAGCGCACGATACCCACCAGCTGTCCGGCCCAAGCGTTGCGGTTGTTGTCGCGGTAGGACTGATGATCCGGGGAGCTACCGTTGTCGATACCGGCAAGCTCGCCTGCACCCTCAACCGTAAACTTCACGTTGTTCTTGGCGTCGGGGACGATGTTGCCATCCTGGTCCTTAACGCTCACGGTGACATAAGCCAGGTCGCCATCGCCAGAAAGCTCACTGCGATCGACCGAAGCCTCGAGCTTGGTAGCGGCACCGGTGGTGGTCACGCTCTGGCGTCCATCCCAGTTCTCGGTCGAGATGACGTTACCGTTCTCGTCATAGGCCTTGGCGGTGATGGTGCCATCGGCATACGGAACGTTCCAGCTGAGCCAGAGATTCTCGGCCGTGTTGCCGCTCTTGCCCTCGCCCTCATAAATCTGGTAGGTGTAACCAGCGGTAGTGGTCTTCTTGGTGAACATCTTCTTGCCCAGCGACTGCGGGGTCGTGGAGCCCTTAGGCGTAAAGAAGAGCTCAACACCGGCAGCGTCGGAGTAGACAACGACCTTGACCTTGCCGTTGCTATCCTTCTTGACCACATCCTTCTTCCAAGCAGGAAGGATATGCAGCGTGTGCAAGTTGTCGTTCCACTGGCTCTGATACAGATAGTACGTATCCTTTGGCAGACCAGCGGTATCGATAATACCGAAGTAGGAATTCTTGGGTGCGATGCTCCAGTCGCCACCCTGGACACCGGCAGTAACGCCGTTCCACGGAGTGGGCTCACCCAGATAGTCAAAGCCGGTCCAGACATACTCACCGGCAACGAAGTCGCGAGTGATGGTGTCATACCATGCCTGGGAGGCCGTGTGGCCCCAGCTCACGTAAGACGTATCGTACGAAGTCAGCTGATGCCCGCCAGCGTCGGCCATGCTACCGAGTGTGCTGTAAACACCACGGCTGTTAACGGAAGAAACCGTCTCAGAGCCGTAGAACTTCCACGTCGGGTTGTTGCGATGCAGCTGATCATACCTGCTGCCGTCGGCGTAATTGATACCGATCAGACCACCAGCATTGGCGAGGTTGCCGGGTTGATAGTTCCACGAGCCGCCCTTGAGCTGATTATCGCCGAGTGTCACAGGACGAGAGGGATCGGCCTCCTTGGTCCACTTAATGAGGTTGAGCTGGGCGGTCTCATCAAACGGCTTAGTACCGCCCGTGATCATCTCGTTGCCCACAGACCACATAATGATCGAAGGAGAGTTGTAATCGCGGGCGATGGTGGCCTTAAGATCAAACTCAGCCCAAACCTGATCGGCCTTAGCGCCGATAATCTTGGAGTCACCGATCTTCGTGTTGAAGAAACGAGCGTAGTCGTAGCTGTTGCCGTTCTTTGCATCGGTCCAGCCGTCAAAAATCTCCTCGTCGAGCAGAATACCCTGCTCCTCGCACACCTCGACGAGCACGCGGGACGGCGTGTTGTGAGACGTGCGGATGGAGTTGCAGCCCATCTCCTTCAGGATGCGCACCTGGCGCTCGACAGCTGCGCGATCGTCAACGGAACCCAGGGCACCCTGATCGTGGTGCATGCAGACGCCCTTGAGCTTCACGTTCTTACCGTTGAGGGTAAAGCCGTTGTTGACGTCGTAGTTGAACCAACGATAGCCGTAGACTGTGTCATAGGTGTCGACGACCTTGCCATCAACCTTAACCTCGGTGCGAACCGTGTAGAGGTTGGGGGACTCGGTGGACCAAAGGCTCGGGTTAGCAGCACTGAGCTGAGACTCGATGGTCTTAGACTCGCCTGCGGCAACAGCCTGGGCGTCGGTAGTCACGGTGCCGATCGCCTGCTCGACATTGCCACCCTTGGGGAAGATGGTCTGCACAAGCGTCACGGAGGCATCCTTGTCACCATTGTTGACAATGGTGGAGGAAAGCTTGGTGGTCACGTTGCCGCCGTTCTCGCTCTGGAGCTGAGGAGCGCTCACGTGCACGCCGTCCTTGGCAACGGAGACCTTGTCGGTCACCACGAGGTCGACGTTGCGGCCGATGCCCGAGCCAGAGTACCAACGACTAGAGGGAACCTTATGGTTGACCTTGACGGCGATAGTATTCTCCTCGCCCGTCTTAAGATACGGGGTGAGGTCGAAGGAGAAGGGCGTGTAGCCATAGGGGTGGTTACCCAGCTCGGTGCCATTGACCCAAACGGTGGCATCCATGTAGACGCCATCGAAATCAATGCGAACCTGCTTGCCCGCAAGAGCGCTATCGACAAAGAAGCTCTTGCGATACCAGCCGATGCCGCCCGGCTTATAGGCGCTCTCGGCCTCGAGGTTGGACGCATAGTCCTGATCGATGCTGTAATCGTGGGGAAGCGTGACGTACTGCCAGGACGAATCATCAAAGGAGGCCGCCTGAGCGCCGCTGGCGTCGCCCAAGTTGAACTTCCAGTTGTCGTTAAACGACACCGTACGCTGGGTGGGGTCGCTTACATTGCTCACGTAAGAAACCTCGGGGGCAGAACTCATCTGGGTCTGCGTTTGCGAGCGCAGCTCGGGTACCGAATCGGCGCCCGCCGCCCACGCGTGAGCCACAGGAAGGGTAAACGCAGCTGCCGCAAACGCTGCCGCGCACACCGCCCCCCGTGCCCATCTAACCATACGACCGTTCTTCACCATGGCAGCAGCGCCCCTTTCTAAGGCCCCCGATAGACGACTGTCGTCCCTCGTGGTTCACTCGCCCGCGCGGTGCGCGAGCGCCTCCCTCGTAACCTCGAGACAGAGTAAATGGACATTAAAAATCAACCTTAGATTTAACTTAAAGTTGGCGCTGCCTATTGATTTACACCCGCGAATGGTTTTTGCGCCTTATAGGCCATTATCCAAATCGAACGAATTGTTAACGTAAACATCCACCCCTCTTATATTGCTGAGCTCGCCATATAAATCGTCAGCTTAGGCACTCAATTTATGTTTCTGGGCAGATGATATTTGTTATATTAAAAACTAAAGTTATGCATAGAATCCTGTTTCCATCGCTATTTTATTCATTTTTCCTTTTGGAAGCGATTCGATGAACGGTTGTAGCTGGGAATACTGTTATCTGATTTTTAATACCATTCATTGATGCTTTTTTAAACTCAAGCGATCGGGATGGATCTAAACCAAAGAGGGCGCAGCATCGCTACGCCCTCGATGACATATCGGTTTTAGACTCGTTCGCGCCACTCGCACGCGTGACGGCAAACCCTCTACACGTTGTACTGCGGCAGATCCTGCAGCGCGATGGCAGACATACCCACCTCGTTGTTGGAACCGACGCCGGCGCGCTCCTCGCGCACCGCTTCGATGGCGCTCACGTAGGCGTTTGCTCCCGAAAGCGCCGTGACGCAAGTCACGCCGCGGCGAACCGCCTCGGTGCGCAACAGATATCCGTCGCCACGCGAGCCCGGGCCATACGGAGTGTTGATGATGAGCGAAATCTCGCCATTGGCAATCATGTCGCCAATGTTGGGATGCGCGCCGCCAATCTTGTTGACGGTCTCGCACGTCACGTTGCCACCGCGCAGCACACGCGCCGTGCCCTCCGTGCTCACGATATCGAAGCCCAGATAGCGCAGGATACGCGCAACCGAGAGAATATGGCGCTTGTCACGATCGCACACCGAGATAAAGACTTTCCCCTTACTTGGATTGGGCATGTCGTAGTCGATAGCGAGCTGCGTCTTGGCATAGGCCTCGGGATAGCTCTTGGCGATACCCATCACCTCGCCCGTCGACTTCATTTCGGGCCCCAGGATAACCTCGGCTCCCGGGAAGCGACCCCACGGCATAACCGCTTCCTTCATGCAGAACCAATCCAGGCGACGGCTATCGCGAGGCAAATGAAGGTCGGCGATCTTCTCCCCCGCCATGATGCGTGCAGCGCACTTGGCAAGCGGCACACCAGTGGCCTTGGAGATAAAGGGTACGGTGCGGCTGGCACGAGGGTTGGCCTCGATCACGTAGATCGTCTCGCCCTTGATGGCATACTGCACGTTTACCAGGCCACGCACGCCCAGCGCAAGCGCGATGCGGCGCGTAGTTTCGCGCAGCCTCTCCACCAGGCTATCGCTAAAGCTAAACGGCGGGATGCAGGTGGCCGAGTCGCCAGAGTGAATACCCGCCTCCTCAATGTGCTCCAAAACGCCGCCGATATAGACTTCCTCGCCATCGCACAGGGCGTCGACGTCGGACTCGATCGCGCCCTCCAAGAAGCGATCGAGATAGACAGGATAGTCGGGGCTAATGCGCGTGGCCTCCGCCATATAGGTGCGCAGATGCTCGGAGTCGTACGCAATCATCATGCCACGACCTCCCAGCACATAGCTGGGGCGGACGAGCAGCGGATAGCCAATGCGCGCCGCTACAGCCTCGGCCTCCTCAAACGAGGTGGCCTGGCCCGCCGGCGGATACATGATCTGCAAGCGGTCGAGCAGTGCGGCAAAGCGCTCGCGGTCCTCGGCGAAGTCGATGGAATCGGGCTTGGTGCCCATGATGTTCACACCGGAATCCTCCAGCATGCGCGCGAGCTTGAGCGGAGTTTGACCGCCCAGCGTAACCACAACACCGTCGGGGCGCTCCACATCGATGACGTCCATGACGTCCTCGTACGTAAGCGGTTCGAAGTACAGACGGTCGGATGTGTCGTAATCGGTCGAGACCGTCTCGGGGTTGCAGTTGACCATGATGGTCTCAAAGCCGCGGCTCGCCAGCGCATAACTCGCGTGCACGCAGCAATAGTCAAACTCAATACCCTGGCCAATACGGTTGGGGCCCGCGCCCAAAATCATCGCCTTGGGCTTATCGCAAGGCGTCACCTCGTCGGCGGCAACCGTTTTGCGCGAGCAGGCATCGGCGCGCATGAGGTTCTCGTACGTCTTGTAATGGTACTCGGTGGCACTTGCGAACTCGGCGGCGCAGGTATCGACCGTCTTCATGCTGGGAACCACGCCCAGCCCCTTGCGATAGGCGCGCACAAAGCGCTCATCGGATCCAGTGAGATGCGCAATCTCGGCATCGCTCGTGCCATACTGCTTGAGCAGGCGCATAGCGTCGGCATCGATATCCTCCACGCGCATACCGCGCACGGCTTCCTGCACCTGAACCATATCGTTGATGCGGTTGAGATACCACGAGTCAATCTTGCAGATGTCGTGCACGCGCTCGACGGTCCAGCCGCGGCGGAAGGCCTCGATCACATAGAAGATGCGATTCTCGGTAGGCGTAGCGATAGCCTGCGTAAGCTCGTCATAGCTCAGCTCGGAGGCACCCTCCTTGCCACCAGCAGAAAGACCCACATGGCCGTCTTCCAGCGAACGCATGGCCTTGCCAAAGGCTTCCTCAAACGTGCGGCCGATGGACATAATCTCGCCCACAGCCTTCATGCGAGTGGTAAGCGTGGTATCGGTTCCCTTGAATTTCTCGAAGGCGAAGCGCGGAACCTTGACCACGCAGTAGTCGATGGTGGGTTCGAAGCACGCCGGCGTAGCCTTGGTGATGTCGTTGGTGATCTCGTCGAGGGTATAGCCCACGGCAAGCTGTGCGGCAAACTTGGCGATGGGGAATCCCGTAGCCTTCGAAGCCAGTGCCGAGGAACGCGAAACGCGCGGATTCATCTCGATGACAATAAGGCGGCCGTTCTTGGGGTTCACGGCAAACTGCACGTTGGAGCCGCCGGTCTCCACGCCAACCTTCTCGAGAATGGCAAGCGATGCCACGCGCATACGCTGATATTCAAGGTCGGAAAGCGTCTGCGCCGGCGCCACGGTGATGGAGTCGCCGGTGTGCACGCCCATGGGGTCGAGGTTCTCGATGGAGCACACGATGATGCCGTTGCCGGCGTGGTCGCGCATGACCTCCATCTCGTACTCTTTCCAGCCCTCGATGGATTCTTCCACCAGTACCTCGTGAGCAGGTGAAAGTTCAATGCCCTGGCTCACGATGGAGACGAGCTCTTCCTCGGTATGCGCAATGCCGCCGCCGGCGCCGCCAAGCGTAAAGCTGGGGCGCAAGACGCACGGGTACCCCACGCGCTCGACAATGGCAAGGGCGTCTTCCACCGAGTAGGCATAGCCGGAGCGCGCCACCTCGAGGCCAATCTCGGCCATGGCCTCATTAAAGAGCTTGCGATCCTCGCCGCGCTCGATGGCGGCCAAGTCGCAACCGATCATCTCAACGCCATATTTGTCGAGAACTCCAGCTTTTGCCAGGTCAACGGCAGCATTGAGTCCAGTCTGACCGCCGAGAGTGGGAAGCAGCGCGTCCGGATGCTCGCGGACGATAACCTTTTCCAAGAACTCGGGGGTGATGGGCTCAACGTAGGTGCGGTCGGCCAGGCCGGGATCGGTCATGATCGTCGCGGGATTAGAGTTGAGCAACACGACCTCGTAGCCGTCTTCCTTGAGGACCTTACAGGCTTGAGCGCCAGAGTAGTCAAACTCGCAAGCCTGACCAATGACGATGGGGCCGGAGCCAATGACGAGGATACGCTTGATATCGGTACGTTTAGGCATGAAAACCTCCTAGATAAACCGGCGAAGCTTACAGCCATCGCCGGTGAGCGTGCAGCTGATGCATCGAAGCGCCGCGGGCGCGGTCACACAGGTCTATGCCCGCGTTTTTGCCGTCGCGGAAGCATCCTCGGAATCAAAAACCCAACCAGCAAGGCGGTCCTTGGAAATATCGATGTCCAGGTAGTCGACATCTCCATCCATCAGGCGCGCGAAAGCCGTAAAGAGGTAATGCGCGTCGGTGGGACCGGGAGCTGCTTCGGGGTGGTACTGCACGGAGAAAGCGGGGCTGTCCAGCAGCTGGATGCCCTCAGCCGTACCGTCATTGAGGTTGATATGTGTAAGGCGAATGCGTCCAAAACGCTCGTTTTGCACCACGGGCGCAATGCCGCGCTGCGCCCATACGCGCAGGTCGCCGTCGGCAGGATGCTCGGTCTCGCCACCAGAGAGCTCGGGAATAAGCTTGCCCAGGCTCGGGAACACAAGGCCGAAGCCGTGATTTTGCGCTGTGATCTCCACGCGATGCGAGATAAGGTTCATAACCGGCTGGTTTCCACCGCGATGGCCAAACTTAAGCTTTTCCATCTGGGCACCGCAGGCAAGACTGATCATCTGGTGGCCCAGGCAGATGCCAAACAGCGGCACCTTGCCAATGAGCTGCTGCACCTGTGCGTACGTCTCTTCCACGGCATCCGGGTCACCCGGGCCATTGGAAAGAAAGACGCCATCGGGATTCATTTCCAGCACATGGGAAGCCGGCGTATTCCACGGCACAACCGTAAGCTCGCAGCCAACGCGTACCAGACCCTCGAGGATGCCGCGCTTGATGCCGCAGTCGTACACGACCACGCGGTACTTGGCGGGCGCGGGGGCAGCATCGGCAAATGCGTGGGCGGCAGGCAGGTCCGCAGCCGCGTAAGGATACTCGTCCGCACAGCTCACGGTCTTGACCAGGTTCTCGCCCACCAGTGCAGGCGCCTCGGCAAGCTTTGCCGCAAGCTCTGCCAAGTCAAAGATCTCGGTCGAAATGATGCCCTGCTGAGCACCATGGTCGCGCAGGTGGCGCACGAGCGCACGGGTATCGATACCCTCTACGGCCACGATGCCGTTGTCCTTGAGGTATTCGGGCAGGCTTATAGAGCTACGCCAATTGGAAGGGGTATGGCACATATCGTGCACGATCATGCCGCGAAGAGCGGGTGTTGCGGCACCGCGCTCGGTTGAGCCGGGATATGCACTTTGCACGTCATCCGGATCGATGCCGTAGTTGCCAATCTGAGGGTATGTCATGGTGACGATCTGACCTGCATACGAGGGATCGGTCAGAACTTCGAAGTATCCCTCGAGCGAAGTGTTAAAGCACACTTCGCCACATGCCGTACCTGTAGCTCCGCAGGCGCGGCCGTAAAAGACCGTTCCATCTGCGAGCATGAGGATTGCGGCGTTTGCGCACCCTTTGCTGGTGCGGGACATGATTCGCTGAGCCAAATCGCTTGGCGCAGCCTTGGCAGACATGATGCCCGCCGAAAGGTTCGTGCCCATGTTCTCTCCTTTTCGGTCTCTCGGTACCGGCTTAAAGGTCATTTAGGCCTGGAGGTATTTTAGTCATATAAGGCGACTGTGGCACGACAATTTAGATAAGTACGCCAACAGACTCATATCGACACATTTCAAAAAGGGTCTCGAGGGTCTGTTGGCGTGTTGGCATTCTATTCGGAAGGCTGCGATAAGACGTCGGAAGGCTTCTTCTCGGCAGCGCCACCGCGGAATATCTCGCGACCATGCAGCATATGTTCCATCTGGCGCTCAACAGTCTCTTCATCAATTTGAGACTGCTTGACCTGCGTGTCATCGGTGAGCGAGGAGACGGAATTCACCTGGGTTTGAATCTTATCGGTGAGCTTGTCGTTCATGCCGATGATCTTGAGGTTCCAATCGATATACGTCGTATTGGCAGATTTCTCCTTGGTCCACACAAACGTAAGCATCGCGCGGCGGGTACCCGTTGCAGGCACAAAGCCAAACAGCTGGTCATGAGCAAAGTTGCCCTTATCATCTGTGAGGGCGTATACCTTGTACACCACGCGGTTGATCTTCTCGTTAAGCAAGGCGTTGGTGGAGAGAGCCGATGCCTGAATCTGAGAGTTGGAAAGCAGCTCCAACTCGTTTTTTGATTGGGCGTCCACCACCGAGACCTCGACGACGCCCGTGCGCTCGTCCGCCTCGTCTACCGTAAACTGCTCCGGAAACTGCGTGAATCCGTTGCCCCACTCCACGCCGGACTGCATGGCATTGGTCACGGTTTCGTAATCCGCACACTCCGAGAGATTTGCCGTATTCAAACGGCGGCTCACGCCGTAGACAATCTGCATACCGACCACAAACAGCAAGACACCGACGATACACAAGATCGCCGTGCGCGAGATTGCCTCGCCCGCCTTGGATACAGAAGGGTCCTGTTCGGACAGGGGGTCTACTTTGGCACGACGAGCGCGGCGCAGGTTAAGACCCACCTGAACGTCCTCACGTCTTGCCTCGTCATCGGCCTTAGCCGCATCGCCACCGCGCACGCGGCGATGCGCCAGCAGCGGGTCGATAACGCCCGAATCGTCGAGCTCGGAAAAGAGCTCCTGTGCCTCATCTTCTGTTAGGGGTGCGTTCTTAGCCATCAATGTCCTCGGGTATTACTCGGTGCGCGCCGCGCGCACGCCTTCGAACTGCATTCGATAGTAGCGAGCATACGTGCCGCCGCGGGCGAGAAGCTCCTCATGTGTGCCACGTTCCACGACCTGCCCACGTTCCACCGTGGCGATCTCGTCGGCATCCTTAATGGTGGACAGACGATGCGCGATGATAATCGTGGTGCGATTGGCCGCCAAGCGCTCGAGCGACTCCTGGACAGCCTCCTCGCTCTCGTTATCAAGGGCGCTTGTCGCTTCATCCAAAATAAGGATGGCGGGGTTTTTGAGAAACACGCGCGCAATAGCGATACGTTGCTTCTGACCTCCCGAAAGGCGGCTGCCGCGCTCGCCCACCACCGTGTCAAATCCCTCGGGCAAGCTCTCGATGAACTCAAGGATGTTCGCCTGCTGGGCAGCGACGGCGATATCCTCATCGCTCGCGTCGGGACGGCCATAGGAGATGTTGTCACGAATGGTGCCGTCAAACAGATACACATCCTGCTGCACGATGCCAATGGCGCGGCGCAGACTCTCCTGCGTCACATCGCGCACGTCCTGTCCATCGATGGTGATGGAACCGGATTGCACGTCGTAAAAACGCGGCAGCAGCGAGCACGTGGTTGACTTGCCACCGCCAGAAGGTCCAACGAGCGCGATGGTTTCGCCCGGCTTGATGGAGAGATTCATGTGATCGATAACGGGGCGAACTCGGTTTTGCCCATCGTCACCCAGCTCGCAGTCGTCATAGCTAAAGCACACATCGCGATACTCGATGGTGCCCTCTTCCACGCGCAGCTCTGTCGCGCCGGGCTTGTCCTGCACGTCGGGTGCCGTCTGAAGCACCTCGTCCATGCGCTTGAATCCGGCAAGGGCTTTCTGGAACATTTCGGTCGAATTGACAAGCGTCTCGATGGGCGTGCAGAACAAGGAGATATAGAGGGCAAAGGTTGCCATGTCAACGGGGCTCAGCTCGCCTTGGGCCACCAGCCAGCCGCCCAACACGATCACAACGAAGTACAGCACGCCGCTCATGAGCCCGTAGGTAGCCGTATACGTTCCCATGGCATGGTACTGATTGACCTTAGAATCCAGGTAGCAGTCGTTGGCATGACGGAATTTGGCGCGCTCGGTGCGCTCATTTGCAAACGACTTAACCACGCGAATACCCGAGAGTGAATCCTGCAACTGCGAATTCACCTCAGAGATCTTCTTGCGATTATCACTAAAGACGGCCTTCATATTGAGATTCTGGCGCACCATGACCACCACGAGAACGGCGGTCACCACAGCCATCGCGCCCGAAAGGGCGGGGCTGATGGTAAACAAAATCACAAACGCACCAATGACCTCGACGCCGCAGATAATGAGCCACTCGGGCAGGTGGTGAGCGCCCTCGCAGATATCAAACAAGTCGTTGACCACACGACTCATCATGTCTCCAGAGCTATGGCTGTCAAAATAGGCAAAGCTAAAGCGCTCATACTGATCGAATAGATCCTCGCGCATCTTGGATTCCATGCGCGCACCCATCACATGGCCTTGAGCCGAGACAAAATAGCGGCAACCACAGCGCACGGCGTACATGACAACAAGGCCGATGGCGATAGCCCCGAGCGACTGCATGATGGCGGCCTGCCCCTGCGTAAAGAGACCTCCCGTCAGGCTGCGTAGGATAATCGGAAACGCCAGGTCGATCCCCGCGAGTACGAGCGCGCAGATGGTGTCGGCAACAAACAGATGCATCTGCGGTTTGTAGTAGCCCAGAAAACGGCCAAACATACTATTTTTAGCCACGAATGGCTCCCTCCTATACAACATGCGGCGCTCGCATGCCCTTCACAACGGTACCGAGACGCCGAAAAGTCACGCACAATCGTCAACTTTTGCCTACAAAGAGGAAAAAACGAACGATTCTGCGTGACTTTTAAAAATCAATCGTACATCGATGGCTTCGATTGATTCCAGATCGTCAAAACGCGCAGGCCGCGTACCTACTGTTCCACTGCAACATCGGCGTCAGAGGCAAGACGGTGCGCAATCGCATCGCAAGCAAGAGCGCCCACAACGGTCTTGGCATCCTCAATCTTGCCATCCAAGACAGCGTCAATAAGCTCGGACAAAGGAACGAGGTCCACGTTGAGGAACTCGTCCTCGTCAGGACAAGCCTCATCAAGCTCAAGATGCGTCGCCATGTAGATGCGAATCAGCTCGTCTGCAAAACCGGCAGACGAGGCAATCGTCGTGAGATAACGCATGCGGCCGGCGACAAAGCCAGTCTCCTCGCGCAATTCACGCTTGGCGCACTCAAGTGGGTCCTCACCCGGATCGAGCTTGCCAGCGGGAATCTCAACCGTCACGCGATCGAGGGCCGTTCGATACTGGCGAACGAGCGCGATCTTGCCCGAATCGGTAAGAGCGACAACGGCGGCAGCGCCCGGATGGCGCACGATATCACGACTGGTCCGGCGCCCATTGGGGAGCTCGACCTCCAAACGGTTCACATCGATGATACGGCCGTGCCACGCGCATTCCTCAGAAAGAATATGCTCGTGCAGGGCGGCGTCGCGGGGGTCATCATCGCCCAAAACAAGCGACTCCTCCTCAGGCTCCATCTCATCGACGATCGTCGCGTTATTCGAAATCTCTTCTGCCATCGTATGCGTTTGCCCTCCCTAGCTGGTTATGCGTCCCATGCGCTGCGGCCCTTAAGGGCGCGCAGGCCGATGTCATGACGAAGGGTCTTCCCCTCAAAATCGATCTTCTCGCAGGCAGCATACGCTAGGTTACGCGCATCCTCAAACGTAGCCCCCAGCGCGGTGACGTCGATCACGCGACCGCCGTTGGTAAGAATTTGACCATCCTGCTCGCGCGTACCGGCATGATAGACGGTGACACCATCCAGAGCCTCTGCATCCTCGATGCCCGTGATGACCTTACCCTTCTCGTACGATCCGGGGTAGCCGGCAGAGGTGAGGACAACCGAGACAGCCCAGTCGTCGCACCAAGAAAGCTCGACCTCATCCAAGCGCTGCTCGGCGCAGGCAAGCATCACATCGACCAGATCGTTTTGCAGACGGGGCAAAATAACCTGCGTCTCGGGATCGCCAAAGCGTGCGTTGAACTCCAAGACCTTGGGGCCAGCAGGGGTAAGCATAAAACCGCCATACAGGCAGCCGCGGTAATCGATGCCCTCGCGATGAAGCTGCTCGACGGTCTGATGCATGATGGCGACCATGGTCTCATGCTCCTCGGGCGTCACGATGGGCACCGGGCTGTACACGCCCATGCCGCCCGTATTGGGACCGAGGTCGCCCTCAAGAGCACGCTTGTGATCTTGAGAAGTGGCCATGGGACGAACCGTGATGCCATCGGTGAATGCCAGCAGCGAGCACTCGGGGCCGGTGAGCATCTCCTCGACAACCACAGTGTTGCCAGCATCGCCAAAGGCACCGGAGAAGCACTCATGCACGGCATCGAGAGCCTGCTCGAGCTCGGTGGCAACGATAACGCCCTTGCCCGCAGCAAGGCCATCGGCCTTAACCACCAGCGGAGCGCCCTGAGCGTTCACGTAGTCGAGGGCCGACTGTTCATCGGTAAAAGAGCCATAGGCGGCGGTGGGAACACCGGCGCGCTCCATCAGCTGCTTGGAAAAGAGCTTGGAACCCTCCATCTGCGCGCCCTCGGCACCCGGGCCAAAGCACGGAATGCCCGCCTCGCGCACGGCATCGGCCACGCCCACAACAAGCGGAGCCTCGGGACCGATGACAACCATGCCGCAGCCATGGTCTTTGGCAAACGCCGCGACGGCGGCGGGGTCGTTCTCGTCGAGAGAGATATTCTCGCCCTCCTGAGAGGTACCACCGTTACCCGGCGCGATGTAGAGTTTGCCGCAGCGGGGCGAAGCGGCAAGCTTCTTGGCGATTGCATGCTCGCGGCCGCCCGAACCCAAAAGCAGGATGTCGATGACCTGGGACTCTGCGTTCATTGATCCTCCTTGTTACCTGCCGCGCGCAGCGCAGCGATTCTCACAAAAACGAATATACCCCTCCGTGGGAATTATCCGCGGAGGGGTAGGAACCATACGCCTATGCGCTACTTCCAAAAACGGTTGATAATCTGCTCGCGCTCCGCGCCCACGCCGATGATCGAGACACGCGTGTGCGCCAGGTCCTCGACAAACTCGACGTAACTGCGGGCCTCGGCCGGCAGGTCTTCAAACGCACGGCAGCCGGTGATGTCGCAGTTCCAGCCAGGGAGCTCCTCGTAGATGGGCTTAGCGTGTGCGAACAGCTCCTGGTGCTCGGGCACGGAGGTGTAACGCGTGCCGTCGCAGTCGTACGCAACGCATACCTTGATGGTATCGAACGCCGAGAGAACATCGAGCTTGGTCAAGGCCAGGTCGGTCAGGCCATTCACGCGCGACGAGAAGTTGGCGATGGGGCCGTCAAACCAGCCGCAGCGACGACGGCGACCGGTAGTGACACCGTACTCGTAGCCCAGCTCGGTGAGCTTGTGGCCGCACTCGTCCGTATCGTAATCGAGCTCGGTAGGCATGGGGCCGGAACCCACGCGAGTGATATATGCCTTCATAACGCCGATCACGCGGTCAACGTTCTTCATGCCCACGCCGGAGCCAGTGATGGCGCCGCCCGCGGTGCAATTGGAAGAGGTGACAAAGGGATAGGTGCCGTGGTCGATATCCAAAAGAGTAGCCTGGGCGCCCTCGAACAGCAGCGTCTTACCTTCGTCGATCATGTCGTTGAGCAAAAGGCCGGTCTCGCAGATGTAGGGACGCAGGCGCTCGGCGTACGGCAGATACTCCTCGCAAATCTGGTCGACCGTGTAGGTGGGCAGGTGATAGATGAGCTCCAGCTCGGGATTGACGCGAGCGAGCGCGATCTCAAGCTTCTTGCGGAAGATATTCTCGTCCAGCATATCCTGCATGCGCAGACCGATGCGGGCCATCTTGTCCTGATAGCAAGGACCGATACCGCGCCTCGTGGTGCCAATGTTGTTCTTTCCCAGCAGCGTCTCGAACGCACCGTCAAGATCCATGTGGTACGGCATGATGATATGTGCGTTACCGGAGATGCACAGGTTCTTGGTCGATACGCCATCTTTCTCAAACATATCGATCTCTTCGAGAACCACCTTGGGGTTCACGACGCAGCCGTTAGCGATAACGGCCTTCTTATCTGCATACATGATGCCGGAGGGAATCTGGTGCAGACCGTATTTCTTGTCACCCACCACGATGGTGTGGCCAGCATTGTTGCCACCGGAGTAGCGCACAACGCCATCAAAATCGCCTGCGATAAGGTCGACGATTTTGCCTTTGCCCTCGTCGCCCCACTGACCTCCGACCAACACGGTAGACGGCATCTTGACTCCTTCACGAATACAAGCGCATTTGCGCATTCAAACGTTTCTATTATAGGCGCACGTCCGCGCTATTCCTCGGCATGCTCGTTAAGCTCATAAAACTTAGTGGAGGCAGCCAGGAAGACCAGGTCCACATCGCCAATAGGGCCCGAACGGTTCTTGGCGACGATAATTCGCGTGATACCCTCGGGCGGACGGTCCTCGCGCCCGGCCTCCTGCTCGTTGCTCGAACGATCCAAGAACATGACGATGTCGGCGTCCTGCTCGATAGAGCCCGACTCACGAAGGTCGGAAAGCTGCGGACGCTTACCGGTACGAGACTCGACAGCACGGGAAAGCTGCGAAAGCGAAATGACGGGAACGGCGAGCTCCTTGGCCATAATCTTAAGGGCACGCGACATCTCGGAAACCTCGACGGTACGGCTCTCGGCGCGACGACCCGCAGGGGGACTCACCAGCTGCAGGTAGTCGAGGATGATAATAGCCTTCTCCTTGTTATGAAGCATACGGCGCGCTTTGGCGCGGATCTCGGTTACCGTAATTCCCGGGGTGTCATCGATCAAAATATCAAGGCGGGAGAGATCTTCTGCCGCTTGGCCGATATTCGCCCACTCCTGCGGCGAAATCTTGCCCGTACGGAAATTGGACATGCTGACCTGCGCATGGGCGCAGATAAAGCGCTGGGCGATTTCCTTACCGCTCATCTCCAGGGAGAAAAACGCAACGGTATACCCCTCGGACGCGGCGTTGAGAGCCAGGTTGAGAGCAAACGAGGTCTTACCAACAGCAGGACGCGCGCCGATGATGACCAGCTGGCCCTCGCGCAGGCCCATGAGCATACGGTCAAGGCTGGGATAACCCGTAGGGACACCCGCGGCGACGCCACCGGCCTCGCAGACCTCTTTCGCTTCATTAAAGGCCTCGATCAAAAAGTCGTTCAGCGGTTTGTATGCATTTTTGACCTCACGGTCGGTCACAGACAGCAGCATGCTCTCCGCGCGCTCAACAACCTCTTTGGTATCGGTCGGAGCGTTATAGGCAAGCTGATTGATCTGGTTGGTGGCGCCGATGATCTCGCGCAGCATGGCATCACGGCGAACAATGGAAGCATGGTGCTGCCAGTTCACGAGCGACAGCGTCTGGCCCATGAGCTCAAGAATATAGGCCTCGCCGCCTACTTCTTGCAGCTTGTTCTCGGAATTGAGGTAATCGATAAGCGTGATCGAGTCGATGGGCATGCTGCGATCGTACATATCGTGCATGGTCTCGAACAGTGCCTTGTTCATTGGACGATAAAAATCGTCGGGGAGAAGCTCGGTAAGCGCCTCCTCCACGACCTCGCTGGAAAGAAGCATGGCCGAGAGCACATTTGCCTCTGCGTCCGGGTTATTGGGAAGGCCCTGATGCGTCCCGCGCTCGGCAACAGACAGGTCCATGCGCACTCCTTTTTCTTATGATGCCTAACGTATCAATAGTACGGCACGGCGGGCGCGTTTCACGGCTCGCATGGTTTAAACATGCCTACACGTTTTGTGTACAAGCAACGTACAAGTTTCAAGCTCAACTTGAAGGTATGCCTTTGACCTGCGGTAATAGCGGTTATCAACGTTTTCAACAATTATTACCTGCGCTTTTATTGAGTTTTCAACAATAAAGCTCTGACCTGCGTTTATTCATTTTTAACCAGCGATTTACCGGAACTTTATCGTTTTTGATTTGCTTGTTTTATTATTTTAGCAGGTAGAGATGGCTGTTTATACAATGCGCAGGTAGATGCCTTGCATTCCCTTGATACAAGAATGGAAATGCCGCATTCGTTCCTACTGGTCTACTCCAGCTTTTCAACAGCAGGTCATACGGCATCTTGTGGATTTCTCCCATATCACAGCAATGCGCGCCGTGAAACTCAAAAAACGAAGCGTCGCTGCCTAAAAGGATCTCGACATAAAAAAGGCTTGGAGCCCAAAACGCGTTCCAAGCCTTCATGCCATGCGACATATGCAGCGAGTAGAGTTACTCGGCAGCAGCCTCGGTCTCAGCCTCGGCGACAGCCTCCTCGGCGGTCTCCTCAGCAGCGGCCTCAGGCTCCTCGACAGCCTCCTCGGCGGTAACGCCAACGAGAACGGTCACGGTAGCGCGAATCTCGCGATACAGCGCCACGGGAACCTCATGGGCACCGGCAACCTTGATGGGCTTACCGAGCTCGACGCGCTTACGGTCAACCTCAACACCGAGGTCAGCCTTGATCGCATCGGCGACCATGGAGGCAGTAACGGAGCCAAACAGCACGCCCTCGTCGCCGACCTTGGCGTCGACGGTAACGGACTTGCCATCGATGGACTCCTTGAGCGCGTTGGCGTCGGCAATGCGGACGGCCTCGCGCTTCTCAATGTTGTTGCGACGCTCCTCGAGCTGCTTCAAATTGCCCTTGGTTGCCGCAACGGCGAGCTTCTTAGGGAACAGGTAGTTCTCGGCGTAACCCTGAGCGACGTCTACGACGTCACCCTCGCCACCCTTGCCCTTGATCTCACCCAAGAGAATGACTTTCATGAGATCTCCTTGCGGAAATGCACCACTTACGCGGTGCGCAAACGTTTATTGTTTTGCCTTCTCCACTCTGGCTTGCTCCCGCGCAAGACCGCGGAAGTTCGCCCAGATGTCGATAAGGCCGACGATGCACATTGCGAAGAACATCGCCTCGAGCCAAACGGTCAAAAACGTGATCACAAACCTGGTTAAGCAACCCATGCGGCGCTTCGCTTCGAGCGCAGAAACCACGCCAAAGCCCTGAAGTGCAAAGACAACACGCAGGCTTGCCAGCGTAGACGCACATATCGTGCGTAGCAGCTGTGCCTGCGGGATGTCTGCAAAGGACGCCCCGAGTCCCAGGATGCAAAGAGCCAATACGCCGACGCACCACATGGGCGCATCGAAATTGGCAATTTGCGGCATGCGGCGAATGCCCGTGCAGCGCACAGACATCGTATACGATCCAATACCCGCAACCAGCGCATCAAACATAGCCGATGCCACATAGACAAACGGCCAGATAACCCGAAGGAGCGGCATGACCTGCGAAACAAGCAAGTCACCTTGGATATCGGACCCCACCGCAGAGCGAACGGCCTCTTGGAGCAACGCGACGAAGGACTTCGAAAGCGACATACCCGTCATCGAAGCGATGGTCGCATCAATGCCAAGCGAAAGCAGCGAAGCCACAACGATCACGATGCACACCGCGGTTACGTTCGCTCGTCCGCGCCACATGCACCATGAGATGCCTGCGGCACAGACAAACACGGGAACAAGCGAGAGGGCAAACATGAAATCCCAAGCGCACGCAGCCGCAAAAACCAGCAAGCTCACGCCAAGACCCGCACAAAGGCCCTTGCCCTTCTTTGCCTCAAGCAGCTCACGCATACCGTAGGCAAGAAGAAACACTCCCAAATAAGGGAGATACGAACTCAACGCAGCGCCCAATGCCGTCCAAAGCAAGCCCTGAAGCAGCACAGCGGATCGCACCGGAGGTTTAGGCCCGGCCGGCACGATTTGGCGCTGGGGTTCGTCGTTCCCGTTGATCATCGTTAAAACCTAAAGGCTCAGGGTACCTAGCCGCGGTTGCGCTCGCCGCGGGAAGAAACCACGGGAACGGCGTAGGGCAGGAGAGCCATCTCGCGGGCGCGCTTGATTGCGTTCGCGATGTCGTGCTGATGCTGCGTGCAAGCGCCAGTGACGCGACGGGGCTTGATCTTGCCACGATCGGTCATGTACTTACGGAGAAGCTGAGTATCCTTATAGTCGATATACTCGGTGTTCTCCTTGCAGAACTGGCAGTACTTACGACGCGGCTGACGTGCAGAATAATCATTAGCCATGTCAAAAATACCTTTCGATACAACGCCAGGCTATTCAAGCCGGCGCCATCACCTAACTGGTGACATCCGCAGGTTATACAACCTTAAAACGGAATGTCCTCATCGTAGACGTCGACCGCGGGCGGCGCCTGCACGGGGGCAGGAGCTGCTTGCGGTGCCGGTGCGGGGGCATAGCCGCCGCCATAGGAGTTACCGCCATTCTGGCCGTAACCGCCCTGGCCACCCTGGCTGCCGCGGCTCATAAACTCGATTTCATCGACGATGACCTCGAGCTTGCTGCGGCGCTGGCCGTCGCGCTCCCAAGAGCTGTAACGGAGCTTGCCTTCGATCGCAACCTTCGTCCCCTTGGAGAGATAGCGGCTCACGGCCTCGGCACGGGTGCCGAACATCGTGCAGTCCACGAAGTTGGGGTAATCCTCCCAGTCGCCCGTCTGCGGATTCTTGCGGCGGTCGTTCACCGCGACGGACAGGCCGAGGACCTGCATACCGGATGCCGTGGCCCTGAGCTCGGCGTCTCGGGTCAAGTTGCCGGAGATGCAAACGCGGTTGATGCTCATTACTTGACACCTCCGATATGCAGCTCCTCGATAAGGCGGAGCTTCTGCTTGCACCCGAGACCTCCGATTCGGCGGTTCTCGGGGATGCCGAGGAACGTCATGAGACTGTTCGCCTTGCACTTACCGTAACCGGGCAGCGCGATGATAAAGCTCCTCACTCGGACTCGCTGGGCGAGCGGAGCGTCGAGGGCGGACTCGACCGTGTACTCGCCGGACTTGACCTTGGCCATGAACAGCGCCCTGGCCTTCCTGGTCTCCATGGCCTTGGCGAGGGCTTCTCGCCTCTGCTCATCTGTAAGCTGCGGCAATGCCATTACTTGTTCTCCTTCTTATCGCTGGATTCGACAACCTCGCCCGTCTCCGGGTCGACGTTATCCGGCACCTCCATCGGTACCTCTTCGGACACGTCATCGGACTGGTCCGCGAAAACCTGATAGCCGTCGGCGTCGAGGATGACCGGGGTCTCCTCATCGTTCGCGACGACCTTCGCGACCTCGACGGAACGCGGGAGCATGCCTCGATTGAACGCTCGGCGGATGACCGTCTTCTCCGCCATCGCCTCATAGTCGGTTACCCACGGGCCAAACTTCGAGGTCTTGGAGCGCTCCTTGATCGCGTCGATCTCCTTGCGGCTCATGGCCAAGAAGACGAAGCCGCCGTCCTTGAGGTGAGCCGTGAGGTACACGAGCTTGAGCTGCTCCTTGCCGTGCTCGGCCTCAAGATTCGGCTGATACGAGAAGTGGATTCCCTCCTCGTCCTCGTAATAGGTGAAGTCGTCGCCCTCGTAGACGCACTGCGTGCGCACGGTCTTGACCTGGCCGGAGCGGCGCACGAGTTCGAGCATGCCGTTCTTGCCGAGCTGGAACTGCGCCTCCATGCGCTTGGTCTTGTTGTTGAAATACGGCAGAACGTAGGCGTTGCCCATGATGTCGTTAGGCTCGACGCCGAGTTCTGCGCACTTCATGCAGCACGCGAGGATGCTCTGAACCGAACAATCCGCAAGCTTCGGAGTCTGCTTGTACGTCGCGATCGCGAGCTGCGTCAGTCGCTCGGGCGTGAAGCCCTTAGGCATGACCGATTGCAGCTGCGGTGCGCACCGCTTGATGAGTCCGGCGAAGCTGTTGTCGACTTCTCCGGCGCGCTGCACCTGCTGCTGCGCTTTAGTGATAGCTCCCAAGGCTATTCCTCCTTATTCTTGGCGGGATAGAACCTCAACCCGCCGTTCCTGATGGATGTGGTCTGGTACTCGGCCCACAGGTCCGGATGCTCCTCCTTGAACCTCTTGGAGTCGAAGCGCGATGACTCCGAGCGGACCCATACGACGCGGCCCTCTGGGAACGAGAGGCCCTTCTTGTCTCCGATTCGCTCCATGAGCTTCGCGGCGTACCTGTCATTCATCTTCTTCATGGCATCGAGGTCGAGCTTCGAGCCGTACCACTTGTTGAACTCTCCGGGTTCCCGATCAAGCTCTACGAGATTGCCGTCGGACGGGTGCTCCTTCGCGAACGCCTTGAGCGCCTGCCCGGCAGGCTCTACAGGCGGTTCGACATGATCCTCGACCATAGACCAGAAGTCATCGACGGCCTTGTTGACGGCGGCGATGTCCTCCTCGTCCCGCATGATTCGGTACTCTCGGTACTCCTGCCCGCCGATCAGGACTGCCACGTCCGCGAACTTGCGGCCAGTGACGCTGAGGTAGTGCGCGACCTGCGTCTGGTAGTAGACGGGAACGCCCTCAGACCAATCTCCCTCCGAGCGAAGCCCGGCGGTCTTGATTTCGAGAACCCCCCACCCGAGTTCTGGGTCCTTCACCTCGTAGTCGAGCGATGCCTGCGCCCACGGCCTGCTGATGCTCTGGCACACGGCGTTGACCGCACACCAGCGTGTTGTAAGGCAAGAAGGTGGTGTGAAGCGGATGTGCGGCCAGCTCGGCGTGGCTCGTTCGGTTAGTTAAACCCGAGAAGATCATTCGGAGTGAGATTGAGTGCTTCCGCTGCTTTGATGAGCGCGTCAGCTCGCGGAGTAGATTTGCCCTGATACCAAGCGGAGACCGTAGACGGTGCGACTCCGCACTTTGCAGCGAACTCTGCTTGTGTCATCTCCATGTCGATCAATCTCTTCTGAACGACTTTCGCGAAGTCTCCTTCGCTGTAGTTCATGCTCACCTCCGTAGTTGACTAAGTTTTCTTTGTCACGGCTCATATAACTACATACTTTTCTTAGTTCGTCAACACTTTTGACTAAATTTTTTTTGCTTTTCTGTTTTGTCGGGTATACTCAAGGGCAGAAAGGGGTGCCAGATGCTTCATATAAAGAGACTCAGGACAGAATGCCGAATGACGCAAAGAGAGTTGGCTAAGGCTGTAAACAAGAGTTATGTGACAATCCAGTCATGGGAAAAGGGGACGTCATATCCGAACGCAGAATCAATCCTTGATATGTGCAGCCTGTTCGGCTGCACGCCAAACGATCTTCTCGGCTGGTACGACAACCACCAAAGACCTGCAGAAGAGATGTCATCAGACGAGAGGACGCTAATAGGCTCCTACAACAAATGTGACGAAGCCACAAAGGCGAGCATCCTGATGGTCGCGAAGAACAGTGCGCTGGCATCCGTTAGTCAAGCAGACGAACAGGCCGAGACTAACTGTGCTTGACGGCGGGCATCTGGACCGACGCTAGATTGGGGTTGAGATGTCTAGAAGAAGCTCATACGGCTCGATAACGCGCATCGACTCAGGGACATACAGAATCCGCTGGTGGGGGGACTCTCACGACGGGAAGGGCTACCGCAGGATGTCAAAGACGATACGCGGCAGCAGGCGGGACGCGACAAAGTTCCTGGCTGAGCAGAGGCTCGCGCACGACGACGCAGCCCCGGTTCCTACAGTCAGGGAAGTCTTCGATCGCTGGTACTGGCCGGACGTAGAGTCAAGGCTGAGCGCCAACACCCAAAGACAGTACATCTCGACATGGCGCAAGCACATCGAGCCTCGCTGGGCCGATGTCGCCGTGACCGGAGTGAAGCCCATAGCGATACAGGAATGGCTCGACGGCATGACAGTAGGCGCCGCCAACATGTCAATGCGCGTGCTCAGCCCGATGCTCGAATATGCGGTTAGGTATGAATTCTTGGACTCGAACCCATGCAGGGTCCGTTACAGGATGCCGACTCAGGGATACGAGCACGACAAGGGCGTATGGTCCCTATCTGAACTCACCGTAATGGCCGACGCGCTGCGCGGCAAGAAAGTCGAAGCGGCTTTCTTGCTATCGGCTTTCGGCTCGTGCAGAGTCGGTGAGGCCGTTGCTGTCACGCGCGAAGACATCGAGACGGTGACCGCATCGAACGGCATGAGGTGCGCTGTCGTGTCTATCGGCAAGCAGCGTGACGCATCTGGGGGCACGACCGAATCTCTCAAGACAGAACGGAGCAACCGAATCGTGGTTATTCCGGCCCCATGGGGAGACCGGCTCATTGAGGTAGCAGACAGACGACAAAGAGACGGGCACGCGTACATGCTTGAGGACTCAAGCGGAAACCCGATGTCATCAAGCATGCTATCCGCTATTTGGAAGTCCGAACTCGATGGCATAGGTATCGAACACCACCCGTTCAGAAACCTCAGGAACTCATGGCGCACGTCATGGGAGTATGAGGCTGGAGTACCGTCCGACACGTTGGAAATACTCATGGGCCACGTCGGCAAAACCGTCTCGGCAAGGTACTACACGAGACCTAGCAAAGAGATGCTCGTCGATACCGTGGCCAACGCATTCGAGCACACAAGGATTTCCAAATAGGGACGAATTGGGACTGAAAAGCTTTATACGAGCGTTTTACCTGCTGTTTTACCAATTGCGGTATATCGCACCATTATAGGCGCCAAGGCTCATAAGCACGAAGGAGGCGCCGGGGGTGCAGCAGAAACGTAACAGACACATTCGCCGTACGATTAACGAGAAAAAACTACCCCTGATAGTGCAGGTGCGCCTCGTCGATATTGTTGAGGTCGCGCTCGAGGTAGCGAGCGGCAAGCCACTTTGCCATAGGAAGATTTTGATCCAGATAGTTGCCGCACTCCTCGGGGGCGGCACCGGGAATCGCGCCCTCGAAGTCGCGCACAAACACAAAGAGCTCGCGAACAAGCGGCAAGATCTCCTCGGAGCTCACCTGACCAAAAACAACCAGGTAAAAGCCCGTGCGACAACCCATGGGGCCAAAGTAGACAATGCGCTGCGACCACTCGACGTGGTTACGCAAAAACGTAGCGCCCAGGTGCTCGATGGTGTGGCACTCGGCCGTATTCATCACCGGTTCGCAGTTGGGCTTGGTCAGACGCAGGTCAAACGTGGTGACGACGCACCCCGTTGCCTCATCGCGATCCTGGCGCGAAACGTACACGCCCGGATCAAGCAGCAGGTGATTGACGGTAAAGCTCGCAATGGTCTCCATGGTTACCCCCTAAGCGCGCGTCTTAGTGCGCGCGGCGCTATTTGCATCGGTCTCCATCGTAGCTACCCGGCCCAAATACCGATGCCCACAAAGGAGCACCACCATAGGAACTGCCGCAACGATACAGGCCGCGCCCACGAGCGTCGACTGTACCCCAAAGCGCGCGGCAAGCCATGGCGCCACCACAAGCGGAGCCACCCCGGCAAACATGTTGCCAAAGCTCATTACCGAGTTCACGCGCCCCAGCTGTTCGAGCGGAGCCGTCGTCTGCACAATGGTGTTGTGAAGCGGATGGATAACTCCCCATGCCACCCCCAGGGCAATCTGCCCCACCAAGACCACAGCAACATAGGGTGTTCCCACATACACCAAACTACCTAGCCCCATCGCCGCAAGCGCCACGAGCAGCGTCTTGAGATTCACGAGACGTGTAGGCATGCGCAGCACCAACAGCGCGCCCACCACGGCGCCCACGCCTGATGCAGAAGAAAGCCACCCCATCCATTCCACGCCAACGTGCAAAACATCACGGTAGAAAAACGACTCTAACGGATCAAACGCGCCGTAGCCAAAGTTCGTAAGAAACATGATGACGAAAAGGAGCAGCAGCAAGGTATTGGTAAAGACAGTCTTGATGCTCATCGCAAACGAGGCGTGGGCGCCCCCATCCTCCCCATCCGTCTTCTCATGCACAGCAGTATCGGATTGAGCCGACGCCATTTGCGGCCTAAAGCCCCAGCCGGGAATAAGTGACAGCGCGGCAAACACCATCATGAGCGGAAAGACCGCAAGCGAAGAACCCACAGCCGCTACAAAACCGCCCAGAATAGGTCCCACGATGATGCTCACGTTGGAAAGCGTAGTGAGCACCGAGTTGATCGCCTTGAGCTCGGCAGGGTCGCTCGAAAGATAGGCAGGATACGATGTGGCCGCAACCTGCGAGTATCCGATCATGAAACCCAAAAGCGCCGCACCTGCAAGGACGGCCATAGTCGCATGCCCGAAAAACACAAGCACGCAACCCACGACAAGCACGCCAAAAACGTTCGTGAAGTAATGCCTACGCGGACCCCACGCATCGAGCGCCGAGCCACCCGCAAAGGAACCCAAAATCACAAAGATGTTCATCAGCAGCACCGCCGCTGACGTAAAAGCGACAGACGCGCCGTCTGCATAGGTAAGCGTGCCAATGACGCCGATAAAATAGCTTGATTGAAAACCGGTGTAGATAAGAAAACGTATTGTCACCAGGCGTTTTGCCTGTGCCGAAAGCGCTGGACAAAGGTGGGAAGACATATGTGCTCCTTGGTTGCTTACAAACAAAGGCGGCGGCGCAAGCCGTCGCGCATCGGTCGATCAGTTGTCTGTAAGCCACATTAAGGACGCATCACGCCTCGATCCTCGCTCATCAATATCGCACAATGAAATAGCGCCAGTATACCATCCTGCAAATATGGTGCCGGCGTGTGCGGATTCTGAATGGCGTGTGGAGTGCGCGCGGGCATGTTTAACGCACTCCCCGGGCGGTACATATATAACGAGCGCAACGATAATCGACCGCCGGTCGCCCATGCGCCCGGCAATGCTGAACAGGAGTTGATCGCATGCGCACAACAACAAAGCAAAAGGCAAAGCCTCACCCGGTATTTGAGCGGACGGGAGAGAACTCCATCCGCATCAGCGCGCTTCCCAACCGGGCCGATGCCCAGCGTATGAACCTCAAGCGTTCCTATCACGCGTTCATGCGCGCGCTTCCCGCCACCTCTGCGCCAACAAACAATCCCGCGCCGTCGGAGATGTGGCCGCAGCGCCCCTACGCAGCTTCTGTGTAGGCCACCCTCGACGACTCGCTGGCAGCGCCAACCCTGCGAGAACGTCTCAACATATCGCCTTCCTTTCCCTTGGCCGCCCGGTGTATCCCCCTGCACCGGGCGGTTTGGGTTTAATGTCCGCAACCGCAGCGATGCAAGCCGCCAATGCCGCCGTTGAGCACAATTACACCTTCGCTCGTGTCTATAGCTGCACTTTCAACTAGACTGTCTCCTAAGAAACCGTTGGCTCGGCGTGCGTATGCACACACCCGATAGAAAGGAACACGATGTACTGCACTGAATGCGGAGCGTTTGTTCCCGATACCTGCAAGTTTTGCACCACCTGCGGCGCGCCCCTATTGGCGCAGGGCACAGATGCACAAACCCCGAACGGTGCCAGCGCGTCTGCAGGCCAGACGAGCTCCGAGTCCCAGGCGGGCACCAGCGCCGCCGCGCCCTCGCAGGCGCCCAATGCGAGCGCAGGAAACCAAGCCCCTGTGCCCAATCCCTACACTCCAGCGCCCTCTGCGTTCCAGGCGCCAAAAAGAAGCAACAATAAACTGGCAATCGGTATTATCGCGAGTGTCGCAGCCCTTGTCATCATCGGCACGCTTATCTTTGGCTTGGGCGGATTCATTCTCGGTTCCGCGATGGTCGAGACGGCAAACAGCGTAGACGCTGTTCTGGACATCGACGATGTGGACGATGACGCCTTTGCAGACTATCTCTCGCGCAAGGTCGATACAGATGGAGACGGCTACATTTCGCAAAAGGAAGCGGACCGCGTAACCTCCATCGGCAACCTGTCTCAAGACTTCACCTATGGAAACGGCCTTTGTGCCTCCGGCGTCGAAGACCTTGATGGCATCGAGGTATTCAAGAATCTCAAGGTTTTACTCGTCTGCGACAACGAGCTCGAGTCTCTCGACCTTTCGCAGAACACCAAACTGCGCTTTGTGGACTGCTCGGGCAATTACCTTGAGGACCTTGAGCTTCCCGAGACAGAAAAACTCACCACCCTGTGGGCCTACGACAACCGCTTGGACGAGCTTGACGTCAGCGGTGTCCCCGAGCTTGACGACCTGCTTGTCGACCCCGGCGTCGAACTAGAGGGATGGAACGGCGACGCAGACGAGTGCTACGTCTACGACGATGACGATTTTGGCGACCACTACGGCATATATGACTATGACGATGACGACGGCGATCTCTATGGAGACGACGATTATCAGGAGACCTCAGGACGCCCGGATGCGCCGATTCTGGCGTAGCTGCCATACAATCACCCAAAGGCGGGAAAAGCATGAACGACGTAGTCTTGGGATATGCGCTCATGCTTGTACGCGACAAGTTGCAACAAAGCGAACACTAGAACAAACAGTGTGCACTAGCGTCAGTTGCCCTTGGCACCGACGGCCGTTCTTCCCCTGTGCCCGCAAATCCGCGCAGCAAAGCGCCCGCCGTGACTCGCTCACGACGGGCGCAATCAATCGCCTACTCTAAGGGCCGACCGCTCTACAGACGCTCGGCAAGCTCCCGAATAAGAGCCTCGGTCTTTTCCCAGCCCAGGCAGGGGTCGGTGATAGATTTACCAAATACCGCGCCATCGACCGCCTGGTTGCCATCCTCCAGATAAGACTCGATCATAAAGCCCTTGACCAGACCGGCCACGGCCTCATTGCGGCGGCAAGAGTCGAGCACCTCTTTGCAGATACGGATCTGCTCCAAGGGGCGCTTACCTGAGTTGTCATGATTGCAATCCACCACGACGGCAGGATTCGCGTACTTCTCCGAGGTATAGCGCTCGGCCAGGCGCTCCAGGTGCTCGTAGTGATAGTTGGGGTAGGTGCGCCCATCAAGACCGATATAGCCGCGCAGCACAGCGTGCGCCAGCGGGTTACCGTCGCACTCGACCTCCCAATTGCGGAAGATAAACGACTGGTGCGCCTGAGCGGCATAGATGGAATTGAGCATGACGGAGGTTGAGCCAGCCGTGGGGTTCTTCATACCCACGGGCACGGGAATGCCGCTCGCAACCAAGCGATGTTCCTGGTTCTCGACCGAGCGAGCGCCCACCGCCACATAGGACAGCAGATCGACGAGGTACTGGTAGTTGCTGGGATAGAGCATCTCGTCGGCAGTGAACATGCCCGTTTCCTGGATCACACGGAGATGCATATGGCGGATGGCCTTTACGCCTGCGAGCAGATCGTCTGGAGACTCGGGGTCGGGATTGTGCAGCAGGCCCTTGTAGCCCGTGCCCTTCGTGCGCGGCTTATTGGTGTACACGCGCGGAATGATGAGGAGCTTGTCCTTGACCTCCTCGGCAAGATTGCCCAGGCGCGTGGCATATTCGAGCACCGAGTCCTCACGGTCGGCCGAGCACGGGCCAATGATGAGCACCTTGCGAGGATCCTTGCCCGCAAAAACGCGCGCAACCTCGGCGTCGAAGTCCTTCTTCTTTTCCATCAGCTCGGGGCCGAGGGGCATCTCTTCGCGAATCTCCATCGGAATGGGAAGCCTGCGTTTGAAATTCATGGCCATGGCATGCACCTGTTGCTTTCATATTGTGGCGCCTTGGTACCGGCGCCGGAGAAATCGAATGTGTTGGATTATCCACTTTTGCCCACTAAAGTGCAACGCCTTTTACCGGCAAAAATGACATCTCGTCCACATATGCGAAACATACCGTCGCATCGCAGGAAGCACAGCGCGTTTGCCGAGGTATCGGCCACCGATGCCGAATCGGTGGCACGCCTTTGCACAACTCATGCATATCATTTAGATAACCCCCTCTATCAAGGAGTTTGCAATGGACTTGAACAACGTTGTGATTCGACCGGCAGAGCTTGACGACATCGATGCTATCGCCGATATCTACTCGGCGCTGTGGTGCGGCTGGCTCAGGCGCGAAGAGCACGCGCAGGATGAGCGTCTCGTTGCGCGTTTCAATACCGTCATGCAAGCACAGTGCTCCCCCATTGCCCTGGTTGCCGAGCTGGACGGCAAGATCATTGCCGCGTGCTATGTGGGCGTCTATGACAAGGGCACGCCGCGCACGAACCCTTATTGGCAGCAAACGTACGACGAGCTCTTCGAGCAGGCAACCGCTCGCGCACAGACTGCCGACGACAATCTTGAGGGTTCCCTGTTTGGCGACTCGCGCGAGAAGGCAACCGGCAATCGCTTTGGCGCATCCGGCAGCGTCTACGCCGATGGACAGCTCAATTTGATTATCGTTTTGCCCGAATACCAGGGTTGCGGCCTTGGACGTCACCTAATCGAGGTCGCGCGCGAGCATATGCGCGAACTCGGCTGCAAACGCTTCTTCCTCATGACCGACAACCGCTCCGATTGGGAGTTCTACGAGCATCTGGGTATGGAGCGTGTCGCCGAGGACCACAGCCAAGACACTGGCGACAACTTTATCGTCTACATCTACGGCGGCGTCGCCTAGAGCAAACCCAACCGCATAAGGCGCCCAGCGCAAATAACAACGGGCCCGCTTCGGAATATAGCGCCGAAGCGGGCCCGTTGCTGTAGGGGACGCTGTTACTTCACGCGAGCACGAGGCTGCTGCTGCGTGATGCAGTGGATGTTTCCGCCACCATAGATGACCTCACGCGTCATGATGCCGATAACCTCGCGATCCGGATATGCCGCCTGAATATCCTTGAGAGCCTGGGCGTCGTTGGGGTCGCCAAACTGCGGTACGAGCACGGCTCCATTGATGGGCAAGAAGTTAAGGTAGCTCGGCTCAAAGGCATCCTCGGGGGTACGAGGTAGCACGCCCTCGACCGGATCGATGGTCGAAGCCTCTTCTTCGGTCATGTATACCGAGGTAGCCGGCATAACCACCTTGTGAATCTTGAGTTTACGACCGCGGGCGTCCGTTGCTTCGGAGAGCGTCTTATAGGCCTCTTGGCACTCCTTATAGAACTTGTGGTTGGGGTCGTCGGTCCACATGCAGCAGACCTCGCCGGGGGCAGAGAAGCACGCAACGTCGTCCACATGGCCGTTGGTCTCAAACGGATCGATGCCGTCGCGAATCCAAATGACCTTCTCGATACCCAGGTACTCGGCAAGCTTTTCCTCAATCTGCTCACGCGTGTACTGCGGGTTGCGATCCTCGTTGAGCAGACACATCTCGGTGGTCACCACGGTGCCCTGACCATCGCAGTTGAACGACCCGCCCTCAAGGATGTAATCATCCGGGCGATAGCGGTCAACCTGCTCGAGCTGAGCCACCTGCAGACCGATGGACGCATCCTTATCCCACGGGAAGTACAGGCCATCAACAAAGCCACCGTATGCATTGAAGTGGAAGTGCGAAAGCGCCACATCGCCCTTATCATTAACCAGGAAGGCCGGACCCGGATCGCGAATCCAGGAGTCGTTGTACTCCATGTGGATCACGCGAACGTTTTCCACGCCATCGAAAATCTCGCATACCGCAGGAAAGTCCTCGCTGTTCACGCCTACCGTGATGGGCTGGAAGCGCGCAATCGTCTTGATAATCTCGGTGAAAACCTTCTGGGCGGGCTTGGCACCGCAGCGCCACACGTCCGAACGATGCGGCCACAAGATCCAGGTACGCTCTTGCTCCTCGTACTCACCGGGCATATAGAAACCGTCTTTTTTGGGCGTCGATTCGCTTTCGTAGATGGTTTTCATGGGAGGCGTCTCCTTTCGAAAAGCCTTTTGCGGACAACTCATAGCATGGCCCAGCAAGCAACGTCCCTCAATGGTCCTCGTCTCCCCTTTCGCCGAACGAAGGGACACCTTTTGTTACCCTAAAGTTCTAGTGTTCAACAGCGTGCGATAATAGCGACAGACGACCGAACACAGGAGGCGCACGGTGGCGCACAATGAACTTGACCTAGAGCAACCTCTGGACAGCAAGACATGGGAGACAATCAACGAGTTCTCCCTATGGCTTCACGCGCAGCACGAGCTCGCAGATATCCAGCGTGGAAGCCTCGAACGCATTAAAAATATCATCCCCCATCGCATCTCAATGTTCGATCTTGTAACGATGGAAGCAGATGGCCAGACAGAGTATATCGACCCCATAAGCACGACTATGGACCAGGCAGAGCTCGATGCCTACTATCAGCGCTATGCCGCCATGGATTACACCACCTGGAGTTTCGACCTCCATACTCTCAACGTCTATCGCGACCTCGACCTCGTAGATGTTGAGCGACGGGACCGCACGCCCATCTTCCTCGAATGGATGGAACCTCAAGGCGTCTACTATGGCTGCGGCGCCACGCTTGCTACAGCGGGCATCCCTCTGGGAACCGTGACACTCTTCCGCGAGCGTTCGGCAGGCGATTTTGCCAGCAATGAAATGCGTATCCTCAAAGAGCTTGCACAGCACCTCAGTCTACGCCTGCACGAGCTTTATCCCGCCGGCATCGTTGGACAAGACGACAAGCCTAAAGACTCGATCGCAAACCTTATTGAAGAGGCTGGCATCAATCCCCGTGAAGCCGAGATTTTCCGGCTTATGATTGACGGATGCACAAACAAACAGATGGCTGAGGCGCTCTTTATCTCGGAATCGACCGTTAAGAAACACGTCAACGCCATCTACCACAAGCTGGGCGTCTCCAATCGCATGGGCCTCGCATCACGCATGCAGCAGATTGGCCAAGAGAGCGCGCGAAGCGTCCAGGGACGTATGGTTTAATCGGCCCAGAAACTCTGAATAAGCTCGGAGCGCGAAGACACGCCGCACTTTCTATAAATAGCGTGCGCGTGTGACTTTACCGTTCCAATCGAAATAAACAAACTTTCGGCAATCGTGCGATTGTCAGCCCCCTCAAGAAGCTGCTCAAGAACATCACGCTCACGCTTGGAAATGCCACGAACGTCGCAGAACGAAGAAAAACGAGCTTCGGCAACCTGGCGAGACGTCTCCTCCGATACGCCCGAAGATGCCGAAAAACGAAGCGAGAAAAACTGCGCCGAAGAACGTATGACAAAGAAAACCGCCAGCAGCGTCAAAGCATTCTCCGGAAGATTTCGCTCGTAGAAAAACAGCTGGAGACCGGGGTTGTTACTCGCGATGATTCTGAGACCCAACACGCAGGTGTCTTCGATAAGCATGAGTAGCGTCAAAACCGCTGCGCAAATGAGGAACTTCCCATACCGAGAGGAAAAAGCCTGCTTCGCTGCGGGCCTCATGCTCTCATACTCAAAAGCTAGCATGATAAACGCTGCAAACAGGCAAAACGAACGCAGCGCATAAAACGAGAGCTGCTTGAGCCATTCGGGCTCCAAGCTAAGCGATAAAAGCTCGAGTGAGGCAAAGATCGCGTTGGGAACAATCGCGTTAAAAGAGTCGCAGCGGTTGACGATCTCGAGCGAAAAGACCCAAACGCTCGCCATAAGCCCAACTGAAAAGAAATATTTTGCCTGCTCATGCAATAGAGGAAACTGCCCGGCTATGATTTCGGAAAGAAGCTGTTGACGCTGATATTCATCGAGCAACGCCAGGGAACCTTCAAGCATGTTGAAAACAAAAAACGCCGCGATTGCAAGATAGACGCGACGATGCGAAAACAGGTACGTGCAAGCAGAAACGCACACGGTCACCATGCAAATCAAAATAAAGGTGACACTGTACGTAAAGCTAAAGACACTCACCATTTTGCCTTTCAATCATGGTCATATCGGATAGACCTTGCAGTAGCGACACAAACGCATGTCGGCACTGCAAGGTGTATCCAAAAGGGGCAGGAAATGCATCCTGCCCCTTTTGAAAAAACATCTGCAAGCTTGCGCGGGACGTCATGCACCAACGCTTACTTTTGCCTCAATTTAACGAGAAACGAGCATTTGCGCGTTGGTCCTACCGCCGCGGGCAGAGGCCCCTAGCCCGTGATGCGGGTGCCAGAAAGGCCGGCCATGGTCTCGGCGGCCTTGTCCAGGGCGCCGATGATGCAGGTGCGGCCCTTGCGGGAGCGGGCGAACTTGATGGCCGCACGGACCTTGGGCTCCATGG
>SKER01000309.1_pt1 | contig 62930 bp, 55 predicted proteins | sample 4826961 | NCBI WGS metagenome assembly SKER01 (sample SAMN11008804, study PRJNA524170) | human gut metagenome | biome: Human fecal sample; material: Feces; isolation source: fecal sample from pouch patient p47 | host: Homo sapiens | place: Israel: Tel-Aviv | collected 2016-11-16 | reverse complement strand
AAAATATGCTATACTGCTGATAGAAGTACTACGAAAAAAGCGGTACAAAAACCAGAAATGGAGAAAAGCATATGAAATTAACAATATTAGGAACCGGAAATGCAACGGTAAGTGAATGTTATAATACTTGCTATGCAATCAGCGATGAAGGGAAACATTTCCTTGTAGATGCAGGCGGTGGCAACCGTATTCTGAAAGTATTAAAAGACACAGGAATCGACATGAATGATATCCACGATATCTTCGTTACACACGAGCATGTAGACCACGTGCTTGGAATTATCTGGCTGGTGCGTATGATCGGACAGAGAATGAACCAGGGAAAATATGAAGGTGATCTTCGCATTTACTGCCATGAGGAGCTGGCAGAGAAGATTCAGGCAATCGCAAATATGACGATCCAGCAGAAGGTCTGTAAGCATATGGGGGAGCGAATCCAGTTTGATGTCGTGAAAGACGGAGACAGCAGAACGATTCTCGGATGTCCTGTGACATTCTTCGACATTGGTTCGACAAAGGCGAAACAGTTCGGATTCACCATGCAGCTTAAGAGCGGTAAGAAATTCACCTGTGTTGGTGACGAGCCGTACAATGAGGTGGATTATAAATATGTGAAGGGCAGTGACTGGCTGCTTCATGAGGCATTCTGCCTGTTCGGTGAGGCGGATAAATTCAAGCCTTATGAGAAGCATCATAGTACAGTAAAAGAAGCATGCCAGCTTGCGGAAGAACTCGGTGTGCCGAATCTGTTGTTGTATCATACAGAAGAGACACATTTGGCGGAGAGAAAGAAGTTGTATACGGAGGAAGGACAGCAGTATTATCATGGCAATCTGTATGTGCCGGATGATCTGGAGACGTTTGAGATATAGAAAAGCAAAAGAAAATAAAAATAGATTAGAATGTAAGAAAACCTGCCGACGGGCAGGTTTTTTGCGTTCATTTTTGATTCGGAAGGGACAATAAAAAAGTCAAAAACCCTGTCCCCATGGCTAAAAAAGATCGAGCATATTATCCAGATAAATCTCTTCCCTGACATGCAGTTGATATTCCGGCTTCGTCATATAATAAAGCAGAAATTCAAGAATCAGCGCACTTCCAAGCCCGCGTCCTTCAATCTTAAAATTAGAAAATCCCATTGGCATGTAAATATTCTGTATATCATCCACACTGATGAATCCGGGATTTTCCATTGCCTTGGAAAAGCGGTAACCGTTACCGCCATCCGGCGAAGCACAGTGAAACTCCGGGGCAGGATTTCCGAGATTCTTCCGGCTGACGGATTCATAACAAGTCTTTCTGTCCTTACAGCCGAACCAGCAGCATTCATTGCATAAGAATTCTACTTTATCTTTCTGGTGCTGCGACATCAGGTCTAATTTATCGAATACTTTGTTTAACCGGAAGTCCGGTACAATATAACGGAAATCTTCTCGGTTTATTTCAGTTAAAAAATCCTGAAAATCTGTCAGAACTTTTGTGGTTGAAGAGATAAGGTAGAGATCAGGATAATTTTTTTGTAAATAGTTTAATAAAAGCTCGGAGTGCACGATCACGCCATTCTGGAGTTGATGTGTATGTGGTGAATTATCAGCATCAGAGGCGTGTTCGAACATTTTACAAAGCTCGTTACATTTCTTATCTGTAAGATGTTCTTCCCGTAGCAACGAATTACTGAACGTCAGCCGGGCCGAGATGCCGTATTCCCGCACCAGATCAAGCACGTCTTCCGGATCAGAATATCCAAATGAAGTACGCCCGCCGCCCCAGATACAATCCGAAGGAGCGCCATAGATCGAGCTAATCTCACACCAGTCGTAAAAATATTCCCTGTGTTTCCGGAATAATGGAAGGAATATGCGGTACAATTCGTAAAATTCAAACAGACCTGGGAGGTGGTAAAAGGCAGTAGGATTATTATTTTGAATATTTGCTGTAGTTGCTGTATTCATGTGGTTACCTCTGGAAAATTTTCTATGGTTAATGATAACACATTATCCCGGCAGTGAACACGTATATTTCCGCATATGATACACCACATATACTGCAATCACAAGTTCCGTAAGCGGAATTGCGGACCACAGACTTCCGGGCAGGCAATGTCCTTATAGCATATTTTTAATTTATGTCGAGGTTTTACATGCATTTCACTTGCATTATCCACATACACGTGTATAATGAATCTTGTTCGGTATTTTTGAAAAAAAAGTATAGTAATAGAAAACTTTTGGAAATGTGGAGGTGAAAGCGTGGATATCGGAAAGAAGATGAGGGAGCTTAGAAAGCAGAACGATCTGACATTGGAAGATCTGGCTTCGCGCAGTGAGCTTACGAAGGGATTTTTGTCGCAGGTGGAGCGTAACTTAACGGCACCGAGTATTGCAACACTGGAGGACATTCTGGAAGCACTTGGAAGTAACCTGTCGGAATTCTTTCATGAAGAGGAAGAAAAGCAGATCGTATTCGGGGTGGATGATTTCTTCGTAGACGAGAAAGAAGATTATCAGGTGGAATGGATCATTCCGAATGCCCAGAAGAACCAGATGGAGCCGATCCTTATGACACTCTATCCGCATAAAAAGAGCCATGTCCAGACGTCATATACGGGCGAGGAATTTGGCTATGTACTGAAGGGAAATATTACGATCGTGCGTGGTGGCAAAAAGTATAAAGTGAAAGCGCATGAGACGTTTTATATGGATGGTGCGAAGAGCCATTATCTTTACAATCACGGTAACAGCCCGGCAAAGATATTGTGGATCACGACACCGCCGATTTTTTAAAGAAAAGAGAAGTGCAGCTGCAAATGTAAGGAAGAATGAGGATTATGAAACGATACCTTGCGGCTTTAAAATCTGAGAAGGGAGAGGAAAAATGGAAGAGAAAAAACTAATTGAATTTCGCAACATTGTGAAAAGCTTTGACACCCAGGTTGTGTTAAAAGGAATCAATCTGGACATATATGAAAATGAATTCGTAACCCTGTTAGGACCAAGTGGATGTGGTAAGACTACACTGCTCCGAATCCTTGGAGGGTTCCTGGATGCGGACGAAGGAAAGGTGATCTTTGATAATGAAGATATCACCGACAAGCCGCCGTATGAACGAGAGCTGAATACCGTATTCCAGAAATATGCATTATTCCCGCATCTGAGCGTATATGAAAATATCGCATTTGGATTAAAGCTTAAGAAAATGAGTAAAGATATCATCGACCAGAAAGTAATGAAGATGCTGAAACTGATCGGTCTGGAAGACTATGAGGATAAGAATACGACACTGCTTTCCGGCGGCCAGCAGCAGCGTGTGGCAATCGCGAGAGCGCTGGTCAATGAGCCGAAGGTACTGCTTCTGGATGAGCCGCTGGCGGCGCTGGATTTAAAGCTTCGTAAGGAAATGCAGTATGAGCTGAAGCGTATCCAGCAGGAGGTCGGTATTACATTTATCTTCGTAACGCATGATCAGGAAGAAGCACTTACGATGTCGGATAAGATCGTCGTTATGCAGAAAGGTGAGATCCTTCAGATCGGAACCCCACAGGAGATCTACAATGAGCCGACGAACCGTTTCGTAGCAAACTTTATCGGAGAGAGCAACATCATTTCCGGAAGGATGATTGAGGATTATAAGGTTCGTTTTGATGATATTACATACGACTGCGTGGATCATGGATTCAAGGAGAATGAGCCGGTGGATGTCGTGATCCGTCCGGAGGATATTGATATCGTGGATGTAAAAGACGGAAAGATGACGGGAGAAGTCTTAAGTGTCCTGTTCAAGGGTGTGCACTATGAGATCATGGTAGAGACCGTTCCGGGAACGAGCGTTACGGTCAACATGCGTGTCATCCGCAATCATGACGTAACCAGTGAAGACGGAAGCGAGAAGATCAGTGCCAACAACTTCTATGTAGACGTAGAAGATGTAGAGAATCTGGATGATAAGGAAATCGTCGCACTGTCGAATGCACAGGCATGGGAGACAGAGACGGATGAGTACATTTCCATTGCAAATATTGAATATGAACTGGAAGCAAAAGAAGGACAGTATCCGGTTACATTCAGCACTTCAAACGGAACCAGCATCGGGAGAACCATTTTCGTAGTCAACCAGCCGTTCGTTAAGAATGAGAAGGCAAATGAAGGTGTTATGGCGTTCAACTTTTTCAAGACGGTAGACGAGATCACAGAATCTCAGGCACTGGATACAGATCTTAAGACCTGGGCAAATGCACAGGGATGGAAGCTGACGGATGAAGACCAGAGTGTGGACATCAGTGTAGACTATGATTTTGATCCGGAAGAAGTAACAGAAGGCGTGTATGAGATTACATTTTCCACTACGGGACGTGAGTTCAAGATCCATACAACGGATTATTCGGAGGAAGGACAGGAGGTCGGCCTGACATTCTTCCCGGAAGATATCCACGTTATGCCGAAGGTGGTATTCTAAGATGAAGAAATTTTCACAGTTAGCATTTCCGTATATCGTGTGGGCAATATTGATGTTAGTATTCCCGATGGTCCTGATCGCACTTTATTCCGTGACAGATCAGGGAAACAGCATCTTATCGTTCACATTTACACTGGAACATTATGCCAAATTTTTTACCGACCCGGATTTCTTATTAATCCTCTGGCGTTCCATTGTAATTGCGGTGAAGACAACGGTGATCTGTCTGTTGCTGGGCTATCCGATTGCATATTATATTGCGCGCAGTGAGCAGAAGAAGCAGAATGCGCTGATCCTTGTGATCACGATCCCGATGTGGATCAACATGCTGGTAAGAACGTATGCATGGATCGGACTCTTAAGCGACGGCGGTCTGATCCAGAGAATCCTGCATATGGTGGGACTTGGAAAGGGATCACTTCTTTATACAGAAGGGGCAGTGCTTCTTGGTATGGTATATAACTTCCTGCCATTCATGATCCTGCAGATCCAGACGTCACTTAGTAAGATGGACAATTCCTTGCTGGAAGCGAGTGCAGACCTTGGGGCAAGCCCGGCGCAGACATTTAAGCGTGTGACACTGCCGCTTTCCGTGCCTGGAATCATCAATGGGATTACGCTGGTATTTCTTCCGGCAGTCAGTTCTTTCTTCATACCGAAGCTGCTCGGCGGCGGTCAGTATTTCCTCATCGGAAATATGATCGAGAACCAGTTCATTACGGTCGGCGAGTGGAACTTCGGAAGTGCCATTTCCATGATCATGGCGGTCATTATGATGGTACTTATGATGGTTGTCCGTAAGATTGAGATTCGTAACCAGGGCGGAAAGGGGGTATAATCGTTATGAATAAGGGAAAACGTCCAATTGGGAAGATCCTTATGATACTGTCGGTTGTATTCTTCTACCTTCCGATTCTGTACATGATTATATTCTCATTTAACGATGGAAAATCACTTACAAGCTTTACCGGATTTTCGCTGCGCTGGTATAAGCATATGCTGGAATCGGCAGATATGATGGATGCACTGTCGACGACATTCAGTATCGCGCTGCTTGCGACATTTATCTCAACAGTAGCGGGAACAATTGCAGCGATCGGAGTCAGCAAGTCGAAGAAACTGATACGTGACCTGATGGAGCAGGCGAATAACCTGCCGATCATGAACCCGGAGATCGTAACTGCGATCGGATTCATGTTATTATTCATCACATTCCATGTGGAAAAAGGATACGTTACCATGCTTCTGGCACATATTGCATTCTGTATACCGTATGTTATGTTATCGGTAATGCCGAAGATCAAGTCACTTGATCCGAACCTCGCAGATGCGGCGATGGACTTAGGTGCAACACCGTGGCAGGCACTGACGAAAGTTGTTGTGCCACAGATCACGCCGGGAATCGTAGCCGGTGCATTGATCGCATTTACCATGTCAGTGGATGATTTCATTATCTCTTACTTCGTAACCGGACGTGGTGTGAAGAACTTAAGTATCATGGTGTATACGATGAGTAAACGTGTCAACCCGAGTATCAATGCAATCTCGACACTGGTGGTTGTGATCATCACGATCGTACTTGTGATCATCAATGCTGCACCGGCACTTTTTGCAAAACGTGCGAAGAGAAACAGCATCGGCAGACGGAATGTACTGTTACCGGCAGTTGCGGTTGCGTGTGTACTGGCGATCGTAGCCGGAGTTGTGACATATAATAACAAGAAAGAGCCATTGCCATTCGAGGGGCAGACGCTTCGTATCTACAACTGGGGCGAGTATGTAGGTGAACATATTATCCAGGATTTTCAGAAAGAGACAGGGGCAACGGTACTTCTTGAAAATTTTGATTCGAATGAACAGATGTATATTAAGGTTGCAAATGGAGAAGCTTACGACATTCTTGTACCAAGTGATTATATGATCCAGAGACTCATTTCCGAAGGATATTTACAGAAATTGGATAAGTCGAAACTGAACTGTATGGATAAATTATATGATGCGGTCAAAGGACTTCCGTATGATCCGGAGAATGAATATTCTGTTCCGTATTTTTGGGGAACAGTCGGAATCGTGTACGATAAGACAAAAGTCGACATCAAAGACCTGGAAAAAGAAGGCTATAACATTTTCCTGGATCAGAAATATAAAGGGGACATCTACCTGTATGACTCAGAGAGAGACTCCTTTATGATGGCATTGAAGGCATTGGGATATTCGATGAATACGTCTGACGAAAGCCAGATCCAGGAAGCGTATAACTGGCTGGTTCAATGTGTACAGACCATGAAGCCGGAGATTGTTACCGATGAGATCATTGATAACATGGCACAGGGAAGGAAGGCACTTGGTCTGATCTATTCCGGAGATGCGACATATGTGATCAATGAGAATGAAAACATGGGATACTACATGCCGGAAGGCGGAACCAACCAGTGGTCCGACGCCATGGTCATTCCGAAGAATGCGAAGAATCCGGAACTTGCACATGCATTTATCAATTATGCAAGTGATTATGACGGAGCTTATGACAATTCAAGTTATGTAGGTTATACATCGGCGAATAAGAAGGTTATGAAAGATCTGTATGGCAAGGGCGGAGAGTTCGAAGGAATTGATGCATATATACCAAGAACAGATAATAAGAATGATGAAGTCTTTGAGTATAATGAGGAGACGAAGAAAGAGATCAGTAATCTTTGGAGTAAGGTGAAGATTGCGGCTAGTAATACGAATTAAGGGGCCAATGGGGACGGGGAAAATGGAATTTTCCCCGTCCCTGTTTCTATTTAAACACATACTTCTGGATCACATCAAACGACGCCGGCCCAACATCCAGAACCGCCTTATGAAACCGCATCTGCGTAAAGTTATCACCCCACTTATTCACCGCATTTTTCTTAAGTTCCAGAAATTCCAGATACCCAATATAGTATTTCAGATAATTAGCCGGATCGGCAATGATCAGATCATAGATATTCTCAATGGTCGCATCATCCGTTATTCCATAAGTGTGGAAAAAAGCCGCCGCATCGGCAAGCTTCCAGCCATCGTAATGGATTCCCATATCGGCAAGTGCATATAGTCCCAGAATGACAGATGAGTTGCGTTGAAATAATGTAGCCTGCTCTTTCGTCAGTGTGGAAAAGTAGTAGCTCATCATCTCGCTGTAAGTGGCCCAGCCCTCGGTGTAGCCGCCATAGTTCAGTACACAGCGGATTGGATTGGGATGAAGGCTTGCATAATAGACATTCTGATATAAATGTCCGGGGTAGCCTTCGTGGGCGAGGGTGGTGAAGAGAGAGAGGTTGTCGGTGAGGTGCCCGTTGTTGATGTAGATTACATTTTCAGAAGTGTTGTCGATGGCCGGAATCATGTAGAAAGCCGGGCTTAAGTAGTCTTCCATGGATTTCTGGACGTATTTGATCTGTGTATGAATCTGTGGATATGGTGGAAAATCTTTCGTAATCTTGCCGGACAATGTGGATAAAATCTTTTCCGGGTCAGATTCGGCGAACGGTGTACCCTGGGGGCTGAAAATATCAGAAGTTACGGAGGATGAGCCGGAGAAGTCTTCTGTCAGCACCCGTTGCATAACTGTAAGATCCGAAAGTATCTGTGTATTTGCAAGATTTTGCAACTCTGCAATACTGCGGGAGGAACCGGTCTCACTTCTTACCAGATATTCGTAATAAGTCCGGCCATTCGGAAGATAGCACAGCCCGTTATTGTTTTTGCCGGAACTGCGGAGTTCGGACAAGCCGGAAATAAGTTGTTCATAGGCCGGAAAAATATATTTTTTTATGTAAACGTTGTTCTGCCGGGTATAGGCTTCCCGCTGCTTTTCGGTAAGGACACCGTCTTTGGCAGAAGCAAGTTCTTCCAGTCGTTCCACGAAAGAAGAATAGAGATAATTGCTTTCTTTTAAATTAACAAAATCCCGGCATTCTTTGATGATGGAGTCAGCAGTGTAGGAGGCCATAAAAAGACCGGATTCGGATTTTGTGTGTTCAAAATTCAGGATAGATCGGAAGTATTCCGGCGTCCTGGTAAGGAGTTTCAGGTAATTATCGATGTCGGAAATTTTATAAAAGCGGTATTCGGATAAGATAACAGGAAGCTGTGACTGAGTTCCGGTGAGTGGCGCAAGCGGTTCTTCGTAAAGTGTATAGGGAGCCAGATTATAAGCAGAAGTCAGATAGTTATCCAGCACATCATAGGTGAGACGGTTGTCTTTGGAAAGAGAAGTTCTGTTATGAGACTGAAGTCTGGTGCGTTCCGCATCGACACTTGACCGGACGAGTCCGGGGGCGGTAGTGCATTGTCCATAAGAAATGGGTGTATTATTTATGCCATAGTTTTCGGGATTTTTCAGGGTGTAGTGGAGAGTGATCGTGTTCCCGCTGATTTCCTGACGGAAAAGTTCGGATGTATATTTAGAAAATGCCTGATCTGCGTCCTGATGAAAGTGAAGAAACAGGACGGAAAGAATCAGAAATGCAGCGGCAGATGGGAGGAGCATGAACAGAGGCTTCTGCCGGAATTTTTTCAGAAATTTTTGCATAAAAATCCCCATATAAATCATTTGTAGTATTTATATGGGGATTTCCTGTAAATATGTATTATCCTTATAATCCGGTAATCAATTCAACAATAAAGACGCCGAGACATGCGAACAAAGATACCTTCAGCAGACTCTTTCCCCGGTAAGCCAGGAATACAGCAATGATAAATCCGGCAAGTGCAGACCAGATATTTGCGGTGGCACTAAGGATTGCCGGGAATGTCATAGCCGCAAGCGTCACGTAAGGGACATAGTATAAAAATGATTTAATATACGTGCTTTTAATCTCTTTGCGGATCAGTGTCAGCGGAAGCATACGGATCAGGTAGGTGACTGCCGCCATTACAAATATGTAAATGTAAATATTATGATTCATGGTGTGCCTCCTTTGTACTGTCACTCAATTCGCCAGCTTCTTCCAGTTCATCGTATTCGTCCTCTTTCACCGGGAAGAAATAAGCCGCAATTCCTGCAATGATCAGAGTAATGATGATAATACGGAATCCGGATGAAATATTCCTAAGCCCGGGTGTTTTGTCAAATAAAAAGCTGGCTGCCATGGAAATGACAACAACACCTGCGAGTACACGGTTGTTACGGGCCGGCGGAATGATGATCGCCAGAAACATACCATAAAGTGCGACACTTAATGCACTGACAACACGAGCCGGTAATATATTACCGGACAGGATTCCAAGAAATGTACCGAATACCCATCCGAATACAGAGATAAATATAACCCCGTAAGAATAAAATGGACTCAGTTTTCCACCCTTGCAAACTGTGACGCCGAAGATCTCATCGGTCACACCGTAAGCAATGAGAAAACGGTGGAACAGCGGCGCTTCCGGATCAATCTTCTGCGAAAGCGCACAGGACATCAGACAGTATCTTAAGTTGATAATAAGCTGTGTGATGGCCATCACTATATAAGAAGCGGTCGATGCGATCAGTGACAGCCCTGCAAACTGCCCGGCACTGGTCACATTTGTCAGAGAGATCAGAACCGCATCAAAGATCGAAATTCCGACTTTTTTCGCCATGATACCAAATGTAAATGAAACCGCTATGTATCCAAGACAGATCGGTATTCCGTCTTTGAAACCAGCGGTAAAATGTTGTCTTCTGGTCATAATAAATCCCCAATCTTATGTATATTTTCTATGATTACATATCGAGAATATTATAAGCTTTCTGGGAAGAAGCGTCAATGATGTGAAAAGTGGAAGCATATATGAATGATGGGAAAATATAAGAAAAAATTAGAAGATGATATCCGGTGTCCGCTCGAATATGGCCTGGCTATATTTGGTGGAAAATGGAGCGGCACTTCAGATCTGTAATTGTGAAGAACACGAAATATAGGTGCCGTTAAAAAATATAAAATAATGTGATCAGTCTGACTTGCAGGACGAAAAACAGAGAAGTATACTAAACATGAAAATTTTAAATTCATTCATAGCACACCGGGGAATCATCTACGGTGCAAGGAGGGCAATATATGTATACACCTGCAAAAGAACGATACAACATCATGGAATATAACCGCTGTGGAAGAAGTGGATTACTGCTTCCCAAGATTTCGCTTGGCTTATGGCATAATTTCGGAGATGCTTCCGATTATGAAAATATGAGACAGCTTTGCTTCACAGCATTTGACAATGGCATCACGCAGTTTGATCTTGCCAATAATTACGGGCCGGCTTACGGAAGTGCGGAGAAAAATTTCGGCAGAATATTAAAAGAAGATCTGATGCCATATCGTGATGAACTGATCATTACGACAAAGGCCGGATTTGATATGTGGGAAGGCCCTTACGGCAACTGGGGCAGCCGCAAATATCTGTTGGCGAGCCTGGATCAGAGCCTGAAACGTATGGGACTGGATTATGTGGATATTTTCTATCACCACAGAATGGATCCGGAGACACCGCTTGAGGAGACAATGGGAGCTCTGGCAACAGCTGTTTGTCAGGGAAAGGCACTCTATGTAGGACTTTCAAATTATGATGGAGAGACTTTGGAACAGGCAGCAGCGATCCTGAAAGATCTGAAATGCCCGTTTGTGATCAATCAGAACTGTTATTCTATATTTGACAGAACAGTAGAAAAGAATGGATTAAAGGATATGACCGGCAATCTGAAAAAAGGACTCATTACATTCAGTCCTCTGGCACAGGGACAGTTGACGGACCGTTATCTCAATGGGATCCCGGAAGACAGCCGTATTCGAAAGGACGGAAGATTTTTGAAAGAAAGTATTCTTACCGCAGAGCGTATGGAACAGATTCGTAAGTTAAATGAACTGGCGGCTCAGCGTGGTGAGAAGCTTGCGGATATGGCACTTGCCTGGCTTCTTCAGAAAAAAGAAGTTACCAGTGTCCTGATCGGTGCATCAAAAACGCAGCAGATCCTGGATAATATAAAAGCAATACACAGTGCGCCATTTACAGAGGAAGAATTGCAGAAGATTGATGAGTACAGTCTGTAGTCCTTGACATCCCGCCCGCTTATATGCTACGATTTAAATTACGAGTGGATATATGACAAACGCAGTGATGAAGAGAGTATGTAACAGGAAATCTTACAGAGAATCCCGTGAACTGCCGGTGAGGATGCCGCAGTGTGCTGCTGAGAGGGATAGGTGGAACGTTACAGAAGATGGCTTACTGAGCGGTGTGGATGAGCATTGATAAAGATAGATAAAGATGTAAGTTCACGAAGGGCTCCGCCCTTTACAGCGGTGAGGTGGAGTGAACAGCTTCACCCGCAGAGACTATCAGTTGCGAGACTGGCAGTGAATGGAAGTGGTAACACGGATTTTCGTCTTCCCTGAGATTTATGAATTGTAACAGAAGTTATGAGGAGTGAATTCAGGGAAGATTTTTTGTTTATATAGAAAAGAAATCTGTTGGCAGCCAAAGCCTGCAGGCAGCAGGTTATGTAGATATTCAGATTCTGCGAAGGAAATATATCCGGTAAACATAAAAGGAGAGAAAAAGACATGTGTGAAAAATGTAATAAAGGAAAATATTATATTACAACAGCAATCGCTTATGCATCAGGCAAACCGCACATCGGTAACACATACGAGATCGTGCTGGCAGATGCCATCGCAAGATATAAAAGAAGTCAGGGATACGATGTATTCTTCCAGACAGGAACAGATGAACATGGACAGAAGATTGAGCTGAAAGCAGACGAAGCAGGTGTTACACCAAAGGAATTTGTTGACAATGCATCAGGCGAGATCAAGAAGATCTGGGATCTGATGAACACTTCTTATGACAAATTCATCCGTACAACAGACGAAGATCATGAAGCACAGGTTAAGAAGATTTTCAAAAAATTGTACGATCAGGGAGATATTTACAAAGGAGCTTACGAAGGAATGTACTGTACTCCGTGTGAATCTTTCTGGACAGAGTCTCAGTTAGTAGACGGCAAATGCCCGGACTGCGGACGTGAGTGTAAGCCTGCAAAAGAAGAAGCATATTTCTTCAAGATGAGCAAATACGCAGACAGACTGATCAACTACATCAATGAGCATCCAGAGTTCATTCAGCCTGTATCCCGTAAAAATGAGATGATGAACAACTTCCTGCTTCCGGGACTTCAGGATCTGTGTGTATCCAGAACATCCTTCAAGTGGGGAATCCCGGTAGACTTCGATCCAAAACACGTCGTATACGTATGGCTTGATGCGCTGACCAACTATATCACAGGAATCGGATATGACTGTGACGGCAACAGCACAGAGCTGTTCAACAAGAACTGGCCTGCAGACCTTCATCTGATCGGAAAAGATATCATTCGTTTCCACACGATTTACTGGCCAATCTTCCTGATGGCACTGGATCTTCCACTTCCAAAACAGGTATTCGGACATCCATGGCTTCTGCAGGGCGACGGTAAGATGAGTAAGTCCAAAGGAAATGTACTTTACGCAGATGAACTGGTAGATTTCTTTGGAGTAGATGCAGTACGTTACTTCGTACTTCACGAGATGCCATTTGAAAATGATGGTGTAATCTCATGGGAGCTGATGGTAGAGCGTATGAACTCTGACCTTGCAAATACACTTGGAAACCTGGTAAACAGAACTATTTCCATGACAAATAAATACTTCGGCGGTGTTGTAACAGATAAGGGGGTTGCCGAGACAGAAGAAGAAAAGGCTGTCGATGCAGATCTTAAGGCTGTCACAGAAGATACTCCGAAGAGAGTCGATGCGAAGATGGATGAACTGCGTGTCGCAGATGCAATCACAGAGATCTTCGTACTGTTCAAACGCTGCAACAAATACATCGATGAGACAATGCCATGGGCACTTGCAAAAGACGAGGCTAAGAAAGATCGTCTGGAGACAGTTCTCTACAACCTGATCGAGAGCATCAAAGCAGGAGCAAAACTTCTGGAATCCTTCATGCCAGAAACATCTGAGAAGATTCTTGCTCAGCTTGGTGATGGAAAAGTAACAGAGAAACCAGAAATCCTTTTCGCAAGACTGGACGTCAATGAAGTAATGAAGAAAGTAGAAGAACTTCATCCACATGTAGAAGAGAAGGAAGAGGCAAAAGAAGAAGCTGACGAAGAAGTGATCGACATCGAAGCAAAACCAGAGATCACATTCGATGATTTCGGAAAGATGCAGTTCCAGGTTGGTGAGATCATTGCCTGCGAAGAAGTGAAAAAATCTAAGAAACTTCTCTGCTCACAGGTTAAGATCGGAAGCGAAGTAAAACAGATCGTATCCGGAATTAAGAAACATTACTCAGCAGAAGAGATGGTTGGTAAGAAGGTTATGGTTCTTGTGAACTTAAAACCTGCAAAACTCGCCGGAGTATTATCTGAAGGTATGTTACTGTGTGCGGAAGACGCAGAAGGCAACCTGGCACTTATGACACCGGAGAAAAATATGCCGGCCGGTGCAGAGATCTGCTAATGTAAGTATAGAAAGATACAAAGAAACTGATTGATAATAGTTGGCTTTGTATATGAAAGAATGAAAATGAGGACGGAGGATTTTTGGAATCACCGTCCTTGTTTGATATATATCTCCAATATCCGACATCTATATACAGTATCTGTCACACAAGTTATCCACATGATGTGGATAAGTATGTGGAAAACCTTGGGATAAGGGTGGGATAACCATGAAATTCCTTGGGATAACGTGTGGGAAAGATGGGATAAATATTAGGATACTTGGGACAGGACATTTTTGATTTGGGACGGAGGATTTAAGACATTATTTTTGAAAATCCTCCGTCCCCGGAGGGATATATGATATTTGATACACATGCACATTATGACGATGAGCAGTTTAATGAGGACAGAGTAGAATTGCTGAATTCTATGGAAGAGCAGGGCGTTGGCACAATTATAAATGTCAGTGCAACATACAATTCATGCAGAAAGGTTATCGCACTTGCAAAGGAGTATCCATTTGTATATGCGGCAGTCGGGATTCATCCGGATGAGGTCGGAAGCCTGAATGAAGAGACCTTTGCACAGATGAAAGAGCTGTTTAAAGAGGAGAAAGTGGTTGCGGTAGGCGAGATCGGTCTGGATTATTACTGGGACAATGAGCCGAGAGAAGTGCAGAAAAAATGGTTCATACGGCAGCTGGAACTGGCAAGAGAGTTGGATCTTCCGGTTCTGATCCACAGCCGGGAGGCAGCGGCAGATACCATGGAGATTATGAAGGAGCATGCGAAAGGACTAAGCGGCGTGATCCATTGTTATTCTTATTCAAAAGAAATGGCACAAGAATATATCAAGATGGGATTTTACATCGGCGTTGGCGGAGTGGTAACGTTCAAGAATGCGAAGAAGTTGAAGGAAGTAGTGGAAAATATTCCGCTGACATCAATCGTACTTGAAACGGACTGCCCGTACATGGCGCCGGAACCAAACCGTGGAAAGCGCAATAATTCTGCTTATATCCGTTATGTGGCAGAGAAGATTGCGGAATTAAAGGGCATTACGTATGAAGAAGTAGTCGAACAGACGGAGAAAAATGCCAGAGATATGTACCGTTTGTAGCTGACAAAATACGCTAAAAACATACAAAATTATCATAGCGTGCTATGAAATGTGAAATCAACAAATTGATGATCTGGGCAATCTGGTTACAAAACTTAATGTTCCGTCATACAACGGATGAATTCCTGACAGATAGAGGAATTTATCCGTTTTTTCGTGCCGGCAATTACGACAGGAAGCTTTACCGGAGGCGTAAGCGGTAGTGTCTTTACATGCTCATGATGAAAGAGCTTGAAGTTACTGTATGGAAGGAGGCTTACGCCCTCCCCGATGGCAACGGCGCTGATGATCGATTCGACACGTCCGGTTCTTAGAATCTGTGGATGGACCGGCACATTTGCGAACAGTGCCTGACAGATCTGATAGACGGAGGTGTAGCGGTTCATCAGGATGAATGACTCGTCTGCAAGAGCGGAAAGTGATACGGGTCCGTACATTACGCTTGGAATGTGCTACGCATCGCATCCGGATACCGGAGTAAGTGATGTGACGATCCACAGACTCTGCATCCAGGGGAAAGATGAATTATCGATCTTCTTTACACCGGGTGCACGCCACATCGGAGCAATGGCAGAAAGAGCAGAAGAGCTTGGACAGCGTCTGCCAATCTCGATCAGTATCGGAGTAGATCCTGCAATTGAGATCGGCTCTTGCTTTGAGCCGCCGACAACACCGATGGGATACGATGAACTTGCAGTTGCAGGTGCCCTCAGGGGTGAACCGGTCAGACTTTGCAAATGCCTGACGGTAAATGAACGTGCGATCGCCAATGCGGAGTATGTGATCGAAGGGGAAGTTGTTCCGAATGTAAGAGTACAGGAAGATCAGAACAGCCATACCGGATATGCAATGCCGGAATTCCCGGGATACACAGGACCGGCAAGTGACCAGTGCTGGATGATCAAAGTAACAGCTGTAACACACAGAAAGAACCCGATCATGCAGACTTGTATCGGACCGAGTGAGGAACATGTATCTATGGCCGGGATCCCGACGGAAGCAAGCATTTACGGAATGGTGGAAAAGGCAATGCCTGGAAGACTTCAGAACGTATATTGCGCTTCACCGGGCGGCGCCGGGAAAATTATTTGTCACTAATTCAGAGAGTATTCATAAAGTAATATCCGATGAAGGAACACTTGGAATACCAGAAGTAATTGCAGTAGTATTTCTGGTAAATGTAGACTTTGTAAAGAAGCTGGTTCCGAACCTGGAACAGATGTATTTTCTGCCGGAGGCAGATTCGGATATGGAGAAAATCGAACAGCTGATGAAAGAATTTTCTTACTATGCCGGGGAAGAAAAAGAACATGAACTGTATGAAAATCTAAGACTCATGTCTATGCTGTATGAGCTGATGTATCTTTTATGCCGGGATGATCTGGTGGTAAGGGAAACGGTATTTCCAATCAACAATCAGAAGAATCTGGAGCGTTTAAGAGGAATTATGCAGTACGTGGAGGTACATTATACAGAAGAGATCACGCAGTATGAGGTGGCAGAAAGATTCTATTTTACCAAAGAATATTTCTCCAGATTTTTCAAAAAGAATACGGGCATGACATTTAAGGAATATGTCATGCATTACCGTCTGAAACAGGCATATGATCCGATTGTGTATACGGAACGATCAATTCTGGATATTGCGCTGGATTGCGGATTTGCGGATGCCAGAGGACTGATCAATGCGTTCAAACGGGTGTATGGAGATACGCCGTATCAGTACCGGAAGATGCATATGCAAAAGAAAGAACATGAAAAAATAATCAGAGATTTTGAGAAAGGGAATTTTTATGAATACGAAAGTTAGCGTAAAGGAAAAGATCTGTTATGGTATCGGTTCAGGAGGCGGAAATATCATTACACAGATCCTGGGAACATTTTTAACAGCTTACTATACGGATTCAGTCGGAATCGCAGCTGCGGCAGTTGGAACGATGATGCTGGTTGCAAGACTTCTGGATGGTATCAGCGATGTCATGATGGGCGGAATCGTTGATAAGACAAGAACAAAATGGGGAAAAGCAAGACCGTGGATTTTGATCAGTGCGCCGATTATCTGTATCGGATTGATCCTGACATTTAACGTGCCGGAATCACTCAGTAGCTCGGCAAAACTGATCTATGCATATATTACATATGTATTTTTGAACTGTATTGCATTTACTGCATACATGATCTCACATACGGCACTTCTGTCACGTGTGACATTAGACGTCAATGACCGTCAGAGTATGACATCCATTAACCAGATCGTCAATAACGTTGTACAGCTTATCGTTACCGGATTTACGATTAAGTTCGTAACAGCAGTCGGATGGAGAAGTGTATCTATCGTATACGGCCTGCTCACAGCGCTGATGCTTCTGATTTGCTTCTGGGGAGTCAGAGAACATCTGGATATGGATGCAGAGACGGAAGAAGTAAAAGTAGAGACGGTTCCGTTAAAAGAAGCAGTTCCGGCTATTTTAAAGAACAAATATTTCTACCTTGTAGCAGTATTATTTATCCTGACACTGAGCATTGCATCAGGTAACGGATCCATGACTGTATATTATTGTGGAAATATTTTAAAAGACATGAACATGATGACACCACTTTCTATGGCATTGACACTTCCGGTTATTATCGGAAACTGTTTTGTACCTGCAATCGTTAAGAAAATGGGACATCAGAAGACATTGATCCTCAGTTCGATCCTGATGCTGGCGGGTTTCCTGATCGTGGCAATTAATCCTTGCAGCACTGCTTCTGGTAGTCAGCCTGCTCCTGAACATCGATAAATATGAAGGACAGATCAAGAAAGATCTGGAGCAGAGACACAAAGCGTAAGCAATCATAAAAGAATACCTATAAAAATATTTGAACAAATCAAACAGGCAGGAGAAAAGGACAATGTGTAAATTAGTATTCGATAAAGAAAAATATACAGTAGAGACTGTCACAATGGAAGGACAGACACTTACTTACCGGGCATATGAGAATCTTCCGTATGTAACTAATCCGGTTGATGACAAGATGGAGAGACTCAGCATATTTGTACCGGAAGTATTCTACGAAGGAAAATCTGTGAATGGATATAACCTGGAAAATGCACCGATTTTTCTGCCGAATACAATCGGCGGATATATGCCGGGACCACAGGAACGACTGGGAAAGAATATACATGGGAAGACAAATGCAACATTTTTCGCGCTGCTTCATGGATATGTTGTAGTATCTGCGGGAGCGCGTGGAAGAGAGATGGAAGATACAGACGGAAAGTTCTTAGGCTGTGCACCGGCAGCACTTTGTGATCTGAAAGCAGCGATCCGTTTCCTGCGCCATAATGCAGAAGCCGTTCCGGGAGATGTGAATAAGATCATTTCCAACGGAACCAGTGCAGGCGGGGCAATGTCTTCTCTTCTTGGAAGCACAGGTGATCATCCGGACTATGAGCCATATTTAAAAGAGCTTGGAGCAGCAGAAGAAAGCGATGCGATCTATGCAGCATCCTGCTATTGTTCGATCACCAATCTGGACCATGCCGACATGGCATACGAGTGGGAATTCTGCGGATTAAATGATTATTCCAAGAAGATCGAGATCCCTCCGCAGGAAGGGGAGACGGATCCGACATTCATCGTGGATGAAGGAACGATGACCGAAGCACAGCAGAAGATGGCAGAAGAATTAAAGTCATTATTCCCGGCTTATGTGAATGGACTTGGTCTGAAAGATACGGAGGGAAATGCACTGGAACTGGATGAGAACGGAGACGGAAGCTTCAAAGAATATGTTCTTTCTTATATGAAGAAATGTGTACAGAAAGAGTATGAAAAAGGCACCGATCTGTCAGGACTAGACTGGATGACGATCGAAAATGGTACCGTAACAAAAGTGGATTTTGACAAATACATCAGATTCCGTACACGTATGAAAGCGACACCGGCATTTGATAACGTATCTATGGGAACGCCGGAAAATGAGCTGTTCGGAACGCCGGATACAAAATATCGTCACTTCACTGCCTTCAGTAAAGAACACAGTGCAGTGAATGGAGAACTTGCCGACGGACAGCAGATCAAGATGATGAATCCGATGAATTATATCGCAGATGACAAAGCAGTAAAAGCAGAACATTTCCGCATCCGTCACGGAGCAGTCGACAGAGATACATCACTGGCAATCTCAGCAATGCTGACGGCCAGCCTTGAGAATCATGGAGTAGACGTAGAACTTCAGTATCCATGGGGCATGCCGCATGCCGGAGATTATGATCTGGAAGAGTTATTCGCATGGATCGATAAGATTTGTGGATAGTGTGAATATGAAAACAGGAAGGACGTATGAAAAAACGAAAGTTTTTTCATACGTCCTTTTGTCATACCGTAGTATGCAAGAGATTAATCAGGTTCTAACTTATTAGTATTCCGCCAGCTTCTTGGCGAAGTCCCATAGACATTCTTAAATGCTCTGGAAAAATGTAACTGATTTGGATATCCTACAGCATTCCCGATATCAGCAACAGACAGAGATGTTAACTTCAAAAGTTCGGCAGCTTTTGTCATACGGTAACTGATCAGAAATTCCTGTGGCGATTTTCCGATGGTATCGTGAAATATTTTCCCAAAATAACTCCGGTTCAGACCGCAAAAGGCTGCAATATCTTCAATCGTAATATTGTTCTGGAAATTCTGTTCAATATAAGATAAAGCTTCTTTTATGTAAAAATCCCTGATCTTTCCACTCTGATTCATGCGCACGGTAGCAGCGGAACGCATGAAATAATCTAAAAACAGATATAAATGGCCGATCATATGAAATGGCGACTCGGAAGAAGAACCTGGATGCCGGGCAATATATAGCATTTCGTTCATCATTTCATTGCGAAGGTCTTTTGAACCGGCGTGATAGACCGGATGATCGGGACTGAGTCCGGCGGTAGAAACAATCTCTTTAGCGCGGAGTCCGTCAAATTCAACCCAGGTATATTCCCATGGCAGATCCTGATCTGCAATATAAGTATTGATCTGATTAGGAAATAACATAAAACCCTGTCCGCTTTTTACTTGATATTCTATCGTGTTACCAGAAGAATCATTGGCCATTAAGGTACCGGTGCCGGATATTACATAATGAAAGACATAATGATTTCTGGCAGCAGGTCCGAAAGAATGTGAAGGTTCACACTGTTCCCAGCCGTACTGATACAAACCGATATCTACAAAATTCTCATTTGGAAAAACAGAAAATAAAATGTCACTCATACGACACCTCCTTTTTCATCAGTATATACCAAAATGCTAGATAACTTCAATATATAACGGAAAAAGTTGCATTTTACTATAAAATATATAAAATCAAGATATTTATAGACGCATTATGGTATGTTACAATTCATTTGTAATAGATGAAAAGCAAAAACCTGACGATGAAAACAGATAAATATCCCGGGAAAGGTTCAAAATCAGGAAGGAACGGAGTAAAAAGGAGTTTTGGAACATGCATAGGAAGTACAGGAAACTGGTAAGTGCCGGACTGGTTCTTACGATGGCTGGGGCTATGATGCTGCAGGGATGCGGACAGAAAAAAGAGACAGGAAAGACAGAAATAGAACTTGTGCAGTATAAGCCGGAAGCAGTAAAAACTTTTGAGAAAATAGAAGAAGAATTCAACCGCACACATGATGATATTCATCTTACGATTGAATCTCCGAATGATGCAATGACTGTTTTGAAGACAAGATTTATTCGCGAGGATAACCCGGATATCATCGGAATCGGAGGAGAGGTAAGTTATTCGAACTTTATTGATTCGGACATGTTGATGGATATCTCAGACTACAAGGGACTGGATGATATCAAAGAAGCATACAAAGAAATTGATAAAAACCTGGAGTTTGTTCCGGAAAAGGGAACTTATGCAGTCCCGTATGCGGCAAATGCAGCAGGAATTCTTTACAACAAAGCAATGTTCGAAGAACATGGATGGAAGATTCCGACAACATGGAATGAACTCATGAGCCTGTGTCAGGAAATGCAGGATGAAGGAATCCAGCCATTTTATTTTGGATTTAAAGATACATGGACCTGCCTTGCACCATGGAATGCGATCGCGGTAGACCTTGCACCGGCAGATATATGTGCACAGGTGAATCGTGGAAAGACAACATTTTCGAAAGAATATAAAGAAGTAGCGGAACGTATGCTGGAACTACTTCCGTATGGACCGGATGACCCGTTTGCATATGATTACAACGGAGCATGTACAGCATTTGCAAAAGGTGAATCTGCAATGTATACAATCGGAAGTTACGCAATTCCACAGATCCAGACGGTGAATCCGGATATGGAGATTGATTCATTTGTAATGCCGGCAAGTAATAACACGGAAGAAAATCAGTTGAACTCAGGAATAGATCTTCAGTTCTGCGTCATGAAAAACTGCAAGAACAAAGAGGCAGCATATGAAGTGTTAGATTTTCTATTGAAAGATGAAAACGTACAGGCGTATCTGGACGATCAGAAAGCAGTCCCTTGTAAAGAAGGAGATTTTGAACTGGCATCAACACTTGATGGAATGAAAAAATACATAAAAGAAGGAAAGATGTCTGATTTCCAGGATCATTATTATCCATCGGAAATGGCGGTAGACGCACAGATCCAGACATTTCTGATGAAAAAAGATCCAAAAGCATTTCTTAAAAAATTCGATACAGACTGGGTAAGATACAATCGTGATATTATCCGTAAAGTTGAGGATTACGAGAAATCTCATAATAACTAAGAGAAAAAAGTTACTGGTAATACGGAAATTCAAGGAGTTAGTACGATGAAAAAGAATAAATTAAATGATAGAAAGCGGACATTTCTTCTGATCACGATTCCGATTGTTGCATTATTTTTCTGCTTCAATACGCTGCCGCTGATCAAAGGAGTGATCTATAGTTTTACCAACTTTAAAGGTTATGGAAGTTATGACTGGGTAGGACTTCGGAATTATAAGGATCTGTTTACGGATTCCAGAGTCGGAGGCTCCTATATCTTTACATTTAAACTGGCAATTGCGGCGACAATCCTGACAAATGTACTGAGTCTTCTGATGGCACTCGGATTGAACAGTAAGATTAAGTTCAAAAGTGCACTAAGGGGTGCATATTTTATTCCGAATGTACTGGGAGCACTGGTGGTAGGATATATTTTCAACTACTTCTTTACTTATATTCTTCCGGCGTTTGGAAAAATGATCGGAAGTAAGACATTTAGCTCCAGTATGCTTTCGAATACAAAGCTTGCATGGATTGCAATCGTGATCGTGTGTGCATGGCAGTCGATCGCAATGAATACAATCATTTATATTTCGGGACTTCAGACGGTTCCGGAGGATGTGTATGAAGCAGGAGCCATTGACGGTGCCACAGGATGGAAGAAATTCAAGAACCTGACATTTCCACTTATCATTCCATTTTTCTCTATTAATATGGTTCTGAGTGTAAAAAACTTCCTGATGGTATTCGACCAGATCATGGCATTGACCAAAGGTGGTCCTGCCCAGAGTACAGAATCTATTTCATACCTGATCTATAATAACGGAATGAGCGGCGGTCAGTTCGGATTCCAGAGTGCGAATGCAGTCATTTTCTTTATTGTGATCGTAGTGATCTCGGTAGCACAGATGACCATCACCGGTAAGAAGGAGGAACAGTTGTAATGAAAAAAGTTGGGAAAGAAAGAATAAACTGGCCTGTAACGATTCTTTTGATCGCAGGAGTGATCACTGTCATATTTCCGTTATATATGACCGTTGTCATTGCACTGAAGAAGCCTTCGGAGATGACAAATGATATTGCGGGAATATTATCGCTTCCAAAGCATTTCAGCCTGAGTAATTTTGCAGAGGCAATGAAAGTAACGGATTTCTGGAATTCACTGGGAAACAGTCTGCTGATCACAGTTGTGACGGTAGTGCTTGCAATGCTGATCCATTCACTGCTTGGATATGCAATTGCAAGAAATAAGGCACATAGTAAATTATATAAGTTTATTTATTTTTATGTTGTCAGTGGTATGTTCGTACCTTTTGCAATCCTGATGATGCCGGTGGTAAAACAGACGGCGCAGATGGGACTTGCGAACAGAGCCGGAGTTATTATCTTATATCTGGTCTTTTATATGCCGATGAATGTGCTTTTGTATTCCGGATATCTGACGAATATTCCGATGGCACTGGAAGAAGCAGCATGTGTGGACGGAGCAAGTACATGGACAACTTATTGGAAAATTATCTTTCCAATTATGAAACCAATGCATGCGACAGTAGCGGTTCTGACAGCACTCGGAACATGGAATGATGTAATGACACCGTTGGTTATCATGTCAGGAACCGGAAAGAATACATTGCCGCTTGCACAGCTTAATTTCCAGACACAGTTTGGAACGAACTACAATCTGGCATTTGCTTCGTACCTGCTGGCACTTCTGCCAATCCTGATCTTTTATCTGATCTGTCAGAAACATATTCTGAATGGCGTGGTGAATGGAGCCGTAAAATAATCGGAATGCAAATAGAACTTGAGACATAAAAAGGAGACAAAGAAATGGGAATTGTTTACTGTGAAGCAGACAGGACATTTACAATACAGACAAAAAATACAACATATCAGATGCAGGTAGACCGTTTTGGATTCCTTCTTCATCTGTATTATGGAAAGAAGACAGATGGAAGCTGTATGGATTATCTTCTGACATATTATGACAGAGGATTTTCAGGCAATCCGTATGATGCCGGAAGTGACAGAACCTATTCGATGGATGCACTCCCTCAGGAGTATCCGTGTTACGGAACCGGGGATTACAGAAGTGTGGCTCTGATAATTGAAAATGCAGACGGAAGTACAGCGTGTGATCTTCGATACCGTTCACATCAGATTTCTAATGGGAAATATAAGATTCCGGGACTTCCGGCAGTCTATGCGGAAGAGACAGAAAGTCAGACACTTGAGATTACAATGGAAGATGTGGTTACAGGAGTAGAAGTAACACTTCTGTATGGTGTACTTCCGGACTATGATGTGATCACCAGAAGTGCAAAGATTGCTTATCATGGAGATGGAAAGATTTTTATCCAGAAAGCACAGTCTGCGTGTCTTGATTTTCTTTATGGTAAATATGATCTTCTGACATTTTACGGAAGACATGCGATGGAAAGAAGGATGCAGAGAGAACCAGTTACGCATGGAAGCCATGTGATCGGAAGTGTAAGAGGAACTTCAAGCCATCAGTATAATCCGATGATAATCCTTGCAGATGAACATACAACAGACAGCTGCGGAAACTGCTATGCAATGTCATTTGTGTATAGTGGGAATTTTAAGGGAGAGGTATTGAAAGACCAGTTCGGTCAGACACGTGCACTTCTTGGCCTGCAGGATGAGATGTTTTCTTATCCGCTTGAAACAGGATCGGTGTTTTATACACCGGAAGTGCTCCTGTCATTCTCGGGAAGTGGAATGAACCAGCTTTCGCAGAATCTGCACCGCTGTATCAGACAGCATATCTGCAGAGGAAAGTATAAAGAAAGTATCCGTCCGATCCTGGTGAACAGCTGGGAAGCAGCGTACTTTGATTTTGACGGCGATACCTTATATGAACTGGCAAAAGAAGCAAAGAATGTAGGCATTGATATGCTGGTGCTGGATGACGGATGGTTTGGAAAACGTGATGATGATAACAGCGGTCTTGGTGACTGGTTTGTTAATGAGAAGAAGCTTGGCGGAACACTGGGAAGTCTGATACCGAAGATCAATGATCTTGGGGTAAAATTCGGAATCTGGATAGAGCCGGAGATGATCTCAGAAGACAGTGATCTGTACAGAGAACATCCGGATTGGGCACTTACAATCCCGGGAAGAAATCCGGTTCATGCAAGAAACCAACTGGTGTTGGATTTCTCCAGAAAGGAAGTTGTAGACCATATATTTGATCAGATCTGCAAAGTATTGGACCAGGGAAATATTGAGTATGTGAAATGGGATATGAACCGTAGTCTGATGGATGTATTTTCGAGGAGAACGAAAGATCAGGGCAGGGTTATGTATGATTATGTTATTGGTCTGTATGACTTTCTGGAAAGAATCGTAACCAGATATCCAGATCTGCTGATCGAAGGATGCAGTGGCGGCGGCGGAAGATTTGACGCCGGAATGATGTATTATACGCCACAGATCTGGTGCAGTGATAATACAGATGCATTGGACAGATTACAGATCCAGTATGGTACATCGTTTGGCTATCCGATATCCGCTGTAGGTTCACATGTATCGGCAGTACCGAATCATCAGACAGGAAGAATTACATCTCTGCATACCAGAGGAGTAGTGGCAATGGCTGGAACATTTGGATATGAACTGAATCTCGGAAAACTTTCTGAAGAAGAAAAAGAAGAGATCCGGTCACAGGTAGAAGAATACCGGAAGTTCTCACCGCTGATCCAGACGGGACTTTATTATCGTTTGTCTGATCCGTCGAAGGAAGAATATGCAGCATGGGCATTCGTATCAGAAGATCAGAAAGAAGTACTGCTGAATGTAGTGATGCAGGAGATTCATGGAAATATGACTGTGAATTATGTAAACCTTCAGGGATTGAAATGCAGTGCGGTTTATCGTGATACGGAAACAGGAAAGACTTATAATGGCGCAGCACTTATGGAAGCAGGAATCCCGATGCCTGTAGAGATGGGAGAATTCAAGGCGTACCAGATGCATCTGGTGGGAGAAGAATAGAATACAAGAACCTGTAAATGCAGGAGAAGCTGCTGACAAGCAGTTTCTTCTGCATTTTTTACAGGAAAATAATGCATAGGAAGATTCTTTAGAGGAAGGAACAAAAGAAAATGGAAAAAAGAGAAAAGAAAAATGACAGTATCTTTCAACATAGATTAGAGAGACATCATGATGAACTCAGATGGCTTTACATGGAACTTTATCAGAATGGTGATATGTTTGCAGAATTGTGTTCGCAGATGTATGAGTATTACAACTGCCGCAGTAAAAAATTAAAAGAACGAGATCTAAAAAGAGAGAAAGAACCAGATTGGTATCACGGAAAAGATATGCTTGGCATGATGCTTTATACAGATAATTTCGCAGGGAATATGAAAGGTGTAAAAGAAAAAATTCCGTATCTGAAAGAATGTAACATCAACTGCCTGCATCTGATGCCGTTCTTGGATACACCAAAAGGCAGATCAGATGGAGGTTATGCGGTGGCGGATTTTCGTAAGGTACGTCCGGATCTGGGGACGATGAAGGATCTTATAGAGTTGACAGAAAAGTGTCATGAAGAAGACATCAATGTATGTATGGACTTTGTCATGAATCATACTTCGGAAGATCATGAGTGGGCGAGGCGCGCCAGAGCCGGCGAAGGGGAATATATGAGCCGGTATTTCTTTTATGATAATGAAGAGATACCGGAGAAATACGAAAAGACGGTGCCGCAGGTGTTTCCGACAACAGCACCGGGGAATTTTACTTATCTTCCGGAAACCGGTCATTATGTGATGACAACATTTTATCCGTATCAGTGGGATCTGAATTATCGTAATCCGAGAGTGTTTAATGAGATGATATATAACTTTCTGTATCTGACAAATCAGGGGATAGATATTGTACGAATCGATGCGGTGCCGTATATCTGGAAAGAACTTGGAACTACATGTAGAAATCTGAAACAGGTGCATACAATTGTCCGTATGATGCGCATGATAGCAGAAATTGTATGCCCGGGTGTTTTACTTCTGGGAGAGGTTGTAATGGAACCCGAAAAAGTTGTGCCGTATTTTGGAACGGTTGAAAAGCCGGAATGTCATATGCTTTATAATGTGACGACTATGGCAACGACCTGGAACAGTATAGCAACAGGTGATATTCGGCTGCTGAAAAAACAGATGGATATTGTGAACCAGCTGCCAAAGCAATATGTATTCTTAAATTATCTGCGCTGCCATGACGATATCGGATGGGGACTGGATTATGAGACGATGAGGCCATGGGGAATAAAAGAAATTCCGCATAAACGTTATCTGAATGATTATTTCACGGGAAAAATCCGGGGCAGTGTAAGTCGTGGAGAATTGTATAATGATGATCCGGTAACGCAGGATGCGCGTTTCTGCGGGACAACTGCATCGATGTGCGGAATTGAAAAAGCCGGATTTGAACACGATGAAGAAGCAATGAACGCAGCAGTCAGAGAAGATATCATGCTGCATGCATATATGTTGACCCAGTCAGGGATCCCAATGTTATATAGTGGTGACGAACTGGGACAGGTGAACGATTATAGTTATAAGAACGATCCGGAAAAATGTGCTGATTCAAGATATATCCACCGGGGAAAGTTACCGTGGGAACTCGCTGAGGATAAGGAAGATGTCACAACGGTTCAGGGAAACATATTCCAGACACTTGACCGGTTGGAAAAGATCCGCAGACAGGAGATAACATTTGATAAAGATGCAGATGTGTATACATATGATGTACATGACGACAGTATCCTGTGTGTATTGCGGGAATATAAAGGGAGAAGATTCTTTGGAATATTCAACTTCAGCAATCAGGAGAAGACAGCATGGATGCAGGAAAAAGGGATGTACCGTAATCTGTTGACGGGTGAAAAGACAGAATTGAAAGATATAAGATTAAGTGGATATGAGTTCCTTTGGTATGGAAACTAAAATTGTGTGTGTTCCCATTTATGTATTTATACATATTTCATTTTTTATTGCTATTAATCCCCGTAAAATTATTGTATAATGAGGAATAATCGCTACAGTTTACACACCAGAGTATGTCTGAAAAGACCTGAATTGTAGTGGAAAGTTAGGAAATAAGTTCATACGTGGGAGGAATCATGAAAGAACCAACGTTAGGTAATCCGCAGAACACGATAGAAGTTCTGCAGAAATATAATTTTTCATTTCAGAAAAAGTTCGGTCAGAATTTCCTGATCGATACGCATGTATTAGATAAGATCATACAGTCGGCAAATATCACGAAGGATGATATGGTACTGGAGATCGGACCGGGAATCGGTACGATGACGCAGTATCTGGCGCAGGCGGCGGGCAAAGTGATTGCAGTGGAGATCGATAAGAACCTGATCCCGATCCTGGAGGATACATTAAGCGGATATGACAATGTACGTGTCATCAATGAAGATGTATTGAAGCTGGATCTTAAGAAGCTGGCAGACGAAGAGAATAACGGAAAGCCGGTCAAAGTAGTGGCGAACCTGCCATACTATATCACAACGCCGATCATAATAGGACTATTTGAAAATGAGGTTCCTGTGGAGAGTATCACGGTCATGGTGCAGAAAGAAGTTGCGGACCGTATGCAGACCGGACCGGGCAATAAGGATTACGGCGCATTGTCTCTGGCTGTGCAGTATTATGCCGATCCGTATATCGTGGCAAATGTTCCGCCGAACTGTTTTATGCCAAGACCGAAGGTAGGCTCAGCGGTCATCCGTCTGACCTGCCATCAGGAGAAGCCGGTACAGGTGCAGGATGAGAAGCTGATGTTCAATATCATTCGTGCATCCTTCAACCAGAGAAGGAAGACACTGGCGAACGGCCTGAAGAATGCGGCAACTTTAGATTTTACAAAAGAAGAGGTCGAAGCAGCGATCGAGGCACTTGGGAAAGGCGCAAGCGTGAGAGGCGAGACACTGACACTGGAAGAATTCGCGAAGTTAAGCGATCTGTTGTGTCAGAATCGATAGAAGGAAAAAATATCCGAAAGAACCGACAGGCATCAGATCCTGCAGACAGCAAGAATATAAGAACAAAACCCAGCAACATTTAGCTATCCCCATATAAGAAAGGATGATGACGATGGACAGAAAAGACGATCAGACATTATTTGAGGTAACACCGGAAATCAGCCATTTTGCAGAACTCTGCGAGAGGAATAATGCGATAGACAAAGACCTGTATACGAAGTACGAAGTTAAAAGAGGACTCCGTGACCTGAACGGAAAAGGTGTCCTTGCGGGACTCACGAACATTTCCGACGTATGTGCGAAGAAGATCGTGAACGGCGAGGAAGTGCCGTGTGCAGGAAAACTTTACTACCGCGGCTATAACATCAAAGACCTGGTGCAGGGATTCTTAAAAGATAAGCATTACGGATTTGAGGAAATCGCCTACCTGTTATTGTTCGGTGAGCTGCCGAATCAGAAGGAACTGCAGACATTCCACGAGACACTGGTGGAGAGACGTACACTGCCGCCGACATTTGTCCGTGACGTTATCATGAAGGCGCCGAGCCGTGATATGATGAACAGTCTGTCCAGATCGATCCTGAGTCTGTATACATATGATCCGCATGCAGACGACACATCGATTCCGAATGTACTGCGTCAGTGCCTGAACCTGATCAGCCAGTTCCCAATGCTGATGGTCTATGGCTATCATGCGTACAACTACCGCATGGGAGATGACCTGTTCATCTATGCGCCGTCACCGGAATTATCGACAGCAGAGAATATTCTGATGATGTTAAGGGAAAATAAGAAATATACCAAGCTGGAAGCAAAGATCCTGGATATGGCACTTGTCCTTCACATGGATCACGGCGGTGGTAATAACTCGACATTTACAACGCACGTGGTAACATCATCCGGAACGGATACATATTCGACGATCGTAGCTGCTATGGCATCCTTAAAAGGACCAAAGCACGGGGGAGCGAATATCAAGGTTACACAGATGTTTGATGATATGATGGAAAAAGTCAGCGACTGGGAAGATGACGATGAGGTACGTCAGTATCTGAACGACCTGCTGGATAAGAAAGCATTTGACCAGAAAGGATTGATATACGGAATGGGGCATGCGATCTATTCTGTATCTGACCCGCGTGCCGACATTTTCAAAAAGTTCGTAAAACAGCTTGCAAGAGAAAAGGGCTGCGAGAAGGAATATGCACTGTATGAGAAGGTAGAGCACATGGCACCGGAAGTCATCGGAGAAAAGCGTAAGATCTACAAAGGTGTAAATGCCAATGTCGATTTCTACAGCGGACTTGTGTACCGGATGCTGGATCTTCCACCGTCACTTTATACACCAATCTTCGCGGCAGCGCGTATCGTCGGATGGAGTGCGCACCGTCTGGAAGAGCTTAAGAATGTAGATAAGATCATTCGTCCGGCGTACAGACCGCTGGCCGAATACAAAGAGTATGTCAGAATGGATGATAGATCATGAAACATGAATTTTATTACACATCCAGAGATTCAGTAACGAAGATCCATGCGATCGAATGGATTCCGGATGGAGAGGTAAAAGGTATCTTACAGATCTGCCATGGAATGGTGGAGTACATTGACCGTTATGATGAGTTTGCAAAATTTATGAGCGGGCACGGATATTATGTGGTTGGGCATGATCATCTGGGACATGGAAAATCCATACAGACAGAAGCTGATCTGGGATATTTTGATGAACGCAAAGGCAATCAGTATGTGATAGGGGATATTTACCAGCTGCAGGAGATGACGAAAAAGAAATATCCGGATGTGCCGTATTTTATGCTCGGGCACAGTATGGGATCTTTCCTGCTGAGGCAGTATCTGACGATGTATGCAGGCGGACTTTCGGGAGCCGTTATTATGGGGACCGGATACCAGGGTGCGCTTACGCTCAGTGCCGGAAGAATTGTCTGCCGGATCATCGCAGCGTTCAAAGGATGGAAATACAGAAGCACATTTGTGGATAATCTGAGCTTCGGAGGATTCAATAAGAAATTCGAACCGGGCGAGACATCGAAAGAATGGATTACGTCCGACAAGAAGAAGCGGGATGAATATGTCCAGGACCCGCTGTGTTCCTATACATTTACACTGGGAGCTTATTATCAGATGTTTACCGGAATGAAGGTCCTGGTGCGGAAGGGAAGCATGAACCGGATTCCGAAGACACTTCCGGTGCTTTTCACAGCGGGAGCCGACGATCCGGTAGGTGCGTTTGGAAAGAGCGTAACCAGAGTGTATGAGAAATATAAAGATGCCGGGATAAAAGATGTGTCGATCCATCTGTATAAGGGCGACCGTCATGAGATATTGAATGAAGTAGACCGTCAGAATGTGTATCAGGATATCCTGGCGTGGATCGAGGAAAAAAATCGCAGATAAAACTGTTAAGTGAATAAAATGTGGAAGAAAAATCCGCACAGATTGAGGAAATGTTAAGATTTCCAGTGCCTGTGCGGATTTTTTATACCAAAGTATGCAAGATATGAAATCTGAAATTCCAATTTACCTCCAGCTCCACAACCAGATCGTAATGGGTATTGGAAAAGGAGAATTTGAAGAAGGCGAACTTCTTCCTGTTAAAATCCGAAGGATTTATAGAGACGGACCGCAGGCGGGGAACTGTGATCTGCCTTCCCGGATATGAAGAGAAAGATCACCAGGAAGAATTTCAGGAGAAATTAGAAGAAGAGCTGGAACTCTTAAGTGCAGAAGCGAAGATCCGCGGAATGAGTTATAAAGATTTCCTGGATTATTGCAGACAGGCATTTAGCAGAATGGAGGTAGCAGCAGTTTTAAGATCACATCCGGTTACACCAATACGGAGATAAAAAAAGAGGATATAAAATCCGTAAAATTATTAAAAAACGGGCTTCCGAAGGAACATTTTAGTAAAACCAATGGTTCGGCTGATGAAAAACAGTTGCTTGGAAAATTTGACGGAGCAGAATCGGGAAAATGCCGGATGTATGTGTGGCTGGAACAATCAGAAGTCATACAGATTAAGACAAAGAAATATACGGTATTCATGAATAATAAGGATAAAGACCAGACGACTGCCTGGTATGAACAATTAAAAAAAGCGGAGCCATAAAAGATCCGCAGAAATTACCGGTAAAATGGACCGCCAGAAGTGACCTTCTGGCGGCCTTTACTTTATGAGGGGGGCGATAGTTGTTATCCAACTATCTTTTCCTATTATAATCAAAAAATGTGTACAAAGTATGTTCATTTTATAAAAATGTGATATTTGTTGTTAAAACCACATTTTAGAACGAAAAAAGTATTATAGTAAGAGACAAGGGAAAAATGTTATTGAGGAATACAATAACAAATAGGATAAAAGAAAGGACTAATAGATATGAGTATGATCAAAAATATCAGTAAAGCAGAAGTATTAGTATTAAAAGATCAGGTAGCTTACCAGGAAGGACAGGTAGTCAGCAAAACACTGGCGCAGAACGATGCATTAAGTGTTACATTATTCTCTTTTGACAAAGGAGAAGAGATCAGTACACATGAATCAGGCGGGGATGCATTTGTAACCTGTCTTGACGGAGTAGGTGAGATTACGATCGATGGCGAAAAATATGAGTTACATGAAGGGGAATCAATTATTATGCCGGCAAAGCATCCGCATGCAGTGCACGGAAAAGAGCAGTTTAAGATGCTGCTTGTCGTTGTATTTTAATAAGAATATGTAAACAGTGTGGCTTGTGATCTGTTTTATTAAAAAAGCGCAACAAAAAACTCTCCGGAACGGAGAGTTTTTTGTTGTTGTTATAATTACTAAAGGAATGAGAGTAAAGTGTACACCGAAGAGTGATTTCGGTGTGTTACTTTATGAGGGGGGTGATAGTTGTTGTTCATCAACTATCTGACATTTAGTATAAATGGAAAATATGTCTAAAATATGTTAAAAGCATAAAAAAAATCGAAAAAATCTTAAGTAAAAATGAAGCATATAAAAACAGAATCTAAACAGGAACAAGATCAGAGGCAGAAATGGCAGTTTTTCGTAAATGAGCAGTTATTATATCAAAAAATTCACTGGATGTCGGCTTAAGATGCAGTGGACGCAAAGCAATCTTTTCGAGGAGGGATTTATTGCCATGCTCCCAACAGACCTTTATAACGGTGCGGATATTCCGTTCAACGCTATAGCTGGTAGTATTATAATGACGTGCAATGTCTGGATAAAGATACTTACTGACGAAAAGGAGGTAATTTTCATCAGACAGACAAAGGCGTGTCCCATAAATTAAATATGCATATCCCCGATAAGTAGCGCCAATGCCAAGAGACCGGATAAGATATTCTATTTCTGGTTCATGCATAATACTTTCATCTTCTTTCTAAGTTAATTTTTAATATTTAAAATATAACAGTTAAAAAAGAAATGTTTGCAGTATGAAAAAATATTAAAAAGATATCCATATCTATTATATAAAAAATCTGCTTAAGAAAAATATAGTTTATTATTTTTTGACGAAATATTAACACTCTGCATATCTCTGATAAAGTGGGCGGAAAGGAATAATTTCATAATATCTTAAGAAATTACAGAAGCAGTACTTAAAAATTGGCTGGTATTCTTGTATATTATAAGGGAGGTGATGAATTATGTACAACATACTGGTATGTGATGATGATAAAGAAATCGTAGAGGCGATAGAAATCTATTTGTCGCAGGAAGGATATAACGTATTAAAAGCTTACGACGGTGAGGAAGCATTGAAGCTTTTGGATAAGCATAAAGTGGATCTTCTGATCATTGATGTGATGATGCCAAGATTGGATGGAATCCGCGCAACGTTAAAAATCCGGGAAAAACAGAATATGCCGATCATTATTCTGTCTGCAAAGTCAGAGGATGCCGATAAGATCCTCGGACTGAATGTAGGAGCCGATGATTATATGACCAAGCCATTTAATCCACTGGAACTGACTGCAAGGGTAAAATCACAGCTTCGCAGATATACACAGCTTGGAAGTACAGTGGAAAAAGAGAATCAGGCAGTTTATACCGTGGGAGGACTTATGATCGATGACGATCAGAAAGAAATTACGGTTGACGGAGAGCCGGTGAAACTGACACCGATCGAATACAACATTTTATTGTTACTGGTAAAAAATCAGGGGAAAGTATTTTCTATTGACCAGATATACGAAAGTATCTGGAATGAAGATGCTATTGGAGTAGATAATACGGTAGCTGTACATATCCGTCATATCAGAGAGAAGATCGAGATTAATCCAAAGGAACCAAGGTATCTGAAGGTGGTCTGGGGTGTCGGATATAAGATAGAAAAGCTTTAGGAAGGGGTATATATGAAGAAATGGTACCGAATGCCCAAAGCAAAATTGTTTTTGATAGTGGGGGCACACGTACTGGCCGTTATCGGAGTATTATGTTTACTGTGGGCAACACGTTATCCGATACTGACACAGGAACTGTTCACTGCGGATGCGGCGAAGAGTTATGAAGAAAGCAATGCATTTGCCGATTCCGTGACGAATGCAAATTATAATATACTGGATGAGATCCGGTATCAGACCTTATATGATACAGATGGCAAATATGATCCGGATAAGATCGTAGATGTGGCAAAATACGAAGATACCGGTGAGATAACAGGAAAAGATGAAACAGGCCTGTCGTTCCGTCTGGGAGATCTGTATTCCTGGGGAAAATTAATCTCGGAATCGATGACGGATTATGATGCGGCCAGGAGCAAATTAGATAAACAGGACTGTATTATCGTATGTAAACGTTCAGACGGAATTTATCATTATTTCCATTACAAAGATTTTAAACAGATGATCGATTACGGAGAGCTGTCATTTGTAATTACCGGAGACAGTTCTGCGGATGATATTCTGACAGAACTAAAGCAGGGAGAGTATCAGGAGAGCAACAGTGGGGAATCCAGATTCCGGGGGCTTCAGGATATCGATGGAAAGATTGCCTATATCAATTGCTGGAATTATGATGGTGAAAGAGTTGTCGGGGATTATAAGACGGTAAATGGAGAGACGGTACTTCAGCTTGTGAACAATTCAAAAGAATGGAATGGCAAGCTGAATGAAGCGTACAGAATGATAAATAATTCAGCCGAAACGATCTATTCTGATGTTGATAATTATGCGGTAGCTCAGAATCAGTATCAGGAAGGCAATACGAACATAACGTATCTGTATGTTAATCTGGACAACAAGACGGTCATTACGAATAAGAAAAAATATCAGAACTTTGACAATTACAAAGAGAACCTGAAAAAAATGAAAAAATCAGGAAAATATGTAATCGTAAGACCAAAGCTTGCAGATTATGAAAGCAATATTGAAAAAGCCGGTAAAGGGGATTCGATGGCACAGAAGTGGCAGGAGACAGTGGCCGGTTATGTCGATGCGTCAGATTATATATATGTCTCTGTTGTAGATATGGATTATCCTGTAAAAGATAATTTTTATGAACAGGATGAGATCTTTACAAGGTACGGGGCCGGAGCCAAAGTGGCCGGAATACTGGGAATGGCGGCTGTAGCGGCATATCTTGTCATTCTTGTATTTCTTACGATCGGAGCCGGAAAAGTTAAAGAAGACGAAGAAGTGCATCTTATGAAATTTGATCACATTAAGACAGAACTGGCAGCTGCAAGTGTGCTGTTACTCTGGGCGGTGGTTGCGCTGGTAGGAGTAAAGGCCGGGGCATTTACATGGCAGAATGCAAGTGGAGAGACGATCTATATGGAGAATGTGGAGTCGTATCTGCCGGGAATAGTGGTTGGAAGTGTGGTGGCATTGTATACCTGCGCAATGTTTCTTTTCGGATATTTGAGTCTGGTGAGAAGAATCAAGGCGGGAACGGTATGGAAGAACAGTGTGCTCAGATGTCTTTTGATCTTCGTAAAAGAAATGTTCCAGAATATCCGTCATCTGTGGAAATCTATTATGGGATTTGCAATCTTCTTCATGATCCACTGGCTTACGTACGTATTTGGATCAGCGGGAAGTAGTATCTGGATCAGCAACCGGTTATGGGCGGTCATTCTGTTGATCATAGATGTTGCAGCATTTATCTGGATGGTACAGAAAGCGAAAGGAACCGGAAAGATCAAGACCGGGATCGAGAAGATCGCCGGCGGGGAAGTGGATTATCAGATCCCGGTAAATGGATTGCTGGCAGAGCATAAAGAAATTGCAGAAAAGGTGAATTCCATCGGCGAAGGTCTGGAAGCGGCGCTCGCAAAGAGCATGAAAAGTGAACGCCTGAAGACAGATCTTATCACGAATGTATCGCATGATATTAAGACGCCGCTTACATCTATCATTAATTATGTGGAATTGTTAAAGCAGGAGGACCTTAAGGATCCGAAGATCCAACACTACATTGAAGTGCTGGAACAGAAATCACAGCGGCTTAAGACACTGACGGAAGATGTGGTGGAAGCTTCAAAAGTAAGCTCCGGCAATATCACACTGGAGTTCATGAATCTGAATCTGGTAGAAATGATCCAGCAGACGAGCGGAGAGTTTGAAGAAAAATTCAAGGCGCGTGATCTGGAGGAAGTGATGAACCTTCCGAATGAGGAGGTTGTAATCCGCGCAGACGGAAGACGGTTGTGGAGAGTGCTGTCTAATATATACAACAATGCGGCAAAATACGCAATGCAAGGAACAAGAGTCTATGCTGATCTTGAAAAGAAAGATGGTATGGCATATTTCAGCCTTAAGAATGTATCCGAGCAGCCGCTAAATATCTCAGCTGACGAACTGACGGAACGTTTCATACGCGGAGATGTATCAAGAAGTACGGAAGGCAGCGGACTTGGACTGTCTATCGCACAGTCGCTGACAGAAATGCAGGGCGGGACATTTGAATTGTATCTGGATGGAGATTTGTTTAAAGTAACGATAAAATTCCCGATTTCATAGTCTGGGCCGGAGGATTTTTTAAAATCCTCCGGCTCAAACTGTATTTACCGTTGTCCCTTTCTCGCAAATCCTCCGGAACCATTAATAAAATTGCCATTTACGCTACTTGCGCTCCTGTCTAAAAAACAGTAGAATATAATATTATGAATGAATTAAGCAAATTATTACAGGAAAATTTAAATATAGAATTTATATCAGCAACGCTGAGTAACCCGAAGAATAAAGACGGTGTACAAAAAGTGAAAGTAAGACCGATCCTGAAAAAAGATGTCCTTTATTTTCAGCTCGAGTCATTCCGGAATAATCAGGCGTTTCACGAGAATGTGGAGGAGAAAAAAGCTTGTGAAATACTTCTTAAGTATATGGAAAATATGCGCCAGATGCAGATGGAAACACAAAGAGCAGCTTATACAATTCTTGTAAGTAAAAAGGGAAAAGTAACAATAAAAAGCAAGATGAAAAAAGGCGAAAAGAAGCAGATCAATATGAGCCACGACCGCAAGAAGAAGTATGTACTGGAAGAGGGAGTCCCGGTACCATTTCTTCAGGATCTTGGTGTTATGACACAGGATGGAAAGATCGTGCATGCGAAATTCGACAAATTCCGGCAGATCAACCGGTTCCTGGAATTTATCGAGGATATATTGCCGGAGCTTGATAAGGGAAGAGAACTTACAATCCTGGATTTTGGCTGTGGTAAATCTTATCTCACATTTGCCATGTATTATTATCTGCATGAATTGAAAGAATATGACATAAGAATCATAGGACTGGATCTGAAGAAAGATGTGATCCGTCATTGTAATGAATTAAGTGAAAAATATGGCTATGAAAAGCTGAGATTTCTGGAGGGTGACATTGCGGATTATACCGGTGTCAATAAGGTAGATATGGTGGTAACCCTGCATGCCTGCGATACCGCAACCGATTATGCGTTGGCAAAAGCCGTGGGATGGGATGCGAAAGTGATCTTATCGGTACCATACTGCCAGCATGAACTGAACCGTCAGATAAAAAATGAGATATTAGAACCAATATTAAAATACGGGCTTCTGAAAGAACGTATGGCAGCACTTATCACAGATGGCTTAAGAGCACAGTATCTGGAGCGTGAGGGGTATGAAGCGCAGATACTGGAATTTATAGATATGGAGCATACACCAAAGAATATCCTGATACGTGCAGTAAAGAAGCGGCATGCCAAAGAAGACAATAATATAGAGGCTTCCATCAAGAGATGTGAAGCAGCACTCCGGGTATCACCGACACTGGGACGTCTGTTGGACGGGTTCGCCACGGAGTCCGCAAATTCAGAGAAAGATCATCCGGAGAAAGAGGATAAAGAGGGAGTATAAATGACATTGACTTTAAAAAAAAGGTTAAAGAATGCAGGAATCCTGACTGCAGTATTTATCGTGGCTGTCATTATATTCAGCTACGTGACAAATAAGGGGAATGACAATATGACGGCCGATATGGGAGCCGCAACATTTCCACAGATATCATTTTCTTATGGAGAATATAAGATCAATACACTGACAGGTTATGCAAAACGCATGGATATATCCTCTATGCACAACACGATCACACCGGTAGCGAACCAGAGCCTGGATGTAAACGTAGAAGCATATGGGAATAAATTCACGGGAGCCAGCTACAAAGTCTATACGATGGACGGTACAAGTGAGTTGGAACATAAGAAGATTAAAAAGGTGGGAAAAGGATTTACCCTGGATCTGAGCGGGAAAAAAGTACTGGATGAAGAGCGGATCCTGGAAGTCCGCCTGAACAGAAATGGTGCGGATCCGGTATATTTCTATACCCGTATCGTCAGTGATGAAGATGCACATGTTACAGAATGCCTGAATTACATCAGCGATTATCATGAAAATGCACTTGGCAAGGTGGAAAATGCAGGCGTCGGAGCAGCGCTTGAACCGACTGATGATGCGGACAACACCACACTTCAGCACGTGACGATTAATTCGAATTATGAACAGGTCACATGGGGCAGTCTGAAACCACAGGTAGAACAGGGAGAACGCTGGAGCATCAAGGAACTGAACAGTACCTGTATGTCGGTACAGCTGCAATACCGGGTAAGCTGCAAAGGAGAAGAGAATGAGGCAGACCGCTATGCGGTCAAAGAGTTTTTCCGCGTAAGATATATTGCAGATGCCAAGAAAACCTATCTTCTGGATTACGATCGGACAATGGAACAGATCTTTGACGCGACACAGAAGGTTCTGAATGAGAAAGGAATCATCCTCGGCATCGCGCCTGCAAATCTGTCTTATAAGGTGAATAAAGATGGCACGATCGTATCATTTGTAGAGGCAAATGAACTCTGGAATTATAACAAAGATTCAGACGAGATTTCACTGGTATTTGGTTTCGCAGATGCGGAGAATACAGATGTGAGAAATATGGTGTCAGATCATAAGATCAAGCTTCTTAAGGTAGATGCCAAAGGCAATACAACCTTCCTGGTGTCCGGTTATATGGACCGCGGCGAGCACGAAGGAGAAGTGGGAGTAGCTGTCTATTATTATGATATAGAGAAGAATTCAGTGGAAGAGAAAGTATTTATTTCCACAAATAAATCATATGCACAGGCAGAAAGTGAACTCGGAGAGATGTCATATTACGATGCGAAAACGGATATGCTGTACACAATGGTAGACGGCACCCTTTATCAGTATAGCGTCGAAGATGCCGAGAAGAAAGCACTGGTCAAAGGACTGGATGCACAGCAGTATGTTGTGTCGGAAGACGGAAGTCTGATCGCATATCAGGCAAACGGAGATCTTGAGACCGCAACAAAAGTGACAATCCTGAATGTAGAGACAGGAAAGAAGCAGAAAGTAACCTGCGGAAAAGGAGAATGCATCCGCCCACTTGGATTTGTCAGAAGTGATTTTGTATATGGAGTTGCCAAGACAGAGGATATAGGAAATACCGTATCCGGAGAGGCAACCGTTCCAATGTACAAACTGGAGATCCGGAATCAAAAAGGAAAAGTGATCAAAAAATATCAGACAGACGGCATTTATATTCTGAGTGCATCATTCGATGAAGATATGATCACGCTGGAACGTGCATCGAAAGACGGAGATATTTATACAGCAACAGCACCGGATTATATTACGAATAATGAACAGAAGACCAAGAGCAATATCGCACTGGAAACTTATGCAACAGACCTGAAACAGACACAGGTAAGACTGACGTATAACGACGGAATCGCAGACAAAGAACCAAAAGTGCTCAAGCCAAAACAGATTCTGTTCGAAAGACCACAGACAATCACATTTTCCGATAAAGACGCACCGGAGAAATATTATGTCTATGGACATGGTGATATACAGGGCGTATATACAAAGGCCGGAGACGCGATCAAGAAAGCAAATGATTACAATGGTGTGGTAGTCGATTCATCCCAGAATTATGTATGGGAGCGCGGTAACCGCAATCTGCAGTATTCGATCACCGATAAAGATGATGTGTTAAATACAATCAAAGACCGCCTGAAGAATCAGGAAAAACCGATTGATATCTTAAAAGATGTCAATAACGGCGAGGCTTACGACCTGACAGGATGTACGACGGAAGAGATTCTGTACATCATCAACCAGGGCCGTCCGGTCATTGCAATGCTGGATTCGCAGAATGCCGTCATTCTGGTGGGATACAGCGATACGAATGTTGTGTATGAAGATCTGAATGACAGTACAAGACACAGCGTGAAGTATGAAGAGATGGATCAGACGACGTCCGGAAGCGGTAATACGTATATTGGATAATAGAGAATACAGAATGAATAATAAAAAAGGGCGTGTGAAAAAACTTTTGTTTTTTCACACGCCACTTTTTTAGGCTGTACGGAAAAGCGTACTCTTATATTTCTTCAATGCCCCATACACGATCAGACCAAGAACGGTGCAGGAAATCACCTCACCAATTCCGACTGTCAGCATCATAAACGGAATAGGAAGTGTTACACCATAACCGTAACGCAGTACGAACGGAACGATGATGATATTCGAAATGATTGGTGGAAATGTTGCGACAACTGGTTTCTGCTCACGCAGTTTCCATGTAAAAAATGCACCAATCAATGTTGCAATACTGCCAAATACAATATCCGGAAGGATCGCACCGCCCAGAATATTACCGATCAGACATCCGGCAAAGAGTCCCGGAATAGCAGCTGGTGTAAATATTGGTAAAATAGTGAGTGCCTCGGAGATACGAACCTGTACTTCTCCGAAAGAAAATGGTGCAAAAATGTAAGTCAACACCACGTAGATCGCAGCGATCATGGCTGCCTGGGTCATGAAACTAAGATTTTTGTTTTTCATTTTTCAATTCTCCTTTAGTTTTGTTTTACGTGTGGAAGGTCACGAACACACGCGCCGTAGCGGATCTTCGTTTAACGCCGGAAAGCGGCGGTCAGCCCTGTTCGACCTTGGTTTTGTGGGCTTTGTGACGGGTGATAGTATAGCATGCGGAAGAGTAAAAATCAAGTGTGGGAATTTGCCGTTTAATTCATCATCGTGGCTTACCCCGCTCCATGATACTAAATTCAACAGCAACTTAATACAAATAAATATACTTCGGAATCCCATTCTCATACACCGTATTCATCTCTCCCTGAATCAACGGTGTCAGATAATCCACCATCTTTTCCGTTACATCATTTCCCGCATTATTAATATAATCTGCAGGCACACTCTTGATTGCATTCGCAATATCACATACCGGGAGTGCTTTAAATTCCGTAGCATAAGGCTTGTCAGAAGTGCGGATCACAGCAGCCATCATACCGCCTGCACCCTCAAGTGCATACTGGCAGGCAGCCTTTCCGAGCATTCTGGATTCCTGAATGTCGGTTGCACTTGCAAGGTGTGCGGCGCAGCGCTGCATCAGGTTCAGCTCGATAGAACGTACCTTGCATCCGATCTCATTTCTTACAGCATCTTCCAGAACCTTTGCGGCACCGGCGATATAGCTGTGGCCGAAGGAATCGACAGCGGAGCTCTGTACTTCTTCGGAAATGTAGCGACCGTCTTTGTTCTTCACACCTTCGCTGACAGCGATGATCACGGCATCCTGTTCTTCCAGTTTTGCTTTCACATCTTTCAGGAATGTGTCAATGCTGAATGGTACTTCGCAGAGATAGATAAAGTCAGGTCCTTTCGCACCATTTGCACGGGCGAGGCAGGAAGCTGCAGTCAGCCATCCGGCGTCACGGCCCATCACTTCTACGATTGTTACGGCCTTGGTTGTGTATACGTGGCAGTCACGTTCCAGTTCGGCAAATGTGGTTCCGATATATTTTGCTGCAGATCCAAAACCTGGACAATGGTCCGTTCCGCAGAGGTCATTATCGATGGTTTTTGGTGCGCCGACCACGGTAATGTCTGTGATTCCTTTGTCGTTCAGATATTTGGAAAGCTTGTCTACTGTATCCATGGAATCATTTCCACCGATGTAGATGAAACAGTCGATGCTGTATTTGCGCAGAACAGAGATGATTGTCTCGTATTCGTCTGCACATACGGCAGGATCTTTTAATTTCACACGGCAGGAGCCGAGTGCAGAAGCAGGGGTCTGACAAAGAAGGTCCAGTTCTGATACATTTGTGATCTTGGTTTTAAGATCTATCAGGTTCTCATTTAATACTCCCTGGATTCCATTGACTGATCCATAGATTTTGTCTACGGATGGGCTGGAAAGAGCGTTCTCAATTACTCCGGCAAGAGTTGCGTTGATCGCAGAAGTTGGTCCGCCGGACTGTGCAACTAGTAAGTTCTTCATATGATGATCTCCTAACTTTTGATATTTCTTCCATCTGACTTATTAACTGAAAAATTCGGATAAGTAAGATAGTAAATTCAGTAAATATAGTATAACATAAATCTGGCTGATATGGTATAATAGGAATATATGTGAGTTTTTAAAAAGGAGAATAATTGGCATGGAATTGACAACAATTAGAGAATTATATAAAAACAGTGATTCTTACATGGATCAGAAAGTAACCATCGGTGGATGGGTAAGAAGTATCCGCGGATCCAAAGCATTTGGATTCATCGTGGTAAATGACGGAACATTCTTTGAGCCTTTACAGGTTGTATATCACGACAAGATGGACAACTTTGCAGAGATCTCCAAGTTAAATGTAGGTGCAGCAGTAATCGTTACAGGTACACTGGTAGCAACACCTCAGGCAAAGCAGCCATTCGAGATCCAGGCAGATACTGTAGAAGTAGAAGGAGCATCCGCACCGGATTACCCACTTCAGAAGAAGCGTCACAGCTTTGAATATCTGAGAACAATCGCACATTTAAGACCTAGAACAAATACATTCCAGGCAGTATTCCGTGTACGTTCCCTGACAGCATATGCGATTCATAAGTTCTTCCAGGAGAGAGGTTTCGTATATGTGCATACACCACTGATCACAGGAAGTGACTGTGAGGGTGCAGGAGAGATGTTCCAGGTAACGACTATGGATCTGAATAACGTACCGAAGAATGAAGACGGAAGCGTAGATTATTCCAAAGATTTCTTCGGAAAAGAGACAAGCCTTACTGTAAGCGGACAGTTAAATGGTGAGACTTACGCACAGGCATTCCGCAATATTTATACATTCGGACCGACATTCCGTGCAGAGAACTCTAACACAACACGTCATGCGGCAGAGTTCTGGATGATCGAGCCTGAGATGGCATTTGCAGATCTGGATGACGATATGTTCGTTGCGGAAGCAATGTTAAAATACGTCATCAACTATGTGCTTGAGAATGCACCGGAAGAGATGAACTTCTTCAATTCATTCGTAGACAAGGGACTTCTGGAGAGACTGCACAACGTAGTATCTTCTGATTTCGCAAGAGTGACATATACAGAGGCTGTAGAACTTCTTGAGAAACACAATGATAAATTTGAATACAAAGTAACATGGGGAACAGACCTTCAGACAGAGCACGAAAGATACCTGACAGAAGAAGTCTTCAAACGTCCGGTATTCGTAACAGATTATCCGAAGGAGATTAAAGCATTCTACATGAAGCTGAACGACGATGGCAAGACCGTTGCGGCAGTAGACTGTCTGGTACCTGGAATCGGTGAGATCATCGGAGGAAGCCAGAGAGAGGATGACTACGATAAGCTGAAAGCAAGAATGGATGAACTGGGACTGAAAGAAGAAGACTACAAGTTCTACATGGATCTTCGTAAATATGGTTCTACAAGACATGCCGGATTCGGACTTGGATTCGAAAGATGCGTCATGTATCTGACAGGAATGGGCAATATCCGTGACGTAATTCCATTCCCAAGAACTGTCAACAACTGTGAACTGTAATAGAGGATCATGTGGATAACAACACGTGAAAAACGTATATAAAACGTATATGGGGACGGGGGATTTATAAAAATCCGCCGTCCCCATATAGAATGGAGGGCAGTATGAATATATTAGTAGTAGATGACGAAAAGGAAATCGCTGATGTAGTAGAGCTTTATCTCCAGAATGACCAATACAAAGTATTCAAATTTTACAACGGCCAGGATGCATTGGACTGTATTAACAGTACGAAGATCGATCTTGCGATCCTGGATATTATGCTTCCGGATATTGACGGATTCCAGATCCTCAAGCAAATCCGGCAGAAATATACATTTCCGGTGATCATGCTGACGGCGAAGACGGAATACATGGATAAGATCACCGGGCTTACGCTGGGAGCGGATGATTATATTCCGAAACCGTTCAACCCACTGGAGCTGGTGGCGAGAGTGAAAGCACAGCTTCGCCGGTGTACACAGTATAATGAAGGGACCAAAGAAGAAGGAGATATCCTGGATTTCGGAGGGCTGCTTCTGAACCGGACTTCTCATGAGTGTGTATACAATGAAGTGCCGCTGACACTGACACCGATCGAATTCGACATCCTCTGGCTTCTGTGTGAGAACCGGGGAAAGGTCATAAGCTCAGAAGAATTGTTCGAGAAAGTATGGCATGAGAAATATTATAAGAACAGTAACAACACGGTGATGGTGCATATCCGTCATCTCCGCGAGAAGATGAGTGCACCGACAGGCAAGTCTGATTTTATCAAGACTGTGTGGGGAGTGGGCTATAAGGTTGAAGAATAATTATCGGAAATTAAAATTCAGTATCCTCTTGCAGACGGTGCTGGTCACAGCGCTTACCGTTCTGGTAGGAGGGGTACTGCTTAAATTTGTGATCGATGGAATTTATAATGACAGTTTTGCCAGAACTTTTGTAGATGTTCTGGTATTTCTGAATATAAATGAAAAGACGGCGGTTCATCTTTACTGGCAGCTGATCGGAGATAACAAGACATTTTTCATGATTGTTGGTTATCTGATCCTTTTTGCGCTGTTTTTTTATGTTGCGCTTTCTCAGATGACAAAATATCTGGATCAGATCGATCATGGAATTGAAAATATTATATCGGAATCTACAGATCCCATTCATCTGATCACAGAATTAAAACCAATAGAGATCCGTTTGAATGAGATTAAAGCAACATTAAAACGGCAGGAGCTGGAGGCATCGGAAGGCGAAAAGAAGAAAAACGACCTGGTGCTTTTTCTGGCGCATGATCTGAAGACGCCGCTGACTTCGATCGTGGCGTATCTTACGATGCTCGAAGATCATCCCGACATGCCGGAAGAAGAACGAAAAGCATATACTCACATCGCATTGGAAAAATCCATCCGATTAGGAGAGCTGATCAATGAATTTTTTGATATTACAAGATATAATCTTCAGAATATCGAACTGGAACCGGTAGAGATTGATCTTACGATGATGCTTGAACAGCTTGCAGATGAGCTGTACGGAGTCCTCCAGGAAAAGAAGCTGACCTGTGAAGTGGATGTAGAAGAAGATCTGATGATCTATGGAGATCCGGATAAGCTTGCAAGAGTATTCGATAATATCTTAAGAAATGCAATTGCTTACTGCTATGCAGATACGGAGATCCGGATTGAAGCGAAAATGAAGGATGGTGACATCGAGATCACATTTACCAATGCAGGTGATAAGATTCCGGGCGATATGCTTCAGACGATATTCGAGAAATTCTATCGCGTGGATGGTTCCAGATCGACAGGAACCGGCGGCGCAGGTCTGGGACTTGCGATCGCCAAACAGATCGTGGAGCTGCACGGAGGAAGAATCCTGGCAAAAAGTGATGACAACCGGACACAGTTTGTCGTAACACTGCCATCGAAAGAGAAGACAGAACAGAAAGAGGGAAGCGAGGATGAAGTTCATACACATCGCAGACTTGCATTTAGGGGCAAAGCCGGACGCGGGAAACGCGTACAGTCAAAATAGAGAACAGGAGCTCTGGGACAGCTTTCGTGATATCATAACAATCTGCAATCAGAAAAAGACAGAGTTGTTGCTGATCGCGGGGGACCTGTTCCACAGGCAGCCACTTTTAAGAGAATTAAAAGAAATGAATTCCATACTGGAGATGCTGGAGCAGACAGAAGTTGTTATGATCGCCGGTAATCATGATCATATCAGGAAAAACTCTTATTACCGAACATTTACCTGGGCACCGCATGTGCACATGATCTGCTCGCAGGAAATGAGCTGTGTGGAACTTGACCGGATCCAGACGGCTGTCTATGGATGCAGTTATCATTCCAGAGAAATTCTGGAGCCGTTATATGATCATGCAGTTCCGGAAGGACGGCAGAAGTATGAGATTTTGCTTGCACACGGTGGGGATGAGAAACATATTCCGATCAAGAGTAATCAGATCATGACGCTTGGGTATGATTATGCTGCATTTGGACATATCCACAAGCCGCAGATGCTGGTGGAGAACCGGATGGCATATGCCGGATCGCTGGAGCCGACGGATGTAGGTGATACAGGAGCTCATGGTTATATCGAAGGAAAGATCACCGGAAATGGTTGTCAGATCCGTTTTGTGCCACATGCACTGCGTGAATACAGACACTGCGAGGTACAGGTGGATAAATCTGTGACCGGCCATGTACTGAGGCAAAAGATTGCAGATATGATCGAAGAGCAGGGAAAGCAGCACATGTATAAGATTACACTGACTGGTTATCGAGATCCGGATATCTGGTATGAGCTGGATCATATGGATCCATACGGTAATGTGGTGGAGATTACAGACCACACAAAGCCTGCATATGACTTTGAAAAATTAAAAAATGAAAATAAAGGAAACATTCTCGGACAATATATTGAAAGCCTGAGTGGCTATCCGGCCGACAGTCTGGAGTACCAGGCACTCTGTGAAGGAGTGCAGGCTTTGATGGAGACGAGAAGAGGATAGAACCGAAAGATGCAGATTAATGAATTATTGTTAAAAAACTTTGGAAAATTCCATGACCGGCAGATAGATCTGGATGAGGGGATCAACCTGATTCACGGGGAAAACGAATCAGGAAAGTCTACAATCCATACATTCATCAGGGGAATGCTTTTCGGAATAGAAAGAGGGAGAGGACGGGCCGCGCAAAATGATACTTTCAGTATATACGAACCGTGGGGAAATCCTAATTACTATTCTGGTATATTGAAGTTCAAAAGTGGAGAGAAACATTTCCGTATCGAAAGAAATTTTGATAAATATTCTAAAAAAGCGGAACTGATCTGTGAAGAGGACGGTGAAGTACTGTCTGTAGAAGACGGAGATCTTCAGATGCTGCTTGGGGAGATGGACGCAGAACGTTACGATAATACCGTTTCCATGAGTCAGAGGAATGCACAGATGGGGGAAAGTATTGTGGCAGAGCTGAAAAATTATGCGACAAACTATTACACCTCGGGAAACGGAGAAATCGACCTGGCCGGTGCATTGGAACAGTTAAGGGGCAGGAAGAAGATCCTGGAAAATGAGATCCGTATGGAAATGGCTCAAAAGCAGCAGAAACGTGAAAAACTTGAGCAGGAAGTATCTTTTGTCTGGCGTGATGTACATCATCTGGAAGAAGAACTGGAACGTGTAGAAGAAGAACTTGCGTATCGGCTGGAAAAGGAAGAAGAAAAGAAAAAAGAGCGCCAGAGGGAAGAAGAACATGGAAAAGGTGTCATGGATGAGATTCGTCCGGAAAAATGGAGGATCCATCCAATGGAGCTTCTGGTGTTTGCACTGGTTATTGTGATTGCAGTCATCTTGTTCTCGAAACCGTGGAATTATCTGATCGCTATTGTGTTATTCCTTGCGTTCGGCTTATATATATGGAACCGGATGAAAGTTGGAAAAAAACAGGTAAAAACAGAGCCAGAGATTATCCTTGAAGAGATCACGCAGGAAGAGGAGAAAGTTCCGATAGAGAAGTTACGCTGGGAGAAATCGCATATTACAGCGGAATTAAAAGAGAAGAGAATTCAGTATGACAACCTGGGAGAACAGCTCGCGGAACTGGATGAAGTTAATGAGCGTTCCAGGGAATATGAGATGAAACGCCAGGCGGTCCAGATGGCGGCAGATCATCTGGAACAGTTGTCAGAGGAGATGCGGGGATATCTAAAAAGAGATCTGAATGAGAAAGCGTCATCATTCATCTGTGAGATCACAGGTGGAAAATATAAAAAGCTTGTGACAGATGAAAAACTTCATGTATCGCTTATGACAGATGAAAAGAGAGTAGAGATTGAACAGGTAAGTCGTGGAACGGTAGAACAGGTCTATCTGGCACTCCGTATGGCAGTGGGAGAGCTTTTATGTGAGGAAGAGATGCCGGTGATACTGGATGATGCATTTGCATATTATGATGAGGAGAGAATGCTTCAGACACTCAGATGGTTGAAAGAACATAAGAAACAAGTGATCATATTTACCTGTCAGACGAGAGAAGAACAGGTGATGAAAGAAGCCGGACTTGTTTATCACAAGATAGAACTTTAAAAAAATGCTGTCGGGAAATTCCCGGCAGCATTTTTTAATCACGTGCATTCGTAAGGAGCTGCCCGTGGCAGGTCCTGTAGATACTATTAAATCTCTTCACCATTTTTATACTTATTGACAACATTCTGAATTCTTTCGATAGGATTCAGGATACTGCTGATAGAACCATCGTGGTTAAGAGTGTCGATCACGAGGGCAATATATTTGCTCATATCACAGTTAATATAATATGGACGTTCCAGAAGTTCAGGTGTCTGGTAGATCAGGTTGGTAGTCAGAACAGCGTCTAAGATACCTTCTTCATATGCCTGGTCGAATTTCTCCAGACCGTTTGTGAACAGACCGAATGTAGCAGCGCAGAAGATACGTTTTGCTTTGCGCTGTTTTAACTGGCGGGCAACGTCTAACATACTGTCACCAGAAGAAATCATGTCATCAAGGATGATCACATCTTTTCCTTCTACGGAAGATCCAAGGAACTCATGAGCAACGATCGGGTTACGGCCGTCTACCACACGTGAGAAGTCACGACGTTTGTAGAACATACCCATATCAAGGTTCAGTACGTTGGCAAGATAAATTGCACGTCCTGTAGCACCCTCATCCGGGCTGATTGCCATCATGTGATCGCTGTCGATCTGAAGGTCTTTGAAGGTACGGAGAAGACCTTTGACGAACTGGTATGTCGGACGGATTGTTTCGAATCCGTTTAATGGAATCGCATTCTGTACACGAGGATCGTGAGCATCAAATGTGATGATATTGTCAACACCCATACGGACAAGCTCCTGAAGAGCAAGTGCGCAGTCCAGAGATTCACGACTGCTTCTCTTGTGCTGACGGCTTTCATATAAGAATGGCATAATGACGTTAATACGACGTCCTTTTCCACCTATTGCTGCAATAATACGTTTCAAGTTCTGATAATGATCGTCAGGGGACATATGGTTAATATTTCCTGTCAGGGAATATGTCAGGCTGTAGTTACATACATCGACCATAAGATAAAGATCTTTACCACGAACGGATTCATTAATAATACCTTTTGCTTCACCTGAACCAAAACGTGGAACTTTTGCATCGATTAAGTAAGTGTCTTTCTCATAGCCTATGAAAGCGACATCGTTCTTATGAATATGTCCATCTTCCTTTCTCCATTTTACGAGATAATCATTTACTTTTGCTCCCATCTCTGTACAACCGTCAAGAGCAATCAGTCCAAGTGCTCCTACCGGTATATTCTCAAGATTACGATCGTTACGGCGTAACATCATTAGTACCTCCCAGGTTTAATAATTTTTTTTGGATACGGATATCGTCACCGGTAATACGCAGAAGTGTATAATTACTGCTGATTCGTGAGAATGTCCGTTCCGAGTAGATTGATTTTATATCCTCCAATGCAAGGTTGGTAGATATTATGGTTGATTTCTGCCTTAATATGCGTTCATTCAGACAAATGAACAACTGGGATACAGTAAATGAATTCGGCAGTTCTGTACCCAGATCATCAATGATCAGCAAGTCACAGTCATAGATGTGTTCAAATACATCAGAATCCTTGTCCTGTCTTTTACCAAATGTATTCTCTGCAAGGATATCAAAAAGTCCGGCTGCTGTAAAGTAAATAACGGAATAAGCGGAATCCATTAATTCTTTTGCGATGCAGTGAGAAAGAAAAGTCTTTCCGACACCGGTATCTCCATACAGTAGTATGTTATGAAATTCTTTAGAAAATGTATCTACGAAGTTGTGACAGACATTTAATGCAGTTTCCATTGATTCCAGAGAAGAACGTCCGGTAAGCGGATCGATATGATTCCTGGAATAATAGGACAGAGAACAGGTTGAAAAGTTCTCTTTGTCAAGGATATCTTTGAGATTAGATTGCGTATATAAATAATCCACAATCGCTTTTTTGAAACAGTGACATTTATGTGTGCCAATATAACCGGTATCTTTACAATCCGGACACTGATAGTGTAATTCAAGGTAATTGGCAGGAAGACCATGTGCTTTTAATAAAGCCGGCTTTCTGGCGGAGAGTTCTTTGAGCTCTGATTTTAAAGAAGAAAGAGCAGTCTGATCTCCGTCCAGAAGCAGTCTTGCCTTTTTAACACTTAAAGAGGAGATGGAATGATCCACTTCCTCTAATTCGGGAATGAGGGCGTATGCCTTCTCATAGCGTTTTCTGAGTTGAAACTCATTATCCAGTTGTTTTTGTTCATAAGTACGCATTAAATGATCGTACTGAGAATTGGAAAGTGCCATGTTATGGAAAACTCCTCTGCATTCGCATAATAGAATCTGATATGTATACTTTATTGCTGAACCAGACGACGTTCCAGATCATTCATGTCATAAGAACGTCCGTCGAAATTGTTGAACTTATTGTTTTGGTTAATTGCAGGCTTCTGTGCCTGTTGCTGTCTTTTGCGTTCCTTTGCGAGCTCTTTTGCACGTTCCTTCTCTTTGCGATAATCAGCATCTACCGCATCGATATCTTTTAACTGACGGACATTCTTGTCCTTCCAGCGCTTCAGAATGGAATCGGTATAGTCAAAACTTGGCTGATGAATGGCATTCATCGTACGGTCACATGCTTCAAGGATTACTTCCAGAGCAAAACCATATTCTTCTGACCATTTGCGGATATAGGCAATCTCAGAAGCGGCAGGACCGCGACCCTTAATCCCATATGCATTCAGGACGCAATAACAGTTCTTATTATAAAGAAATGAACTTGTCTTGGCAAGATTCACAGTTGTTATGTTTTCTTCATGCCATGATAAGGCCACCTTATTAATATAATGCATACTCTTGTGACCATTTTCGACACAATATTCGATCAGATACTCAATAAGTTCAGCTGACATATTCAGTGTGTCATAAAAATAAGTAATCTGGTCAATATCAGTAGCGGAAAGTGTCTTGCCGAGATACTGTTCGGCAACAAAGAGTAATTCTTTGAATTCTGCACGTTCCTTACGGCTACGGTACTGCTGTATATTTGTTGTAGATGCCGGAACCGCAGAAACAGGGGCTTCGACAGAATCAACAGGGTAATTCATCTGATTTGTCATAGATGGAACGGACGCAGTCATATAGCCGGACTGTACATCGTGTAATTCGGAAGTTGGTACGGATGAACGGACCGTACTTTGCGGAGTCGGATCATCCGGAGTGTCATCCAGATAATCAAGGAGTCCTTCACTCTTCCAGTATCTTAATGCGCGGAGTACATCCTTCTCTGTGCACTCGAGCAGATCAGCCAGCTCGGAAACAGAAAGACATCCGGAGGACTGATTCATATGACGGAGAAGCAGGAGGTATACTTTGACATATTCTCCATTGGCTCTGACCATATACTGGTCGATAAATTCATTGTCCAGTACAGTCGCGTTCGTCTGTACATACTTCGTAAGTTTTAATTCCTTCATAATAATTCCCCGTCCTCCCCAGAACTTTTTGTATCTTTCGTTTCATCGTAGACACATTATAGCACCGGGAAGACGGGGGAAAAAGAAATTTTTGAGTCAAAATCCGACTTTTTTGTGGATAAAATTGTGTGGATAATGTGGATAACTAGCGTTTAAGCAGATTTTCCCCAATGTTTACAACGTTTCCGGCTCCCATAGTTATCAACACATCTCCCTTCTGGCACTTGTCCAGACAGAAGTTTTCAATCTCTTCAAAGCTTGGGAAATAGTAAGCATCGCATCCTTTTTTCTTTAATTCTTCTGCGATCATCTCAGAAGACATGCCCATAGTATCTGTCTCACGGGCAGCGTAGATGTCTGCGAGGATCACATGATCGGCATGTGTCAGGGCATCTACAAATTCAGGGAATAATGCTTTGGTACGTGTATAAGTATGTGGCTGGAAGATGCACCATATTTCTTTGTGCGGGTATTCCTTGGCCGCTGTTAAAGTTGCATTGATCTCTGTTGGGTGATGAGCATAATCATCAATGACAGTAACTCCATTAACTTCACCTTTATATTCGAAACGACGGTCTGTGCCGTGGAACGATTTCAGTCCTTCTTTGATCTTGGTAAATGGAACTCCGAGAAGGTCTGCAACGGCAATGGCTGATAATGCATTGGATACATTATGATCTCCATTCACCGATAATGAGATACGGTCGATAAATTCACCGGATTTTACCAGATCGAAAGAGGCCTCTCCCTTCTTATCATGAAGGATATTGGTTGCACTGTAGTCAAGAGAGCTGTCATTACCGTAACGGATCACGCGGCAGTCAAGGTCAGCAGTGATCTCTTCAAGATCAGGAATGTTGTCGTTGATAACAAGTGTTCCATCCTTTGGAAGTAATTTCGCAAAGCGGTGGAAAGAATTACGGATATCAGCCAGGTCTTTGAAGAAATCCAGATGATCTTCGTCAATATTCAGGATTACGCCGATCTTCGGGAAGAAATGCAGGAAACTGTTCGTATATTCACAGGCTTCTGTGACAAAATATTCAGAATTACCTACACGGATGTTACCGCCGATAGCCTTTAAGATGCCGCCGACAGAGATGGTAGGATCCAGTTCTCCGGCAAGTAAAATGTGTGACAGCATAGAAGTTGTCGTTGTCTTGCCGTGGGTACCGGAAATTGCGATCGGTACATCATAGTTGGTCATTAACTGTCCGAGCAGTTCTGCACGGGTCAGCATAGGAAGATTCTGTTTTACAGCTTCTGCGAATTCTTCGTTATCAGGATGAATTGCGGCAGTATATACAACAACATCGATGCCGGAAATAATATTAGAAGCTTTCTGTCCGTAGAATACTTTGGCCCCCAGCTTTTCCAGATGATCTGTGAGGGCGGATTCTTTATTATCAGATCCGGAAATAGTGAAACCTTCTTTTAAAAGTATCTCGGCAAGACCACTCATGCTGATACCGCCGATTCCGATAAAGTGTACGTGTACAGGTTTTTCAAAATTAATTTTATACATAATATACCATCCTTTTTAATAATATAGGTAAAAAGATCATCATAAAAACTACATGTTCTTCATATTATTATAAACATATATCAAAAAAAATCCAAGCCGTAAGTTTTTGTAATAATTTAACAAAAAGTTTGCGGAAATCGAAAAAAAACTGTAAAAATTGTTAGCTACGTAAGAAGAAGTATGGTATAATAGAAAAAGTAAGACTACTGAGAAGGGGTGATGAAATGAGAAAGAAGGAAATGATAGCAATGCTGCTGGCAGGAGGACAGGGCAGCAGACTTGGAGTCCTCACAGCAAAAGTTGCAAAACCTGCCGTTGCATTTGGAGGTAAATATCGCATTATTGACTTTCCACTCAGCAACTGCATTAATTCAGGAATTGATACGGTGGGTGTATTGACCCAGTATCAGCCATTGAGATTGAATGCGCATATAGGAATCGGTATTCCCTGGGATCTTGACAGGAATTACGGAGGAGTAACGGTTCTTCCACCATATGAGAGAAGCGGAAGCAGTGAATGGTATTCCGGAACTGCGAACGCAATTTATCAGAATCTGGATTATATGGAGCAGTTTGATCCGGATTATGTACTGATCTTATCAGGGGATCACATTTATAAAATGGACTATGAAGTAATGCTGGATTATCATAAGGCGAATAACGCAGACGTGACGATTGCGGCAATGCCGGTGCCGATGGAAGAGGCAAGCCGTTTCGGTATTGTTATCGCAGATGAAGATGGAAGGATTCAGGAATTCCAGGAAAAACCTGCGGAACCAAAGAGTAATCTGGCATCTATGGGAATTTATATATTCTCATGGAAAGTCCTGAAGGAAGCGTTGGAGACATTGAAGGACGAGCCTGGTTGTGACTTCGGAAAGCATATCATTCCATATTGTCACAATAAAGGCGAGAGATTGTTCGCATATGAATATAACGGTTACTGGAAAGATGTCGGAACACTGGGATCTTACTGGGAAGCCAATATGGAACTGATCGATATCATACCGGAGTTCAATTTATATGAAGAATTCTGGAAGATATATACCAACAGTGAGATTCTTCCGCCACAGTATATTTCGGCACAGTCAGTGATCGAGAGAAGTATTATCTGTAACGGTGCGGAAGTATATGGTGAAGTACATAACAGTATTATCGGATCCGGAGTTGTTATAGGAGAAGGATCCGTGATCAGGGATTCTATTATCATGAAAGATACCAGGGTTGGTAAGAATTGTGTCATGGACAAGGCAATCATTGCAGAAAATTGCCTGGTTGGGGATAATACTACATTTTGCATCGGAAGTGATATACCGAACAAATTAAAACCGGCAATTTATTCATTTGGCCTGGTTGCCGTGGGTGAAAAATCTGTAATACCGGATGGGGTGCAGATTGGAAAGAACACTGCTATCAGTGGAGTAACATCCAAAGAAGATTACCCGAATGGAGTACTGGAAAGTGGAGAAACATTGATAAAGGCAGGTGAACGAGCATGAGAGCAGTAGGAATTATTTTAGCAGGTGGTAACAGCAATAAGATGCGTGAACTGACACATAAAAGAGCAGTGGCAGCAATGCCGATCGCCGGAAGTTACAGAGCGATTGACTTTGCACTCAGTAATATGTCAAACTCTCATATTCAGAAGGTGGCAGTTCTGACACAGTACAATGCCCGTTCGTTGAATGAACATCTGAATTCTTCAAAATGGTGGGATTTCGGAAGAAAGCAGGGGGGATTATATGTATTTACCCCGACGATCACCGCGGAGAACGGATATTGGTACCGCGGAACAGCAGACGCAATTTATCAGAATCTGGATTTCTTAAAGAGATGTCACGAACCTTATGTAATCATTACATCCGGTGATGCTGTATATAAGATGGATTATAACAAAGTACTGGAATATCACATTGCAAAGAAAGCGGATATTACAGTGGTATGCAAAGAACTTGGTCCGAACGAAGATGCAAGCCGTTTCGGAACGATCAAGATGAATGATTCGATGCGTATTGAAGAGTTCGAGGAAAAGCCGATGGTGGCACAGTCACAGATTGTATCGACAGGTATCTATGTAATCAGAAGACGCCAGCTGATCGATCTGATCGAACATTGCGCAGAAGATGACAGACATGATTTTGTGACCGATATTCTTATCAGATATAAGAATCTGAAGAAAATCTACGGTTATAAAATAAAAGATTACTGGAGCAACATTTCAACAGTGGATGCATATTATCAGACGAATATGGATTTCCTGAAACCGGAAGTACGTGAGTATTTCTTCCGGACACAGCCGGGTATTTATTCCAAGGTCAGCGACTTGCCGCCGGCAAAATACAACCCTGGATCTATGGTTAAGAACAGCCTTGTGGCGAGTGGAAGTATCATTAATGGTACAGTCGAGAATTCGATTCTTTTCAAGAAGACATTCGTGGGGAACAACTGTGTCATTAAGAATTCTATTATTCTGAATGATGTCTATCTCGGAGACAATGCATATATTGAGAACTGTATTGTAGAAAGCAGGGACACGATCCGGGCAAACACACGCTATGTTGGTGAAAATGGTGTGAAGGTAGTCGTAGAAAAAAATGAGAGGTATGCACTTTAAGAAAAAGCAGTGCAAAGGCTAGAAGAAAGGGGCTAGAACAACATGCAGATTACAGATGTACGAGTACGTAAAGTAGCAAAGGAGGGCAAGCTGAAAGCTGTCGTTTCCATTACCATGGATGAGGAATTTGTGGTACACGATATTAAGGTGATTGAAGGAGAAAAAGGACTCTTTATCGCAATGCCAAGCAAGAAAGCATTGGATGGAGAGTATAGAGATATTGCGCATCCAATCAACTCAGGAACAAGAGAGCGCATTCAGAATATTATCCTTGAGAAATATGAAGAAGCTCTGACTGAGGATGTAGCAGAAGCATAGAGGGCATATGTATCGGCGAAAAAGAGGAGTGGGAATTTCCCGCTCCTCTTTTTAGGATAACTGAATTATGCCGGATCGGCCTCTAATTGAAAATGCATCGCCTTGTGTGTGACCGGATGTTTGAAATCGAGCTTATAAGCACACAATCGGATTGTCTGCCATCCTTTATTGCCGGTAAGCTCCGGGTTATATTTTGTATCTCCGACGATCGGGCATCCAATGGAGGCAAGCTGCACACGGATCTGGTGATGACGTCCGGTGTCCAGATGAATCTCAAGTTCGGTCTCGTGACATTCCTGACTTTGCGAAGACAGAGAGATATCAACAGAGGAAGAGCTGCCGGAAACAGTTGAAAACAACCGGCCATGGTCAGGAACCGTATCATAATGCAGCCGTGCAATCTTCGCTCCGTTTTCCTTTGCAGAACAGATTCGGGAAGTGTTCGTCCGGGCATCTTTGACCATATAATCCTCGAGTGTTCCTTCTTTCTCGGAAGGCGCATTGGTGACAAGCGCGCGGTAATATTTCCCGAATCCCTGATTCTGTAACTGCTTATTCAGATCTTTTGCAGAAGCCGGAGTCTTGGCAAAGACAAGGATTCCGGCAACGGGCTGGTCGAGTCTGTGGATGACGGCAAGGTAAGGCTCAGCAGAGCCTGGGGTTCTGGAACCAATGGATTTTGGTGCACCGGATTTTCCGGAAGTGCCGGAAGCTTTCGCCAGATGATTCTTGATCAGGCTGACCATGTCCGGGTAACGGATGCTTTTGCTCTGGGTTGCTATGCCATGTGGTTTGACACAGACGAGGATGTGTGGGTCTTCATATAATATATTTAAAGTAGCCATATACTTCTCCTTTGTTAAGACAAATGATATACTTATTAAATCATGGAGGGGAAAAAACTGCAAGCAGACATTGGCGGAAGCAGAGATAGAGATAATATCTTGACAAAACATATTTCATGGATTAAAATAATTGACAATTCAAAAAAAATTTTATGGCGATGAAGGGAATTAGTACATGAGAATCCAGCCGCAGAGAGGATATCATATGGTGTGAGATATCTGCTGTTCATCACATGGAACCGGTCCTGGAGCCACTGCATGAAAGTGCAGCGTGTCAGTCGGCGTTAACGGCCAATGAAGAGAGCTGCGAAAGGGTCGCAGTTAACTAGGGTGGTACCGCCGAGCTTTTCGGTCCCTTTTTCGGGGAGTCGAAAGGCCCGGCGTTTTTTGTGCGATGCATTTAAAAGAGGCATTCGCATACAGAAGCAATTGTCAGGTTGTAGAACTCCCGGCAAAAAAATAACGTGGAATAAGGATTCCACCAAAATTGAAAAGGAGAAGAGAAACATGGCAAAGGAAAAATTAGTCAAAAACATTACATCTCGTGACGAAGATTTCGCACAGTGGTACACAGACGTTGTACGTGAAGCAAATCTTTGTGATTATTCAAGCGTAAAAGGATGCATGAACTACTTACCGAACGGTTATGCAATCTGGGAACTGATCCAGGCAGATCTGGACAGACGTTTCAAAGAAACAGGAGTTGAGAATGTATACCTGCCAGTACTGATTCCGGAGTCACTTCTGGAAAAAGAAGCTGATCACGTAGAAGGATTCGCACCGGAAGTTGCATGGGTAACACACGGTGGAATGGAAAGACTGCAGGAAAGATTATGCGTACGCCCTACATCAGAGACATTGTTCTGTGACCTCTGGGCAAAGACTGTAAAATCATACAGAGATCTTCCAAAGGTATGGAACCAGTGGAACTCCGTTCTCCGTTGGGAGAAGACAACAAGACCATTCCTTCGTTCAAGAGAATTCTTATGGCAGGAAGGTCACACACTTCATGCAACATATGAAGAAGCAGAAGAAAGAACAATCCAGATGTGGGAAGTTTATAAGGATTGCTATAAAGAGACAATGGCTATCCCATTCGTAGCAGGAAGAAAGGCAGAACACGAGAAATTCGCCGGAGCAGAAGACACATACACGATCGAAGCACTGATGCATGACGGAAAAGCACTTCAGTCTGCGACAAGCCATTTCTTCGGAAACGGATTCCCGGATGCATTCGGAATCAAATATGTAGATAAGAACAACGAACTGCACAGTGCGTATGAGACATCATGGGGATGGTCAACAAGAAGTATCGGAGCTCTGATCATGGTTCACGGTGACGATGACGGACTGGTACTGCCACCACACGTAGCACCGGTTGAATGTAGAATCATCCCAATCGCCCAGCACAAAGAAGGTGTACTTGACAGATCTTATGCATTGCTTGACGAACTGAAAAAAGCAGGATACAGAGTGAAGATCGATGACTCTGATAAGAGTACAGGATGGAAATTCTCTGAGCAGGAGATCCTTGGTATCCCAACACGTATCGAGATCGGACCAAAGGATATCGAGAAGAACCAGGTTGTTGTTGTACGTCGTGATAACCGTGAAAAGATCGTTGTATCTCTCGATGAGATCGCAGTAAAACTGCGCGAGATCTTAGAGCAGGAGCAGCAGGATATGTACAACAGAGCAGAAGAATTCCTGAACAGCCACATTGATACAGCTACTACAATGGATGAAATGGTTGAGAAGTTCAAAGCCAACCGTGGATTTGTAAAAGCATGCTGGTGTGGAGATCCGGAATGTGAGGGCGAAGTAAAATATCAGACAGGCGGAGCTGCAACAAGATGTCTGATCGAAGATGAAGAGTTTATTTCCGATAAATGTATCTATTGCGGAAAACCTGCGAAACACATGGCTTACTGGGGAAAATCATACTAAGAATAAAGAGATTATAAGTAATGGACGGTGGATTTTAGGAATCTACCGTCCATTTTTTATCAACAGCCACCGGCAAAAATATGGTATGATATAGAATGTTGATAACGTGGATAAACGGAGGAAATATTTGTGAATAACTTTAATATAAAATTACCGGATGATGTACAGTTTATCATTCATACCTTACAGTTGCATGGATTTGAAGCATACGCAGTCGGAGGATGTGTCAGAGATTCCATCCTTGGCAGAGAACCGGGCGACTGGGATATTACAACATCAGCAATGCCGGAAGAGACAAAGGCATTATTTGACAGAACATTTGATACGGGAATTGAGCATGGAACGATAACCGTACTTTTGAATCATGAGGGATATGAAGTTACGACGTACAGAATCGATGGAAAATACGAAGACAGCAGACATCCGAAAGAAGTCACATTTACAAGAAATCTGAAAGAAGACCTGCTCAGACGAGACTTTACGATCAATGCTATGGCATACAATGACAAGGATGGGATCGTAGATATCTTTGGAGGAATGCAGGATCTGGAAAAGCATATGATACGCTGTGTGGGAAATGCCAGGGAACGTTTCTCGGAAGATGCGCTCCGGATTTTAAGAGGCGTCAGATTTGCGGCACAGCTTGGATTTGAGATTGATGAGGAGACGAAAGAAGGAATGAAGCTTCTTGCGCCGACACTGGAAAATATCAGTGCGGAGAGGATACAGGTAGAACTGGTGAAGATGCTGACATCTGACCGGCCGGAGCTTATAAGAACTGCTTATGAACTTGGGATTACGAAGGTATTTTTGCCGGAATTTGACCGTATGATGGAGACAAAGCAGGAAACACTGCATCATATGTACACAGTCGGGGAACATACCATTCATGCGATGATGAATGTCCGCAATGATAAGATCTTAAGATTAACAATGTTATTGCATGATACAGGCAAACCGGAATACAAGACGATGGATGAAGACGGTGTGGCGCATTTTAAAATGCATGCATTAGGAAGCGAGCGGATTGCCAAAGAAGTGCTTCGGAGATTAAAGTTCGATAATGATACGCTGCATAAGGTTACAAGACTTGTGCTGAATCATGATTACCGCATGCCGGCCGTGCCGAAAAATGTCAGAAGGGCAATGAATAAGATCGGCGAAGACATTTTCCCATACTATATGGAAGTAAGGAGAGCAGATGTTCTGGCACAAAGTGAGTACCAGAGAGCAGAAAAATTAAAAAACCTCGATGAAGTAGAACAGACATATGCAGAGATTATAGAAAAAGGCCAGTGTGTTTCATTAAAAGAATTAGCTGTGACAGGTAGAGATCTGATCCGGGCGGGAATGAAGCCGGGAAAAGAGATAGGGGAAAAGTTAAACGAATTATTGAACCTTGTGATCGAGAATCCGGAAATGAACATCAAAGAGATCCTGCTGAAATATAGTTTCCCGGATAAAGAAGTATAACAGCAGTGAATATTTTTTATATTTCCCACATACATTTAAAAAGAATATCAAGTGTAAAGCGCGGGGAATATAAATGCAGGAATTTGAACAAAAAATACTGGAACAATATGATATAGAAGTAAGCAGCACCCGCAAAGTCAGGGGTGCTGTTTTATGCGAAACAAATAAGGGATTATTCCTTTTAAAAGAGATTACAACATCTGAGAAGAGAATCCCTGCGTTATGTGAACTTTATACACGGCTTTATGAGCAGGGGTATCATAGGATCGATTATGTGGTCACGAACCGTAACGGCGAATATATATCTGCATTGGATAACGGAGACCGGTACATATTAAAGAAATGTTTTGCCGGACGTGAATGCGACATTAAGAAGACAAGGGAAATATTTGAAGCGGCGGGAAATCTGGCAAAACTACATATCATTATGCGTTATGAACTGGAACATGGGATACCGGAAGGAACCAAAACAGATGAAAAATACAGACGGCATAATCGTGAATTGAAAAAGGTCCGGCAGTTTACAAGAAAAGTTGTTCCCAAGGGTGAGTTTGAATTTGCCTTTTTGAAACAGTTTGATCAGATGTATCAATGGGCAGAGGCAGCAGTGGAAGAACTGGAGCGGTCGGATTATGAGAAACTGTATGCCGAAGAGATGAAGAAGTTCGGTATGATACATGGAGAGTATAATTATCATAATATCATTATGACAAAAGAAGGAATCGCCACAACCAATTTTGAAAAATTCCGCAGGGACATTCAGGTGGAAGATCTGTATTATTTCCTCAGGAAGATTCTGGAAAAAAGTGGATGGAAGATCCGCCTGGGTGATGGCATGCTGAATGCCTATTCGGCAATACATCCGCTTACGGAGGGCGAAATGGAATATCTGAAGATCCGTCTGATCTATCCGGAAAAATTCTGGAAAACGGCCAATTCGTATTATTGTACAAATAAAGCATGGATATCGGTAAAAAACATAGAAAAGCTTCAGACTGCGATAAGGCAGACAGAAGAGAAAAAAATGTTTTTAAAAGAAGTATTTGGATTTGAACTTTAAAGGTATGGTAAAATAGCGAAAAAGCTTGAAAATACAGGGAAAACGGGGGATTTACCTTGACATTCACAGTGAAAACAGGTATAACAGTACATAAAGGCATGCCATATGACGGGTATGGACGTTGACTTTGTATAAAAAGAATTGAAATCGTGAATTCTAAATGTAAATAAGAGGAGGAATAATCCATGAATAAGACAGAACTGATCGCAGCAATTGCTGACCAGGCAGAATTATCAAAGAAAGACTCTGAAAAAGCTTTAAAAGCTTTTATCGATGTTGTTACAGAAGAATTAAAGAAAGAACATAAAGTACAGGTTGTTGGATTTGGTACTTTCGAAGTAAGCATGAGAGCTGAAAGAGAAGGAAGAAATCCTCAGACAGGCGAGACTATGAAGATTGCTGCATGTAAAGCACCAAAATTCAAAGCTGGTAAAGCATTAAAGGATGCTATCAACGAGTAGTCTGAATTGTAATATTTATAAATGTATTTTATGCCGGAGAGTATCTTGATGCCCTCCGGTTTTTTCAATCGTTATGCGTTCGAAAGAAGCTGCAACCTACAGGCACTGTAGATACCAAAGTATGCAGGAGAATAAAGATATGAGATTAGATAAATTTTTAAAAGTTTCCAGACTGATCAAACGCCGGACCGTAGCTAACGAAGCCTGCGATGCGGGTCGTGTACTGGTGAATGACAAGCCGGCCAAGGCATCGGTAAAGGTAAAACCGGGAGATATCATAGAAATCCAGTTTGGAACAAGAACCGTAAAAGTAGAAGTACTTGATATCAAGGATACGACAAAAAAAGAAGAGGCAGGAGACCTGTTCAAATATTTATAAAATAACTAAGACTTCCCATACCCCAAATGGGCTTCGCACCTTGAAAATTCAATATTTCAGCTAACAAAATAGCAATTTATGCCATCGCAGTCCCTGGATGGAGTGCATTACGCAGATATTCTGGCAGTCTG
>SKER01000152.1_pt2 | contig 63014 bp, 54 predicted proteins | sample 4826961 | NCBI WGS metagenome assembly SKER01 (sample SAMN11008804, study PRJNA524170) | human gut metagenome | biome: Human fecal sample; material: Feces; isolation source: fecal sample from pouch patient p47 | host: Homo sapiens | place: Israel: Tel-Aviv | collected 2016-11-16 | reverse complement strand
ATCAAGTACTACAATCAAGATCGCATCAAACACAAACTAAAAGGCAAGACACCGATTGAATATCGGCATCTTGCCTTAGCAAAAGTGGCGTAAATGAAAGTGTCCAACTTACAGGGTTCACTTCATTCTGATTTTCCGAACGCTAGAGTCCTCTTTGTGTACTGCGCTGTAGTATTAACTATATAGGAGACTTATGTCACAATCCTCTTTATTTATTATCAATAGATTATGGCTAAGGATACAAAATAACCAAATACTTCGTGGACTTAACTCACCAGCTAACGGTTATTTCCCAGCTTTTTATGGACCATGCGAGATTTGAACTCGCGACCTCCTGCATGCGAAGCAGACATTCTCCCAACTGAACTAATGGCCCAGACGGCTTTATTGTAGTCTGACAAATGAGTTGATGCAACTGAACTGGCATAATATCTCAACAATACTAATCATTATGAGCATAAGTGTCCGCTTCCGGTATCACGAACTGTCTTGCTAAGCGACAAATGTCTAAAAATGAGTCTCGTATTCCTATTGCTAAATTGCTAAACTGAAGGTGGAAGCTGAAAGCGCTTCCTAAAACCATTAAGGAGGGGTTCACAATGTTATTTCAAGTATATTGAAGCCAGTCTGGCTGGCAATTTTTCGGTTGGATATTAGTTTTTGCTAGCTTGATTATTGCCAACGAAATTGCCCGGCGTTCACGAGCTGGTGGCTTGTTCTTCTTTGTTATTTTGCCGGTGGCTTTAACAATTTACTTTGCTATTATTTATATTTGTGCTGGTCAAGGACAAGCATGGGCTTTACACAACCAGACCTACGTTCACATGAATAGTTGGTTCCACTATGCCAAACTGTATGCGGCCATTTTTGGCTGTATTGGTTTTATGATCCTGAAATATCATTGGGGAAAGTTAGGAAAAGCGTACTGGTTTAAATGTTTTCCGTTTGTAATCGTCGCCATCAATATCTTTATCGCCGTGGGGAGCGATTTTGAGTCCGCTATTCGGGGAATGAATGCCTTAGCTACTACTGGTAGTCAATGGTGGTTATCTTCTGAAGGTGTCTGGCTCTATGGTGGCTGGTGGAATGTCCTGAATGGGATTGCCGGTATTATCAATGTATTCTGCATGACTGGTTGGTGGGGTATTTACTCCTCTAAGAATGAGGATGATATGCTTTGGCCAGATATGATTTGGTTATTCATCCTTGCTTATGATGTTTGGAACTTTGAATATACCTACAATAACCTACCAACTCATGCTTGGTATTGTGGATTAGCCCTATTGCTGGCACCAACATTTGCTGCTGCATTCTGGAACAAAGGTGGTTGGATTCAAAACCGGGCGAATACATTAGCAATTTGGTGTATGTTTGCCCAGGTATTCCCACTATTCCAAGACCACAGTCAATTTTCAGTATTACCTGTACTGTATAAGAGTGGGGTTATGAACCCTGCTGTTCACCCAGGAGCTGCCAATCCAACGATGATGGGTGTTATTGCGGTCCTTTCGTTAGTAATCAATGTCATTGTCTTTGCCATCATTTGGAAGCGGGCCAAGAAGCTTGGTATTAATCCATACAAGCATGAAGTCTTCGTTGGCACTAAGGATTACGAAGAAGCAATGGCTCGTCGTTAATTTATGTATTACAAAAATAGCGAGTCGTAAATAATTACGATTCGCTATTTTGATTAATCTATTAAATTAATCTTCGACGCCAGTACCTTCGTAGCAACGTTCAAGTAATTCTTTCAGTTGACTTACAAGTGGTTCAACTGGGTTGGTAGTTGTACATTGATCTTCATAAGCCAATACAGCCAATTTATCGACAACCTTATCGAAGTCTTCACGGCTCACGCCATTAGCTTTCAAGCTGAGAGTAACACCACACTGGTGAGCAAGATCAATTACCTTTTCAGCATAAGCTTCCGCTAATTCTTTATCAGAGTTACCCTGGAGACCAATGAAACGAGCAATATCAGCATAGTCCTTCGTTGCATGGAACGTTTCGTAGTGTGGCCATAGGGCTAACTTTTGAGGACGCTTAGAGTTGAAACGAATGACTTGTGGTAAAGCGATGGCAATCAGTAAACCGTGAGGAAGACCGAAGGCACCACCCATCTTGTGGGCGAGGGAGTGGTTGATTCCTAAGAAGGCTTGACCAAATGCCATTCCGGCCATTGTTGAGAAGTCGTGCATCTTACGACGAGCCAACTTATTACCCTTAACAGAGGCAGGCAAGTATTCCATGACCCCTTTAATGGTTTGAAGTGACCAACCACGAGTGTAATCAGTTGCCATTACTGAAACATATGATTCAGTCGCGTGACAAAGGACGTCCAAACCCGTGTAAGCAGTGGTTTTGGGAGGCACAGTTTCAACAAATTGAGAATCCACGATCGCAATGTTTGGTGTTAATGCGTAGTCAGCTAATGGGTACTTAACATGGGTCTTGGAATCAGTGATAACGGCAAATGGAGTTACTTCTGATCCCGTTCCAGAAGTGGTTGGAATACCGATTAATTGTGACTTGGATGGCTTCTTGATTTGGTAAGCACGCTTTCGGATATCAAGGTACTTTTGCATTACCCCGTACCAGGAAGTTTCTGGGTGTTCATAGAACATCCACATTGCCTTAGCCGCATCCATTGGTGAACCACCACCAAGGGCGATGATTGTGTCCGGCTTGAAGTCATTCATCATTGCAACACCCTTTTCAACGGTGTTAGTCGATGGATCTTCTTCAACATCATCAAAGACAAGAAATGGTGTTTCATTTTGACGAAGACGAAGTTCATCAATTACTCGTTGAACGTATCCCCGTTTACTCATCCCAGGACCAGTAACGATGAATGCCCGGTTAATGTTTGGAATATCGCGTAATTCTTTTAATGAATTCCGTTGGAAGTAAACTTTTGGGGGAATCTTAACCCATTGACGGTTTTCACGACGCTTAGCGATCACTTTAATGTTTAAGAGATCCCAGTCAGTAACGTTATGTGATACTGAGTTGCCACCGTACGAACCAGTCCCTAGAGTTAGAGAAGGGGTCATGTTGTTGTAGATGTTACCGATTCCACCAATACCAGATGGAGAGTTTACGATAATTCGTGAAGCACGCATTTCCAGACCATATTTAGTGGCTAAATCGTCGTCTAAAGTGTGAATGGCAGCAGTATGGCCTTCACCACCGTAGTGAAGTAATTGACGACAGATATCAAAGGCATTCTCGTGAGAACTTGCCCGGTACATTGTCAGAACTGGTGACAGTTTTTCAGCTGAAAGTGGGTAATCATCACCGATTCCTTCATATTCAGCAATCAAAATCTTGGTGTGTTCTGGAACATTCTTCAAACCACACATGTCAGCAATGGCGTTTGCTGAGCGACCAGCGATTGGTCCACGAACTTGGTGACGTTTCGTGTCAATAAAGCCTTCAGTGAAAGTGTCCATTTCATCTGGTTTAATGAAGTAGCAGTTCCACTTAGCAAATTCTTCCTTAACTTGGTCGTAAATTTCGTCATCAACAACGACTGAGTTTTCACTAGCACAAATCATTCCGTTATCAAATGTCTTAGAAAGAACAATGTCGTAAACAGAACGAGCAATGTTAGCAGTCTTTTCAATGTAAGCAGGACCGTTACCAGGGCCGACACCTAATGCTGGGTTACCAGAACTGTAAGCAGCCTTAACCATGGCGGGACCACCAGTTGCTAAAATCGTGGCAGTATCAGGGTGCTTTAGTAATGCATTAGTAGCTTCCAGACTACATTCAGGGATCCATTGAATCATATTCTTAGGAGCCCCTGCTTTTTCAGCAGCTTCTTGTAAGATCTTGGCGGTCTTGATAGAAGACTTCAGAGCTTGTGGGTGGAATGAGAAGATGATTGTGTTACGCGTCTTAGCAGAAATAATGGATTTGAAGATTGTAGTAGAAGTTGGGTTGGTAACTGGAACGACACCAGCGATGACACCCAGTGGGTCAGCAATTGTAATGGTTTGATCTTCATCATTGTCTTCAATGATGCCGACAGTCTTGTCGTGACGGATATTATTCCAAATGTATTCACTGGCATATATGTTTTTAATGGCCTTATCTTCGGCAACACCACGGCCAGTTTCATTAGCAGCGTCAACTGCCAGGTCCATGTGGTGTTCTTCAGCAGCTAATGCCATTGCCTGACAAATGTTATCAACTTGTTCTTGTGAATAGTTTCTTAATTCATGGAATGCAGCTAAGCTTCGGTCCATTAAGCCCTGAATCATTTCTTGTGCGGCTTGTTCTTTGGATTTAGTAGTTGAAGTTTCTACATGTTTTTTATCTTTGGACATAATAGTAAGCTCCTTCACATTTACTTTGTTATTGTTTGAACATGATTTACTATACTACATAATTTTCATTTGTAAATAGTTATGTGATTGACTGAGCAATGGTTTATTACCTGGTACCGTTTACATTGCTGTGGTTGACAAGTAGACATTCCTTTAAAAAATATTGGTATTATTTTTATAGAAAGGTAAAGAGAAAAATTAGACATTGATACATGGTTCACAATAATACAAAAAGGTCCAGAACGACTTTAATATCGTTCTGGACCCTTTTATTATGGTCAAAAGTTAATTAGTCTTTGGAATTTTTATCCTTACCAGCATTTGGATCAGCGACGTTGTAGTCACTGTCATTCATTGCTTCAACAGCCCCTAAACGGTAACCATTACCAACTTGGCTAAAGAAGTCATGGTTAGCTGTCGAAGTGGAAATCCCGTTCATGACAACTGGGTTAACGTCAGAAGCAGTATCGGGGAATAACGGATCTTGACCGAGGTTCATTAAGGCCTTATTGGCGTTATAGCGAATAAATGTTAAAACATCATCGGTCCAGCCAATCTGGTCATATAGCAGGTGAGTGTACTTTTCTTCGTTGTCATACAGTTCATATAAGAAGTCGTACATCCAATCCTTCATATCTTGTTGTTGCTTTTCAGTCCGGTCATGCATCCCCACTTGGAACTTATAACCAATGTAAGTACCATGGACAGATTCATCCCGGAGAATCAATTTAATGATTTCAGCAACGTTATTCAACTTATTGTGACCAAGGTAGTACAGCGGAGTGTAGAAACCAGAGTAGAACAGGAAAGTTTCCAAAAAGACGTTGGCAACTTTTTTCTTCAGTGGATCAACGCTTGGATCTAAGTACATGTTGGCAATTTTGACGGCCTTATTTTGCAAGTATTCTTCACTATCCGACCAGTCAAAGATTTCTTTGATTTCTTCTGGAGTGTTAAGGGTGGAGAAGATGGTTGAATAACTCTTAGCGTGGACAGATTCCATGAATTGAATGTTGTTCAGAACAGCAGTTTCGTGCTGTGTCTTGACGTCTTCTTTCAAGGAGGTTAAACCAGCTTCAGACTGAACAGTGTCTAGTAGGGTTAAGCCACCAAAAACGTGGCCAACTGTCCATTGGTGGTCAGTATCTAGTTCACGCCAGTCATCCAAGTCATTTGAAACTGGAATCCGTGTATCTAACCAGAATTGTTCAGTTAATTTTTCCCAAGTGGCCTTATCGATCATATCGGAAACTTCATTCCAATTAATGGCCTTATATTTTTTTAACGGGGTAAAATCTTCAAGCTTCATTTAATTATTCTCCTCCATGCAGTAGACTATCAATTCATTTATCAAGTGCAAAATAATACAGCTACCAGTTTAGCAAGCTATTACTAGAAAAGCAAATTAAAAATTGGTGATAAAGCCTTAAATTACACAGCTTTCACATTGGTTGGCACCAATTTCGTCATTATCATCGGTAAATGTCCGAATATAGTAGATTGACTTAATGCCTTTCTTATAAGCATAGTGTCGTAAAATATTGAGATCCCGTGTAGTCATCTTATTAGTCCGCCCATTTTTCCACTCATATAATCCGTCTGGAATAGTGGAACGCATAAAGAGAGTCAGTGACATCGACTGATCAACATGCTTTTGTGCCGCAGCATAAGTATCAATGACTTTACGCATATCCATATCATAAGCGGAAATGTAGTATGGCATTGTATCGTTGGATAAGAATGGTGCTGGATAATAAATCTTACCAATCATCTTTTCTTGCCGCTCTTCAATCCGGTTAATGATTGGCGTTAGGCTAGCAGTGGAATCGTTGATATAAGAAGTCGAACCATTTGGTGCAACAGCTAAGCGGTATTCATTGTATAGGCCATCCTTCATGACTGCTGCTTTCAGCTTTTTCCAATCTGCAATTCCAGGAATAAAGATGTTTTGGAATAGTTTCTTGACGGTTGCAGATTGTGGCCCCCAGTCCTTTTCTACATATTGATCAAAGTAAGAGCCATTGGCATAAGTACTCTTATCAAAATTATGGAAAGTTTCGTGCCGTTCCTTAGCAATCTCATTGGAAGCAACTAATGACCAGTAATTCAACAGCATAAAGTAAACGCCAGTAAATTCAATTGCCACCGGACTGCCATATTGAATATGGTGCTTGGCTAAGAAACTATGTAAGCCCATCGCACCTAAACCAATTGAGTGACTCAGTTGATTTCCCCGCTTGATGGATGGAACAACATCCAAGCTTTCCACATCACTGATTCGTGTCAGTCCGCGCACAATTGCCCGAATAGACCGGCCAAAGTCGGGTGACTTCATCATGTTCAGAATATTAGTTGATCCTAAGTTACATGAAATGTCTGTTCCAAGGGTCTTGTAAGTCTGATCATCGTTTAATGTGGATGGTGTTTGGACTTGGGCAATTTCGGAACAGAGGTTACTCATGACAACCTTGCCGTCGATTGGGTTGGCACGGTTTACGGTGTCGATGTTAATAATGTATGGATAACCAGATTCCTGTTGCAGCTTACTAATTTCATCTTCGAGGTCACGGGCATTAACTTTCTTCTTGTGGATCTTATTATTGGCAACCATGTTATCGTATTCCTTAGTAATATCAACATATGAGAATGGCTTGCCGTAAACTCGTTCAACATCATATGGACTGAATAGGTACATGTCTTCGTCTTTTTCGACTAATTCATAAAACTTGTCGGGAACGGTGATCCCCAGTGAGAGGGTCTTTAACCGAATCTTTTCATCGGCATTTTCCTTTTTAGCACCTAAAAAACCGATAATGTCGGGATGGAAAACACTGAGGTAAACGACGCCGGCTCCTTGACGTTGGCCCAATTGGTTGGAGTAGGAGAAGCTATCTTCCAATAACTTCATCACGGGGACAACACCACTGGCAGCATGCTCAATCTTCTTAATTGGTGCACCAGCTTCCCGCAAATTGCTAAGATTAATACCAACCCCACCACCGATCTTAGAAAGCTGCAGAGCGGAGTTGATGGTCCGACCAATGGTGTTCATATCATCGGTTGTTTGAATTGCAAAGCAGGAAACAAATTCTCCCCGTCGTTTCCGACCAACGTTTAAGAAAGTTGGGGTTGCTGGTTGGTAACGTTGGTGAATAATTTCATCAGCAAGATCCATTGCTAAATCTTCATCCCCATTGGCGAGATAAAGAGCATTCATTGCTACCCGGTCGATATAGTTTTCCAAGTAGTATTCCTTGTCATTTGTCCGCAAGGCATACTGGGCGTAAAATTTGTAAGCTGCCATAAATGAGTGGAAGTGGAAGTCTTGCTTCTTTAAGTAGTCATATAACTTTTCAATAAAGTCGAGACTGTACTTGTCCATGAAGCCTTCTTCAATGTAGTCATTGTCTTCTAACCATTGATAACGTTCCTTGATTGAAGAAAAATGCTTGGTATTGGGCTTTACATTTTCCTTAATAAAGTCCGCCAATGCTTCCTTATCCTTTTCCAGCTGAATTTGGCCGTTTTTAGGAATGTTAACTTCATTGTTGAGGTCGTAATATTTCACCTTAGTAAGATCAATATCAGATAATGCCATGATGTAACTCACTTTCTATTTAGATTGTTAGCAGACAGAAAAAGCGGGAGGTTACGGAAGTTACTCCTAACTTCGCCTAACTTCCCGCTATTAAATCATTCATCCAACCGCTTTAGGCCAGTTTACTTAATTGATCGGGACGGAAACCAGAAAAAGCATCGCCATTAGGGAGCTTAACAACTGGTGTAGCCATAAAGCCTTCTGCTTTTAATCGCTGGATAAATTCAGGTTGTTCGTCGATGTTGTGTTCAACAAAGTTGATTTTATGTTGTTCCAAGAATTTCTTGGTCATCTTGCATTGAATGCAATTATTTTTAGAAAAGACAGTAACCATATCAATTCCCCCTACGCTTTTGTTGATGGTTACTAGTATAGCGATATTTACGAGAAAATCAATGTAAAAATGCCATATATTGTGACACTTAAAATGGTGAAACACAATATATGGCATTGCTGTGGGCAAATGAACGGTGTGAAACATTTTTAACACGAAATGTGGATAATCACTAGATAAATATTTTAACTTCAAACGAGATTATTATACACTGATCTTAGTAAAAAAACACAGATTGAGGTTTAAAATGGCAAATTTAAGTTCGACAGCTGAAACTCCGCAACAGATCAAATTTATGGAAGTAGCAATTAACGAAGCGGAGCAAGCAGCCATTTTAGGTGAAGTTCCGATTGGGGCTGTGGTTGTGAAGGATGGTCAAATCATTGGTCGCGGTCATAATATGCGTGAGAAATTTCAAGACGCAACATACCACGCAGAGGTACTTGCAATTATGGAAGCTTGCCAAAATCTTCATTCATGGCGTTTAGAAGATTGCGATCTCTACGTTACATTGGAGCCATGTATTATGTGTAGTGGCGCGATCATTAATTCGCGTATTCGAACGGTTTACTACGGCGCAGCAGACCCTAAAGCTGGGGCGGTTGACAGTCTTTACCATTTATTAAATGATCAACGTTTAAATCACCAAGTTAACGTCATGTCTGGTGTTTTAGGTAAACAGTGCAGTCAAATGCTTAAGGAATTCTTTCGCGCCATTCGAAAGAAGCGCAAGTTAGCCCGCAAGAAAAAAGCTGGCAATTAATGTTAAATTGTTGTATCATACTATTTGCCGCAAGGCCTTAGGGCAAGGGTGTGCTTACGAACCGTGTCAGGTCCGGAAGGAAGCAGCACTAAGTTTGACGTGCCTTGTGTCCTAAGTTTTATTGATAATTAAGTGGAGACTGGCTTGTGTCAGTCTCTTTTTTTGTTGAGCAGGCCTCTTCTTTGCGGCCCAAAAAGCTAGTATAATGTTGAGTAATGATTTGTACAGAAAGGAAGCTAAATGATGAGCTATCAGGCTTTATATCGTGTGTGGCGACCACAACGGTTTGACGACATGGTTGGTCAGCAAGTGATCACTCGCACTCTCAAAAATGCCATTATTACTCACCAGATTAGTCATGCGTATCTTTTTGCCGGCCCCCGGGGAACTGGGAAAACTTCCGCTGCAAAGATCTTTGCTAAGGCAGTCAATTGTCACCACTCTAAAGATGGCGAACCTTGTAATGAATGTGAAACCTGCAAAGCAATTACGAATGGGCAATTAAACGATGTTATCGAAATCGATGCGGCATCTAACAATGGGGTTGAAGAAATTCGTGACATTCGGGATAAAGTTAAGTACGCCCCAACCCAGGCGGACTATAAGGTCTACATCATTGATGAAGTGCATATGCTATCGACGGGAGCTTTCAACGCCCTATTAAAGACACTTGAAGAACCACCTGCAAATGTGATCTTCATTTTGGCCACTACCGAACCACATAAGATTCCATTGACCATTATTTCCCGGGTCCAACGGTTTGACTTTCGGCGAATCTCTGCCAAGGATTCGTTTGAACGGATGAAGTATATTTTGGACCAGAAGAAGGTTCAGTATGATGAAAAGGCCTTGTGGGTAATTGCCAATGCTGCTGAAGGGGGAATGCGTGATGCATTAAGTATCCTGGACCAAGTTCTTTCCTTTAGTGACAATCAGGTTAAACTTGATGATGCCCTCTTGGTTACCGGTAGTGTAACGAAGCAGTTATTAAAGAAGTACTTCCTGCAGGTTACTAGTAATCAGGCAGCACCGGCATTGGATACCATGAAGCAAATTCTCGGCGAAGGAAAAGATGGTCAGCGCTTTATCGAAGACTTAATTTCTTTTATTCGGGACGTCTTGCTCTATCAGGAATCACCGGATCTCATTCAAATCGCTAGTACCGGACTAAAGGAAAGTGAATTTACTGAGTTAGCCCAAGCGGCTGATAGTTCTGTCCTTTACGACATGATTGATGAATTAAATGCGGTCCAGGAGGAAATGCGGTTTACTACCCATCCTGATGTTTACCTAGAAGTCTTAACGGTTAAGCTGGCCCAACCACACCAGCACATAAATGAACAAACTAGCCCAACCAGTACAGATAGTCATGCTATTAAAGAACTAGAAAAACAAGTTCGTGAACTTCAGCAACAAGTGAAGAAGTTAAGTCAACGGCCAGTTGTTGCGCCTACAAACACTTCCCAAGCCAAGCATCCTGCTAATGCTGAGCAAGCCAACACGCCACGAGTTCATCAACGGAATGTTCGGGTTAACCTGAATCGGGTTTATCCAGTTTTGGAAACGGCAACTAAAAAGGACCTGGTTAATATTCGGGACCTATGGGGCGATATGCTGAATATGCTGAGTGTGCCTCAACGGTCGCTACTACATGTTTCACAACCGGTAGCAGCAAGTCCAGATGGTGTAATTGTAGCTTTTGACTATGCTTTCCTGTTTCAACAGGCGACTGATGATAGTACACTGATAAAAGCAATGGAGGATGGCCTCCAAAAGTTATCTGGGGATGAACGACGGGTCGTGTTCGTGCCAAAAGATCGTTGGCCACAGATCCGTCATGACTTTATTCAGGACCATGGTTTTGGCAACTCAGCACCAGCTGCTGCTCATTCGGCTGCCAGTCCTGATGCTTCACAAGCTGCCGAAGATTCAAGCGCTGATGCTGAACAATCGGCCGCTAGTGCTGAAGAAGCCACTAAGGATCCTAATGACCCAGTAGCAAAAGCCCATCAATTGTTTGGCGAGGATATTGTCAAAGTAGAAGATAATTAAAATTAAGGAATGGTGATTAAAATGATGCGTGGGATGAACATGCAACAAATGATGAAGCAAGCTAAGCAAATGCAAAAAAAGATGATGGAAGAACACGAAGAACTTGCTAAGCAAGAGTTCGTCGGCAAGGCTCCTGATGATATGGTAACGGCAACCTTCACTGGTGATAATAAGCTGGTTGAACTGCAGATCAAGCCAGAAGCTGTGGACCCTGACGATGTTGATATGCTATCTGATTTAGTGGTGGCTGCCATTAACGATGGTATGAAGAAGGTCAACGATGCCACCCAAAGTAAATTGGGTAAGTACACACGTGGCTTGGGGATGTAAGAGTGCAGTATCCAGAACCACTAGCAAAGCTAATTGAAAGTTACACCAAGTTGCCTGGAATCGGTCAAAAGACAGCGACCCGGTTAGCCTTTTATACTTTAACGATGCACAATGATGATGTAACGAATTTTGCTAAATCATTATTGTCCGCTAAACGTGACCTGCACGAATGTAGTATTTGTGGCAATATTACGGAGGATGACCCGTGTCCGATTTGTCGTGACAAGACCCGTGATCGTTCTAAGATTTTAGTTGTTGAACAGTCGCAAGATATCATGGCCATGGAACGGATGCATGAATATCATGGCCTTTACCATGTCCTGAATGGGGTAATTTCACCGGTTGCCGGTACGGGCCCAGAAGATATTAATATTACCAGTTTGCTAGATCGTTTGAAGAAGGACGAGGAAACAAAGGAAGTTATCATTGCTACTAATGCTTCATCGGATGGTGAATTGACGGCTTCTTATCTGGCTAAACTAATTAAACCCGCTGGTATTAAGGTCACACGATTGGCCCATGGACTATCGGTTGGCGCTGATATTGACTACGCAGATGAGATGACCTTATTTAAGGCTGTCCAAGGACGAACGGAGATGTAACCATGCTTTTTCATCGTTCAAAGAAACAACACCAAGTAGAAAATGAACGTAATCAACGGCTATTAGACTTAATTTATGATACGAAGGCTAGCTGGGATCATGCTAAAGAAACGGAACGGGCGGTATATGAGGCAAACGTCAGTACTGAATTACGTGATCGGGCGCACCTTCAAGAACAAAAGTACCTATACCTGTATAAGCTAGCACGTCAATTCAAGGTACATGGGCGGCTCAACAAGGGTGTAATTGATCGTTAATAAAGGAATGAGAATCGGTAATGAAGGGAAAGTTTATTTCGTTTGAGGGTCCAGATGGCGCTGGTAAAACGAGTGTGATTAGCCAAGTTCAGCGTGATCTAGAAAAACAACTTGGAGAGGATCGGGTGATGTACACCCGTGAACCTGGCGGCGACCATATATCAGAACAGATTCGCCAGGTCTTGTTTGATGACCACAATGGCGACATGGACGGCCGGACAGAAGCCTTGTTATTTGCTGCGGCACGTCGGCAGCATTTAATATCCACCATTCTTCCTGCTTTGGAAGCGGGAAAGGTGATCTTGTGTGATCGATATATTGACAGTTCCATTGCCTATCAGGGAGCTGGACGACACCTCGGTGAAGATGAGGTGATGCAGATTAACCAGTTTGCCATTGATGGACATTTCCCAGACCTCACTATTTATCTGGACGTGGATTCTGAAATTGGCTTGCGGCGAATCGCTGAGCACCGGTCTAACCAGGTAAATCGCTTGGATCGTGAACAATTAAGTTTTCATCAAACGGTGCGACAGGCTTACTTACGTCTGTTAGCACAAGATCCAGAACGAATTAAAGAAATCAATGCTAACCAGCCCCTTAATCAAGTGATTATGGATGTCGAAGCGACAATTCATGACCGCTTTGCAGATTTGTTGGGATAAAGATAAGGAGGAAAATAACCATGAAAATGATTATTGCCATCATTCAGTCTAAAGATAGCAACCGTCTCAGAAGGGCATTCAATGATGCTAATATCCAGATGACTCAACTGTCAACGACTGGTGGGTTCTTGCGAGAAGGAAACGCCACGTTCTTGATTGGTGTTAAGGATGATCGTGTTCAAGATGTCCTTGAGATCATTAAGAAAAATGCTAAGGCCCGTGAACAATATGTTACTTCTCAAATGCACATGGATGTTGAAGGGGGATCGGCTTTCCCAGTCAATGTTCAGATTGGTGGTGCCACGGTCTTTATCCTGCCGGTTGATCAGTTTCTCAAATTCTAAGTAGGTGCACGACGTGGAAGCAGCGGGAAGAGCACAAAAGTTACAACCAGCAATTGTGGACCGCTTTCGGTTAGTGATGGCTAATCATGAATTAGCACATGCTTACCTGTTTGTTGGGCCCGCTGGATCTGGGAAGACGGCAATTGCCCGGTGGTTGGCATTGCGTTTGTTTTGCTTGCACCCGGATCAAAATGGCGAGCCAGATTATACGTGTCCCGAGTGCCAACGAATCATTAGTGGCAACCACCCTGACGTGGTGATTGCGCAACCGGAAGGCCGGCAGATCAAGGTAGACGAAGTGCGACGATTAAAGGCCGAATTTACTAAGAGTGCAATGGAAGGTAACCAGAAGCTTTTTGTTATCCATGATGCTGAAAAAATGACGACTAGTGCGGCCAATAGTTTGTTAAAGTTTATTGAAGAACCGGGTCCGGGAATCTATATTTTAATGCTAACGACCAATCAAGGAGCGGTGTTGCCGACAATTAGGTCCCGAACACAAGTGGTGGAATTGCAGCCACTGTCCAGGACCGCATTGGCAGACACATTAGCTGAGCTTGAAATTCCGGCTGTGGAACGGGCAGTTGGAATGGGGCTGACCGACTCCATTTTGGACATTCAGCAGTGGCAAGAAAATGACTGGTTAAAACAGGCAATTGAAGCTGTATCACTCTGGTATCGCCACGCTAGTCAGGGGAATATGCTGGCATTCGTTGATGTGGCAACCGAGTTAATGAAGTTGGCAAAGGATCGGGGTCAACAACAGCGACTATTAGACATGCTGGCTCTTATTTGGCGTGATACCTTGCTAATGGCTAATGGCGTTGCTGATGAGCGTGACCAGCATTTTATCAATGTGCAAGATCAATTACAGAAGGTTAGTGACCAGTACCCAGTGGCAACATTGTTGCGGGTTTCTGAATTAACTCTCGAAAGTCGCCGCCTATTTGATCAAAACATTGCTTTTCAAAATATTGCTGAACAATTAACAATTCGCATTTGTCAAGCCTTAACGAGATAGGGAGGCGAGTAAAGTGAATGGACATCACGATTCAAATAATATTTATGACCGCTTTGCTCAAGTAACGAAGCAAACGCGAGAACTGGTTGCTAGCATGGAGCAGCTGCAGGCCCAAGTAACGCAGATAATGGAAAAGAATGCCGAACTGTCAATCGAAAATGATCATTTGCGGACTCTCCTCAAAAAACAGCACCAGCCTCAAAATCCAGATCATTTGTCGGGATCCCGCGAAAACTTAAAACGGCTTTACCAACAAGGGTTCCACGTTTGTTCTGAATATTTTGGCAAGCGCTTGGATCCCCACGAATCATGTACGTTTTGTATTGACGCTATTTTTGGCCATGAGGAAGGAAAGTAAGAATGCAACAAGTAAGTTCTTTTCGTAATGCAGATGAAGGGCGGCTTTACCTCGTTCCAACACCAATTGGCAACTTAGACGATATGACTTTTCGTGCCGTGAAGACGCTTAGAGACGTAGATTTGATTGCGGCTGAAGATACTCGGCATACCCAGCAGCTACTCAATCATTTTGATATCCATACTCCGCAAATTTCCTTTCATGAACATAATACAGAGTCGCGGATTCCAGAGTTGATGGCCAAGTTGCGGGATGGTATGCAGATTGCACAATGTAGTGATGCGGGGATGCCATCAATTTCTGATCCCGGAAAGGAATTGGTGGCTGCTGCCACAGCAGCTAGTATTCCGGTAGTGCCTTTACCCGGACCAAATGCCGGTCTTACAGCGCTGATTGCTTCGGGATTAGTTCCTCAGCCGTTTTACTTCTTTGGCTTTTTGGAGCGTAAGCATCAGCAACAGGCAGCCACGCTAACCACTTTAAAGAATCGTCCGGAAACGATGATCTTCTACGAAGCGCCCCATCGGTTGGTAAAAACGCTGGCAGTAATGACCGAAGTGCTTGGTGGCGAGCGGCCCGTTGTCATTGCCCGGGAACTAACTAAGCGTTACGAAGAATTTACCCGCGGTACCCTTGCAGAAGTTCACGAATACTTTAAGAATCACCAGATTAAAGGTGAATTTGTCATCATTGTTCAGGGAAATGAGCACCCTGAAGAGGATAATGACAATCAGCAAGGAACACCAATGGAACAAATTGATCGGGCAATTGCTGATGGCTTGACGACGAATGCTGCCATCAAACTGGTTGCTAAGCAAAACGGGCTCAATCGGCAAAAATTATATAAGCAGTATCACCACATTTAAGGATGGATTATTTTGAAACTTACACAAAGCGCAGATACATATGAGATGGATCACTTACTAACATATTATGAGTGTGATGAGACAGGTCACCCAACGATGAGTATGTTATTGAGCATGTTTAGTACGGTGTCCAATGCGCATGAAACCTTTTTGGGAATAGATAAACAAACCGTTTTATCAACTGGCGGGGCCTGGGTAATTACTGGGTATGCTGGCAGTTTAGAGAAAGAACTACCGCATTTTGGTGAACACGTAGTTTTAGGAACACGAGCGGTTGCTTATAACCGTTTTTTTGCTTTGCGTGAATTTTGGTTGCGATCTGTAGACGGCAAAATATTGGCAAAAGCTCAATGTCAGTTTGTGTTCATGGATTTGACGGCCCGTAAACTGGAATCTATTCCACCGCAATTAATTAAGCCGTTTCATTCCCCAGAAATGAAGCGATTACCACGTATTCGGCGCCCTCATGATCTTACTGAAAATGAGCCCACGCACCACGTCAATTACCGAGTGCGATTTTTTGACATTGACGCTAACCACCATGTTAATAACGCTCGTTACTTTGATTGGTTATTAGCACCACTCGGTGATGACTTTTTAAGACAACACCGTGTAAAATCTTTTGCTATTCAATACAATCATGAGGTTCGTCCACAGCAAGTTGTGACTAGTGTGTTTACTAAACAAGAAAATGATGGTCACCTGACAAGTCAACATCAAATAACGATTGACTATAAAGAGTGTACTAAGGCGGATTTCGAATGGTATTAAATCCAATAAAATAGGGACTGGAAACACAATTCCAGTCCCTGTTTTAGTTTTAAATGGTAGACTTAATTTGAGAGTATTATGAGGAGTGATCAAGATGAAGAACGACATGATAGCGGTCATCTATCTGCAACCAGATCAAGTTCGTATGCGAATTGTTGAGCGTCCTGATTTCAAGATCATTAACAACGTTCAGTCCGGCTCTTTCCAGATTGATACGAATGGTCCGACAGCCAACTATATGGCAAACATGGAAGCAATTGTTGATAACATCGAAGGATTTAAAGAGTTAGCGCGTGATTATCAAGTTAAGAACATCCTCTTTTATGGTGCCCGTGAAGACTTAGATGAGGTCACCGCATCCTATGTTCGTGACCAGCTGGAAGTACGGACAGGACTGACAATTGAGTGGTTGAATAATAACCAATTAATGGCAGAATTAATGAGCCATATTATGACAACGTTGCCAGATTTTAAAAAGATGAGTAAGCACTGCCTGTACCTGTTAAGCATTGGTTTGGACAGCACAACGCTGGCCTTTTTCCACCACGATCAATTTGAAGCTTCTTGGGAGATTGACTTAGGTGGTGCCCATATTCATCAGTTAGTGGAACGGCTTAATCAAACCACGACGAACCCTAATGAAATTATCCAAGACTACATTAACAGTAAGCTTGAGTACCTAGAACCAGAGCTGAAGCGGCATAAAAAGACGGTTTTGCTGATTCAAAATTCTGCAACGTTAAATGCCCGCTATATTCCAAAGCACGAACACCTGGCTAAATTGCCACGTGACCAGTTCCAAGATACCCTAAAGCATATGCTCCTGACATCGGATAATTACTTGCAACGATACCTCGGTGTTAATCAGCAATTCCCGTACGCTTTGCCAAATTATCTGGTTATTGCTCGGATGGCGCGGATTATTGCTCCGCAAAGTATCTATGTCACGGACCTTTCAACGATGGGTGGTTTGTCAACAGGGATTGCCGTTGACAACACCGATGATCAACAGAAGCGGGATAACATGATTCGGACATCAGCAGATAATATGGCCCGGCGTTATGGTGTCGATCCTTCCCACTCCGATTTTGTAACGCGGTTTGCCCTCCAATTGTTTGACCAGTTAAAGCCAATTCACCGGTTGAATAATCACTACCGGTTATTACTAGAAATTGCGGCCAAGATCGATGATATTGGTAATTTTATCAATCAAGAAGGCCACTACCGTCATTCAGCTTATATTCTAGAAGCAAATCCGCTAATTGGTTTGTCTGACCAGGATAACCGGATTATTGCTGAAGTGGCTCGTTATCATAGTGCTGAAGTACCAACGGTCAGTCAATCTCATTATCGTCATCTTGATGATGACTTGCAGCTACCGGTTGCTAAATTAGCTGCCATTCTGCGGTTAGTTGATGCATTAGATGATTCGCGACAACAAAAAATTAGTCAATTGCGTCTGAAGTTGAAGGGTCAGCGTTTGGTGATCAAGGCCACGGCAAATGATGATCTGGTATTGGAGAAGTGGTCATTTAGTAAGAAATCACAATTGTTTACGGATGTTTTTGGCATTACGCCAGTACTGAAGGAAAAGGAAGGTCGGTAAAATGTATAAAGACTTTTACAAACCACAGAATTATGTTAACCGGGAATTGAGTTGGATTGACTTCAATGGCCGAGTCCTCGAAGAAGCTACCGATATGAGTAACCCCTTGTTGGAACGGGCGAACTTCCTTGGTATTACCCAAAGTAACGTTGATGAATTCTTTATGGTCCGGGTTGCTTCACTGCATAAGCTGGCAGCTGCCAATGTGACGACGACTGATGCTTCGGGTTTAACCCCACAAGAACAACTGGATGCCGTTAACGCTAAAGAGCACCGGATGGTTAAACAACGGTATGAAGTATATAACCAACAAATCATCCCTGACCTGGCTAAGAAGGAGATTAACATTCTTCATATTGCCGATCTGAATGAAAAGCAACGTGAATTTATCCGGCGGTACTTCAGTGATGAACTCATGCCCGTTTTGACGCCGATGGCTGATGACACGTCACGGCCATTCCCATTCATTGCTAACAACTCTTTGAACATTGCTGTTCAGTTGCAACGTGATCCAAGCCAAAAGGAAGAAGATCACCAACATAAGGAGATCCTGGAAGGTGACCAGGAAGTTGACACTCGTGAAATGGAACCGCATGATGACCGGAAAGAAAGCGATATTAAGTTTGCAACGGTCCGGGTACCATCAATTTATAAGCGGTTAGTTCGTCTGCCCGGTGACAACAACTTCATGCTGATTGATGAGTTAATCAAACAGTTCCTTGGTCAATTGTTCCCTGGATACCAAATTTTGGCGACCGCCACTTACCGGGTAATGCGTGATATGGACCTGGATGTCGCTGAAGAAGATACTTCTGATTTGCTACGGGCCGTTAAACACCAACTCCGCGAACGGGAACACGGTCAAGTAATGCGGCTAGAAGTTGAAAACACCATTGACCAGTGGTTAGAAGATCAGCTAGTTGATAATCTCCATGTCGGTGAACGTTCCATTTATGAAGTTGATGGTCCTGTCGATCTAACATTCCTGAAGAAATTGCCTGGCATGGTTGATGGTCATGATGACTTGAGATTTCCAAAGTTTACTCCATACCTGAATCCAGAATTGGATATGGATCACAATATATTTGCGGCAATTCGCCAACACGACTACCTCATGCAGCATCCGTACGAGAGCTTCCAAGCGGTTGTTAACTTTATTCACCAAGCAGCGATTGATCCGCAAGTACTGGCAATTAAGATGACCCTTTACCGGGTATCTGGAAACTCGCCAATTATTAAGTACTTAGGGATGGCAGCCCAACAAGGCAAACAGGTTACTGTTCTGGTGGAAGTTAAGGCCCGGTTTGATGAACAGAATAATGTGCGGTGGGCCCAACGTTTGGAACGGATGGGATGCCACGTTATCTATGGATTAGTTGGCTTGAAGACTCACTGTAAGATTTCGCTAGTTATTCGGCGTGACGAAGATGGCCTGCGACGTTACATGCACCTAGGAACTGGTAACTATAACGATGTTACAGCTAACTTCTATACCGACATGGGGATGTTAACTTGTGATCAGGAAATTGGCATCGATATGACCAACCTCTTCAACATGCTATCCGGATTTGCCCGTCCACCATACTTTAACAAGCTCCGGGTCTCCCCAGATGGCATTCGGGAATTTATCGATGAGAAGATTGACCAGCAAATTCAAATTGCAGAAAATGGTAACCCGGCATTCATCCGGATGAAGATGAATTCACTGTCGGATAAGCAGATTATTGCCCGCTTGTATGAAGCGGCTTCGAAGGGTGTTAAGATTCAATTACTTGTTCGGGGGATTACTTGTCTGCGAAATGATTTACCAGAACTGCATGGCAATATTGAAGTGCACTCCATTGTCGGGCGGTTCTTGGAACACTCGCGAATTTACTACTTCAAGGGTAACGGTAACGAAGAAATTTACCTGGCCAGTGCGGACATGATGACGCGGAATTTGAACCGGCGGGTGGAAGAACTCTTCCCAGTTGAACAACCAGCTGTTAAGCAAAAAGCTATTCGGATTTTTGATGATATGTGGCGTGACAATGTTAAGGCTCGTGAATTAGTGGGTGACCACTATGAGCGGATTGACCGTCATGGTGCAGAGCCATTTAATGCCCAAGAATACTTTGCAGAAACGGCCACTAAGGAACGTCACGCTGAGCAGCGTGAAATCAAGGCTAAGCGTCACTTTTCCGGTGTCTTTCAAAAGCTGAGTAAGCACGTATCTAACCTGCACCTCGATAACGGAAAGGATGACCGCGATGAGTAAAGCACCGGCCTACTTAGCAATTATTGACTTAGGCTCAAATTCGGTTCGTCTAAAAATTAGTCAAATTGCTGATAATGGTACTTACAAAACGGAAACTTACGAAAAACAGTATGTTCGCTTATCATCCCAGATGGGTCCAGAGAAGACTTTAAAGGAAGCGCCAGTGAAACGAACGTTAACAGCGTTGGCCCATTTCCGGGATGTAATTGATCAATATTCTAACATCACGACATTGGCGGTAGCGACTGCTGCTGTGCGGCAAGCTAATAACCAAAAGTGGTTTTTAAAACAGGTCAAGGCAGAGACAGGTTTCAACATTCATGTGATTTCCGGAGAACGGGAAGCCTACCTTGATTATGTCGGTGTGAACCGGACCCTAGACATTAAACGCGGCCTGATCCTTGATACTGGGGGTGCCAGTATGGAACTGATTTTGGTTGATAATGGAGCGGCAGAAGAAACCATTAGTTTACCAATTGGTTCAGTCTTAATCTCGCAACACTACCATTTAACTGATCAGATTGACCCAGCCAACCTTTTTGACGCGGTAACGCGGGTTGACCAAGTTTTGGCAAAACACCAGTGGTTAAATCGTATTCGCCATGGCGAAGTTATTGCTTTAGGTGGTAGTAATCGAGCGTTAGCGAAGGTTTACCGTTGGCAACGGGCTCAAACACCTGACCAGGTTCTACCTGTCCATGGATTACGGATGCAGTCAGGAGAAGCTTTGGACATTATGCACCAGCTTCTGGAAAGTACGCGTGAAGAACGGGCTCAAATGCGGGGAATTACAAAGGATCGGGCTGACGTTATTGTTGGCGGGCTCCTCCCCCTAATGGCAATTATTCGCCAACAAGACATTCAACGGATTCGCTTTTCTAATAGTGGCTTACGTGAGGGATTGTTGATGAAGTACTTAGATCATCAATTAAACCTAGCTCATCTGCGAGCACTATAGAATTGTAATCGCTTTACTAAAACTTTACTAAATTTTACTAAACGATCCTTAATTTGTGTGCTACAATTCATGATGAAAAGAAATTACAGTGTTTATTTGGCAACACTAGTATGTAGAGGAGGAAACTAACATGGCAATTTTAGTTGCTGGTGGTGCTGGTTATATCGGCTCCCATATGGTAAAGGACTTAGTAGAACATGGTCAGGACGTTGTTGTCGCTGATAACTTATCTACTGGTCACCGGGCCGCAATTAACCCTAAAGCAAAGTTTTATGAAGGTGACATTCGCGATCGGAAGTTCTTGGACAAGATCTTTGATAATGAAGATATTGAAGCTGTTGTTCACTTTGCAGCCTTCTCAATTGTTCCTGAATCAATGAGCAAGCCGCTGAAGTACTTTGACAATAACACTGGTGGAATGATTACCTTACTAGAAGCAATGCGTGACCACCACATTAAGTACATTGTCTTCAGTTCAACAGCTGCTACTTATGGTGTTCCTGAACACATGCCAATTAAGGAAACTGACCCTCAGAACCCAATTAACCCATACGGGTTGAGTAAGTTAATGATGGAAAAGATGATGCACTGGGCTGACAAGGCATACGGCATTAAGTTCGTAGCTCTTCGTTACTTCAACGTAGCCGGTGCTGCCCCAGATGGCACCATTGGTGAAGACCACGGTCCAGAAACTCACTTAGTTCCAATCATCTTGCAAGTTGCCCAAGGCAAGCGTGATGAATTAAGCATCTTTGGTGATGACTACAACACGCCAGATGGTACTAACGTTCGTGACTACGTTCATGTTATGGATTTAGCTGATGCTCACATCTTGGCAATCAAGTACCTGGAAGCTGGCAATGATAGTAATGCCTTCAACCTTGGTTCATCAACCGGGTTCTCCAATAAGCAAATGCTTGAAGCTGCTCGGGAAGTTACTGGTAAGCCAATTCCGGCCAAGATTGCTCCTCGTCGTCCTGGCGACCCTGATTCACTAGTTGCTGCTAGTGACAAGGCCCGGAATGTCCTAGGTTGGGATCCCAAGTACGATGATGTTCATGATATTATTGCAACCGCCTGGAAGTGGCACTCCACTCATCCAAAGGGTTACGACGATCGTGACTAGTAAATAAATATCATAAGGGAGGAAGATGATCCGTAGTGGATTTTCTTCCTCCCTTTTTTGTGGCCTTGATAGATAAGGGTAGGTGCAACTTGATTGGTGTGATAAGATATTAGTGTTATTGAAAGGATGAGACAAAAATGAAAGTCTTGGCAATTGATACTTCAAACCAACCAATGAGTGTGGCTCTTGTTGAAGATGAGCAGCTAATGGCAACAACTACTCTCAACATGGTGCGTAACCATAGTATTTTCTTGATGCCAACGATTGATAAATTATTTCAGTTAGTACAATGGCAGGCGGCTGATATTGACCGGGTAGTCGTTGCTCAAGGCCCCGGTTCATACACCGGAGTGCGAATCGCTGTAACGACCGCTAAGGTGCTAGCCGATACCGAAAACCTGCCACTAGTAGGCATTTCCAGTTTAGCTGTGCTTGCTCGGAATGTGGTTCCTACTAGTGATGACCTCATTGTGCCGTTCTTTGATGCGCGGCGGGGCAATGTTTTTGCCGGTGCTTACCAATGGGACCAGGGACAGTTAGTAAATAAAATTGCTGACCAACATGTGGCCATGAACGACCTGTTAGGCCAACTCGCTAATGTGGACCATCAGGTATTGTTAGTGGGTCATTTAACGGACCGGATCAAGAAGAAAATGACAGGGAATTTACCGAACAATGTGCACCTGATGCCACGGCCATTTGGTATTCCATCAACTTATCAACTGGCATTAGCTGGTGAGTATGCGGAACCTACCAATGATATTGATGATTTTGTGCCGCACTATCTACGAATTACTGAAGCCGAAGCCAACTGGCAGAAGTTGCATCCTGGTGAAACGAAGGGTAGTTATGTTCGGGAAGTTTAAGCATTGGTTCAACGGTAAAACGAACCACCAGCTTAAAATTAATCCCCAACTAATAAATATCCATGGTCATCAGTACCTGTTGCGATGCGCGACTAACCAGGATGTGTCATCAATGGTGGAAATTGAACGGCAAAACTTTGGCACCCCACCGTGGAGCGCGAACGCATTTGAGCTCGAATTGAGCCGGTTCCGTGATCGTTTATATTTGGTAATAACGTATGATTCACAAGTGGTCGGTTATATTGGTGCTTCATTTAACTGGTACCATCGCGAAAGCCACATTACAAATATTGCTGTCTTACCGGCATATCACAGTCAAGGTGTCGGTGAACATCTGATTAGAGCGTTATTTCAGGCTAGTACGCGGGTCGGAATGACGACGATGAGCTTAGAGGTCCGAGTTTCTAATACTCGTGCACAGCAATTGTATCAGCGGTTGGGCTTTCATCAATCTAAATTAAAGCGGCGGTACTACATTGATGATCATGAAGATGCGTGGGAAATGAAAGTTAATTTAAGAAGTGAGGAAGAAGATAACTAACTATGTCAGCAAGAACCTTAATTTTGGCATTTGAAACTAGTTGTGATGAAACCAGTGTTGCGGTGGTGGAGAACGGCACGAAGATTTTGTCAAATATTGTGGCAACGCAAATTGAAAGTCACCAACGTTTTGGCGGGGTTGTGCCTGAAGTTGCTAGTCGTCATCATATTGAATGGATTACGCGATGCACCGACCAAGCATTGACGGAAGCTAAAGTAACATATCATGATATCGCTGCTGTTGCTGTTACGTACGGCCCTGGGTTGGTTGGCTCACTATTAATTGGGGTCACTGCCGCTAAGACGATTGCCTGGGCGCATCATTTACCACTGGTGCCGGTCAACCACATGACAGGGCATTTATATGCAGCACGGTATGTGGGTGAATTCATGTATCCTCAAATGGCTTTGCTTGTTTCTGGCGGTCATACGGAATTAGTTTATATGCCCCAAGAACATCAATTTGAAATTATTGGTGAAACTCGCGATGATGCTGCTGGTGAAGCCTACGATAAAATTGGTCGGGTGCTGGGAGTTAATTATCCGGCTGGGAAAACGATTGATGAATGGGCCGCTCAGGGACATGATACTTTTAAGTTCCCCCGCGCAATGGAAAAGGAAGCTAACTATGACTTTAGTTTTAGTGGCCTGAAGAGTGCCTTCATTAACACTGTTCACAATGCGGACCAGCGTGGTGAAAAACTCAATAAGTATGACTTGGCAGCAAGCTTCCAACAGAGTGTTGTTGATGTGCTTGCCGAAAAGACAATGCGGGCATTGGATCGCTACCCAGTTAAGCAGCTTATTTTAGCAGGTGGGGTTGCAGCTAATCATGGCCTCCGGAGTCGGTTAGATCATGACATGCACAAGTACCATCCAGATGTTAATATGCTTCAAGCACCACTGAAATTATGCGGTGATAATGCCGCAATGATTGGCGCAGCGGGATACATGTGCTATCAACAAGGTGACCGTGCAGGGATGGACCTGAACGCGGAACCAGGATTGATGTATGACAGAATGCAAAATTAATAATGACTACAAAAATGGCCTCGAGAATTAGAACTCGAGGCCATTTAGACTTATTATTTCCGAACTTGCCCATTACCGGTAATTTCATATTTAATGGTTGTTAATTGTGCTAACCCCATTGGACCACGCGCATGTAGCTTTTGGGTACTGATCCCAATTTCAGCACCAAAGCCAAACATGCCTCCATCGGTAAACCGCGTTGAGGCGTTGACATAGACACATGCTGAATCAATCCGTTGCTGGAACTCATGACCGCGAGCAATATCATTAGTAATAATCGCTTCGGAATGTTGTGTACTATGTTCATTAATATGATTAATGGCATCATCCAGGCTATCAACGACTTTCACGGCCATGATCAAATCATTATATTCTGTATCCCAATCTTCATCCGTGGCGGGAATCATCCCCGGAACGAGGGCACAAGCATCCTGATCACCACGTAGTTGGACACCATGATCTTGTAATGCTTTGGCAATAATCGGTAAGTATTTGGCAGCCACATTGCGATGGATGAGGAGTTTTTCAGCAGCGTTGCAAACTGACGGGCGCTGGACTTTAGCGTTGACCACAATATCGGTGGCCATTTGCAAGTCAGCATCGCGGTCAACGTAAACGTGGCAGTTGCCAGCCCCAGTTTCAATAACTGGTACAGAAGCCGTTTGAACCACCCGTTGAATAAGGCCACGACCACCACGCGGAATTAAGACATCAATATATTGAGAAAGTTTCATCATTTCTTGGGCAACTTCATGACTAGTATCTTCCACTAGTTGGACCGCATCTTGTGGTAATCCGGCCCTTTGTAAAGCTGATCGCATCACCTGGGCGAGGGCGGTATTAGTACGAATGGCCTCTTTACCACCGCGCAAAATGACTGCATTGCCACTCTTGAAGGTTAATCCAGTAGCATCGACTGTCACGTTTGGCCGGGCTTCGAAAATAATTCCAATCACGCCTAGTGGCACCCGCTTTTGGAGAATCTGAAGACCATCTTTACTAATCCATCCGCGGTCGATTTGGGCTGTTGGATCAGCTAATTTGGCAATGGCGCGTAACCCATTTGCCATATCAGTTACCCGTTGTTCGTTAATCATTAGGCGATCAGTGAATTTTGCTGGCATGTTAGATGCATTTGCCAGGTCATCATGATTAGCATGAATGATTTCGTCTTGGTGCTCTGTCAAGGCATTGGCCATTATTAACAGGCCCTTATTTTTGGTAGCAGTATCAAGAATCGCCAGTTGTTGGGCAGCTGCTTTAGCTTGTTTACCAATTTGTTCTAACGTTGAATTCATAATAAAACCTCCTTATTCACCGAATATTGTTCCCACTTGCTGACCTTCCAAGATCTGAAAGATAATTTTCGGATCGCGACCATTACAAAGGACCATCCGCTGGTGAGCATTGATGATCGTAGCTGCGGCGCGTAATTTCGTCACCATTCCGCCCGTCCCAAATTGGGTACTGGACCCACTGGCCGCTTGGGTCAATTCAGGAGTCATATGGGTAACGTGGCGAATTGCTTTGGCATCAGGGTACTTGTGGGGGTCCTTATCATAAAAGGCGTCAATGTCAGATAAGACGATCAACAGGTCAGCATTAATTTTGGTTGCGACCTGGGCAGAAAGTTCATCATTGTCACTAAAAGTGGTGTGATGATCCAATTCATCAACGGAAACGGGGTCGTTTTCATTGATGATCGGGATGATTGAGTCATTCAGCAAGGTAGTAATGGTATTCAAAATGTGTTGCTGGCTAACGGGGTATTCAAGGACATCCCGCGTTAACAAGAGCTGAGCTACCTTGCTTTGATAATCTAAGAAACGCTGGGAATAAATACGCATTAGTTCGGTTTGACCAATTGATGCCAGAGCTTGCTGCCGGGCAATTTCTTGTGGTCTTTTGCTTAGCCCTAAACTGGCAAGTCCAACACCAATAGCACCAGATGAAACGAGCAGCATTTCATATCCCTGGTGACTAAGGGTTGCTAACGTGAATGCTAAGCGGTCAATGGTTCGTAAATTTACCTGGCCATTGGGGTAAATTAAACTACTAGTTCCAACTTTGACAACAATTCGTTTATTCTTTTTACCCATGGCGGTCATCCTTTCTAAAACAAAAGCATGTCCTGATCAAGGCACCAGTCACGGCGTTACCATCCTTGTTCAAAGACATGCTTTACACTTTTACATTTAATTATTAAATTGATGTGATTAACAATGATTAGGATTCGGATCTTTGCCAGTAGCTTTCAGCCAACGACTGCTGGTCTCTATACTGTCCTACTTGAATCATTTGCTTGCAGTTTACACTGCTTATTAATAAAATGTCAACTATTTTCTTGGTCAAACTTCTCTAATTTCTCAGCAGCACTTGTCCATTCGAGTTCGACCTCTTCGGATTGAGCATTTAACTGGTCAAGTTGTTTTTGCAAGTCAGATAGCTTTCCAATGTCAGTAGCAATTTCTGGCTTACTCATTTGTTCCTGGATTTCCTGTTGTTGGTTTTCCAAGTCGGTCATTTGTTTTTCCAACTGATCAACTTGTCGTTGGATTTTTCGACGTGCTCGTTGGGTTTCTTTACTTTGCTTGTATGATTGCTGAGCGCTAGAAGGAACGGATTTGGCTTTTGTGGTTGGCTCACTGCTAGTTGGGACCTTTGCCTGAGCTTGCAGGTAGTCATCATAGTTACCTTCGTAGTGGATAATTCCATCGGCGTGCATATCTAAAACATCAGTTGCAACCTGGTTGATGAAATACCGGTCGTGAGAAATAAAGAGGACCGTGCCAGTAAACTCGTTGATGGCATTTTCAAGGACTTCACGACTATCGATATCGAGGTGGTTAGTCGGTTCATCAAGAATAAGAAAATTAATCGGCTTGAAGGACAACTTTGTTAATTCCAAGCGGGCCTTTTCACCACCAGAAAGGTCACTAACCTTCTTATAAACATCATCACCAACGAACAGAAAGCTGCCTAGTAATGATCGAATATCCTTTTCAGGAACGTTGGGGTGGTCATCCCAGACTTCATTCAGCACAGACTTCTCCGGGTGCAATTGTTGCTGTTCCTGGTCGTAGTAACCAATCTCTAAGTTAGCACCGAGTTTAATTGTTCCACTAATTAACGGTATTCGTCCCAAAATTGACTTCAAGAGGGTTGATTTACCAATCCCATTTGATCCAAAAATACCGACACGTTGTGACTTACGGACGTTGAAGGAGAGGGGACCAGCCAATTTTTGCTGCTGATAACCAATTGTGACGTGGTCAACATCTAATACTTCATTACCACTATCTTTGTCGCTGTGAAACTGGAAGTGGATGGAGCGATCGTCAATTTCTGGCCGTTCCATTTTATCCATCTTTTCTAATTGCTTACGCCGGGCCTGCGCACGCTTAGTAGTAGAAGCCCTGACGATGTTACGGTTAACAAAGTCTTCCAGCTTAGCAATTTTCTTTTGTTGTTGGTCATAGTGCTTCCATTCGGCCTTTAACCATTCCCGCTTATGGTGCATGAACTGGGTATAGTTGCCACTGTAATGCCGGAGGGTATGGTTATCCAAGTCGTAGATGTCAGATACCACCCGGTCAAGGAAGTACCGGTCGTGGGAAACAACCAAGAGGGCACCATCATAACTTTTCAGGTAATCTTCTAACCAGGCCAGAACGTTCATATCAAGGTGGTTAGTCGGTTCATCAAGAATTAATAAACCAGGTTCTTGCAACAGAATTTTTGCTAATGCCAGTTTAGTCTTTTGACCACCAGATAATGAGTTGATTGAGGTCTGGTAATCGGCTTCTTCAAAGCCAAAGCCCTTTAAGATGCCGCGCATCCGGGACTGGTATTCGTAGCCTCCCCGTTTCTTGAATGCTGCTTGAACTCGTGAATAAGTTTCAGTAGTAATTTGGAATTCTTGGCTATTTGGATCGAGCTTAGCGAGCTGGTCCTCCAGTTGGTGAATTTCTTTTTCCATTTTGTGGAGAGGAGCAAAGACTAAGTCTAGTTCTGCCCAAATGCTATTTTGACTATCTAACCCTTGATCCTGGGCCAGGTAGCCAATTGTTAAATCTTTCGTTTTGGAAATTGTGCCTTCATCAGGAGTAGTGATCCCTGCAATCATTTTAAGCAGGGTGGTTTTGCCAGCACCATTACGACCGACTAAAGCGGTGCGGCCGTGTTCCTGAATTTGGAGACTAACGTCATGAAATAGGACATCAGCACCAAAGCGCCGCATTACATTGTTGGCTTGCAAAAGAATCATTTTGTTAACCTCGTTCTTCAAATTTGAGTACTTATCTATTATACGCTGTCAAAGATGAATTTCACAAAGCATGTGGGATAGTTTGTCGCTCATCACCGGGCAAATCATAAATATTTGTGAATAGTTTTTGTTTGTGTGTTCACAAACGCACGGTTTATTGCTAGAATAGATAGAGAATTGGATTTCACAAACTTGATTGATTTGACAACTTTTTAAGTTCATTAATGTTAAAAACAATTTAGATTAAGAAAATGAGGGGTAACTAATATGCCAACGAAGAAGATACCAAAGGCAACTGCCAAGCGTCTGCCAATTTATTATCGATACTTAAGCGTGCTGCTTTCTGCCAACAAGCATCGTGTTTCATCAACGGAATTGTCAGAAGCAGTGCAAGTGGATTCTGCGACAATCCGTCGTGACTTTTCCTATTTTGGGGAACTAGGAAAACGTGGTTATGGTTATGACGTCGAGAGCCTTTTGAAGTTCTTCAAGGGGATTCTAAATCAGGATACACTGACGAGTGTAGCGTTGGTCGGCGTTGGTGCTTTAGGTAGTGCCTTGCTAAACTACAATTTCCATCAGGATACCAATCTGCGAATCAGTGCAGCCTTTGATACTAAACCAGAATTAGCAAATACTGTTAAGAGTGGGATTCCCATTTATCCTGCTAGTGAAATGCAGAAGCAAATCAAGGAGCAACAGATTGACGCCGTTATTTTGACGGTGCCAAGTTCAACCTCACAGAAGGTGGCTGACCAACTGGTTGCGGTAGGGGTCAAAGGAATCCTAAACTTTACGCCAGTACGCCTGTCAGTTCCAAAGAATGTTCAAGTGCAGAATATTGATTTAACCAATGAACTGCAAACTTTGATCTACTTCATCAAAAATTATGCAGAAAATGAAGACAAATAATATTGATCGGTCATGGATCCTGATAGAGGTCCATGGCCTTTTTTTGATTGCCGAAACCGGTGAACTAACAGCTCTCACAAAATAAAAGTCAAAATTAGTCAAACTTTATTATTGCAATCTGCAAATGAAATGTTATAGTAGAACATGTAATTAGCACTTGGAACATGAGAGTGCTAAACGAAAATAAAAATTATCAAGATGGAGGGATTAACGTGTTAAAACCATTAGGAGATCGCGTTGTTCTTAAGGCTGAAACAGAAGAAGAAAAGACGGTTGGTGGAATTGTTCTTGCTTCCAATGTCAAGGAAAAGCCAACAACTGGAAAAGTAATTGCTGTCGGTGCCGGCCGGACTTTAGATAACGGCGAAAAGGTTGCCCCTGCTGTTAAGGAAGGCGACCGTGTCCTCTTTGATAAGTATGCTGGAAATGCAGTTGAATACCAAGGCGAAAAGTACTTGGTTGTTCATGAAAAGGACCTTGTTGCTGTTATTGACTAATAGCACATTGGTTATAAATAAGTAGACTGATACATAATTTGAGGTGAATAATTAATGGCTAAAGAAATTAAGTTTTCTGAAGATGCACGGAACGAAATGCTTCACGGTGTTGACAAGTTAGCCGACACTGTTAAGACTACAATGGGTCCAAAGGGCCGGAATGTTGTTCTTGAACAAAGTTATGGTAACCCAACCATCACAAACGATGGTGTTACGATTGCCAAGAGCATTGAACTGGAAAACCACTTTGAAAACATGGGTGCTAAGTTAGTATCTGAAGTTGCTTCAAAGACTAATGACATTGCCGGTGACGGTACTACTACTGCTACTGTTTTAACACAAGCAATTGTTAATGCCGGAATGAAGAACGTTACTGCTGGTGCTAACCCAGTTGGTATTCGTCGGGGGATTGACAAGGCCACACGTGCTGCCGTTGAAGCTTTGAAGAAGATGTCACACGACGTTAAGACTAAGGATGACATTGCCCAAATTGCTTCCATTTCTGCTGATAACAAGGAAGTTGGTAAGCTGATCGCTGACGCTATGGAAAAGGTTGGTAACGATGGTGTTATTACCCTTGAAGATTCTCGTGGTGTTGACACCAGCGTCGACGTTGTTGAAGGGATGAGCTTTGATCGTGGTTACATGTCACAATACATGGTTACTGACAACGACAAGATGGAAGCCGACCTTGACAACCCTTATGTTTTGATTACTGATAAGAAGATCAGCAATATTCAAGACATTTTGCCACTTCTTCAATCCGTTGTTCAAGAAGGCCGGGCATTGTTAATCATTGCCGATGACATTACTGGTGAAGCTCTGCCAACCCTTGTATTGAACAAGATCCGTGGTACCTTCAACGTTGTTGCTGTTAAGGCTCCTGGCTTTGGTGACCGTCGTAAGGCTCAATTACAAGATATCGCTGTATTGACTGGCGGTACTGTTATTTCTGATGATTTAGGTATGAACCTGAAGGATGCTACGATTGACCAATTAGGTCAAGCTAACAAGGTCACTGTTACTAAGGATGCTACGACGATTGTTGACGGTGCCGGTGCTAAGGAAGCTATCGCTGAACGGGTTGACCAAATTAAGCAAGCTATCTCCAAGGCAAGCTCTGACTTTGATAAGGAGAAGTTACAAGAACGTTTGGCAAAGCTTTCTGGCGGTGTTGCCGTTGTTCGTGTCGGTGCTGCTACTGAAACTGAAATGAAGGAAAAGAAGTACCGTATCGAAGATGCCTTGAACGCTACCCGTGCTGCCGTTCAAGAAGGATTTGTTCCTGGTGGTGGAACAGCCTTAGTAAACGTTCTGCCAGCCTTAGATAAGGTTGAAGCTAGTGGTGACGAAGCTACCGGTGTTCAGATCGTCAAGGCTGCTTTGGAAGCACCAGTTCGTCAAATTGCTGAAAATGCCGGTGTTGAAGGCTCTGTTATTGTTAACCAATTGAAGAGTGAAAAGCCAGGGATCGGTTACAACGCTGCCGATGGCAAGTTCGAAGACATGGTTGAAGCCGGTATTGTTGACCCAACTAAGGTTACTCGTTCTGCCCTTCAAAATGCTGCCTCAGTTTCTGCATTGCTGTTGACTACTGAAGCTGTTGTGGCTGACAAGCCAGAACCAAAGGATAACCAAACTCCTGCTGCACCACAAGGCGGTGCCGGCATGGGCGGAATGATGTAATCCTTTCCCCACAAAATTAATAACTAACCAGAGGCTGAGAGTTAATCCAGCCTCTTTAGTGTTTTAAATATCAATAATCCAGCAAGATTTGTAAAAAGGGATCATATCACAACACTATTTTTAGCAGATTTTGATGAGGGAATTGTCGATTCTTGTCAACAAGTGCTAAAGTAAATGTTATGATTAATTTTCTATTTCGTAAGATGTGAGGGAGAAAGTAATGGATAAACTAAAGCAACATAAGATCACCCTGTTTTCAGGGATTATGCTCGCCCTAAATTCACTGATTGGCTCAGGTTGGTTGTTCGGTGCTGGGACAGCAGCCAAAGTTGCGGGTCCGGCAGCAATTATTTCCTGGGTAATAGGGGCAGTAATTATCATTGTAATTGCCTTAACATATGTTGAATTAGGGGCAATGTTCCCTCAAAGTGGTGGGATGAGTCGTTATGCTCAATACAGTCATGGCCCCTTTTTAGGATTCATTGCTGCCTGGGCTAATTGGGTTTCCTTGATCACACTAGTCCCAATGGAAGCGGTGGCGTCAGTTCAATACATGAGTTCATGGCCATGGTCATGGGCAAATTGGACGCATCAATTTATGAAGAATGGCAACGTTACTACGGCGGGGCTGTGGGTTGTCTTCTTATTCATGTTGATCTTTACCTTGATTAATTTCTGGTCGGTTAAACTGATGACCCGCTTTACGAACCTGATTTCGATTTTCAAAGTAGTTCTTCCTTCATTGACTATTTTGATGCTCTTGATCTCCGGCTTTCATCCGGCTAATTTTGGGCATAGTATGAATACTTTCATGCCATATGGATCACGTTCTATTTTCGAAGCTGCTGCCGTTTCAGGGATCATTATGTCTTATGATGCCTTTCAAACAATCATTAATATGGGTGGTGAGATGGTGAACCCCAAGAAAAATATTCCCCGGGGTGTGATCATCTCTATGCTGATCACGGCAGCTATCTACATCATGCTTCAAATAGCATTTATTGGTGCTGTGTCACCATCATTGTTAGCTGTACATGGCTGGCATGGGATTAACTTTACGTCACCTTTTGCTGATATTGCGATGCTCTTGAGCCTGAACTGGTTAGCAATTCTCCTGTACATGGATGCCTTCGTTTCGCCATTTGGAACGGGGGTCGCCTTCGTTGCTACTGCGTCACGGGCGTTAGCCGCAATGACCCATACCGGACATTTGCCGCAGTGGCTAGGACGCCTGCAACGCCGCTATATGATTCCCCGGTTTGCCATGATTGCGGACCTTGCCTTTGCAACACTGATTTTAAATACTTTCCGGAATTGGAGTCTGCTGGCGACGGTTATCACGGGAGCAACTTTAATTGCTTATCTGACTGGTCCAGTAACAGTTATGTCATTACGGACGATGGCGCCAGACCTCGAACGACCATTCCAACCTAATTACATGAAGTGGTTGGCACCGGTTGCTTTTGTCCTAACTGGTCTGGCGATCTATTGGACAATGTGGCCAACGACAATTCAGGTGATCTTAGTTATTTTAATCGGCCTACCGGTGTACTTATATTATGAAATGCGTTACCATCATAGCGATTGGAAGAAACAGTTCCGGTCGGCAAGCTGGTTAATTGCTTATATGATTTTTATGGCTGCCATTTCGTATATTGGTAGTGAAGGCTTTGGTGGCCGTAATTGGTTGCCATATCCATGGGATTTTGTCGTTATTGTGATCGTCTCGCTGCTTTTTTATGTTTGGGCACTGCACTCACATACGGCGAAGGTCGACCCTGATGCTTATAAGATTAATCAGCGCGTTCAACGGGACGCTGAGCAATTTGATCATGAACATCATCCCGGTGCATGAGCGTTGAAAAGCATTGTGATTAATTGTATGATGAACCAGTTAAATTAATAAAAGATTCCTATTATGTAGGAGGATAGTATGTGGCGTTATATTAAACGGGTGTTAATTGGGAAGCCTCTCAAGACCTTAGATGAAGGTCAAACACACTTAACTAAATTTAAGGCACTTGCCATGTTGTCGTCAGACGCGATTTCGTCTGTTGCCTATGGTCCAGAACAGATTACTACTGTCTTGGTGACCCTTTCAGCAATGGCGATGTGGTACTCGATTCCAATTGCGGCCATTGTGTTAGTCCTGTTGCTGGCAATTACGTTGTCATACCAACAAATTATTCATGCCTACCCAAGCGGTGGTGGCGCCTATGTTGTTGCTACCCGTAATTGGGGAAGCAACGGTGGCTTGATTGCCGGGGAATCGCTGTTAGTTGATTACATGTTGACTGTTGCCGTTTCCACAACTTCTGGAACAGAAGCGATTACATCAGCTATTCCAGTGCTTTATCCTTATTCCGTACCGATTGCCGTTATTATTGTTCTGTTGATTATGATTATGAACTTACGGGGAATGAGCGAAAGTGCAAACTTCCTGACGATTCCAGTTTACTTTTTCGTTGTCATGATCTTTGTTATGATTGCTTGGGGAGCCTATGACATTATGTCTGGGCACGTTCATTACCAGGCACCAGCAGATTACGGTAGTCCAGTTGCTGGGATGACCTTTGTCCTATTTATTCGGGCCTTCTCAGCTGGTTCTTCTTCCCTAACTGGGGTTGAAGCGGTGTCTAATGCGGTGCCAAACTTTAATAAACCGAAAGCAAAAAATGCCGCAACGACGTTAGCAATCATGAGTGGAATCTTGGCGTTCTTCTTCATTGCTATTATCTTCTTTGGCTTTTATTTGGGAATTGTGCCGAATAGTAAGACCACAGTTCTGTCTCAAATTGGTGCTGCTATTTTTGGTGGTCACGGTATTGGCTTCTATCTCTTACAGCTGTCAACGGCGATGATTTTGGCTGTTGCCGCTAACACTGGTTTTTCCGCATTCCCAATTTTGTCCTTTAACATGGCTAAGGATAAGTACATGCCACATGCTTTCATGGATCGTGGGGACCGCCTCGGATATTCTAATGGGATCATTTCATTAGCGATCGGGGCTATTATCCTCATATTAATCTTCCATGGTAAAACTAACATGCTGATTCCACTGTATGCTGTCGGTGTGTTTGTGCCATTTACGTTGTCACAGTCGGGAATGATCATTCACTGGTTCCGTGAACGTGATGGTTGGTGGATTGGTAAAGCAATTATTAACCTTGTGGGGGCTGTAATTTCCCTCTGCTTAGTTTTGGCATTGTTCTGGCAGCATTTTGGCAATGTTTGGCCTTACTTGATCATCATGCCCGCATTAATGCTGATGTTCCATGCAATCCACCGGCACTATATCAAGGTTGCTAAACAATTACGGGTTGCTGAAAAAACTAAGGTTCAACTTCACGATTATGATGGGGCCACAGTGATCGTGCTGGTCGGTAACGTTACTCGGGTAACGCGGGGAGCAATTAACTACGCCCGTTCAGTTGGCGATTACGTTATCGCAATGCACGTGTCATTTGATGAGAACCCTGGTAAGGAACACAAAACGGCCAATGAATTTAAGGCTGAATTCCCGGATGTTCGGTTTGTGGACATTCACTCGTCTTACCGGTCGATTGCCAAACCAACGTTGCGGTTTGTTGATGTTATTGCTAAACGGGCGGCTGCCCGGAACTATTCGACGACGGTCCTAGTTCCGCAATTTATTCCAAAACATCCATGGCAGTTGGCTCTGCATAACCAGACCAGTGTTCGCTTGCGGACAGTTCTTAATTCACGGCAAAATATTGTTGTTGCTTCTTATAACTACCACTTACATGAATAAATACGAAAAGGTTCCACCAATTTTGATGGAACCTTTTTCGAAAGGAATTACTTATGAATTTTAAGAAACTTACCAGTCCATTACTGCTTGTCGTTGGTCTCTTTTTAGTTGCCAGCTTTTCCATTGAACACGCTAGCTTCCACTCTGGAATAATGGGAGTAATTGGTTGCGCGTGCTTATTGGCTGCCTTGATAATTAGTCAATGGTCCGCGCTCCAGGCAGGTAATCGCCGGACCAAACGAGTAGTAGTCTTTGTAGCGGTCTTACTTGGCCTGATTGTAATATTAAACATTGTTGAAGTAGTCCTTTAATAAAATGACTCAAAGTTCCATATTGGAACCCTGAGTCATTTTTGTTTATAAGGAACTTCGTTATAGCGTTCAGCACCTCTAGTCATTGTTAGCTGATCGTTGAACTGATTAGTTAAGTCGTTGATCAACAATTCCAACCGATCCTGATCAACGTAGACACTGGTAGTGACATTGACTGCATATTGTTCATCGGCCACTTGAACATTGTGTTCCTTTAGGTAGTAGGTTAGTTGGTTATGTTGAGCGTATGATGAAGTAATGGTCAGAGTAGTTTGCTTCACGCGCTGCACTAAGCCAGCTTGCTGAATTGTGTTTGTAGTAACGTTGCTGTATGCCCGAATCAAACCGCCAGCGCCGAGCTTAATGCCGCCAAAATAACGCGTTACGATTGCGATAACGTTATGAATCTTAGCTAACTGGAGTGCTTCCAGGATTGGCACCCCTGCTGTACCACTTGGTTCGCCATTATCACTTTCTCGTTGGACCTGGTCACGATCTCCTAACATGTAAGCGAAACAATTATGATTGGCTTTCCGGTTGTCTGCACTGACCTGAGCAATCATTTTTTGCGCTTCATCTTCATTTTGGATGCGGGCGAGGGTACAGATAAAGCGTGACTTTTTGATGGTCATTTCAAAGCTGGTATTTTGACTAATGGTGAGAAATGGTTCTGACATTTTTAACTTCCTTACGTGCAAAAAGTAATTTTTTTCGTTTATAGATAGAGAGGGGGTTGAGTTATGCAGAAAACGGATTTTTATGGACGACGGGTACTATTGAATGCTGAAGAAGCCCAGCAAATTCGGATCCCCAATTTGGAGATTATGCCGGCCGTTAAGAAAAACGGTGACCGCATTTATTGTTACCGTTGTGGACAAACCAGTAGTTGTGACACTAGCCATTTGCCAAATAATCAATACTATTGTCCGGTTTGCTTTAATTTGGGGCGGTCGTCGTCGCTAGCATGTTATGGTCATCTGGCTGAACCCAACCATTTTACTCTCCCAACGTCGATTTTAACATGGTCTGGGCAACTGTCACCACTACAGAAACGTGTGTCCCAAGCAATTGACCAAGGAATGACGAACCATCAACGTCAACTTTTATGGGCCGTCACTGGTGCCGGGAAAACTGAAATGATCTTTGCTGGCATTGCCCATGCGCTGGCGCGTCGTGAACGAATTGCAATTGCTTCACCGCGGGTGGATGTATGCCTAGAGCTATTTCCCCGCTTGCAAGCAGCGTTTGCTAATACTCCTATTGCACTGCTTCATGGGCGTACCCCTGAACCTTACCAATATCGTCAATTAACGATATGTACCACTCACCAATTACTGCGTTTTTACCACGCTTTTGATAACTTGATTGTCGACGAGGTTGATTCATTTCCGTACGCTGCTAACCAGGCCCTGTTATTTGCCACTAATAATGCGGTTAAAAAAACTGGCGGAATTTTATTTATGACTGCTACGCCTGGGAGAACGCTTGAACAACAAATTCACCGGCACCAACTTCATGTTCATTATTTACCATTACGTTACCATGGTCACTTATTACCACAGATTAAAATAAATCTCGCCCCACGATGGCGAAAAAACATGGAACGTGGATTGTTACCATTAACACTTATTCGTTCAATTAAAGCCACTTTATCCGCTCAACATCAATGCCTTTTGTTTATTCCCCATATCGATGATCTGCCATTAGTTGAACAAGTCCTTTACCGGCAACTAACGAACAGCAGATTTACGACTGTTTATGCTGCTGATCCGCAACGAATTGAAAAGGTTCAAGCCATGCGGGATGGTGATTATGATTTTTTGATTACCACTTCTATCTTGGAACGGGGAGTTACTTTCCCTGAAATCGATGTCTATGTATTAGGGGCTGACGATAGTGTGTTTTCATCTTCAGCGTTGGTCCAAATTGCGGGACGAGCAGGGCGAGCTGTTACCCGCCCGACCGGGAGAGTGATCTTTTGGGTAAGCGCGTTATCCCGCTCTGTTAATGATGCTCGTCGTCAAATCAGTTTGATGAATCGTAAGGGCAGGTGCTTGCAACGTGAATTGTCTTCTTTGTAACTGTCAATTAAGTATGCGACTTTGTATAACTGAATTATTCTTGCCAATTGATCATCAGCGGGAAACAGTATGTGATGCCTGTCGAGCACGTTTTAGTGCTTATCATTTAAGTAAGCAGTGCTGCCCAGGTTGCGGGCATCCGTTGAATGGTGAATTACTTTGCAGTGAATGCCAAGCATGGAAGAATAACTATGGACAATTTTTGCATCACCGACCTCTTTTTCACTACAATGAAGCAATGGCAGAATACATGAGTCTCTATAAATTCCAAGGATTATATCAACTGCGAATGGTGTTTCAACATGTGGTACAAATGGCAATTAAACAAGAGGAATATGACCTTTTAGTACCCATTCCCGTATCCCCAACCACTTTGCGGACCCGCGGCTTTAATCAAGTTGAAGGCTTTTTAGAAGGGATGCAGTTTCACCAGCTTCTTACCACCATTGATGATCATAAGGCTCGTCAATCAGCACGAACTCGACAAGAACGACTGGTTAGCCAGCAGCCATTTCAATTAAATAATAATGTCCGTGTTACTGGTCAACACATCCTGTTGGTAGATGATGTTTATACTACAGGTCGAACCTTATACCATGCAGCAGACCTCTTGTGGCAAGCAGGATGCCAACGTGTGAAGACTTTATCATTAGCACGTTAAGAATCATTAAATGATCACTATAAGGATTTGTGTCTGACACTGAACTAATCTATAATAGAAATAGGATATGAGAAGAGTGGTCCTTCTGATATCAGATCAAGCCATTAGCTTGACTGAAAGGAGAGAAGTACAATGTTAAAGTTCAATATTCGTGGCGAAAACATCGAAGTTACTGATTCAATCCGGGACTATGTGGTAAAGCGGATTAGTAAACTGCAAAAGTTCTTTGAGGATAGTGTTGAAGCTACTGCACATGTGAACTTAAAGGTATATCCAAGCCGTACTTATAAAGTAGAAGTGACTATCCCATTACCATACTTAACTCTACGTGCTGAAGAAACTTCCAACGATATGTACGGAAGTGTCGACTTAGTAACGGATAAGTTGGAACGGCAAATCCGGAAGTACAAGACTAAGGTTAACCGTAAGTCCCGTGAAAAAGGCCTGAAGAACATTGAATTTGTACCTTCAGATGATGATGAAACTAGTGATGACGATTTGAAGATCGTTCGGACTAAGCAAATTTCATTGAAGCCAATGGACCCAGAAGAAGCGGTTCTCCAAATGGACATGCTTGGTCATGACTTCTTTGTATTCCAAGATGCTGGTACTAATGGTACAAGTATTGTTTACCGTCGTAAGGACGGTCGGTATGGCCTGATTGAAGCCGAATAAAGCTTAATAAATTAATAACTACTGGACTGTGGAATTGATCCGCAGTCTTTTTATTTTAAATGGTGAGCGTTTCATTTTCATTCCACCTTAAGCGTGTTAAAATATTAAGGTTAGAATATAAATCATAATTGGCTTGAGTAGCGCAAAAAACTAGTCAAGCAATCAAATTTAGGAAGGACGCTTTTATGGCCAATATTCTTAAAAAGTGGATTGAAAGCGATCGCCGTGAGCTACGGCGGATTAATAAGATCGCGAATAAAGTTGAAAAATACGCCAAACCGATGGCGGCTTTAAGTGATGATCAATTAAAGGCAAAGACAGATGAATTTCGCGAGCGGTACAAAAAAGGTGAAACGCTGGATCATATGCTTCCAGAGGCCTTTGCGGTTGCCCGTGAAGCAGCTAAACGGGTCCTGGGCCTGTACCCGTTCCATGTTCAGATCATGGGTGGTATTGTGCTGCACGAAGGTAACATTGCTGAAATGAAAACCGGTGAAGGTAAGACGCTGACGGCGACGATGCCTGTTTACCTGAATGCTATTTCCGGGAAGGGGGTTCATGTTATTACGGTTAACGAATACCTGTCCAAACGTGATGCCACTGAAATGGGTCAGCTGTATAACTGGTTAGGTTGCAGTGTCGGTGTTAACAACTCTGAAATGAGCCCGGAGCAAAAGCGCGAGGCTTATAAGGCTGACATTATGTACTCTACCAACAGTGAAATTGGGTTTGATTACTTGCGTGACAATATGGCCGTTTACAAAGAAGACCAAGTTCAGCGCGGATTAAACTATGCTTTGGTTGACGAAGTGGATTCGATTTTAATTGATGAAGCGCGGACCCCATTGATTATTTCTGGTCCGGGGACAGGAACTTCTAAGTTATACAAGCAAGCAGATCGCTTTGTGAAGACTTTAAAGAATGAAGTCGACTACAAGATTGACTTGGAATCCAAGACTGTTTCCTTGACTGATGCGGGAATTCAAAAGGCTGAAAAGTACTTTAACTTAAAGAATCTTTATGATCCTGAAAACACGGCTTTGACCCACCACTTGGATCAGGCATTGCGGGCCAATTACATCATGTTGAAGGATAAGGATTACGTTGTTACTGACGGTGAAGTCTTAATCGTTGACTCATTTACTGGACGTGTTATGCAGGGACGGCGTTTCTCTGATGGTTTGCACCAGGCGATCGAAGCCAAGGAAGGTGTCCAAATCCAAGAAGAAAACAAGACCATGGCCAACATCACTTACCAGAACCTATTCCGAATGTACAGTAAGTTAGCCGGAATGACGGGAACTGCTAAGACTGAACAAGAAGAGTTCCGGGAAATCTACAACATGGAAACCATTACCATTCCAACTAACAAACCAGTTATTCGGAAGGATGAACCCGACTTGCTGTACCCGACGCTGAAGAGTAAGTTCCATGCAGTTGTTGAACGGATTAAGAAGTTGCATGCAAAGGGTCAGCCAATTCTGGTCGGGACTGTTGCGGTTGAAACTTCTGAATACTTATCCCACCTTCTCGATAAAGAACACATCCCTCACGTTGTTTTGAACGCCAAGAATCACGCTAAGGAAGCCGATATTATCAAGAATGCCGGTCAAAAAGGTGCGGTTACGATCGCGACTAACATGGCCGGACGGGGGACCGATATTAAGCTTGGCCCCGGTGTTCGTGAACTAGGCGGTTTGGCTGTTATTGGGACTGAACGGCATGAATCGCGGCGGATTGATAATCAGTTGCGGGGCCGATCAGGTCGTCAGGGAGATCCAGGCTTATCACAATTCTACCTGTCACTTGAAGATGACTTAATGAAGCGGTTCGGTGGTGATCGGATCAAGGCTTTCCTGGAACGGATGAAGGTTGAAGATGATGATGCTGTTATTAAGAGTCGGTTCTTAACACACCAAGTTGAATCTGCACAAAAGCGGGTTGAAGGTAACAACTATGACTCACGAAAGAACGTTTTGCAGTACGATGATGTTATGCGTGAACAACGTGAAATCATCTATAAGGAACGTCAAGAAGTAATTACCGAAAAGAAATCTCTGAAGTGGGTTCTGATGCCAATCTTTAAGCGGACGATCCAACGTGAAGTAGAACAACACACGCTTGGTGACAAGAAGGATTGGGATCTGAAGGGAATTGTGGACTTTGCAGAAGAAGTGCTTGTTAACCCTGGAACCATTTCTGTTTCTGACTTGATGAATAAGACCCCCGACCAAATGGTTGACTTCTTGATGGGCTTTGCTAAGCAAGTCTATAAGGACAAACAAAAGCAATTGTATGACCCAGCTCAAATGTTGGAATTTGAAAAAGTGGTCTTACTACGGGTGGTTGACTCTCACTGGACTGATCATATTGATGTCATGGATCAATTCCGTCAATCGGTTGGTCTTCGTGGCTATGGTCAATTGAACCCATTAGTTGAATACCAAACTGCTGGATATCATATGTTTGAACAAATGATTGCTGATATCGAATATGAAACGACGCGGCTTTTCATGAAGTCACAAATTCGGCAAAATGTTACTCGTTAATGGGTAAGCTTATAAATACAATGATCGGCAGCAGGTAACGGTAACGCTACTGGCTGCCTTTGTTTTAGGAGGAATATTCGTGGAACTGAGTGAAGCAAAAAAACAAGTAGAAGCAATGCAACAAGAAGTTGCCCGCTTCGGGAGGTCTCTTTGACCTGGATGCATTAGACGAAAGTATTGCGGAAAACGAACAAAAAATGGCGGAACCAGGATTTTGGGATGATAATGTAGCTGCCCAAAAAGTAATTTCCGCCAACAATGATTTAAAGGATAAACGCGATACCTTTGTTCACCTGCGTGATAGTATTGATAATTTACAAACTTCCGTGGAATTGTTAGCCATGGGACCGGATGCGGATTTGCAAGCAGAGTTTGAAAGCTCATTAAAGAAAACAACTGATGAATTACGTCAGTACCGGTTGAATCAACTCCTGGACGGTGAATACGATTCTAAGAACGCAATCTTAGAAATTCATCCCGGTGCGGGTGGCACAGAAGCTCAAGATTGGGGCTCCATGTTGCTGCGGATGTATGTTCGATGGGGTGAACAACACGGATTTAATGTGGAAACGGCAAGCTACGAAGCTGGTGACGAAGCAGGTATTAAAAGCGTTACTTTGTTAATTAAGGGGCACAATGCCTTTGGCTACCTCCGGAGTGAAAAGGGTGTTCACCGGTTAGTTCGGATTTCTCCGTTTGATGCCGCGGGTCGTCGCCACACTTCTTTTGCTTCCGTTGATGTAATGCCAGAACTAGACGAAAGTGTCCACATTGATATTGATCCATCTGACCTTCGTGTTGATACTTTCCGTTCCAGCGGTGCCGGTGGTCAGCATATTAACAAAACCGAATCGGCAGTCCGAATTACACACTTGCCAACTGGTATTGTGACTTCCTCACAAGCGGAACGTTCACAATTGCAAAACCGGGTAACCGCAATGAACATGCTGAAATCTAAGCTGTACGAATTAGAGGAAGAAAAGAAAGCTAAAAAGCGGGCTGAAATTGAAGGCGAGCAGCTGGATATTGGTTGGGGCTCACAAATCCGCTCATATGTTTTCCATCCATATACCCTCGTGAAGGATAATCGGAGCAACTATGAAACACATAACGGGCAGGCGGTTATGGATGGTGATCTTGACCCGTTCATCAATGCCTACTTACAGTGGAAATTAAGCCAAAAGAATCCACAGTAAATCTAATTGCAGTTCTTTCATAAACACAGTAAGATTAAGCTATTAGGAGGGATGAGTAATGAATGCACATCCACGTAAACTAACCAGATCTTATGATGACCGCCTCCTAGCGGGCGTTTTGAGCGGTCTGGCCCGCTACTTTAATTGGAACATTACCTTAGTGCGGGTCCTCTTCGTTGTCCTGATGATTGCGACTGGGATCTTTCCGGCGGTGGTCTTATACCTAGTATTGTTTGCAATTATGCCATCCGATCCTGCCCACCCAGGAGTCTTAGATTTCTTTAAGTCCCTTGGCGATTTAGGTAATGCTATTGAGCGTGGACCGGAACATAAGCAAAGTCGGCGTAATCTGACCGATGTTGAAGAACATGATGTAAAAAAGAACGGGAGAGATGAATGAACTTTTTCACCAGAATCCTGATTGATACGATTTTATTTATTGCTTTAGCAGGCCTTTTTGCCCAAACGGGGATGTTTTACGTTTCCAGTATTTGGGTGGCACTATTAGCTAGTTTTATTCTGGCCTGCTTAAATGTCCTGGTAAAACCGATTCTTTGGGTTTTATCGCTACCAATTAACATTATGACGTTGGGGTTGTTCTCAATTGTCATTAACGGGGTAATGTTGCAGTTGACTTCATATTTTGTGGGATCGATGTATTTTCACTTTTCCTCGTTTGGCGCAGCCATGTTGATTGCGATTATTATGTCCGTTTGTAACGCCATTTTGGCGGATCACACTAATGATTAAAAGGAGTGAAATAGGTTGACTCACAATGTCAATGTCCAGGAGCTAGTGGACAAGGTGCGGTTAAAGGTCCTGCAAGGAGAAGAGTATCTAGATCGGCCGATTACCACTAGTGATATTTCGCGACCAGCTTTGGAATTTGCTGGCTACTTCAAGCATTATCCGGCGATGCGAATTCAATTATTGGGAATTACCGAAACGTCCTTTGCTAAGGACTTGACTCACGAGAAGCGGAAAAAGTACCTTACTAAAATGTGCGCCCCCCAAACGCCATGCTTTGTGATCTCGACGAATTTACCAATTCCTGAAGAACTTGCAGAGGCGGCGAAGAATACACATATTCCAATTCTAGGAACCCACCTAACCTCTTCGCAGATTTTATCTAATATGACTTCCTACCTATTAGGAAGGTTGGCGCCACGTCAATCACTCCATGGAGTACTCGTGGATATTAACGGGGTTGGTGTATTAATTACTGGTGACTCTGGTGTCGGTAAAAGTGAAACTGCCCTGGAGCTTGTTCGGCGTGGCCACCGGCTGGTTGCGGATGACCGGGTTGAAGTTTATGCCCGTGACGAGCAGACCTTAGTGGGGACTGCTCCGGCAATCTTGAAACATCTCATGGAGATTCGGGGAATTGGTATTATTGATGTTTCGACCCTCTATGGGACGGGAGCCATCATGCCGAGTGACAATATTAACCTAATTGTTCATCTGGAAACATGGACACCAGATGTCCAGTTTGACCGGCTTGGTGATCGTGGCGACACCCAGACTATCCAAGGAGTAATCATCCCTAAGGTTTCCGTACCAGTTAAAACCGGTCGTAACCTAGCAATTATTATTGAATCAGCCGCAATGAATTACCGGGCTGAGACGATGGGCTATGATGCTACTAAGACCTTCGATGAGAATTTGAACCGCTTAATTAAGTCGAATTCGGCACGTGACACGAAGGAAAAGGAGCAGCATGAACACTAATTTTCTAGTTCTGGAGGCCCTTAACCCGATCGCATTGAAGCTAGGCCCTATTAGTATTCACTGGTACGGTGTAATTATTGCTACCGGCGTGGTTCTCGCTCTGTGGTTATCCATTCGCGAAGGGCAGCGCCAGGGGATCGCAGAAGATGATTTTTATGACTACCTTTTGTGGGCTTTACCGGTGGCCATTATCTGTGCGCGAACTTATTATGTGGTCTTTCAATGGCCTTACTATTCCATGCATCCAGGTGAAATTATTGCTATTTGGGATGGCGGGATTGCTATTTATGGGGCGATTATTGGTGGCTTTATCACCTTGCTTTGTTTTTGTCATTACCACCATTTATCAGCATGGTTAATGATGGATATTATTGCTCCCGCTTTAATCTTGGCCCAAGGAATTGGTCGGTGGGGCAATTTTATGAACCAAGAGGCGTTTGGTCGCATTACCAGCAAGGCGGCACTAATGGCGCAGGGAATCCCTGATTGGGTTATCCAGCAAATGTTAATTGGTGGCCAATATCGCGTTCCCACCTTCTTATACGAGTCTGGATGGGACGTGCTGGGCTTTTTTGTATTAATATTGCTGCGGCACCGCCACCATTTGTTTAAGGAGGGCGAAGTGTTCCTGAGTTACCTTATGTGGTACGGCTGTGGACGGTTCTTTATTGAGGGAATGCGGACGGACAGTTTAATGCTTGGCCCTATTCGTATTTCACAACTTTTGTCACTAGTTTTTGTATGTGGAGCGCTGATCCTATTTATTTATCGTCGGCGGCATCTTCATTTACCTTGGTATTTTCAAGTTAACACTAAAGGAGAATAATTATGGCTGAACAAATTGCAGTATTAGGAGCAGGTTCTTGGGGGAGCGTGCTCGCCAACATGTTAGTAGAAAATGGTCACCAGGTTAAATTATGGTCACGAAACAAAGAACAAGTTGCCCAGTTGAACAATGACCATGTCAATCCACGCTACATGCATGATTTTACGTACTCAACAAATTTAGTAGCGACAAATGATATGACTGCTGCGGTTAAGGGAGCCACAGTTGTCTTGATTGTCATCCCGACGAAGGGAATTCGTCAGGTTGCTCGCAAGCTAGACAAAGTGTTGGGTGAGTTAGACCAACGTCCTCTAATTGTTCATGCCACAAAAGGGTTGGAACAAAATACATATAAGCGGCCATCAGAAATGATTGCAGAAGAAATTGACCCAATGCACCGGCAAGGGATCGTCGTTCTTTCTGGTCCAAGTCATGCTGAAGACGTAGCAATCAAGGATATGACTGCGGTGACTGCTGCTTGCATTAGTTTGAACAGCGCTACGCGAATTCAGAAGTTGTTTTCTAATAACTACTTCCGGGTCTACACTAACGACGACGTCATTGGTGCTGAATTTGGTGCTGCCTTAAAGAATATCATTGCGATTGGTGCTGGTGCCTTACAAGGATTGGGCTACCATGACAATGCCCGGGCGGCACTGATTACTCGGGGATTGGCAGAAATTCGGCGGCTCGGAGTGGCCTTTGGAGCTAATCCAATGACCTTTATTGGATTGTCAGGGGTCGGCGATCTGGTTGTTACTGCCACTAGTAAAAATTCTCGTAATTGGCGTGCTGGCTATCAACTTGGTCAGGGTCGGCAATTAGACGATGTGATTGAACACATGGGAATGGTCATTGAAGGGGTATATACAACCAAGGCCGCCCATGAGTTAAGCTTGAAGCGGCAAGTTAAAATGCCGATTACTGATGCCCTTTACCGGGTTCTATATGAAGGTGAAGACATCAAGAACGCGATTTCACAATTGATGAATCGGGATCTTACTTCAGAAATTGAATAAGTATGGTAAAATGCTAACAGATGGAGATTAAGAGAATTTAGTACATCTCTATAGGAAAGGGTTTATTTGTTATGAAACGTGTACGTAAAGCTATTATTCCGGCAGCGGGATTGGGAACCCGTTTTCTGCCAGCAACTAAGGCATTAGCAAAGGAAATGCTGCCAATCGTTGATAAGCCAACGATTCAATTTATCGTCGAAGAAGCACGGAAGTCTGGAATCGAAGACATTGTGGTTGTCGATGGTAAGAATAAGCGTTCAATTGAAGACCACTTCGATTCTAATCCAGAATTGGAAGACAACTTACGCGCTAAGCACAAGGATGAAATGTTGAAGTTAGTTGAAGAAACTACCGATATCAACATTTACTTCATTCGTCAATCCCACCCACGCGGCTTAGGGGATGCTGTTTTGACTGCTCGGGACTTCATTGGTGATGAACCATTTGTTGTTATGCTTGGTGATGATTTGAACAACATCAACAACAACGGTCAAAACTTAACGAAACAATTAATTGACAGTTACGAACAAACTGGTGCTTCAACCTTAGCCGTTATGCGTGTGCCACACGAAGATACTGCTAAGTACGGGGTTATCAACCCAAGTAAGGAAGTCACTCCTGGCCTGTACAACGTTACTAGTTTTGTTGAAAAGCCAGAACCAAAGAAGGCACCAAGTGACCTTGCCATTATTGGTCGGTACGTCTTCACACCAGAAATTTTTGATGTGTTAGCGAAGACGAAGCCAGGCAAGGGTGGCGAAATTCAATTAACTGATGCTATTGATACCCTGAACCAAACACAACGGGTATTTGCACGTGAATACACTGGTGACCGTTACGATGTTGGTAACAAGTTTGGCTGGATTCAAACCAACATTGAATATGGTTTAAACCACCCACAAACGAAGGATGAATTACGTGAATACATCAAACAACTTGGTGCTAAACTAACTGCTGAAGATAAGAAGAGCAGTAAAAAGTAATCTTAATCAATCAAGAGGAAGCTAATAAGCCCAGTGGATATTAGCTTCCTCTTATTATTAGTAAGTTAAAATGATAGACAAATAGGCAAAAAATCAGTATCATATTGAATAATTGATTTACTGATGAAGGAGGAACAATCGAATGGCAGAGCAACAACAATATGATGTCGTCGTAATTGGTGCTGGTCCTGGTGGTATGACTGCTGCAATGTATGCCTCCCGTGCCAACTTATCTGTCTTGATGTTAGATCGGGGAATTTACGGTGGTAATTTAAACAACACCGATACGATTGAAAATTATACTGGGTTTAAGTCCGTCAAGGGTGCTGATTTGGCTCAACAGATGTATGACGGCGCGACTCAATTTGGTGCTAAATATGCCTATGGAACGGTTAAACAGATTAAGGTTAATGATCAGGGTTTAAAGGAAGTAACAACTGACATGGATGAAACTTTCTTAGCCAAGGCCGTGGTGATTGCTACTGGTTCGACCCAGCGCCACCTCAATGTTCCCGGTGAAGAGAAATTTAGCGGCCGGGGAGTTTCATACTGTGCCGTTTGTGATGGAGCATTCTTCAAAGACCGTGACTTAATCGTTGTTGGTGGTGGAGACTCCGCTGTAGAAGAGGGAATGTATCTAACTAATTTGGCCCACTCAGTAACGGTTCTTGTTCGTGGTGATAAGCTAAAGGCGCAGCCATTAATGCAAGAACAGGCTCGTCAAAATGACAAAATGAAATTCATCTTCAATACAAGTGTGACGGCCATTGAAGGTGATGATAATAAGGTCACTGCTGTCAGGACTCATCAAAATGAGACCGGTGAAGATAGCCAGTTAGCTGCTGATGGGGTATTCATTTATGTTGGCAACGTTCCAATGACGTCACCGTTCGCTGATCTCGGCATTCTTGATAAAGCTGGCTGGGTCAAAACTGATGACCGCATGCATACCAGGTTGCCTGGTGTGTTTGCAATTGGTGATGTTCGTGAGACACCATTGCGACAGATTGCAACAGCAGTTGGCGACGGTGCCATTGCTGGTCAAGAAGTTTATCAGTATGTGCAAGGTTTGTAGTAGTCTTGGACATGATATTGTTTCATTTTACAAATCCACTATTGCCGAGGAAGCTAGCACTTCACTAGTCTTCTCGGCTTTTAATTTTTCCTAGTAAAACTTTAGTAAAACAATCAGGTAAAGGCGCACAATAGATTCAGAATGCGGTATACTGATACCAGATTAAATTAGAGGGGAGCACTAAGATGAGCTGGAAAGATACTTACCAAGTTTGGAAGAATCGTACAGACTTAGAGCAAGACTTAAAAGATGAATTAGATGCAATGACTGACGATAAGGAAATTGAGGATGCCTTTTATGCCCCAATGTCTTTTGGTACAGCCGGAATGCGGGGCTTAATGGGTCCTGGAATTAATCGGATGAATGTTTACACCGTTCGTCAAGCCACTGAAGGATTGGCTACTTTAATGGAGTCCTTAGGGGATGAAGTTAAGCAACGCGGTGTCGCTATTGGTTATGATTCTCGTCACCATTCCCGTCAATTTGCTCATGATTCTGCCCGTGTATTAGGTGCTCATGGTATTAAGACCTACATTTACGATAATTTACGCCCAACACCTGAACTGTCATTTGCTGTTCGTCATTTGCATACCTATGCTGGTATTATGATCACCGCTAGTCATAATCCAAAGGAATACAATGGTTACAAGATTTACGGTGAAGATGGTGGCCAGATGCCACCTAAGGAATCAGACCAAATGACTTCTTACATTCGGAAGATTTCTGACATTTTTGATATTAAGTTAGCTGACGAACAAGAATTGCTTGATAACGGTACTGAAACCATTATTGGTGAAGATGTTGACGCAGCTTACCTAGCTAATGCTAAACAAGTTACCATTAACCATGAATTAGCCCAGAAGTATGGTAAGGACATGAAGTTTGTCTTTACTCCATTATGCGGTACTGGTCGGATGCTTGGTGAACGGGCACTTCGTCAAGCTGGTTTTACAAACTTCACCATCGAACCAACCGAAGCCCAACCAAATGGTGACTTCCCAGGCTTGAAGCATCCAAATCCCGAATTCCCTGAAGCATTTGTTCGTTCCATCAAGTTAGGCAAGCAGGTTGACGCAGATGTCTTGATTGCTACTGACCCAGATGCTGATCGGCTTGGTTGTGCTGTTCGTCAGCCTAATGGCGAATACCAATTATTGACAGGGAACCAAATTGCATCAGTAATGCTGCACTACATTTTGGAAGCTCATAAGCAAGCTGGCACATTGCCGAAGAATGCTGCAGCAGTTAAGTCCATTGTTTCAACTAATTTTGCTGCTAAGATTGCAGCTGACTATGGCGTGAAGATGATTAATGTTTTGACTGGTTTCAAGTGGATTGCTGACCAAATTCACCAATACGAAACTGGAAAAGCCGATCACACCTTCATGTTTGGTTTCGAAGAAAGTTATGGTTACTTGATTAAGCCATTTGTTCGTGATAAGGATGCTATCCAATCACTGACCCTTTTGGCTGAAGTAGCTGCTTACTACCGGAGCCGCAACATGACCTTGTATGATGGTGTTCAAGAACTCTTTAAGAAGTATGGTTACTTCCGTGAACGGACCGTGGCCAACATGTACCCAGGCGTTGATGGCCCCGCTAAGATGGCTGCTCTGATGAAGAAGTTCCGTGAAGAAGCACCAACTGAATTTGCGGGTCACAAGGTTGTACTAACTGAAGACTTCTCCAACAATACTAAGACCGCTGCTGATGGCACGGTTTCTGAATTGGGTATTCCTGAGTCAAACGTTTTGCGGTATGTCTTAGATGATGAAACCTGGATTGCTATCCGGCCATCTGGAACGGAACCAAAGCTTAAGTTCTACATTGGTACGAGTGCTGATGATCCAGAAAAGGCTAACGACAAGTTAAATCAATTTGCTAAGGCCCTGGCCGATTTTGCTGAAGATTAATAGTTGGAATAATTCTGAAATACAAACAAGAGCCCTGAAGGTTCGGTTATAACCAAACCTTCAGGGCTCTTTTGTCATATCTCGATTCTTATTAAATTACTTTGCGACTTCTTTCAGAAATGAGTTATGCAATAAGTAGTGGTGGCCAGCAGTTAAATCATACTGGACAAGCTGATAATCGTGGAAGAGTTGTCGTTGCCGTTTGTTTAGATGAACATGTTTGCCTTGACCATTAATAAAGTCGCGGCCACTCTGATGAGCTGCATTGTTCTTGGATGTACCATTTGTTGGCAATGACGTGGCCGGAATATCATGAGCGATCTTTGTCAACAATGCAAAGTATGGTGAAACCTTAACGTTCATTTGCTCCAGAGCAAGTGCACCGAAGTTATTTGGTGAAACGAGCTTATAACGATGGGTAAATTTCGTCCGATTCAACTTTTGGGCAGCAGGATTACTGTAAATAAAGTAATCCGTTTCATGCAGTGGTACACCATACTTTCCCATCGGTAAGCCGTGATAAATTCCTGGTAGGTGGTCGCCGTACCAAACCACGGTTACTGGCTGCTTCATTTCATCCAGCTGCTTAACCCAGGCACGTAAAGCTGCATCAGTATAGTGGATTCCTTGAATGTAAGTTTCAATTTGCGCCTGCTGGTCAGGGGTATTGAAGCCTTTTCCGCTGACCTTGAATTGGCGTTCATGATAGTAGCTTGGATTATAGGGCATATGATTCTGCATCGTCGCCATTTGGACGAACTTCCCGTGAGGTTGACGCAATAAGTTTAATGATATTTCCTTATATGCCGAGTCGTCACTAACCCGTGGACTATTCTGAATTTTTTTAGTGTAAGTAATCTTTGCACCGCCATCAAAGTGGTAGAACTTATTAAAACCAAACTTTCGGTAGACGGTCTTGCGACTGTATAAGTTGGCTGTGAACGGGTGGATCCCAATACTATATGGGAATAGTTGGTTGATCGTAAATGCACGTTTTTGATATGGCACTAATTGAGAATAGGGGGTCGGCATTGTTGGTGAGAAGTTGGCAATTGAAAGTCCAGTTAATGCCTGGTACTCCATATTGGCCGTTCCTCCACCATATCCAGAACTTAGCATTAGACCACTGGTAGAATGCTTTTTTAGCTCATGCAGGTATGGGATGGGATCACCACCGTGAACTTTAAGACCAGGAACACGGGCAGGATCAGAGTAGCTTTCGCTTAAAACAAAGACCAGGTTTTGGTGACCAACGGAATTATGGAGGCGTTGGTGGTTCATGATGGCACCTTCTCGTTGGTACTTCTTAGCAATATGCATCATTGTGGTTCGTGAGTATCCATGGGGCTTACTCATCGTATGAACATCAATATTATTGGCAAATTGAAGAAGGGTTCCGTTTAACTTAGCACCGCGCAGCTGAGAGTAGAAGTAAGGAATATCATCCATGTTTTGTAGCTGCTTATAAATGATGGAACTGCTATGGTTGGCAAGTGTAAAGCTGGCCAGATACAGGACAGCTAGTACAGCCGTGATAATTCGACCACTAATTGAAAAGCGGGAGCCTGCACCTATCTGGTGCTCTAACCAAATTGTCAGGGCCATTACGACGATTATTGCTAGGATAATGATGACAATAATGCGTTTATTTACCATCCCCAGCATTGCACCTGGTGCAGCTAATGTGGACAAGTCCGTTGGAATGATTGGTTCATTTCGGGCGGTAATCTTGAGCATTGAGGCCACGATCCATCCACCATATAAGATGACACTAATTCCAGTTGTAAGCCACCAACGATTGGTGATGGCCATAATAATAATTGCGACGGCAAAGGCAATCGCCACGTTGACGAGGACGATCTTGATGCGTTCAGTCATCACCCATTGCACCATTGTCCAATTACCGTTCCACAGGAGTGCAAAGGCAATTAGTGTCATCAGCCAAAGGAGTACAAAGGTCAGCATTAAGGGCCAGTAACGTCGCCAGGTCTTAAATAGATAATGATTAACTTGACTGATGCTTAGTGACAACTGCCAATGAGGACAAAAGCGGACAATAGCAATGGTCAGGCCTTGCAAAATGACCCATAATACAATGGCAAGCAGAAATCCACTTGTCCATGAAAAATTATTCATCAAAAAAGGAGTAAAAGCCATTGGTAAACCGAGCAGATTAAGGGTTAAGATCCCCTGATAAGTGTCACTTGTTCGCCAAGCAGCTTGTGCTTTTGGATGACTAATACTGACTCCAGCTACCAGCAGCATACAGGTAATTAGCATGAAGGGCTGGTATGGATTAATTGCTAACAAGTAGTGGTTGTTAGGTGTAAGTCCATTGTGCGGACTGTAAACAACATTGTTCATATTAAGCCAAGTAACCACCGTGCTAAATAAGAATAAGACCATCGTTAGACAACCATATTTGAGAGGTGACCATTGTCTTAACCATTGCTGATCATTAGCAAGCCAATCGCCGATAGCAAATAGATAGCCAAACCAAATTAAACTATTTCCCCGGTGGAAGCCAAAGGCATCATAGCCATTGATAAAGTTTAAAATGAGGAACGCACCAGTAATGATCAATAGCCACCGTCGTCGTTGACTAATTGACCAGCGGTGGAACAGTTGGTGGAGATAGGGTGATGCCCAAACGAGAGCCGTTGATAACAGCCAGGTAATGAACACTTGCTGAACCACGTATAGCTCAGGTGATCGCTGACTGGCATTAACCACTGGCTGGGTTGTGTAGTGGGCCCAAGTAAACGTGATTAATCCAATAAGCCACGTTAGCATTAGAATTCCTTGTCGTTGGGGATGGTGATGCTGTTGATAACCAATCATGATGGGAATAAGAATAACGCTGCCCGCGACAAATGTTTTTAGCATCCACCAGCCCACAAATCTCCAGCCTGTTTGCGTGCTAGTAAGGGTTTGGCCAACTGTCCCGACAAAGCAAATTGTTGCCATGAGGCTAGCAAGTGCTGTGTACCAATGTACTTTGTAGTGAGCTAAACGGTGAAACATAGAATCCTACTTTCTTTCTAAAATCTGCATACCTGTCTATTATATCGAATCACCGGGGGCTAGCAATAAAGTTTCTGGTCCAAAGAAGGCGATTAGTCGATTGGTTAGACAAATCAAACAAGTTGATGGACCAATTTGTTTCAATAGACGAATGCATGTTCTGATGATAAAATAAATGAAGCAAATATCGGGGCTGGGAACATCCAGCCTTTTCTTTATGTTAGGGGGATTAATAGTGATTTATCGTCAACCACACAAGCCGTTTGAACTGGTATCTGATTACAAACCGACTGGCGACCAGCCGGAAGCAATCAAAGAGCTTACGAACGGTATTGAAAAAGGCGAAAAGGCACAGATCCTATTGGGAGCCACTGGTACTGGTAAGACATTTACAATTTCCAATGTCATTGCCAATGTTAATAAGCCAACGCTAATTCTCTCCCATAATAAGACTTTAGCAGGCCAGCTTTATGGCGAAATGAAGAAATTCTTTCCACATAACGCGGTTGAATATTTTGTTTCCTATTATGATTACTACCAACCAGAAGCATATGTTCCTTCAAGTGATACCTACATTGAAAAGGATGCTTCCATTAATGATGAAATCGATGAGTTACGACACTCAGCGACCTCTTCACTAATGGAGCGTGACGACGTAATTGTTGTGGCATCTGTTTCTTCTATTTTTGGATTAGGGGACCCGAGTGAATACCATAATCATGTTGTTTCCTTACGAGTTGGTCAGCAGGTAGACCGCGATCAATTTCTTCGCCAACTGGTGAATATTCAGTTTGAGAGAAATGATATCGACTTTCAGCGGGGTCGGTTCCGGGTTCACGGTGACGTTGTGGAGGTATTTCCAGCCTCACGGGACGATAAGGCATTGCGGATCGAATTCTTTGGTGATGAAATTGACCGGATTCGGGTCGTTGACGCTTTAACCGGTGAAGTCTTGGGTGATCGGGAACATGTATCAATCTTCCCAGCAACCCACTTTTTGACCAGTGATGAAATTATGGACCGGGCCTTGCCGCAAATTGAAGCTGATATGAAAACCCAAGTCCATAAGTTCACTAAAGAAGGGAAACTGTTGGAGGCGGAAAGACTTCAACAGCGGACTACTTATGATATCGAGATGCTCCGGGAAATGGGCTACTGTAATGGGATCGAAAACTATTCTCGGTATATGGATGGTCGAAAGCCAGGTGAGCCACCGTACACTTTGTTAGACTTCTTCCCTAAGGACTTCTTGCTAGTGGTAGATGAATCCCACCAAACGATGCCGCAGGTGCGGGGAATGTACAATGGTGACCATGCCCGCAAGAAGATGCTGGTGGATTATGGGTTCCGTTTGCCAAGTGCCTACGACAACCGGCCTCTCAAATTGGATGAATTCGAGAAGCATATTAACCAAGTAGTCTACATGTCAGCAACACCGGGGCCGTACGAAGAAGCTCAAACGGATCACGTTGTTCAACAGATTATTCGGCCAACGGGGTTATTAGATCCCACAATTGAGGTGCGGCCAGTGATGGGACAAATTGATGACTTGGTTGCTGAAATTAATAAACGGGTTGAGAAACATGAGCGGGTCTTTGTGACAACTTTAACCAAAAAGATGTCAGAGGACCTAACTGATTACCTGAAAGACCTGGGGTTGAAGGTGAAGTACCTGCACTCAGATATTAAAACTTTGGAACGGACGCAAATTATTCGTGACTTGCGGTTAGGGAAGTTTGATGTTCTTGTCGGCATTAACTTATTGCGGGAAGGATTGGATGTTCCCGAAGTATCATTGGTCGCAATTTTAGATGCTGATAAGGAAGGCTTCTTGCGGAATGAACGGTCATTGATTCAAACAATTGGTCGGGCAGCGCGGAATGCTCATGGGGCAGTTATTATGTATGCTGATACGATCACTGACTCAATGCAAAAGGCGATTGATGAAACCGCACGGCGGCGGAAAATTCAGCAAGCATACAACAAGAAACACGGTATTACACCAAAGACGATTATCAAGCCAATCCAGGAGGCAATTTCTGCAACAAAGAAGAGTGCCGATAGCGGTGAAAAAGAAACTGATACTGAATTTACCACTAAGGACTTTGCTAAATTGAGTCATACTGCTCAGGAGAACATGGTTGAAGAACTGACTGAACAGATGCGGGCGGCGGCTAAACGGCTAGACTTTGAGCAGGCGGCTACGTTGCGTGATACAGTGATGGAATTACAAAGCCAGATGAGTGGCAAAAAAGTAAAGCACGGTAAGTAAGGAGGAATGAACGTGGCCAATAATAAAATCATTATTCGTGGTGCCCGTGCCCATAATCTCAAGAATATTAATGTGACGATTCCTAAAAACAAATTGGTCGTCATCACTGGTTTATCTGGGTCCGGGAAGAGTTCGTTAGCCTTCGATACCCTGTATGCTGAAGGTCAGCGACGCTACGTTGAAAGTCTGTCAGCATATGCCCGGCAATTTTTGGGTCAGATGGATAAGCCTGATGTTGATTCAATTGAAGGACTATCACCGGCAATTTCCATTGATCAGAAAACAACTTCACACAACCCGCGATCAACTGTTGGGACGGTAACCGAAATTAACGACTTCCTGCGCCTCCTTTGGGCACGGGTTGGGACCCCCATTTGTCCCAATGACCATATTCCAATTAGTAGTCAAACGCCGGATCAAATGGTGGATCGCGTTTTGCAGCTCCCCGAACGGACTAAGTTACAAATACTGTCACCAATTGTCCGTGATAAGAAGGGAACACAAAAGAAAGTCTTTGAAAAGATTAAACGAGAGGGCTTTGTCCGGGTCCAAGTCGATGGTGAAACTTATGATCTGGATGAGGTTCCAGAATTAGATAAGAACAAGAAGCACCGTGTCAATGTGGTGGTTGACCGGATCATTGTCAAGGACGGAATTCGCTCGCGTCTTTTTGATTCCTTTGAAGCTGCCTTGCGCTTGAGTGATGGTTACGCAATTGCTGATGTGATTGGCGGCAAGCCGATTCCGTTTTCTGAACAATATGCTTGTCCAATTTGTGGGTTTACGGTCGGTGAATTAGAACCACGGTTATTCTCGTTCAACGCGCCAAATGGGGCCTGCCCCGAATGTGAGGGGCTTGGTTCTAAGCTGGAGGTCGATATTGACCTGGTTGTTCCGGATCGGAAGAAGACTTTGCGTGAAGGCGCGCTCGTCCCATGGAACCCAATTTCGTCACAATATTATCCTAAGATGCTTGAACAATTCTGTGAGTCAGCAGATATTAACATGGATACCCCATTTAATAAGTTATCGCGGAAGCAACAGAAGGTTATTCTTTATGGAAATGGCGACAAGCTGTTCCACTTTCACTATGAAAATGACTTTGGTGGTGTGCGGGATGTTGATGTGCCGTTTGAAGGGGTTATTAATAACGTTAAACGGCGTTATAAAGAAACTAACTCTGACTTTACCAGGGAACAAATGCGTAAGTACATGACTGAATTACCTTGTCCGGTTTGTCATGGCTACCGGCTTAACCAACGCGCACTGGCAGTCAAAGTTGGCGACCGTAACATTGGTGAAGTATCCGACTTACCAATCAGCAAGGCGATTCCATTTTTCCAGTCTTTACAATTGTCAGATCAGAAAGAGAAAATTGCGCGGCCAATTCTAAAGGAAATCTTAGATCGCTTGACTTTTATGAAGAATGTCGGGGTGGAATATCTGACATTGAGTCGGTCTGCGCGCACGCTTTCTGGTGGTGAAGCACAGCGGATTCGGTTAGCTACCCAGATTGGTTCAAACTTAAGTGGTGTGATGTATGTCTTAGATGAACCATCAATTGGACTTCATCAGCGGGATAATGACCGTCTTATTTCTTCATTGAAAGCGATGCGGGACCTGGGCAATACGTTAATTGTGGTTGAGCATGACGAGGACACAATGCGTGCTGCGGATTACATTGTCGATATTGGTCCGGGTGCCGGTGAAAACGGTGGTCAGGTAATGGCCGCTGGAACGCCAAAGCAAATTATGCGGTCGCGGAAGTCGCTGACTGGTCAGTATCTTTCAGGCAAGAAAATGATTGAAGTGCCCGCCACCCGTCGTAAAGGAAATGGTAAGCACATTATCCTGAAGGGGGCTGCGGCAAATAATCTTAAGGACATTACCGTTGATTTTCCGTTAGGCAAGTTCATTTGTGTCACTGGTGTTTCGGGATCAGGTAAATCAACCCTGGTTAATCTGATTTTGAAACGCATTTTGGCGCAAAAGCTGAATCATAATTCAGCTAAACCAGGTAAGTATAAGTCGATTAGCGGGGTTCAAAATATCGAAAAGATCATTAATATTGATCAGTCGCCGATTGGCCGTACACCGCGGAGTAACCCCGCCACGTATACTGGCGTCTTTGATGACATTCGTGAGCTTTTTGCAAAGACCAATCAAGCTAAAATGCGTGGTTATAGTAAGGGCCGCTTTAGTTTCAATGTTAAGGGCGGTCGCTGTGAAGCTTGTCATGGTGACGGTATTATTAAAATTGAAATGAACTTTCTGCCAGATGTCTATGTTCCCTGTGAGGTTTGCCATGGTGCACGGTATAATTCGGAAACTTTGGAAGTTGAATATAAGGGCAAGAACATTGCGCAGGTACTTAATATGACCGTATCCGAGGCATTGAATTTCTTTTCCGCTATTCCAAAGATTCGTCGGAAGTTACAAACCATTGAAGATGTCGGCTTAGGCTATGTTCATCTCGGACAGCCGGCGACGACTTTATCTGGTGGTGAAGCACAACGGATGAAACTGGCTGCAGAATTGCACCGTCAGTCGCATGGGAAGAGCTTCTATATTCTTGATGAGCCGACGACAGGATTGCATATGGATGATATTAAACGCCTGTTAGCGGTACTTCAACGGTTAGTTGATGCCGGCAACACGGTGCTTGTCATTGAACATGACCTTGATGTTGTCAAATCAGCAGATTGGTTAATTGACCTTGGCCCTGAAGGGGGCGAAGCTGGTGGTTATGTTGTTGCAACCGGGACACCAGAAGAAGTAGCTCAAGTTAAGGAAAGTTACACTGGTCAATACCTGAAGAAAATGTTGGCTCGTGACCGGGAGTTACAACAAAAACATCAAAAGAAATGAGCAGAAAACCGGAGTGATGGTTTTTTCAAATATGGCCAGCTCCGGTTTTGTTTCATATCAAAAGACACACCCGGCATGATGTGCTACAATGGACAAGTATTTAAAAATGAAGAGGGGAAAAGAATGGCCCAAAAAATGGAAGTTGTAATCATTACGGGGATGAGCGGTGCCGGAAAAACAGTTGCTGTTCATAGCTTCGAAGATCTTGGTTACTTTGTGTTTGATAATATGTTGCCGAATCTTGCAGAACGGTTTGTGGATGTTATGTTGGACTCCGCTGAATTCGATAAAATTGCAATGGTAATGGATTCACGAGCACGAAGTTTCTATGATGAAGTGCTGCCTACCATTGATAAACTGCAGTCCCGCGACGATATTACCGTTCGTGTCTTATTCTTAGATGCAAGTGATGAAAAATTAATTTCACGGTATAAGGAAACACGGCGGTCGCACCCATTAGCGCCACATGGCCGATTACTGGATGGGGTCACGCTTGAACGGAAACTGCTTAGTAATCTGAAGAGCGAGGCCGATGTTAATATCGATACAACGACATTAACCCCCCGCAACTTAAAACTGCGGATTAATAAAATATTTGGTCACGGTGAAGGTAGTAACTTCTACGTCGAAGTAATGTCATTTGGCTTTAAATATGGTTTGCCATTGGATGCGGATATCGTGATGGATGTGCGTTTTTTGCCTAATCCATTCTATGTGCCGGAACTCAAGCATCAGACTGGTAATGACCAAGCAGTGCAAGACTATGTTATGAACAGCCCGTTGGCTCAGAAATTCTACAGCCATTTTAAGTCGCTCTTGGAAACCTCTTTACCTGGTTACATTAAAGAGGGTAAAAGCAGCTTAACGATTGCTGTCGGTTGTACCGGTGGTCAGCATCGTTCTGTCACGATTGCTAATAAGGTTGCTCAAGATTTAAAGATGGATGGTTATACGGTTAATGTTCATCATCGTGATGTTGAAAAAGCACAATAAATAAGGAGGAATAAGATGTTTCGAAAGCCAAAGATAGTCGTCATTGGTGGCGGAACTGGTCTTCCTGTCATTTTGCGCGGCTTACGAGACCAAAATGCAGACGTTACGGCAGTAGTTACTGTCGCTGATGATGGTGGTTCGTCAGGAATTTTGCGGAATTATATTAACGTAGTTCCTCCTGGTGATATCCGCAATGTCCTGGTTGCATTGTCTGAATTGCCAGACCTTTACCTGGATATTTTTCAGTATCGTTTCAAGACTAGTGATCAGTTCTTGGCCGGCCACGCCATTGGTAACCTTATCATCTCAGCCTTGTCTGAAATGAAGGGTGGAATTTTCGATGCCGTTCAAGAATTGGCAGAAATGATGCAAATTCGCGGCCATGTTTTCCCAGTTGCTAATGAACCATTAACACTTAATGCTGAGTTTATGGACGGCAGCCGGTTGAGTGGTGAATCAGAGATCACCAAGGCTCACAAGCAAATTAAGCGCGTGTGGGTTACCCCATCGAATGACGAAGATGGCCACGAAGCTAAACCAGTACCAGAAGTATTGGAAGCAATCAAGAATGCTGACCAGATTGTATTAGGTCCTGGTAGCTTGTTTACTAGTATTTTGCCTAACCTAATGATTCATGATGTTGCAAAGGCGGTTTGTGAAAGCAAGGCCGAAGTCATTTATATTTGTAACATTATGACGCAGAAGGGTGAAACTGATAATTTTACTGATGCGGACCATGTGCGGGTGTTAAATCAACACATTGGCCACCATTTCATCGATACCGTTCTGGTCAATATTCAACCGGTACCGGATAACTACATTGATTTTCAGGAATGGAATGAAATTTCCCAACCGGTCGGTCACGATTTTCAAGGGCTTCGTGCTCAGGGGTGTCGTGTTATTTCATCTAATTTCTTGCGTTTACGAGATAATGGTGCTTTTCACGATCGCGAGTTGGTTGTGTCGGAGTTAATGAACCGTTTGCACCAAGTTCACGACTAAGGAGGTCTTCCCATGTCATACGCCAGTGAAGTTAAAAAAGAATTGACGGGAATTAAAGTTCACCGTGATAATGCGAAAGCAGAGTTAATGGCACTGATTCGCATGAATGGGAGCCTCGGTTTAGCAAACCATTCTCTGCTACTAAATATTCAGACAGAAAATCCGGCGATTGCGCGGCGAATTTATTCGCTGCTCAAGGAGTTTTACCACGTTGAGAGTGAAATCGTCGTTCGTCGGAAAATGAAGCTTAAAAAGAATAATCAATATATTGTTCGTTTACGATACTCGGCACAACGAGTACTGGATGATTTAGGTATTCTTCAAGGCTTACAGATTAAGGAACGGGTTCCAATGACCCTGCTGAAGAATGAATGGATGGTCCGTTCTTATTTGCGGGGCGCATTCTTAGCTGGGGGGTCCGTTAATAACCCGGAGACGTCGCGTTATCATCTCGAAATATATTCTTTATATGAAGAGCATAATGAAATGATTGCACAGATGATGAACAAGTTTGGTCTTAATGCTCAAACGACGTCCCGGCGTAGTGGTTACATTGTGTACTTAAAAGAGGCAGAGAAGATTGCTAACTTTATGTCACTCATTGGTGCAACCAATTCCATGCTCCAGTTTGAGAATATCCGGATTGTGCGAGACATGCGTAATTCCGTCAATCGCCTGGTGAATTGTGAAAATGCCAATATGAATAAGATTGCCTCAGCATCGACTCGTCAAATTGAAAACATTAAATTAATTGAAGACCGGGTTGGCTTAGCCAGCTTGCCGAATAAATTGCGAGAAATCGCTGAAACGCGTTTAGCCCATCAAGAGGTGAGCTTAAAGGAGTTAGGTACATTGGTACCAGGTGGCCCGATTTCCAAGTCTGGCGTTAACCATCGTCTGCGTAAGTTAAATGCTTATGCTGATGAGCTTCGATCAAAGATGACAGAATAAAAAAGATCCCCATGCATTCATAATTGAATACATGGGGATTTAATTTAATCTTGGTTATTTAAGCTTGGAATTATTTTCCATCACACCGTCGAGCAGACCATAATCAACCGCTTCTTGAGCAGTGAAGTAGTGGTCACGTTCGGTGTCCGCTTGAATCTTCTCAATCGGTTGTCCTGAGTTCTTAGCAAGAATACCGTTTAGCATCTTCCGTGTCTTCAGGATTTCGGTAGCGGCAATTTCAATTTCTGTTTGTTGACCTTGAGCGCCACCAGATGGTTGGTGAATTAACACTTGTGAGTGTGGTAATCCAAACCGTTTGCCCTTAGTACCAGATGATACCAAGACACTCGCCATGGATGCAGCCATCCCGATAACGATGGTTTGAACATCAGACTTAATAAAGTTCATGGTGTCATAGATTGCCATCCCAGAGGTAACAACACCACCAGGTGAATTAATGTATAAGTAAATGTCTTTAGTTGAATCTTGTGCATCTAAGAATAATAGTTGCGCAACGATTGAGTTTGCCATATCGTCTTCGATTGGACCGGATAACATAATGATACGATCCTTCAGAAGCCGTGAGTAAATGTCATAAGCACGCTCACCACGTGATGACTGCTCAATGACAGTCGGAACTAAATTCATAGTTTTTAGCCTCCTTGTTATTATCACTTGTTAACATTGATTGCTAACGTATGTGAATACTATACTCGATTGGTCAAAAAAGGTCAAATATTTTGTATAGAGAAATTAAAAGCCCAGCATGGTTTCAATAGTAGTAACCATGCTGGACATTACGCAGAACGATTTAGTTGTTTAATCCTTGACTGATTAAAGCTAATTCAGTTGCAGCGCTCTCCTTATCTAACTCATTCCAGTTAGTAGCGTAAATCTTAGCAAATGCATCTTTAATTGACATAGTAAAAACCTCTTATTTCTAAGTTGTTAGTAAAAAAACAACTAATTTATTTGTTGATTTAAGTTAACGGTTATATAGTAACTCCCATTGGTATGATTTTCAATGCTTTTTACTACGGCATTTTTATAAGAAACATTTAAATTGGTCTAGTTCA
>SKER01000303.1_pt1 | contig 63408 bp, 62 predicted proteins | sample 4826961 | NCBI WGS metagenome assembly SKER01 (sample SAMN11008804, study PRJNA524170) | human gut metagenome | biome: Human fecal sample; material: Feces; isolation source: fecal sample from pouch patient p47 | host: Homo sapiens | place: Israel: Tel-Aviv | collected 2016-11-16 | reverse complement strand
TGGCCTCCAAATTCAAACTAACTAAAAAGAACCGCCACGAATGACGATTCTAACTAGACCAATTTAATTGGCGAAAATTCATATTTGCGTATCAACACTACTTGACGTAGAGCCAATTAAAAATGGGTTCCTATCATTTAATCTTTGATAGGGACCTATTTTTTTACTATCTAAATTGCTTCTCTTGCCCAAGAGTTCTAAAATTAGAAATAAATTGAAAGATAAGGGACTCTTATTTATGATGAACATTTTATTAATCATCTTAACGGCAATTTTTATTATCGAAAGTATTTTTGAAGTTCGTTATTTTTACCAAATTCGAACCATTTTTAATCAATCTGGCCGTATCGAACCTACTAAACGAGTTCAGCGAATCGTCACAATTGAAACTCAGTGGTCATGGATTTCATGGATCTTCTTACTCTTACTGTTTGTTTTACCAGACATGTATACCGCTATTCTCATCTGTGTCATTACCCTTATTGAAACATGGGTAGTCTATGAACTTTACAACGCTCGCGAATATGCCAAGAAAATTAATAAAAAATAATAAAAGTAAAGAGGAAGGTGTTACAAGCTTAACGCCTTCCCCTTTTTTATGCTACACGCACTTTTGTTAACAGTTCATAAACATAAGACAACTCACTTGGACGAAAGGCGCCATGGAGGGTCCCCACTTTTTTAAAGCCGCTCTTAGTTGCGATCCGTTGCATTGCCATATTATTTTCATTTGTGCTTAAACGAATTGATTTGATTTCTGGACGCTCGGTCTCCAAATACTCAATCAAACTCAAAAATAATTTGGATGCATATCCTTTTCCTGCGTGCCGTGAATGAATAGCTACGCGGTGGATTACAACATAATTTTCAGTATTAATTAGCCATTCCCCGTTGAGTTTGTCATAAAAATGATCCGGTGCTTCAACAATTGCTAACGTGCCAACTGTTTGTCCATCATCTGCCTTAACGAGATAAGCATAACCATTCTCAATATCTTCTTTTACATGGGTAACGTTCGGATAATCCCCCTGCCATTGGTCAACGCCCCGCTCAGCTAACTGGTTACGTCCATCACGTAAAATATCTACTACTACATCTAAATCTGCCATTGTTGCTTTCCGGATTTTCATTGTAATCCCTCCTTAAAATCGTTGCTTATAGCTAAACCATAACAAATTAAGCAACTAATAGTATCACACCTTGAGATTCATATGCAATTACTTTTTATTTTTAATTTTAGGAAATCGATAAACTTATATTAAATAAGCTATTGACATCGCTTACATCTAATATTATATTATTAGGTGTAACGATAAACTAAAGCGTTTTCAAATAAATAAAGGGAGAATTACTACAATGAATTATTTTATCGGTGTTGATGTTGGAACTACTTCTACAAAGGCAGTTCTATATGACCAAAATGCAACTGTGTTAGATCAATTTAGCCAAGGTTATTCCCTTTACCGCGATGCTAGTGGAATGGCTGAACAAAACCCAACTGCAATTGTCGAAGCAGTCGAAAAAGTTATTCATGATGCAGCACAAAAAGCAGATTTAACAAATGGAAAATTGTTAGCGGTATCATTTTCTAGTGCTAACCAAAGCGTGATTATGCTCGACAAGAATTTCAATCCCCTTTCACGGGTCATCACTTGGGCTGATACCCGTGCACGTGATGTCGCCAACGAATTAAAGAATAGTCCTGCTGGTCAGCAAATTTATGCTAAAACAGGTACACCTATTCATCCAATGTCCCCATTGACCAAGATTATGTGGCTCAATAAGACACAAGCAGATAAGGTTGCTCAAACTGCATATTTTGGCGATATCAAATCCTACCTCTTCCACCAGTTTTTCAATACATTTAAGGTTGATGTTTCCATCGCTTCATGTACCGGAATGATGAATGTCAATACGTGTGACTGGGACGATCAAGCATTGGAACTCGCTAACGTCGACCGTTCCCAATTACCAGAAATCGTGAACGGAACAACCCAAGCGATTGGCCTAACAGCAGTGGCGCAAGCAAAAATGGGTATCCCCGCTGACACGCCATTTGTCTATGGTGCCTTTGACGGTGCTTTATCTAATTTAGGTGTGGGGGCAATTAAGCAAAATACTGTTGCCATTACGATTGGAACTTCGGCTGGTGTTCGGGTAGTAACTGACCATCCAGTGATCGATCCTCAGCAACGACTCTTCTGTTACGCCGTGGATAAGGGCTTATGGGTCATCGGCGGTCCGCTTAATAATGGTGGCGATGTCTATCAGTGGGCCGTTGAACACTTAGTTGACGCTAGCGCAGTTAAAAATGAAAATATTGATCCCTACACTCTTGCTAACCGAGTTATTGAAGGTGTTCCCGCCGGAGCTCACGGCTTGCTCTTCCACCCATTCCTTGGCGGTGAACGAGCACCATTATGGGACGCTAATGCGCGCGGCAGTTTCTTTGGGCTTTCCCACATTCATACTCGTGCCGATATGCTGCGCTCAGTAATGGAAGGAATTTGTATGAATATTGCAACTGTTTTCCAAGCGGTTCGTGATCTTGTTGGTAATCCTGCAAGCGTAACTGCAACTGGCGGTTTTGCGCGAGCTGAAGTTTGGCGGCAAATGTTAGCAGACGTCTTGAACTGTCCGGTCAATATCCCGAACTCATTTGAATCTGGTTGTCTCGGTGCAATCACCATGGCAATGAAGAGTTTAGGAATGATTGAAAACTATGAAATCATTAAAACACTAGTTGGTGATATCAGTTCTTATCAACCAAATCAAGAGGCGGTTAATGTTTATCAAAATTACTTACCACTCTTTCAACAGGTTGAGGGATTATTAACACCAGCCTATTCGACCATCGCTAAATTACAACAACAATCTATTCATTAGGGGGTTATTATTATGCCTTTACTTATTGTTTTAATCGGAGTTATTATCTTAATTTTCATGATTGTTAAACTAAAGATGAACACTTTCGTTGGTTTAGTAATCACATCATTCATCGTTGGTTTGTTACTCGGCCTTCCACTTACAAAGATTCCCCAAACTATTGAAACTGGTTATATCTAATATACGAAAACATACAAAAAAAGAACGGCACCCCTCAGCTGAGAGATGCCATTTTTATTTTGAACCACTTCGTTTATGTATATATTATAGCATTTAAAAATAAAAAGAGCGCCTATCAGGGCGCCCCACGTTATACCGGTACGGTTTAAGTAATCAACTGAAACCAATTTGCACACCGGCATAATTCTCTTGATGTATTTATTATAGCATAATCAATTTATGATACAATAGTTGAGCACACTGTTGGAACTAATCACTCCACAAATATGTGCAAGTTGGGAGGTGTCCCAATTGCATCATTGGTGCATAATTCTCTTGATTGTGCCTAATAAGCACATAAAAAAGCTAATCAAAAAGGCTATTAAGCAACTATTTGCTTGATTGCGTGACTAGTCCTTGTGGCTAGACAAATAGTTATTTCAGCGGTGGTAATTCGTTTACTATCGCTGTTTTTATTATACGCAAAAAAAGCCCTAATAACCAGTAAGGCTACTAAGGCTTAAATATTATTTAAAAATAAAAAAAGCTCCAAATTGGGGCTCCCCAGTAGGGCTGGCGCACTTATTAGTACGCTTAATAGTTATTATCAGTTACCTACTGTAGCAATATACCTAAAGTACTTGCAACATAATAGTATCATTTATCTGCAACTACCGCTAGGGTTAATGTTTTATTTGAATGTTCCAAACGCTTCATTGGTGTTAGCGTCACGGCAAGCAATATAACCATATTGTCCGTGTTCTCGTGGCTGACGTAACCATACGTAACCACCATGACGTGAGTAAGCGTCATACTTGATAACTGTACCTGCTGGAACAACGGCAATTACAGAAGAGTTAACAGTTGCTCCCCATCGCAAGTGAAGAGCGCAGTTAGAAATGAACGTGCCTTTTTCTTCAAACCAACGGTCGCCTAATGCGTCTACCCAGTTAGAAGTTGATGGTGCTGGATTAACTGGCGTTGGTGTCGGATTAGGCTTAGGTGCTTCAATCTTTGGTGTAGTTGCTCCTGCAGGATTAGCAAGCTTATCCCAACTGGCTGCATCAAGATAGAAGATAGAACGATCAATATCACCACCGGTGTATTGCCAACCAGTAATGAACTTGAAAGCTCCACTAGAAACATTCATGTTAGGAACAGTCCAACTGTTCCAATTCATAGAAGCATATTTAGCAACCCACAAACCGCAATCATTAGCACAGTTGGCAACCTGCCAAATAGCAGATTCCTGTACATAGAGTAACGGCCAGACACCAGTTAAACGATGCACTTCATTAACGAATTGCCGTGCCCAGTTAGTATTACCCCATGAAGCGTTTTGGTAGCTCTCCCAATCAAGAATGAGCAAGCCTTGCCCTACATAGTTCTTGATGTTACTAATGAAGAATTGTGCTTCACTAATAGGATTGCCACCACCTGCATAGTGATATAATGCTCGCTTCTTACCGAGTTGACCTGCTAAGTCCCATTGATGATTGCACTTAGGGTTTACATAGCCTGTTCCTTGTGTAGCCTTAACAATAACCCCTTGTGCGTGAGGATCACGGATAACGCTGTCTGGGCTTCCACTATAAACATCTACTGTATACATAGTCATTATATCAACCTCCTAGCCCTTAACTTCTCCAGTTACATCATTCTTGTCTAGCGTTAGCTTATTAGCACGATTAGGAGCTGTCTTGATTGCTTCTAAGACAGGATCATGCTTCTTTGGGTCGGTAGTCGGCGTAAGTGGTGACTTCTCATAAGCAGACTGAACTGCTGCTTCTACTTGTTTCATATCAATATCAATGCCTTTTTCAGCAAGATAACCCTGCACAGCAGTCGAAGCGTCAACAAACTTCTCTTGACCTGTTTGGTGTTTGCCGACACGTGCATTAACCGCAGTCATAGCTACCTGTTCAAGCAACGTCCATGCTTCTTTTTCTTGGGCTGTTTTAGCGTGATTAATCTTGCTATCAACCCAAGGCTTACCGAATGCAACAGCAATATAGATCAGCAATGCTAGAAAGCCCGAATTGATAATCCAGTTAATGATGTCGTTTAGTGTTTTCATTTGTTCCGTTCCTCCAAGCTTGTGATTCGACGTTCGTGATCTTTTAATTGTTCTTCATGTTTTACAAACTTTTCTGCGCCCTTTTCAAGACGAGTGTTTGCCTCATCTTGCCATTTGATAAGGAAATCAACACTTCCGTTGAACTTGTCAAGGCGTCGATTAATAGGCTCAAAAATATCGTATTTGGCTTTTTTGATTAAACTTCTAGCAATAATTACAATCGCTGTTAAAATAGCAACAATCGAAGCCCATTCATCCCAACCAAGGCTTAGAAAAGAATGCAGTGTTAAGATGTGCATTGCCTGTTGTAACCCTCTTTCTTAAAGCCGCCCATAATAAAAGCCCCGCTCGTTTGAGTGAGGCTTATTTATGTATTGTGTATTTCTTTGGCGACTATGATTTGATAATTAGCTTAAGTGATTAATCCAATCATCCATGCCAGTACAACGTTCAATAATTTTGCTTTGAATTTGTGCGAAATTGTTAGTTTTAAGCGATGGGGTATCAGGATGTCGCTTATAGTTTTTTTCGTAAGCTGAAGCTGGGATTGCATCAATATATGCTCGATAAGCATTAATTAATGCTTGTGTTGACCAAACATTACTTCGCAGATATTGATACTGTTTTTTAAGATCTGGTTTGAAATTATCATAGATTCTCGTCCAAAGTTTGTTATACCAATAACCAGTCCTGTGCATTTTGCTATCAAAATTTTCGAACGCAAACCATTCGGCGTTACTATCAAGAGACTTGCCATCCCAGCTAAGGCCCCAAGTAGAGTCGAAGTCATAAGCAGTTACAAACCAATGTTGCCCGCTGTCGTATGTTAACAACAACACTGATCTTCCCCACATGTCAGTTTCTTGTGACATGATACCAAATAGCCAAGTGTTCATTGCAGACTTAATATCGATATAGTCTTGTAGATGTGCTTTAATGTCCTCATCAGTTGCATCATTTAAGAAATTAACAAGGCGGTCAAAGCCTGCTTTAACATCAGCATTCGGTTGATCTTGAACAATTGTCGCAAAAAGTTTTTGATCGATTGTTTGGCCTTTGGTAAACAGATCATCTTGACCGTTAATTTCAAGCGCTTCATGCGCTTGGTTCTTATCATCCATACCAAACGATTTTTCGTCTTTCTTTGTATTAAGAGTATAGAGCCCCTCATATGTGCCGTTAATGTATAACTCAATTGGAAAGCCCGCCATTTGACCAAGTTGTGTGCTCTTTGATAATCCCTTGCGAGTCGTCTCATTAGCGATGGGGGTAACTGCAGTAGCGTTTGCGAACAATTTGGCGTTAACCAGATTACGTGCTTCGGTTGCATCAATGAAGTTAGCTTTTAGATTAAAACGAGAATTTGGAACCCAAGATGGTTTAAAAGCAATTTTTAGCTTTTTGGTACAATCAGCATCTTCATATAATTTTACTTTGTAATTCTTTTTTCGCCACTCGCGAGAAGAGAACCCTTGAAGATTTACTTGTAAATATCCCTTAATAGTACGACCGTTTTCTTCATAAATAAACGATGATTTTTTCCAATCACTCAAATTGCTTAAATCATCTGTAATCGATAATTTTGGAATCAACAAACTGTTAGTTGACGTGTTGGTAGAAGAACCACCATCGGAAGAAGACGCTTTGACTAATTTAACTTTTTTGAGATTGTAGCTACTCCCGGCTCCAACGGCAAAAGCAATGGTTACATAAGCAGTCCCGGAACTAGCCGTTAGGCTCCGGAAGTATTGCAACTCATAATCATCGCTTTGCGTGGCATCAATATCTATTGACGACAGTCGATTCAAACTTTGATCAAATTGATAGAAGCGAAGATAGACATGCCCACTCGTTTTAATCAATGCCTGAACGTCAAAGGTTTCTCCGGGCAAAACTGGTACATATTCTGATTGCAGCTGAATGTCAGAACTACTGATATTGGTATAGAAAACCGACTCATCAGCAGCATATTCAAGACGCCCTGTAAACCAACCAGCTTGCCAATCAGCTACTGGATTATCTGCAAATAAGTCGCCGTTTTTTATATCTCGAATTACTTCACTATCTACTTTTGCGTTAAGGCTCGGTCCATAATTGACTTGAGGCTCTGATACCTTAAACGTTCCGGGTCCGACAATTGTGAAGTCTAAGTATACGAATGAAGCGTTTTCCGGAAGCACAATCGTATTTTGTCGAAGATGAAGGTTATCGTCAGTATCTGGGATGTAGTAGATGAATGAATTTCCGATCTCACTACGATTATTATCCAAAATAGACAACTTAATCGACGCAGTTGGCTGTTGATTTGTTCCTTCATTAATCCGACAATTGTGCAACGAACCAAAACTCAGTAATTTACCACCCTTAACAGAAACCGGATCGCTCTTTAAATGAACGAATGAGTCCTCTTTAGTAGCATCACCGTAACCGTTGATCTCAATGACGTTATTATCTTTAGAATTTGTATCTTTGTAGAAATGATAATCTGGATAGACGGATTTTCTTGCTGCATATAAATTCCAGCCACTTAATGAAGTTAAACTAGGATTTTTGATTAAGTTATCGCGATTAACCAACGCCTTTATCGAATTTTCATATTTTTCGCTAAAATTAGTACCATTTTTTGCAATAACTTTTGCAATCGTAAAGCTTCGCTTAGGAGCTGATGACAAAGCTATTCGAACAATCGTCGTAGCGTCGCCAAGCTTGATGCCCTCGAAGAATTGATTTGATAATTTATCATTTTTCTCAACAAAAAAGATTTGTTCGTTCTGCTGCTCTAAATCATCGTTATATTCAAAAACTTGCAGTTGTGTATCGTCCTCGGCTTGGATTTCTAATTTAATCGACAAATTGTCACCTGGACGTTGCCGAAAAAGTTTTGATTGCAAAAATGAAGTACTCTTGCTATCAGCAATGACTTTAACAGCTCCAATGTCATCTAAGTATATTTTGCTGTTTCTATACCAATTCATTTGCCAATCACTGACCGGATTATCAAACAGTAAGTTGTCGCTCAGAATCGACTTCTGTAATTGCCCAACTGAACTTGGTGCAAATTGTAAGCCATAATTAACTTGTGGATATGCCATTTTAAAAGAACCGGGACCATAAATTTGAAATTTAACCTTTACATAACTAGCTGTATTTGGCAATTTTACTGTCTTTGTTCGAAAATGCAAATTATCATCCACATCTGGAGCACTATAAATATAGCTTTTGCTTAAAATTTTTTTGCCTGAATCTAAAACATCTAACTCGATATTAATATTAGGTTGCTGATCGTTAATCATTTGATTTTTAGAATTATACATTGCACCAAAAGTAACGAGTCTGCCGCCTTCTACCGCAACCAGATCACTTACAACGTTAGTCCAAGAATTATCGTCTGTTACACTTCCGTAACCGTTAACAGTTAAAACATTTGAGTTTTTAAAATCGTTTTCAGTTATGAAATAATTAGGCTTGATAGAAGGATTAGTAGTAGTTATGCTCCAACCATCCAGAGACTTAAAAGTTGGATTTGGAAGTAAATTATCGTGATCAGTATTCGCCAAAGCCTTTTTTATGTCGGGATCAACGCCGGCAGCTTGATATATGCCGCCATCAATCCATTGTCCATTACGATAGACAGCCCTATGGCCATTATCAGTAACGATTAACTTCGTTGCTCCATTAGGATAAGCAGCATTCACGGCATTAAGATCAGCGTACATTTCGGGTTGTAAATTCATTTGAGCAAGCTTATCTTCCAACTCATTTCTACCAGCCTTTTGAGCAAGTTGTACATCTTGTTGAGCATCCTTCTGTCGCAATGCCGCATAGTTAGCATTCGCATTAACGATACTCTCTTTCTGATTAATTGCTGCATCTTGCGCATCTTCACGACCAGCCATGTTAGCAAAGCGACCACGAGCACCAGCAACTTCGCCCTTTAGATCGCTAATATCGCCAGCGTTTTGATCGGCTTGTTTCTTGGCTGCGTTTGCAGTAGCGGCGGTGTCACCAGACACGTTTGAGTTCGCTTGATTTTTTAAGTCCTTAATCTCATCAAGCATAGTCTGACCTTTGTCGTGAAAATCATGAAGCATAGTTTCCAAACGGCTGTCATAAGAAGAATTGTCTGGGTCAAAGTCAAATTCAATCGCATTCTTCATGACGGTAATCTTGACGTTAACCGATGAAATAACCTTTTGCGTCTCTTTATCGACAATGCGGAACATCGTCTTGTCTGGATCATAAGTCCCGTCTGCTTGGAACGTACCAGCAGGAAAGCGGAAGGTTAAATCGCCCATATACAAATTATCGCCGGGAGTATTTGTATTGCACGTCCCAGCGATGTAAATATTTTTCTTATTTGGATCATTAGAAAGAAACTCAACGTCTTTCCCCCGCATATCGAACAGATTATCACCATAGCCAATATGCAATGGTAACTGTAAGTCATCGTCACCGACACGTGGATTAATCACGTTTGACAAGTCGATAATCTGTGTTGACTTCTTCATTAAATCAATTGTTACTCGCATTGTTTGCCTCCTATCTGTTTACAGTCCAGTTACTCCACGTACCACCAGCTTTTAGCCGTAAATAAATCGCAGCATTATCACCCACTGCAAGATAAATTTGAGAAATCGTTTCGTATTGCCCTCTTAATCCTATTTGAAGAAGAACGCCATAAGTTGTTACATCTGGATTATCCTTGCTATTGTCAAGCATTGGGAAATTATGACCTTTCAATACCGTTTTATGAGTAACTAATAGTGTATGCACGCCATTTTCAATGTTGTTAAAATCAGTATTTTCATCAATACCATTCCCTTCAAAGATATGATTAAGCTTATCTATCGTATCGTTCAAATTCTTCAACATCTCCGGCAAATTGATTGCAGTGCCATCAACGGTTAGTGGACTGGTAAGGTTCATTCCGCCAACAAGCGTAAGTAATTGCTGGAATGTGTTCGGTCCTGTAAAGACGTTTGCTCCCCCATTAGTAGGTGCGAGACCTGCTCGGATAGCATTTGCATTATCGTCAACCGCTTGGGCCAAGACATGGTTTGAGTTCTCGATTCCTTGTGCTAACGCATTAGCTGATTCAAGGCGACTGTTAACATCGCTATTGAATTTATCAAGATTGTCCAGCGCTTGCTTCTTAGCTGCTTCAATTTCAGTGTCATAATTGCCCACATTAAAGACAGCCCGAGCGAAACTGGCTTCGACTTCAAAGTAGCAAGTATTACTTGAAAGCAACTGCTCATCATTAGTAATGACTTGCAGATTAAAGTAGAGCATTCCGGGTGCCGAAAAAGTAGCGGCTGGAATAGTGACATAGACTAACCCAGCAATCGGGTTAAAGACTTTATATTCGCCAATCGTTTGTACCCCTGTCCCATCGGGTTTAGCAGCAGTAAAACGAATATCTTTGATGTTATTTAGATTAAGCGGTTTGTGACCATAACCAAGCTGAACTTTCAGTGGCACATCCTTATCAAGCTGACGACCGTTAAAAGTTGCGGTCATGTTGTAGTACACCGTTCGTGGCTTATATAAGTCAAGGTAGATGATGTCGGGATTATTCTCATTGACCGGCACATCTTCGCTTGTATAGTCCTTTGGTAAGAAAAGTTCACTCACTACATTCCACCTCCATTACTATATATGTCGTTTTGCTTTTTTATTTGGCTTTCAATTTTATTAATCTCGTCCTGAATTTTTTGAAAATTATCCTCAATTATTCTTCGTGTCTCTCTATCAGGAAGAGGTAATTTAGTCTCTAATTCCATTTACTCACCGACTTTCTTCTTATTAATAGTTCCATCGTCTTCAATGGTGATTTCGTAAATTTTGCCATTGGGAGACTTTAATTTAATCGCGTCATGCACAATCTCAGTGACTTGGTTCATGGTTTCTCTGTCATGACCATCGATATATGCATGAACTTGTTGATAGTTTTGTTGTGATTCATTAGCAGCTTTCTTCAATCCTTTTGCTAAATAATCAATCCAATCCCAGATATCCATCATCAATCACCCCGCATATTCCTTGAGCCAAGTAAAAAGCTTCTTGTCACCGCCGATTTGGTTGGCTTGACTAGAAGCTTCAATACTTTTTTGTGCATCTTGTCGAACTGAATTAATGGCATCAGTCAACGCAACTTGGCGTGAGTGCTGATAATCTAAGATATTTTGCGAATTGCTATTAAGCGTGACGGAAGTTGGATTGGTAGCACTATATGGATACCAGTTGAATCCTACAACTGCTTCATTTGTGCAGATTGACTGCTCCTTCACCATAATATGAATCATGTCACCAGCAATTGGCTTGAAGTGGCTATAGGTCGTAACTTCAACCGATAGCGCTGGTTGTGGTTGAATCTTAGCCTTAGCGGCTTCGATCATTGCGTTCTTATCGCTGAAACGGCCGTCCTCAAACGCCTCAGCCGGATATTCACCGTATTTCTTGATTGACTCCTCGTCACGGTACATGAACGGTGCAAAGTAGTAATACTCGCTGGACGTTGAGGACGAGCTCTCCGATGTGGTGTCACTCCCACCGTCGCTGTCACCGGCCACAATGGAAGCCATCTGATCATTGCGCTCCCACCAGGTTGGCGGGTACGAGTCGATCGATTGAGTCTTGCACGACTGTCCAGGTGCCGGCTCATAAATCATTGTGCTGTTATTTAGCGCCATACAAATATGATACGAACCACCATGCGATCCATAGAAGCCCATGTCACCAGTCTGCACTTGAGAGCGATCAATTTCATGACCGTATGGCTCCATCGCTACCGTGTAAGCAGGAATATTGATTCCCATATCCTTGTAGACCTGGCTAACAAACGAGGAACAATCCATACCATTGCGAGGGTTACCGCCACGAGCACCACCGGCACCGCCCCACACGTACGGCACGCCGAGGTACTGTTTAGCGTCGTTGACGACCTTATCGGCACCAGCACCGCCAGAACCATGACTATCATCCCCGGAAGTCGAGGTATCAACTTCCGTTTCGATAGAGTATTTACCACCGATGCACATGACTTCGTTCGTCAGGCTTGTGGAGTCGTAGGACCACTTAAACTCGGTTGTATTGTGTTCGTAGTCAAGCCGATTCTCATGATCCTTGTAGAACTGGTCCTGCGCATATACCCGGATATTCCGGTTGTCAGGATAAATCACGGCGTTTGGCCAAGCTTCCGTAATCTTGCTCAGCATATCCGTCCCGCTGCCGTCAGCTAGTTCTTCGAGTCGAGCAGTAGGAAAATCTCCAATGACCTGATAAGAAAAACCAAGCTGATTACCATCTATCCAATGCTTCAAAACATCTTCAATATGGTATTCGACTTGGTTCTCATCAGAATCTTCTTTGGTTTCATCGGTCTTAGTGACCGTTGTCTTGGTAGTCGTGTTCCCTTCAGTTGTGGTGGTTTCTGTCTTCTGAGCGTTTGGATCATTATCGCCGCTATCATCCCCACTATTATTATTATCATTCTGGGTACTTCCATAGACTTTAACGTCCGTCTGCTTGTCAGCATCGGCCGGGTCAATATACGTCTTGTACTTACGGATCCGTGATAGCTCAAAGTAGACGTGGGTGGCCACGACATCAATCGTGTTCACTTTTCCACTAGCATCTGGCTCGGCTTGCTTGATAATGTACTCCTGACCGTCGAAGAACAACGATGCCTGCGCATCTAGCATTGAGTAGGCGAACGACTTATCATCGTATGCTATAAATTGGATGCTCCAAGCGGAGTTGATCTCCCAATCGACATAGAAGCTGTCAGGGTCAATGCAGTTCAGAGGCTCGACTTCGGTGCGTCCGACGCCCCTGACCTTGACCTTGTTATCAGTCACCATTAGATATAGACAAAAGGGAAACTGAAGGTGATATCCACACTGTCCGCACCGTCGACAGTGAAGTTGTTCCATTCAGTTGCAAGACTAATCGTTCCATAGTCAGAATTGGCGCTCGCTGGGTTCCCATTAAGCCTGGTAAAGATTCCATCTAAAACAATCGTCTCCTGTCCGTTCGAAGGCTTGTTATATGTCCATTCGGTATTGGTCGTAGTGTTGGTGATCTTCAGCGACTGACCACTAAACTTCACGATGATTCGGAGGTCTGACTTATACTTCCATGGATCGAGCGGGATATCACTGGCATTAAACACCTTGAATTGCTTCGTGGTGAAGTGATAGTTGTACTGATCTTCGTTATTATGAAGGTTCATCCCAAACTGCGCCCCATCATCATCATGGCTATAAGTTCCATCACTCCGGTAAAGCGAGTAGCGGAAGCCAGACGGATTGTCGAAGTTCATACTGAACGTTGCGTAGTGTGACCCGTTCTGGTCCGGTTTGATCTCCGGAAGATTGGGGTAAACAAAACGGACGATCGCTGATTCAACGTCCGTCCGCATTCTGATCTGTTGTCGTGATGTAAAAAGTCGATAAAACTGGTGCTTGGCCAACTTGTAGTCCTGCCAGTCCCTAAAGAAGAGACAGAAGTTTGCAACTACCTGATACCGTGAAAAGGTCGTGTACTGAAGCTTGCTGCCATCAATACCAGGAATATCTTGGTAAGTATTAGCAAGTACCGGTGTTGAGTCATCCCCAAGGAAAGTTAAGCCTTGTACCTTGTCCTCGATATTAAACTCATCCTGGTCACCAATCTTCAGATATAATGCTGGGTTACTTACACTCAAGTTTCATCACCTCCGATAACTCATATAATTACTTAGCCGCTGATCTCTGGCCATTACCGTGTAGGCCGCCGACCGGTTAGCTTTCATTCCAAACTTATTGCCAGAATTGATCGTGGCATCGATCTGTTGCTGACCAACCTGAACAAGTTGCTGGACACCGCTAATCAGCTGATCCAGTTTCGATTCTAACGACCTGAATTCTTTTCGACTGATGGACTGGTCATCTCGTGTTGGCTGAGCGGGACCATCTTCATGCTTGAACTGGGCCATTACTTCGGACAATAGCTGATAAGCACGGCCACGCTTGGAAGCGGTCAGTGGAATAATCATCTCCGGGCGATTACCTTCAGCAACATGTGCCAACTGTTCTTTGTCAACTTTGCCACCATCGGCATACCAATGGTGCGATCTCCAGAATGCAGCCGCACCTGGGCCACCACCATAACGTCCAACATAGCTCTTCATCCATTTCAGCTGGGTAATTGGGTTAGTCCGCCAATCTCGACCAGCCGCAGCCATCTTTGATCCTGGCAAAGATTGTGGAAGACCATAGGCTCCGGAACTTGGGTTAGTTGCATTGACCCGCCATCCGGATTCATGACTAACAATGTAGTTAATTGAATCAAACCAACTTTCAGGAATGCCGGCTTGTTTCATCCAATGCTTATGGTCACCTGTAGGAGCTGCACTGGTACCATTAGGGTTCATTGCAGAATCAAGTGTTTCGAATTGCTTCTTCACCCAGTTGGCCATCTGCTTAGCAATGTAAACCGGAACATTTGTGATCATCGACTGGGCAAACTTAATTCCACTACTTAGGCCGCTCAACTTCTTAGTGAAGACATGCTCCATGAACTGAATTGGGTGGGCCATGATCTTCTCAGCTTGGTCGGTCCAATCATCCACGTCATCCTTCAGGTTAGCGAAGAAGTCACCAATCCCATTGGCAAACCTCGGTAGGCCAATTGCGGACATCAGCTTATGACTGTCCTCGCCATTCAGGATTGACATCCCCTTCGGCAGAAACGTAATGAAGTTCCGCTTGTTTGGGAACGCCCCTACCTGACCCTTATAAGAATACAGCTCACGCCAGTGTGAACCGGCACCATCATTGACCATGCCGATCGTCGACTTCTTTAATCCATCCGGGTTGCCAGCAGTACCAGTAGCAAAAGTAGGAATAGCAGCAGACCAGGAACCACCCAGCTTGCTGGCCCCGATCTTATCCAGGACCCAATTAATACCACCTTGGATATCATCAATCAAAGTCTTGAATGGCTTCAATACACCATTGGCCAGGTCAGCCATCGCTTGGCCAGCTTTTCGCTTACCAGCAGAAATGGCATCTCCAATTTGGGACATATGATCCTTCCAGGAATCCACAACTTTACCGAGCCAACCACCAGTCTTCTTATTGATGGCGCTATACATATCCTCAAAGATATCCTTATTAGCCCGCGACTGATCATTGGCTAGACGGCCGGTATCATCCTTTAACCGGGACCAATGACCAGTGACAAGATCATGCCATGTTCTGGTCCGATCCTGAATAACCTTGTACATATTCTGGAAAGTACGCGGGTGGCGCTTAGCCATGTTCTGAACAGCACGACCGGTTGTTCGGCTCATGTTGCTATACCAGCTGCCAACGCGTTTTGCCCCATTAGAAGCACTCTGCTCCATTGACTTCCAGCCGTTGGCAGCATTACGCTTCATTGCATTCCACGCTTGCTGATCCTGCTTGCGGCGTTGAGCTTGATAACGGGCCTCCTGCTTCTGCTGAGCACGTTGCTTACGTCCCTGTTCCTTCCAGTAGTTATTCCAACCACGTGAAAGCTTTTTATGCAGGTTCCCGGCACTCTTAAGAATACCCTTACCGACACCAACAAACCACTTGCCTATCTTCTTGAGATCCCGGCCAATACCGTTCACGAAGGCTCGGAATTTCTTATTGTGCTTGTACAGCTGCACCAGCGCAACTACCAATGCCGCAATTGCCGAAACAATCAACAGAATAACATTGGACTTCATAGCCAAGTTCAGCATCTTCTGGGCAACCATCGCACTCTTGGCCGCTCCTGTATAACCCTTATAAGCAATGATCAGCCGGCCAATTAATCCATAAAAACCAGTCACCCAACCAGCTACCTTATGGAAGATAACTAACCCTGCCGTAACGCCAATCAGGGCCTTGGTTGCTGTTTGATGCTTATGGATCCAGACGATCGTCTTCGATAAGGCACCGGCTAGTCCAGCCAAAGCACTACTAATTGCCTTAGCGTACTGCTCCATCGCATGATCGGAAGTAACCTGAACCATCGCGTTCTTGGCACTCTTGGACATCCTAAAGTTTGACTTCTCGACATCCCCGGCCAGTTTGCTAAACCGCGACTTAAGATACATCGACATCCCCATGTAGGAAGTCATGGCCTCTGATTGACCACTCTTGTACTTCTTACCCAGGTAGTCCATCGCCTTGACGAAGTCTTTCGAAGTCAGCTTGCCTTGCTGAGAAAGCTGTTGCAGTTGCTTCATTGATTTTCCAGTGGCCTTCTGGAGAGCTTCACCAAACATTGGGAACCGGTTGATCATGACGTTCATGTCTTCCTGCGAAGCTTTACCACCAGCAACGATCTTGGAGAATTGTTCCCCAGCTTCTGCCAGCTGAGCATTTGTCATGTGCATGGTCGAACCCAAACGAATGAAGTCGTTGGTCCACGTCTTAGCATGCTTAACAGAAGAATCAACGTGGTAGAAAGATTGGGCCATCTTGTTGACTGTTTCTGCAGAATAGATTGAGTGCTGACTTAACTTATTAATGAAGTCAAGCATCTGCTGGCCATCACGTGGTGCTTCCGTAGTTAATGAGTGCCAAACAGTCTTCATCGTATCTTGCTCGATGTTGTACTGTTTCCCGGCCGCAATCAAGTCGTGCATCTTTCCAGTGATGGCCATGATGGCATTCTGGGCTAGGTTAGAAGCAAAGGTTCCAATAAAGGAGCCCTTCATTACTTCGCCCATCGTCTTAGCTTGGGTGGTTGCTTGCTTCTCAGCTGAATAGACACCTAGGAAACGATCCCTCATCTTAGTCAGGCCGCCAGATGATACATTACCAGCTCTGATCTCTGCAGCTCGCAATTCATCGTACTGCTTGCTGGCCTTGCTAAGAGATGCACTGACCTTGTTGTAGTCAGTAATCCGACGGCGATAAAGGTTAGAATTACGCCCCTCAGACTTAGCCGCCTCATCCGCTAACTTCTTCGTTACTTCCTGCTGCTTAGCAAGATTAACCAGCGATGACTTCAAACCGGCCAGCTTTACCTTTTGGGCTTCTGCAGTATTACCTTCTGCTTTGAGCTTCTCAATATGGGAATCAACTACCCGATTATTGGTGTAGTAATCATTGCGCAGTTCTTTGAGCCCAGAACTAGCATATTCAAATGACCGCTTAGCACGCTCTTGCTGATTAGATAGACTGGTCAGCTTATTAGTGGCACTGGCCAGTCTTCTATCTAGCTGATTTAATTCATCCGTTTGCTCTTTAGTGATAGTAGCACTAGAACGCATTTCGTTCTGCATTGCTTCACGTTCACGTTGCAATGCTTGTACACGTTGCTTTTGTACCTCAAGAGTTTGTGACAGTCCTTCATAGCGTGCTTTTGCCGCCGCAACAGTATCACCACTAGCCTTAGCAGTTGCTTGTTCAGCCTTCCACTGTGCAGTCAGGTCTTTGAATTTATGAGTTAAGTTTTCAACTTCATTAGCCGCTTGTTGCTGGTCAACTTCAATCTTGGTCGACATGGTTGCCTGAATATCATTCGCCGACATTTATTTACCTCCTTTCTTCGATAAACTTCTTAGTTTGGCATGAGCCGCATACGAAGATAATGGTCGGTCTTCACGATTCCGAGCCTTAGTAATTCGGAATAAATCATAGATATTTTCGTTTTCAATCTGTGACGGTAGAACCCCACCATCTTGAAGTAACCGTTTCTCCATGTACGCAACGTCTTCAATATCGTTATTGACATCATCAATTGCTTGTAAGCAATCACCAACTATTTTTTTGGGTCTGATTCCTTTTGCGTAACCGATGCTTTCTTGTCTTCTAAGGCAATTTCTTCATCAGATTGGCCCTTGATACGCCGAATAACATAACTTAGATAGTTTGCCAAAACGTTAGAATCAGGAATTGATTCTTCCAAGTGCTCAACCTGCTTTTCATTAAGTTTGAAAAGATCAACAAGAAATTTAATACCGTCTTCCATTAATTTATCTTCGTTCTCGATCGACTCGATGACAAATTCAGTGTAATGCGGATCATCCACGTCAACGGCATTTAACCGATTGGCTGATGCTGACATCTTTAAAACTTCGATTAGCAGCTTGTTAGCCTTGGTATAAGTCTTAACTGTTGGCTTGATGTTAAATCCCTTATTAAAGCCAATCTTCTTACCATTAATGTGCATTGCTTATTTCCTCCTTTAATAGCCGCGTGGTAAGCCATACTGTGCATTTCTAACGCGACTTTTTACTTAGCGGCTAAACCCGCTTTGCCTTAGATTATTATTCGCCGCCTACCGTACCAGTAGTGCCAGCGCCTTTGATTCGGTTAATGATTTTCTTATCCGTATCAACAAACCCACCGAATACCTCGGCTAACATAGCCGCCGCATCGAAGTTTGCATCCCCGGATGAGTATTCCTTGTAGGACTGTTGCGTCCCAGTAGTTGGGTCTACAAAGACATCATCCTTAATTGGCGATAAGGACTGGTAAGTATACGTTGAGTTGTAGTCTGATTCGTTCTTATTGCTAGTAGCGTGGTTGTGTGCTGGCTCAATCATTTCACCGTTGGCAAAGCAATCAAGGACCGCGTTCCCCCAGTAATCAGATGAGCAGATCATCAAAGCAACGTTTGGCTTACGACCAGCGGTAAGCACATAACCACCCTTGCCATCGTAAACGTAGCCCTTAGTCTTCTGGCCAATATCAAGCGGCATATCTAACATCGTCAGTGCGACTTGAGGAGTTGGTGTACCGTGAGTGATCCGCTTAACCTTATCATTGGCATACTGTTGCTGGCCGGCTTCTTCCAAACCGGTAATGTTAGCAGTAGTGGCACCTTGGCCATCCCCATCAACTAAGACAACTCCGGACTTGGAAAGGCCCTTTTTCTCATCAGCAATGATCAGTCCAGTAGTTGGATCAATCAGCCCAAAGGCGACCCAACGGATACCCTTAAATGAAGTACCTTCTGTCATTGATTAATTCCTTCTTTCTAAAATTGGCTCTTGCTTATCGATATAGATTGTCTTGGTCAGCTGGCCAGTGTCAGGATCATAATCATGCTCCCGTGAAATCTCTACCTGCCAACCGTTGGCAATAAAAAAGCGCTGAAGTTCAATCTCAGCGTTTGCTATATCAAAATCGACATTCTTCTTATAAAAAATCTGAATCTCGCAACCAACCAGCATGAACTTAAATGTTGCATTGGCATAGTGTCCTGGTTGGAAGTCTGATTCAGTAACTAAAACAACTGTTTTACTAGTATCATCAATAAATTCAGGCTCAATATTGGTGGTGGCCAAATGATCAATCCACTTGAAACCCCCGCCCTCGAGTAACTCTTTAACTTGCAGTACAGGAAGCTTCATTAGTCATCACCCTTGATACTTTCTCGATACTTATCAGCAATGGCACCAAAGATCTTATCGGCATTGTCTTCTCGAGCATGCTCTACAAAGTGATCGCCCCGCATTTTCTTAGTACCATCATTGATAAAACGTGCTATTCTCGCATGATTGACCCCCGACTCCTTAACACCCTGAAAGCCAACCAGTGAACTACCGTCAACCTCACCATTGATGTTCTTGTCATCCGAGGCAATCGAATCGGCAAGGTGTTTAATGTTTCGGCCACGATACTTCTTGGGAACATAGTGCTGCTCATTGTAGTGCTTGCGACGGGTCTCCTGTTGCAAACGGTCACGGAGGACATCCGCTCCCTCTTTGGTCATTTTTCGCTGCGTTTCCTTATCAGGGACCAGCTTCTTTACTCGGTGTAAGAAGCCCATGATCTGCTCATCAAAATCAGCCATTAGCATTCAACTCCTTTACGTTCCGTAAAGTTAGGAAGTCGTAAGTTAGGTAGTTAGCTGAATCATCAGAACTAATATTGATGATTGTATACTCCTCACCCTTGTACTTCACATGGAGCTGATCATTGATCCTGGCATTATGACGAACCACAAGGGTGATTGCGTTTTGGTAGGACGTTCCAAGTGCACGATACTGCATATCCAGTGTTCGCTTTTGAGGAAAGACATGTAGACTAAACGATTTAACAAAGCTTGGCTCATTAACCCCACTATATGGATTAGTAGTCGTCTTCGTAATACCAAAGTCAGCAATCTCATTAAACAAGTAAGGCGAATACTTAACTGTCTTGGGCATTGCCATTGTCTTCACCTTCCTCAGCATCAATATACTTAGCTTGCAGTTGGACAAGCATCATCTGGACACCTAGCGAGAAGTTATTCTCTAAGGTTCGATCATAGAAAAGCTGAGTAGTCAACGCGTCCAATGCACCTAAGAAAAGGTTATCATTCATATAAACCTTCAGGTCAACGTTTGAATTGATCGCGCTAACCAGAACCGCCCGCGCCTGCTTCATCAGATTATTTATCGTAGCTCTAGTTTCGTCCACGTCATCTAAATTCAGCTCAGCCAACAGACGGGTAGTAAAGTCATCATCAGTCATTGCTACTCATCTCCCTTAGTTACTTGCCAGCAGCACCAGCAGTAGCCTTGCTGGAAGTGATCAGCGTAATCAAGTCCTTACGTGCTTGAACAACATCTTCACGGAGGTAAATACCTAAGATCTTGTACCAAACATCGTATGAGTCAATGAATTGTCCAGTAATTTCGTTGTTTTGGAAGTTAATAACCGCCTTTTGAAGTGGAGCAACAATGATGTTCGCATCCCCAGCCTTGGCCGCTGGGAAGAGCAGATCGTCAACTACAACGACCGTCTTACCTAAAATAGACTGACCAGTTTCCTTAGTAACATCTGGTTGTACCAATGGACGGCCTTCTTTGTCAGTCATTTGGTCAAGCTCGTTGAAAGCAGATTGGCTAAGCACGATTGAAGCGGCTTGAGAGTCTTGAGGCTTCAAATTAACGTTAAGGGCTGTCTTAATGTCTGAGATTAAATCAGTTGCTGTCTTAGTAGTTACACCATTAGTCAGTGCGTTAATAATCAGATCATCATTGGTGTTGTCCTTCAATTCTTGCAGGCGAGAGGACAATTCACTTTGCCAGTTGTAACTGGAATCAGAAATTAGATCTTGTGAGAAGGCATAGTTACCGGTGTAGGTCTTCAAATCCCAGTTAATCGGCTTAATTTCTGGAGCGGCATGCCGTTCTGATGGCTGGAATTCAGTGTGAACAGATAGTTTGTCAGAGCTGGTTTGGAACACAGGCAACTTACCAGTAGTAGTTGACACCTTAACTGTCCGTACTAATGATCCCAAACGTGGGAATTGGTGTTGTTCATGTTCTGGAGTCAAAATTGTTTCTGGAATAATAACAGAACCAGAATTAAGACCAATATTGTTATCGGCACGTGAGATAGAATCGGCAACTTGGCCAGTCTTTAAGAAGTTAGCAAAGTCACGGGTAATAGATTCTTTTGGATCGTTCAACTTAGTTGACATTTTAATATCATCTCCATTTTCATTTTTTTCCTTGTTTTCGTTTACAGCTACAACAGGTTCAGCCGAACGCGTAACATCACTTGCTGGTTCGGCCGCCCGGCTAGTTTTCTTGTTAGACGTTGGATCGCCGAAATTAGCCACAGCTGTTGAAGCACTCTTAGCTGATGAAGTCGGGTCACCCGGATTAGCAGGCGCGCTGGCCCGATCAACTTCGTCAGAGTCTGCTCCTTCAACATTGTCGTCACGCTTAGCTGTACTATTTGCCGGCTGAGCGCTATTCAATAATTCATTCACTTTATTCGTTAAGGCGGCAATTTGTTTAGCTAAGTTAGCACTGGAAGCAGAGCTTGGCTCAGCAGAAGCCACACTGCTTGAAGCAGGAGCTTGCGATTGTGTTGCTGTACTAGAATCAGTATTCATATTATTTAAGACCTCCTTGTAATCTCGTGCTACTTGAACCGAAGTTTCGGTATAGGCTGGGATTGGCGTTAAGCTAATTTCGGCTAAGCTGGCAAAGTGATTAATAGTATGAATCACCTTGCCGTTAGCGCCTTGTTCCCACGTGTCACCGTTGTTCGGATCAATCTGAGCATTAAAAGATAAACCTTTAATGTTTCCATTCTCAACATTGGTATAAACATCATTGCCTAAGGTAGTGTCAGGAATATCGGCAATAAAAAAGAGGCCCTTATCATCAGTTTTAAGTGATAAAGTCCCCGAATCTACACGAGCCAAAATGTTATTAAAATCATGAGCATAAAGCAACCGCACTTGCGAAAAGTCCACGTTATCAAAAGCGTGTGGGCTGATATATTCTGTAAACGGCAGCGGCTGAGAAGGCTGGTTAAAAGCCACAGCATAGCCTGACAACTGCCGAGTACCACTTTCAACATCTCGCCTAATTGTTAGATGATTAGCCGTAAACGTCCGCACATCACGGTTGGTTGTTTTGGTTGTCATTTGCATTCTCACCTCCTTTCGTCGTGTTCTTCTTATTCAACAGGTTAATGTCTGAGTCTTCAACCGTCAGGCCCGGCATAATGTCGTTAGCCAACATCAAACCAAACGCTTGACGTGGTGAAAGAAGGTTAGCCTTTGACAGCGAAACAATGTTGTTAAGCTCGTTCTGGTGATCAACGTCAATTGCACTGGCAACATCCAGCTTAACTGGTGCTCCCAGCTTATAAGATAATTCTGATTCAATCGGCCGAATATACATCGTTAAGGCGTTTTGATATAGTGACCGAATCATTTCAATTGATGATTGTTGATCACCTTGACCATTTAGATAACTGTCTGGGATACCAAACGCCTTAGCAATCTGAGTTTGCGAAAATGTCGCGTTATCTAACAACTTAGCCACGTTTGGCGTAACATCGATTGTTTCCAGCTTAGCACCAGCATCCATAATCATGACACGTCCAGCATTATCCCCAGTATTGGCCTTTTCAAAGGCTTCACGGATCTTATCCTTAGCTCCCGGTTCAGTAATAGCATTCGGCGTTGTATAGATATTAGTTGGTGCTAACGCATGGATAAGTGATGCCAAGGTCAACTTCTTGCTGTTATCTTGAATTCCCAGTTCAGGAACCAGAGCCATTAGCGGACTAACCCCTGTATATTGGTTTACATCCATCCCCGGTGTAACCAGCTTAAAATGCAAAACATCAGCGCTAAGATAATCCTTGTCTGCTCGCTCATCAGTATAGTGAACATGGTAAATAATATCAGTAGCATTGTCCTGTAGGGTCAGGGTTACATCATCGGAGGGCACTGGCTCTAACCACGAAGCCTTCTGCTGTTTATCCCGATGAATAACAACATAAGAATTGCCATTCAGTAGAAGCTGAATCAGCACTTCTTGCCACCCAGCGTAAGGGTTCATTAAATGAAATGGATTGTCTAATAAGGCTTGATATTGTTGCCCGTTAAAGCGGCAAGCGGCAATGTCGGAGCTGATCCGCTCGACGACTGTAAAGACATCCGAGTTCTTAAAAGCTTGATTAATATCAACTGAAGATTGAGTTTGGATCTTGCCTCCAGAGAACACCATCAACGGCCCTGTACCATTAGCTAATGTCCGTGAACGAAAAATGCCCTTAAAAGGATTCCATACACCCATTGCTAATCACCTCCTATCGCGTTACTAAAAGAACTGCCAATAAAATATAAGGTTGCGCCCAATATTACGAAGCCCAGCCACTTTGCCAGCATGAAAAAGCCGGCTACAAAGACAGCCAGCCCGCTCATAATTATGATTAAACTGATTATTGATAAAATGTTTTTCATTTTTGCACCTCAGAATGAGAAATTATCCCAGTACGTTTTTCGCTCGTTAGGGGTCATATTAGCAAACGGATCTTTTTGTTCCTTGTCCAAGCTAACATCATCAAAGTCATACTGGGCACGGAAAAAAGCATCAATTGTCGCATCGACAATATCAATCTTAGCCGTGCGACTATCCTTATCGACTTTGACCCCGTTATTATCATTACGTAGAACGGCATTACTGAAACTGTACTTCATCAGCGGATCATCAAGCCATCTAATCTGTTCAGAGGCAATTGCCCGGCGGAAAGCTAACGTTGGCTTATTCAAAGTTAATGATCCCTGCCGCACCGGAATAGTCAGCCAGTCTGTCTTTTGATCAATCCACATGGTGACAGGCTCATCTGCATGCCAAGCATCAAAGCAGAAGGCTTTGACCGACAAACGATGTTGCTTTACGAAGTCCAAGATATAGGAGAACACTACGCCATCATCAATGAATCCATAGGCATCCTGTGTAACATCACAGAAGCCCAGCTGTTCCGCATTGCGGTAGTTAATACCATCTTGCTTTTCCTTCAGGTCAATTGACCCTTGGGCAAATGCCAGTGGAATAAAGCTATGCTGTAAGACGAACCATTTGCCAACATTATTCTCAACATACGGGAAGATAAAACTTACTGCCGTATCATCGGCATACTGGGACTTATCGAAACCAATTGTTACTTCATGACCATCAATGTTAAATGGTGCCTGTTCAACAACTGACTTTTCAATATCATTAAGGGTCAGATAAGTGTTGGACTTGGTCTTAAGCCAGATGTTCATGTTCTTATTCTGAAACTCAGCAATATTGCCGGCCATCATATGAGTGTTCCGCTCATTCATGAGCCGGCTAATCATCTGCTGCTTTTTCTTTTCGTTCAAAGTCAGCAACGGGTTCGATTTTTCCCAGGTTTCTGGTTTCTCAGTTTCTTTGACACTATCCTGCTCCCATACCAAGCAGAGGTAATTATCTAGAGAGCGACTAGCATCATCTCTCATCGCCCGTTCCATCATTCGCTCATCCTTGTAGAAGTACGAAGTCGGATTAGGGTAGGCAGTTGAAATCTGGAACATGGCCCCACCAGTCTGCATCATCCCAGATGAAACCTGACCAACATTACGGGCAATTTGTGCAATTGCTGCAGGACTACCCTTAGCACCGTCAGACCCAGACTCATCTAGGACTGCCATGACGAAGTGCCGGCTATCGAACCGTCCGGACTCATGACTTAGTCGTAGAATTGTATTCTGGCTATTCTTGGCAATAATGTTGTCATTGAGCACATTAGTATCCGTTTGCTTGAATAGCTTATGAAAAGCGGCAATCTGGTCGAGCGCGTTGAAAGTAGTTTTCAGGTAACTAAACCCCTTCTGTGATTGGCTGGTAACGGGAGCAACGTATGCCATATCTTGGTTTGACTTGCCCAGCGATTCCACAATAAACGAGTAAGTAAGAATAATTGCTGAAAGATAGGTCTTACCATTTGTTCGGGCCACTGAAACCAGCACTCGGTCATACCTTTTGTCGTCAAGGCTGTCTCGCCAGCCAAACATTAGAGCAAGGATTGCTTTTTGCCATAGCATTAGCGGTACCGGTTTACCAGTATCCACATCCGGGACTAACTTAGCGAAGTTGAGAATCTGGTTAATGTGATCCTTATCATAATGAAACGGGAATGAACTGTCCTCAGCGATCCGCCGTAAATCCTGTAATTGGCGAAACGCTGCCAGCTTCATCATCGTGCTGGACAGATACTTCTTATCAAGGATTTCTCGTGCATACCGCGTTCCCGGATCATCGTACTTTGCAAAAACATCCTCATAATTGCCAGATCGTTTTTCAACTTGATAAGCCTTGATGACATCACCTGCCACGTCTTCTGAATGGGAAAAATCATACTTATGCACTGTGATCACCTTTTCCATTCAGCATCTTAGCAATACTGTCAACTACATCGCCACTGTCATCATCATCGCTGTTAAGGTTAAGCAAAGTAGCTCGTGACTGTGGCGTTAGACCCAATTCAGCACTTAGCTGTTTAATCTTGGCAGTTGAGTCGCTTAATGTTGTAACAGCAGGGTTCTTTTTGAAGCCAGCAAAATTATGAGCATCAATTACTTCACCAGTTGGTGAAACCACCGGCTTATATATAGCCGATTGGATGCCGTGCTTTTGAATATCCTTATATGCTTGGCGGAAAATATCGACTTGCACACAGAGAGCGGCAACTACCGTCAAATCTGGCTGTTTAACAATCTCAGATTTCATTAAAGCCGGTAAAATTGCTCGATAGGCATTCTTAGCTATCTTCGATAGATACCACGGAGGAGATGACTGCAACGGCTTCCACGATTCTGTGTCCCGCTTTAGCTGTTCTGTCCGCTCTCGCTGGTACTTCTCAGCTTTAGGATCAGTAGTAATTTTGTTTTTCCGTGCCATACAATTCCTCCTTTCGTAAGAGTGTGCTAATTCCTGCTCAATGGCGAACACTGACGATCATTTTTAACGCATCGCAATGCGCTATACCCCCCTATCGTCAGGGACAAAATAACTCGGATTTTCAAGCAAGTGCATTGTTCTATGTGATGCGCTCATTTTGGTTCCTAGGGGGCGGGGGATGTTTGTTAGTTTTCAACAACATTTTTCAGTTTTTGTTTTCTTTTCATTTAACCAACGCTTCCAAGTTCCCTTGCTGATATGCTTTAACTTATTAACACCGTTGGGCTTAGCTTCGATAGCTTGTTCGATCTGCGTCTTGCGGTTGTGCTGACGTCGACTAAGCAGCCAAAGGTTGTCAGCATCATAAGGATCGCAACAGTAGCGACGAGGAACAATATGATCAACGATGTAGCCATGATCGTTAAGAGCACGGCCAGTCGATCCATCAATCATCAGATCACGACGCTTAACGTAATCACGAACCTTGGCCCATTGTGTTGAGTGATAGAATGCATTAGCAACTGGGTCACGTTCGTTATGGTTGTACTCCCGTTGCCACTGCTTATGGTATTGCTTGTATTGATCGGTCTGATGATACTCATGTAGTCTTTCTAGTTGTTCTTGCTTATGTTGTACTTCATGTGTTGAGCAATAGTCATGGCCAGGTTCACATAACCTATGACAACTTCGATTCCAGCATTCATGAGTACGCATATCACCACACCACCTTTCTAAAAAATACGTGCTAAATATGTATAATTCTATTGACATACGTGTTAAATACGTGTATTATAATAAGTGTTGAAGGGAAGTGAAACATTTGGTACAACGTCGCAAGGTTGAAAAGAAATTCAAAGATAATGGTTGGTACTTCGTTAGACATGGTGGTAACCACGACATTTGGTCAAACGGTAAAATTAAAACTCAACTGCCACGTCACCCGAAGTTTAGCGATAAGCTATACAATGCTTTGATAAGAAAATTCAACCTAAAGTAGTAAAGCAAGGCTCTTAATTGAGCCGAGCTTTTGTGTACCAAAATTAAGGAGGATCACTATGGACGACATTAAAGTATTTCCAATCATCATTACTAAAGACGATAACAGCGACTACCCTTACTTTGTCGAAATTCCAGATATTGACGGAATGACTGAAGGTAAGTCAATTGCAGATGCAATGGAAATGGCAAAAGACTACATCGGTACTTATTCCCTTGAAGATAAGTTACCTGAATCAAATACCAAATTACCTCAAGCTAAAGATGGTGCAACCGTTACTCTTGTTACCATTAACGTTTCAGAATACAAGCGCAAGCATGATAACAAAGTAATTAAGAAGACTATCACCATTCCCAATTACTTAAATGAATTAGGTAAAGAAAATGGTATCAACTTTAGTGAAGTAATGACGACTGCACTAAAAGAAAAACTCAGTGTTTAATATTTTTAGCCGGCTTTCTAGTCGGCTTTTTCTTTTGTATTCGTTTCCTTGTCTTTTCCGCATGGCTCATCATATATTGCTCAGCGCCACTACTGATTAAGCCCCAATTCTTTGTTGTTCTCATTTTTCCTCCAAACAAAAAAGCCAGCCGTTAAGCTGACTTTAAATCAATTAATTATTATTTTCCGAATTATTATAGTCACTATTAAATGTGAAATTAATTAGTAACAGCATTTGGACAAAATCTAAAATACGTTGTGCATCCTCTTTGTTTTTAGCTGTTTGATTATGAGTAGCGCTGTTGCCCTCAGTTCTAATCTTATCAATCCATTCGCGGCTTTTTTCTGGAACGTAACCTTGGTTAACTAAATAATCCACATAACTCACAAAATTTTTCCCATCCTCTGCGCCATAATAAACTGCAACATTTGCTAGTATCTTACGACAAATAAGTATTACTCCTGTAAATGCCCCAACTTGATATGAGTTACGAGCTTCATCATATAAGCTCTGGACCGTATCAGGCAAATTAATGATTGATTGTCCATACGATGAACCTGGTGTCATATTATCATACTCCTTAAACGAAGGGCGCCCACAAACCGGACAAATGTATATAGCAATTTTGCGATGCCTTTCTAAAAAATCATAAATGTATCCTTTGTTGTTACCCGTTTTAGAACCACAGTAACCACATACAAAATTTGCTTGTGGAAGTTCCTCTTGATTATGCCAATTTTGGGCATATAAATATTTCATTTTCAATTCACCTCATACATATAATACAAAAGCCCAGTCACAAAGACTAGGCTGAGGTGAATTTAAATGTAGTTTAACGTCATTGCGGACAATCAAGGCTATGGAAGAAAACATCATAGTAAGTAGGTGCTCCTCCTTTCGTTGAATGTTGCTTTAATCAAAAATAGGTGTGCCTTGAATGCTGACGGACGGAATCGAACCGCCTTCTCCACGTTGAAACGGAAACAACTGTGACGCTCTACCATTGAGCTACGTCAGCATAATACAGAAATGCTTGCATCCACTAATCGTTTTTGAATTTTGTTACTCTTTGCATCTCTGTATTACATCACGGTGTGTGACAAAAAAAGTACTATGCAATTACAGAAGAGGAGCTTTCATCTCCTATCATAGTTTAGTTTGCCGTGATAAAGCTGAGTAGTTAAAGGCTTGCTCGGGCACGTTATTTGAAAAGTAAAGTCGTTTCTGTAATCATTCGACAATACCATAATAAGGCTGTTTTTCTTGAAAATCACGCCAAAGTACCGCCATTTTACCGCCAAAACACCGCCACTTTACTTTTTAACTAAAACATTAGCAGGAATTATCCTTGCTGCTTCCCACAATGCTTCTTTTTGCATACGGTTAAAAGTGCGTTCAGAGATATTCAACTTCATTCTTACCTCTGTTATTGAGCGATGGTGATGTACAAAGCGATTATCCAGTATAAGCGCATATAATTCGTGTTCGTCCCCCTTTGAAGCAATGTACTTGAGAACTAGCTCACGTCGCTTCCATTCATTTTGTGCATTTGTCCAATCGATCATACGGCGGTCAGGATCATATGTTTTTGCTTTTGGTTGCCCGTCAAAACTAGGCGATCCTAGTGTAATCTTCTTTTTTTCAGCTTCATCTCTCCAATACCAATATTCCTCTAGCCAAGCTTGGGCTTTGTCGCACGATTCATCACGCTTATACTTTTCAAATATGCTATTCACTTGCCCTACTCCCCTTGTGATATAATTATTTTGGTTTTATTTATATCTCAAGGGCGCTCTCACAGTAGAGCGTCTTTTTTAATGCAATTGCATGCAATTTAACGCTTTTTACAAGCTTATTATCAACATTCCGTTTCTATAATGCTCGTTTTCGTAATGTGCCAATCGTTTTGGTGTCTTAGATTTGATTGAGCGTAAATACCGTATGCTCATATGCTGATTAGTGGCAATTTCTTTATACGTGCCAGCGTCAATGAAGTTTTTTATTCATTCACTTCCACCTCTTTGGCTTCCTAGCCGTTTTGTGCCACCATTGTGACCACTCGTAGCTAGTATGATCATGCCAAGCCATCATATGCTTAGCCTTAGCAATCTGACGCTTACGAGTTCGTTTGATTCTGGAATAAGCCCGTCGCTTTACGTTGACGTTAAGATAATATATTTCACCATCCTTGCCTATGCTTTCAGCAACAAACAAACAAGGTCTAACTTTCCCAAAACACTTATAATTAATCATTCTTGTCCTCCGCAGGTTCCTTCATTGCGTCGATTGCATCTTTAGGAAAGAAACCCGAAAGACCATCTAGGTCCTCTTGCGTGAATTTCATAGCATTAGCTTTTTCATTAGCAAATCCAAAATGGAACTCAACATTATTAGTGCTTATGTTCATTGCATCAACATATTGCTTAACAGGCACTGGTCCCTCAACACATCGCATTGCAGATAAAACATATTTCTTTTCTGAAAAACGTTCTTTAACTGGCGTATCGAGTAATCGTTGAATAACATCCATGACACGTGCTAAATCTCGGGGCTCGATATTAAGCAAACAATCCCAGTCACTACAAATATAATCCCAGTTAGTTGCATCTATAGGCATTTCTAAAAACCAGTTGGCGTGGACTTTAAAATCCCTACGATACATATGCAAAAAGCCATTTGATTCTTTTGCTAATACTGTGCTAGTCGAACCGTTAATAATCTCTACTGCCTCTTTAATTTTCATGCTGTTACCTCCAATTTTTTTCTTCTGGCATCCCTAACGACCGTGCCAATTCATTGAATAATTTAATATTGATGTCACTATTATCACGCTTCGGGTTGTGAAGCTGGCCTTTAACTTCGGCATATGCTCTTTGAGGTCTTATCTTCACATATTCTGCTGAATTAATACCTTCGTAAGTTGCACGCCAATAATGCTTCCCTTGCTTTTTGATTTTCCATGATAATTTTTGAGATTTAATTCTTTTTCCAATCCACGAACCCATAACCAATCAATCCTTCCTCAACAATCTTTATTGCATCCCCAGCAGACCTAGCGATTCCATGAATAATTTCTCGTTTAGTTAACATTTCATGAAACTTTATCTGGTCTGCCCTTGGCTTACCTTTTTCGTTTTTCACTTCAATGTAAAAAACTTGATGATCAGACCAGCGAAATCCATATAAATCCGGATGGCCGCTTGGTACACCAGCTGAGAAAAATCTTCCGTCGGCTGTTTTTACGTTGCCAACGTTTACCCGGAAGACTGTGCAATGATGCTTTGACAATGCCACTCGAATATCATTTTGTATTTTGTGCTCAGCGGTCATTAGTAATTCATCTCAGTTTCTTCGATACTATCAACAGCTTCACGTGGAATAATTACCCGGCAATCATGTCGATTTTTACCAATCAAGAAATGGCAACTTATGTCATGCAATGCTCGTTGGATTTCTTGGTAACTCCCTTTGTAGTTATATACATTTCCACCAATTGTGTGTATTTTTATCATTTAATTCCTCCATTGGGTGACGATGAGTGACGGTAAATTTTAATTACTGTTCACAGCTTAACCGCTTGATACTCTAAGCATTAGCTTCGTTTGTGAACACTATTTCTCACTTTTTAGCCAAAAACTTTTTCTGGCGCTTCTCTCTGTATATACCTACTACTAATAATTTTTATTAATATTTGTGTCACACTGTTCACAGACGTGCTTAAATCGTTGATATATCAACGATTTCACTGTGAACGCTAACAGTATTTTACCGTTCACATACCGTTCACAACGTCACGCATTACATATCCTCGTTTAATTTCACCGTTAACCCTTCTACGACTTTTTCTAAATCCAAACCGGTTCACCATAATATTAGAAATCTGGTTACCAATTTTGCGATTTTTTACTAAATCAATCCCTGGCGCAACAGCTAACGACAAAGCTTCATTAGTAATAAAATCTTTATCCCTAAATTGATTGTTTAGAGCTTCATCAATCTTATCTTCCAGTTCATCGGTATACATAAATGTTTGCCGGTGCTGGTCTAGTTTTTCTTCCTGTTCACTGGTCAAAGCAAAACTGAAGCTATCCTTGTATAACTGCATGGCCTCACCCCAGCACTGTTTAACATACTTATCGGTTAAATCAGTAACTGGATGATGTTTCTGTCGTGCTTTACTAACGTGAAGCGGTAAAAATCGTCGTTCACCGGTTTTGTCCTTCAAGTAGTACAATTCGTTAGTTGTCCGAGCCATGACGAAGTTCTTCGCGAACCGTTCCGCTTGGTGACCGTATGGTTTTCGATACTCAAATTCCTGTAAGGTAATAAACTTTTTCAGGATTTCAAAGCTCGCATTGTTAGTGGCCGTCATTTCATCATCGTTAATAATCAATGCTCGCCGCATCACCGCATAATCATCTTTATTATCAAAAGTTGAGAACTGGTCTGTGTAATAACCTAACGGTGCAATCTTTTGTAAAAATGTAGTTTTACCTGCTCCCTGGCCACCGACTAAATCTAAAACAAAGTCGAACTTAGTTTTGGGGTTGTGCGCCTTAGCAACCGCACCGACAAAGAATAATTTAGTGATTAATTGTGTTACAGACGTTTCTTCAACTCCTAAATAATCTCCCATGATGTGATTTAGTCGTTCTTTGTGATCCCAGTTTTTGTAGGCATCATCAAAGTAATCAATAATCGGATTATAGTGATGACGCATTGCTACAACTGTAATGGCACTCCGGATTTTCTTATTATCAAACAGCACTCCATAATCAGAATTGTTTTCAATATACGAGGCAATTTGATCTACATACGCGTCTACCAATTGACCGGTTTTAAACATCAATTCACTGTTAGACTTCACTACATCAATTTCAGTCGTAAATTCATTGAAGCGAAAAGTGTCTTTTAAAATCGGATCTTTTTCTAAAATCTTTTCGATATTAACTAAACTATTTACTTTAATATGACCATTTTTATCTAATTTAAAATTCCAATTATTATCTTCTTGATCTGTAAGGTGTTTGAGCTTATCGGCACTCTTTTTGTCGAACTTTACAATCTTATCGTCACTCACTCGTTTCACCTCTTCTCCTGATTTCCTTCTTAATCATGCTGTTGACGGTGGTTACCACTTCGTTGTCTGATAAACTCAGTTCCGTCCGACTGTTTGCAATACGAGCTAACTCTAAAACCACTTCTGGTTCAACATTGCGAAATAACAATCCCCCAGCGAACGAAGCTAAAGTGTTGTTCCGGCCACCGGTTGGGCCTAAGCCATTGGCAATCTGACTAAATAATTCAGAAGTCTGTGTTTTACCTTTCGGGTGGTACCGCTCAATCTGTTTATTACTAATTTGCGGTTTTCCCTTTTCTTCAATCAGCTGGATTAATTCTTCAGCTGGTTCGATTATCGGTTTATGGTTGAGCCATTGATAGGCCTTTTCATCAATAATTGATGGTGCCACAACCACGTAATTATTAGGATGAGCCTTAATATCTACCCCAGGCAGGAAACCAATGTTTTGTGTAATTCGTTCAGCGGGCTTCTTGAAGAAAAATTGATAACCATTATGAGCAGTCTTTTGACATAGGGTATTAAACCATTCTGGATGTTTTAGTTCTTTGATTGCCTTGGTTCCGTCATCCCCGTCTTCGTGGCGGTCAACATCAATGACAAAGAACTTATCAGTTTTAAGAGCGATATTTGCATAAGGATGTGTTCGCCAAAATTTAGTGATCTCATCAACGCTTAATGGTTTCTGATCGGCAAATTTAATTAACGGGCGTTTATTAATTGTCGGTATTACGCTAAAGCCATGTTCAGCATATTGTTTGGCATAGTTAACCAGACTTTGCATCCCGTTCACATCCTTTACTTAAAATGGCAAATCGTCATCGTCAATGGTTGGTTTAGCGTCACTATCGCTATCTGCTACTGGTTCTTCCTTAGCAGTTGGTTCTTCAACCTTGATTCCTGGTCCAAAGTCATAATTACGATATGGATTATCAGGATCCTTCTTGTTTGGCGTAACTGTAATGGTCATTTCTAAAGTTTTACCTTCATAAGGTTCAAATGCTTTGACTAATTTTTCGTAAGCATCTGTTTCGTTGTCCGGGAACAATTCTGGAGTAACGGTTAACCCAACCATTGCGGCAACCTTTGAAATCGTCCGAATGTTACGACTTACAACGAAATCTGGCATTGGCTTTCCTTTAGTAGTTTTAGTAGCTAAGCTAATTCGTAATTGTTCTTTCCGACTGGCATACTTACCTTTAATTACTTGCATGGAGAATCGTAAGCAGTCCCAACCTGACTTGTATACTGGATGATCGGTTTTATCTAATACAACTTGGTAAGTGCCGGCTGGAATCAAATCCGTTTGGTTAGCACTATCCTTTTTTGCGTCCCAATCCTTAGTAGCTGCTGCAAATGCTTCTTGTAATCCCATAATTAAATTCCTCCTAAATTATTTTTCAAACATCCCATCGCATGATTCTAGTAATTGCTTGATTCGTGGGTCTGTAATGTTCTTGGCTTCATATTTGGTCCGGCGGTCGGTAATTGTCCGGGTATAAGTATCTTTACCGAACTTCTGCGTATGAATTACCAAGTCACAGTTTCCATTAACGATGTTGTAGTATTTTGGCTTGAGTGAAGGCATTGGCTCTGGTGTTGAACCATCATCCCCGCCGATAGAAATTTCACGACTAATGTAAATGATGTTCATCGGTAATGCTTTTAAATCCATAACAAACTGTTGAAGAACGGTGTTAAAAATTGCATATCCTTTTCCATACGGAATATCAGATAGTGCTTGAACTTCATTATCAATACAGATTGCCTGTTCAAGCATGACGCAAATATCATCAATTACATCAACAATTAACGTCTGGAAGGTATTCTTTTGTGATAATGCAGTAATCACATCATCTAATTGTTCAATTGCGGATTGTTTCAAAGTTCCGTCTTCATCACGAATGTTACGAATTTGAATACTAGGCGCTGTTCCCTGTTCACTATTACCATCAGTGTTTAGCACTAATGGATGAGGGAAAAAACTAGCAAAATATGATTTTCCGCTCATCGTCTTACCCCAAATAAAGAAATTATGAGGTTGAGTTTTAGGTTGTAATTTTTCATCTTTTGGTAGTTGAATTACCATTTCTTTTTCCTCCTGTTATTGAATTGATACCAAGCCCATCCTGGTTGATAACCATGTAGCTTGGCATAGGCTTGAAATTCTTTCAGCTCATGAAGTTGGCCAACTGACTTATTAGCAACATTAGCCATTACTTGATCATCAAGAATCTTTTTAATCATTTCCTTACGGTGTTTAACTGCTTGATTTGCTTTGATTTCTTGCAAGTCAACATTAACGATTTTGTAGTCTTTGTTTTCCTTCTTTAGTTCATGACCGCATAAGGGACAGCAGCCGTCTACAACTTGGTCACGATAAAATGTACCGAAACAATAGTTACATTGTGCAATTGCTGGGCCGCTGTCAGTACTTGACTTAGCTTTGCGTTTATCTTTTGTGACAATAGCTTCGGACCAATCCCGATCATTATTGGGTAATCCAAAATTAAGAAAGTTATCAACGTGATCAATGATGATAGCTGTTTTTCCTTTACGAGGGTTGAGACAACGCATCGAAAATTGTAAGTACAAAGCTAATGAACTGGTTGGTCGAGCCATAATGACACAATCAACATTCGGCAAGTCCACCCCTTCAGTAAATAGATTTACATTAGCAAGGATGGTCAATTGTTGGTCACGAAACTTTTGTACTAATTCATCACGAACTTGAGAATCAGTATTACCATCTATTTCAGCTGCTGAAATTCCTACTTGAGTAAACTGTTCAGTAACTTTTTTCGCACTTTCGATTGAATGACAATAAACTACTGCTTGTTTGCTGTTAGCTAATCGTTGGTACTGTTGAACAATGTGACCGTAAATCTGGTGACTGATAGCTTCATCCATACTTTGGCTTGAATAGTCGCCATTCTGTTTGCGTAGCTTTGAACGGTCAATATCACCTAGTCCGTAATAATGAAACGGTGCTAAGAAATGATGTTGCGTTAACCATTTGATTGACTTACCAACGATAATGTCGTCGGCAATCTGATCTAATTGATCGTGACCAGTTCGAATTGGTGTAGCTGTAAAGTACAAAATGTAAGCGTTAGGGAAAGTATCAATAATTCGCCGATAACTTTGCGCTAAAGCGTGATGCGCCTCATCAATCAAGATTAGCTGTGGTGCTTTTAATTGTTTCACTCGTCTGGTTAATGTTTGGACCATTCCCATTGTTGCTAAATTCATCTTTACTTCTTGCTGTTTGAACGTGCTAATAGCTTGTTCTAAAACTTCTTTGCGGTGAATAATAAACATCACTCGATTGTTTTTTTCAGTAGTTCTTCTAGCTATTTCGGACATGATTACCGTCTTGCCTGTACGAGGAGGCTGCTGAACAATGATTCGATGGTGGCCAGTTCGCATTGATTGATAAACCTTATCAATCGTTTCTCGCTGATAATTACGGAGCTTAAACATTACTTAATCACCGTATTCCGATTATCTTTCAAGTGCGCACCTGGCACGTGTTTACCGTCTTTGATTGCTTTATAGACATCGTTTTTCTTCACGTCAAACTTACCTTTGTACTTTTCGTAATCACGATACTCAACCGGAATCTTGTCTTCGTGATCAATAACAGTACTCTGTCGATATGAACGAGGCTTTAAGATGAAGTCGTCGGTATGAACTTCTTTTAGTCCCCGCTCATCAATTGCCTCAGTTATGTAAGTCATTAAGTTATTTTTGAGATTTTTGCGGTAACTTAATTCATCACTGATAGAACGTTTCTTATTAACTAGAAAGTCAATGTCACTGTCCAATGACTCAATCCATTTTGCAATGTTGTTAAGCTTGTCTTCCCAAGCATCGTTGATACTGTCTAACGTATCTGCTACGACTGTTGGATCTAACTCATCGTTATCTGCCAGCTGTTGATATTGCTGACTCAATTGAAATAGATTCATTTTTTAGCCTCCTTAATCAAATCATCTAAAAATTCGATTGTCGTTCTTAAATTGTCTTTAAGCTCTGTTAAGCTTTCTCCATAACTCTGGGGATAATTCTGTCTTCGAAGATTAAACATTAGGTTAGAATAAGCAGACAGATTACCTTCAACTAAACGGTGAAGCATCTCTTGACGATTATTTCTCATATTTCCACTCCATCGTTTTGCAGATATATCTATCCATTGTGTCTTGTGTCATAAAGTAGTGTTCTAACGTTTGCTGGTCATCAACTGTAACCTTAAAGTCTTCAAAGACCAGCTTTCTTAAGTAATGCTTAAGGTTACGATAGCCTTCACCGATTGCCTTTTGCTCGTCATATTTCATGTGTTATACTTCTTTCTGTAAAGATTTTTTGTTTGGGTGCGACTGTTTGCGGCGGTCGTACCCTTTTTTTATTGCTAAAATTCCGTAAATGACCAAAATTGCCATTGCTCCATCGTAATCGCCAATCATTGCACAATAGCTACACCAGCTACCTGCAATAAATGCTATTGCTTTGCTCATTTTTTAACACCTCCTACTAATGTTTCTTCCGATACTTCGGCTTCAATACATTCAGCTTTTCGCCCTCGATAACGTTGACGATTGCTCCAATTAAGAAGCAAGCCATAATTACGAGCCACGGAATTGCTAGTCCTAACATCAACTCACCTCCTTAGAACGTGCTTCGTAGATCATTTCAACGATTACATCGCTTAAATCCTTGGGAATTGTTTTCTTTGAAAGATCAGGAATAATGTTCCCGTTTTTGTCTACGTTGATTATCTCCATCTGATCACCTCCTAGTTTGGTAATAGTTCCATCTGCTCTAGTTTCGGAACAATCCCCCGCTCCTTCAATATGTCATAGATAAACTTTCGCCCCTTCTGCGTCCATTTGAGGTTGTTGTGAACACCCTTGTTATCGTTGTAGGCGAATGCTTCGTACTGCGTATAGCCCTTGTCAGCGTACTTTTGGTAAAGTACCCAATGCTTGCCTTGACGATACTGAATGCCAAACTGGTGAAGCAACTTGTTAAAATCCTTAGCACTCATTCCGTAATCCTTCGCAATCTCGGTTACAGTCATAAGTCCCGGATTGCGCATTTGATTATCGTAGTAGTCAACTTTTGGCTGTTGTTCCATCAGCTTCTTGGCTTGATCAGCTGCCAGTTGCAACGCTTCTGCCATGTTCTGTGGAATTTGGAATTGTGGCCGTGCGATAAGCTGCTTCTCGTAGTCGTTGAAAAGTGACACGTATTGAGCTGTGAATAACGTACCTTTCTTACCAGTCATTTTGTTAGCTACGAATTCGCAGCCCTGCTTGGTCAGCAGGTAGCAAGGTAAGGCTTTTCCTTGACTAGATTCGTAGCTACTTTCGATGAAGAATTGACGAGGATCCAATTTTGGATTCTCCTCCATATCACTGATGTATTGGCGAATATCACGCATTAAATGTGCATGATGCTTGCCGATCATTTTGGCGACTTCACGACTTTCCAGAGTTGGCTGTCCGTGAAAATTGAATAACTGTGGTTGCATTTCTTTGTCCTCCTTACATATCCAGTACACGGTAAATCTTCTTAAGAATCTCAATCGAAAAGTACATTTTATCCGTAGTTAGAAAGTAAAAAAATAATATCAGAAAGAGGAATGTTAGTTACAGAACTAAATTTCTTAGCTTTATCAATCCTCATTGCGGTTATACCTTTCTCATAATTTTGATAAGTTTTTATTGAAATACCAAGCTTTCCAGCAATTTCTTGTTGAGTAAAGCCAGCATACTGCCGTGCTTTTTTTATTGTGAATTTCAAATTTCTCCCTCCTCTCTACGGTTTATATATTACTACGGATAAAATGTATATGCAACACTTTTTTCGCAAAATAAGAAAAAAACTACTTTTTATATGTAGTTAGTTATATAATTATCGATAAGAAAACAATTTAATAGGAGGATTGCAGATTGGATATTGGGATGCAAATTAAAAAATTAAGAAAAGAGCGAAAGTATACACAAGCTCATCTTGCAGAACTGTTAGGAACTAAACCTACTACTGTCGCTTCTTGGGAACAAGGACGAAATAAGCCGTTAATGGATAAAGTTCAAAAAATGTCAATTATTTTTGGGGTCCCCATTTCTGAAATTGTTGGTGATGAGGAATCAGGCTTACCAGCAAACGTTATTTATCCCGAAGGCCTCAAGCGTATCACTATTCCAATTATTGGTGAAATAGCATGTGGCGATCCTATTACTGCTCAAGAAAACGTTGATGGATATACTGAAATTGCTTTCGAAGGCAAAGCTCCTAAAGGAACTCTCTTTGCTCTTCGTTGTAAGGGCAAAAGCATGGAACCAACCATTCATAGTGGATCAATTGTAACCATTAGAGAACAGCCCACAGTAGAAGATGGTGAAATCGCTGCTGTTCTCGTTGATGGTGATAATGAAGCGACACTGAAACGAGTTAAACATCAAGGTAATCTTATTATGTTAATGCCAGATAATAAAGAATACGACCCAATTATCTTAGATAAAGATAATCCAGGTCGTATTATTGGTAAGGCTATTCATGTCTCATGGAACATTGATTGATATGTAACGGAGAGATTTTAATATGAAACATTTTTGGCAAAAATTAAGATGGTTTTTACTTATAGCTATCATTTACTTTATTTTGGGAATGTTATTTTCAAATACTAAAAGTGATTTATTTTGGGCGGTTTACGCTTTAGGGCTTTTTATTGGCTTTCCAATATATTTGCTTTGGATAGTTTTGTCCGAAATTAAATATCAAATAAAAAATAAAAGAAAATCACTAACAAAAGCTGAATCGTCAAATACTAATCCAATTAAACCTTTTCAAGACTCGATAAATTCTGGTGAAGGTAAAATTACCACAAATAAAGGCGAAGATAAACAAAGTTCAATTAAAACAGATGAACATGTTTCTAAAATATCAAACATAAATGACGATGCTTTACCCCTATCGAACGAAAGTATTACCGCATCCCAAAGTGTACAACAGGCTAACTCCAAAAAAGATTATTCATCAAAAAAGGGATTAGACGATTTAGGAATTAAAGTAACATTCAAACCCATTGCTAAAGCCAAAACAAAAGAGAAAACAAACATTACTATTCATCATTTGCGTCGGAAACTATATAACTTTGTAGTAGTTGATACGGAGACGACTGGGCTTGAAAAAAGAGCTAAGATAATTCAACTTTCTGCTGTTAGATATGAACACGATAAACCCGTGGATTCATTCAATAAGTATATTAATCCTAAAATACCTCTGCCATCGAAAATAACCGCGATTACCGGTATTAGTAATGAACAGTTGCTAGATGCTCCTAAACTTAATGAAGTAGTTAGTGATTTTATGCAATTTGTTGGCACGTTACCTTGGGTTGGACATAACATTAACCGTTTTGACATCCCTAGATTAGTTAATAATGGGTTACCCATAACTGAAGTTAGTACTATTGATACATTGAACCTTGCAAAGAAAAAGCTTCATATGGACAAGTATAGTCTTGAAAATTTAAAGCACTATTATGGAATTCAAAATAAATCACACAATGCTCTTGAAGATTGTAAAACTAATGCTATTGTCTACCAGCGATTGCGAGATGATATTTTGGTTCCTGTTCAGTCGGACTATTCTAATGTTCCACAAACTCTAACAGGACTTAATTTTGCTATATCAGGTTCATTTCCTGGTTACAGTCGTAAAGACGTTGAAGAATTAATTAAATCGCATGGTGGAAAGACAAAAAGCACTGTAACACATGATACTGATTATCTTATTGATGGAACACAGATTAGTGATCAATTAACAGATGGTATTCACAGTTCAAAAGAATTAAAAGCAAAAGACTACGGAACAAAAATTATTAGTTTATCGGAATTTAAGAATTTATTAGAGAGTAATTAAAATGAAAAAGATAGGTTTAATATGTGCCACATTATTAGCTGGTATTTCCTTAGCCGGTTGTAATAACCTGGCATCACAACAACATAAAGCATCAAGCAACAGTTCATCAACTAAGGCCATTAAACACCACAAGGCCCACAAGAAAGCAAATAAAAAGAAGCAAAGCTCTTCATTTAACTCCATTTCTGCTGTTAGCCAATCCGCCCATTCTAGCCAGCAACAAGCAACGGCCTCACCTTCTACTACACAACAGTCGGACATCTCATCTCAACCGGAAGCTTGGCAAGATCAACAATCAGTTCGTGACCAAGCAGCACATAACGGTGGCCCCACTACTGAGGACCAAGCTCGTGCAATGCTAGGTGGCGCTAACGGTGATTTACAAGCTACAAGGACTAGTAACGGTTGGACCTTTTCTGGTGATGGTTACACGGCCACCGTTGGAGACGATGGGAGTATCTCACATAACTAAAAAAGCCCTCTCCGGAGAAAGGACGTGATGGTAATAGAAGCTAATATTTGATTATGTGTGAAATTACATTTAATTCTATATGCTTATTTACGCTTATATATTGACATACTTGCTTTGATATATGATAATATAGTTAATCAATTAATTGGTCAGCTTAAGACCGACTAAGGCAAGTACTAATTGTACTTGCCTTTTTTATTTTGGAGGATAGAAAATGACTATCGAAAAACCATTCAAAACGGTTGATGAGCAAATAAGTCTCCTAAAAGAAAGAAGACTCAATTTTATTAATCTACCAGCTGCAAGACAACTTCTTAAAGAATATGGATATTATGAAATTGTTAATGGCTATAAAAAACCTTTTCTGAAGAATCCTAATAATGATGATGAAGGGTACAAAGACAATGAAAATTTTGAACATATTTTTTCATTATACAGATTAGATGGCCAAATAAGAATTGCGGTAATGAGTTCCACTGAAGTATTTGAACAAACGTTTAAGCAAAGTATTGCATATGTAATAGCTGAAAATATATCCGCTGAATATTCAACGTATATTTCCCAAGACTTTTACATACCAGGTGAAATACATCGAGGCACATCAGACCGTGATAGATTACTTCATACGATGAACAAAATACATAATTCAAGTTTAAATCCATATAAACATTACAGAGATTCACATGGTAATGTTCCCCCTTGGATACTAATTAAAGGCCTAAGTTTAGGGCAAGCAATATATTGGTTTACACTCCTAAAAAACAAAAGATTTAAGGATGAGATTATCTCACGTATGACTGGATTAAATATTAATCTGATAGATGGTTTAGATGAGCAATTCAAAATACGAAATACTTTTAGCGATGCATTAATGCTTATTTTGAGTTACAGAAATTTGGCAGCACATGGTGGAAGAATCTACAATTATAGATCCGCTCTGCATCAATTAACCGTGTATTCAAAATGGCTTTATAATCCTAATAATCTTAATTGTTCACACCGTAAATTTTTAGATGGTAAATTAAGGAGTAGCTTAGGGACGTTGCTTGGCATTATGAAATTATTTGAAAACGAAGATTGCTTTGAAGAACTGCAAATTTGGCTTGGTCTAAGAATTAAATCTTATCTTTCAAATTATCCAAATGATGAAAAGTACATTTTTGATTCGACAGAATTAACTAAAGAGACATTAGATTGGGATGGCTTAGCAGATTTTAAACCTCAATAACATACAATAACCGGTCGAATTCGACCGGTTTAAAAAGACACTATAAAGAACATATGTACGAAAGGACGTGATTAGGGACATGAAAGTAGCACTTTATGTCCGTGTCAGGTATCGACACTAGAACAAGCAGAAGAAGGTTACTCAATTAATGAACAAAAAGATAAGCTTAAAAAGTATTGTGAAATCAAGGATTGGACGATTGTTAAAGAGTACATAGATCCTGGTCGCTCTGGATCAAACATTAATCGCCCTTCCATGCAGCAACTTATCAAAGACGCAGATACAGGACTGTATGATGCTGTCCTAGTCTATAAACTCGACAGATTGAGTCGAAGTCAAAAGGACACTCTTTACCTTATCGAAGATGTCTTCCAAAAGAATAATATCCATTTCATTAGCTTATCAGAGAATTTCGATACTTCAACCGCATTTGGTAAGGCAATGATCGGAATACTAAGTGTGTTTGCTCAATTAGAACGTGAGCAAATCAAAGAGCGCATGTCAATGGGAAGAGTTGGTCGTGCTAAGTCTGGTAAGATCATGGAATTCAATAATCCTGCATTTGGTTATGAAATTGATGGTGATAATTATAAAGTAGATCCGTTAAGGGCTGAAATAGTGAAACGAATTTACAAGATGTATCTTAGCGGCACGTCAATTAATAAGATAAAAGAAACACTTAATTCAGAAGGGCATATCGGAAATAAAAAGAACTGGTCTGATACTAGGATAAGGTATATTCTTAGCAATCCAACCTATCTTGGCAAAATAAGATATGATGGAAAAACATATGATGGTAAATTTTCTCCAATTATTGACGAGGAAACGTTCAATAAGACACAGAATGAATTAAAAGAACGCCAAACGGCCACCTATAAGCGGTTCAATATGAAGCTTAGACCCTTCCAATCAAAATACATGTTGTCAGGATTACTACGTTGCGGCTATTGTGGTGCTACTCTCTTCGTTAACTCTTACGTATATAACGGTAAACGCAAACTTCGTTATAACTGTCCTAGCACATACAAATCAAAGCAAAAGACAAGGACGTATAAAATAATGGATCCTAATTGTCCTTTCAAGCTCGTATATGCTAAGGACTTAGAACCTGCTGTGATAAATGAGATCAAGAATTTAGCGTTGAATCCTCAATCGATACAGAAACCGATTAAGAAGAAACCTGATATTGATGTGGAAACAATTCAAAAAGAATTAGCGAAAGTCAGAAAACAGCAGCAAAGATTGATTGACCTCTACGTTATTTCTGACGATGTCAATATTGATAATATCAGCAAGAAAAGTGCTGATTTAAAGCTTCAAGAAGAAACGCTTAAAAAACAACTCGCACCGCTTGAAGGGCCGGATGATGACGATAAAATTGTGGCTTTTAACGAAATATTAGCTCAAATAAAAGACATTGATAGTCTTGACTATGATAAACAGAAATTTATCGTAAAAAAGTTAATTAAAAAGATAGACGTATGGAACGATAATAAAATTAAGATCCACTGGAATATTTAATTTTTTAGGCGCTTTACGCCTTTTTTCGTATATTAGGTATTTCCAATTGAAACTGGGATCGGGGGCCAATTAGGACACTTAGCTATCATCTTCGGTTTCGGTTCAATGCTTGGTAAATTAGTTTCTGATGCTGGTGGTGGCTATCAGATTGCAACAACCCTGATTAATAAGTTTGGTCGGCGCTGGATTCAAATTGCTGTTATCCTTGCCTCCTTTATCATTGGATTAGCATTATTCTTTGAAGTTGGGCTTGTGGTTGTGTTACCAATCATCTTTATCATCGCCCGCGAGCTTGATATGCCATTGATGTACCTCGGTATTCCAATGGCGGCTACCTTAAACGTTACTCACGCTTTCTTACCACCACACCCCGCTCCAACCGCTATTACAGACATTCTTGGGGCTAACCTTGGACACGTATTGCTGCTTGGTATTTTAGCCGCAATCCCAACAATCATTATTGCTGGTCCAGTTTATAACTGGGTATTACAAAAAGTTTATCCGCGTGTTTACCGTAAAAATATTGATATTTCAGTTCTTGGTGAATATAAAGAATTCAAGCTTGAAGAAACGCCTAAATTCGGTATCTCCGTTTTAACTGCAATGATGCCAGTTATCTTAATTGCTGTCGCTACTATTTGTTCATTTATTTTCCCTAAGAACAATCCAGTTAATGAATTCATTCAATTTATTGGTGCTCCTGACCTTGCAATGCTTCTTTCATTAATCTTCGCAATCTTTACAATGGGATTATGGCGAAACAAGAAAATGGAAGAAATTTCAACCGCCCTTGCCGACTCAATCAAGCAAATTTCTGTAATGCTTTTGATCATCGGTGGTGGTGGTGCCTTCAAGCAAGTCCTTGTTGATGGTGGAATTTCTAAGTACATTTCTGGATTATTTGCTCAAACTAGCATTTCACCAATTCTAGCTGCTTGGTTAATTACTGCTTTATTACGGATGTCACTTGGATCCTCAACAGTTGCTGCGATGACCGCTGCCGGCCTTGTGGTTCCAATGGCTCACCAATTTGGCGGTAACTCAATTATGGCAACATTGATGGTTCTTGCCATCGGTGCTGGTTCTGTCTTTTGTGGACACGTTAATGATGCCGGTTTCTGGATGATCAAAGAATACTTTGGCCTTTCATTAAAGGAAACTTTACTTTCGTGGACAACTTTAACTTCCGTCTTAGCACTCGCTGGGTTGGGAGCCGTCTACGCCATTTCATTATTTGTCTAAGTCAATTTAAGCGTCCTAGTGAATTAGCTAGTGACGCTTTTTGTATGGTTTGGTATTCTTAATAATAGTAGAACTATTAAGGATGATGAATAAACAAATGACGCAACATACTACTATCGCTGACGTTGCTAAAGCAGCTGGTGTTTCAGCGACTACCGTTTCACGTATTATTAATGGTCGTTATGATAAAATGCGCCCAGCAACGCGGAAACGGGTGGAAAAAGCAATTAAAGACCTTCAATTTGTTCCAACCGCTTCTGCACGACAGCTTCGCCAAACTCATAGTCACGTTGTTGGAATCCTCGTTGGAGATATTTCTAACCCCTTTTCATCTTTACTTGCCAAAGGGATCGATGATGTTTTGCAACAAGCGGGCTATGATATCCTCCTCATGAATACGAATAACTCGCGGGAAAATGAAAGTCGTGCTCTTCAGCGTCTATATCAGCAACGAGTTGACGGAATTATTGTCCAGCCTAATTCCCGCCACTTTAGTCAATTTGCCCCTACTATTCACAATGATATTCCCCTCGTGATTGTTGACCGTGAAGTTGATGACCAGCCTTCTACAGTTGGGAAGGTCACTTCTGCTAATCGTGATGCTTGTTATAACCTCGGTAAGATTCTTTATCAAAATGGTTATCAGAATATTTTAACTGTCAGCGCGCATTTTGCGGAGGCATCGGGTCAAATCCCTCGAATTGCCGGTTTAAAGGTTGCTGCTGCTGATAATGGGCTAAGCTATCACAATATTGAAACTCGGGGACATGATCGGCAGTGGCTTGCTAAAATGTTTTTGCAACAGTTAAATGAACTCAAAGGCAAAACTGCTGTCGTTTCATTAATGGGGCCCATTTTATTTGATCTTTTAGCGATTTTTAAGGAACTAAACCTTTCCTTCCCTGACGATCTTGGCTTAGTTAGCTTTGATGATTGGGAATGGTCGCAATATGTCGCTAATGGAATCTTTCTGTTGAAGCAAGATATGGAGTTAATGGGTAGCTTAGCAGCTAATAAGCTTTTAACACAGATTAACCAACAAAGTACCATCAGTTCCACTACCCTTTTACCAGTTGAAATCATTGCACACCAGTCACTTTAGCATATAATATTACAAAGAGAATTAAATTGAGTTTTAAAGGAGAACAATAAATGAACTACTTAATTGGTGTTGACGTTGGAACCTCTAGCACAAAGGCCGTTTTATATGGTCAAGATGCACAGGTGATCACACAAGCTAACTATGGCTACGAGTTGCACCGCAATGCCGCGGGAATGGCAGAACAAGAGCCAGAAGAAGTAATCAATGCTGCTGAACAAGCTATCCATGATGTGGCTACGGCAGCTGATCTCAGTACGGGGAAACTACTAGCAGTTTCAATCTCAAGTGCAAACCAAAGCCTCCTCTTATTAGATAAAGATAAGAAGCCCTTTTCACGGTTAATCACCTGGGCTGATAGTCGAGCTCAGCGCGCGGCAGATAACCTCAAGATGATGACTGAAGGACAACAATTATATATGAAGACGGGGGTTCCTGTTCATCCCATGTCAACATTGACAAAGCTCCTTTGGTTAAGGGAAGACGAACCAGATTTATTTAGTCGCACAGCATATTTTGCTGATATTAAGGCTTACCTTTTCTACCGATTATTTAATGAATTTAAGGTTGATATGTCAATCGCTTCCTCAACTGGCTTGATGAACCTTAAAACTTATGATTGGGATGACCAGGCTCTTCGGGTTGCAGGAATAACCAAAGATCAACTGCCTGAAATTGTCGATGGAACAACTCAAGCAACTGGTTTAGTGCCCGAAGCCCAAGAAAAACTAGGAGTACCAGCTGATACGCCATTTGTTTATGGTGCTTACGATGGTGCCCTTTCAAATATTGGTGTTGGTGCAACCAAGCAAAATACAGTAGCAATTACAATCGGTACTTCCGCAGCTGTACGAGTCGTAACTGATCATCCTGTTATTGACCCAGAACGTCGCCTCTTCTGCTATGCTATTAATAAAGGATTGTGGGTCGTTGGTGGTCCGCTTAATAACGGTGGCGATGTCTATGAATGGGCAGTAAAACACCTTGTCGATAGTAGCGCAGTTAAAAACGAACAGGTCGATCCTTATACTTTGGCAAATCACGTTATTGAAGGAGTACCAGCAGGCGCGCATGGGCTTCTCTTTCATCCCTTCTTGGGCGGTGAACGGGCACCATTGTGGAATGCTAAAGCGCGTGGTAGTTTCTTTGGGCTTTCTCATATCCATACACGGGCTGATATGCTACGAGCAGTTATGGAAGGAATTAGCATGAACATTGCAACAGTCTTCCAAGCAGTACGAGCGTTAGTCGGTGAACCAGCGAGTGTTACTGCAACAGGTGGCTTTGCTCGCTCAAAAGTATGGCGCCAAATGCTTGCTGATATCTTAAACTGTCCGGTTAACGTTCCTGACTCATTTGAATCTGGCTGCCTCGGGTCAGTAGTTATGGCTATGCAAAGCCTGGGAATGATCGATAGTCTTGATACACCACAGAAGTTCATTGGTAAGGTTAGTTCTTACCAACCAGATCCAGCCGCAGTAAAAGTATATCAACGCTATACTCCACTCTTCCAACAAATTGAAGATATGCTTGCTCCGGCTTATTCTGAAATCGCTAAACTACAAGAACGCCAAAACAATTAAAGAATCAAAAAATCGATCTTACAATCATTTTCCGATGTGAGATCGATTTTTTAATTATGACTATTCTGTTAACAGGTTCTTAATATTACCTTTAGCATTTCAAAAAGCAATGTAAAACGCTTCCAAACATGTTACTATTAGCTTGTACTAAAAAATTATTTATAGAAAGGAAGTGGTACTAATGGCCGCATGGAAAAAATGGTGGGTTTCATTTGTAATGATGCTTCAAGTAATCGTTGGAATTGTTGTCGTATCATTATGGTTTTATCGTGACCAAACTTGGACAATTCCAGTTAATGATTGGCTTTATAGCCCCATCGGTCAAAGTTTCTCAGCAGGAGTCGCAGTATTTTTAATCATTGTTGCTTTAACCGTAATAGCAATTGCTGTTTTTCGTCCCACAACAACTAAACAAATGACAATCGCTAGAGATGGTGCTAATAAAGTTCAAATTGATCAACATGCAGTTGAACATAGCTTAACTACTTCAATTGCTAAATTTGACCTTTACAATCCCGTAATTAAACTCAAGATGCACCGTAACAATCACAACGCAGACGTCACCGTTCATGGAATGCTCTCTAAGAGGACCAATCCAAAACTAATTCATACAGTACTACTCCAGACAATTAAAGAAAACCTTAAACGGGACTTCGACATTGATCTTAATAAATTACACATTAAGCTAAGTCCCTACTCAAACAAAGAATCAGTCAACATTGTCTAAAAAGGAGGTACTATATGAAACTTGCTACAATTGGCGTTATCTTAGGACTGCTTATCAGTATTAGTTGGATTATGTGGGGCTTTTTCCCAATGATCGGTATTCTATTAGCTGTCACTATCTTGGGCGGAATTGGCTATATTCTTGATGCAAAGGGCTATTCATTAAATAAACTTGCGATAAAAATGTTAGATAAATTTGCCAACTAATTCAAGGAGGAATTAATATGACAACCACTACAAATAATAAAACAATTGATGAGCAATTAACATTCGATGATCAAGTAATTGAAAAAATCGCTGGGATCACCGCTAGCAAAGTTCCTGGAATCCTTTCCCTTGATGGAAATATGTTTAGTGAATTAGCAGATAAAGTAACTTCCGGAAGCAATCCAACCAAGGGTATTAATGCCGATGTTGGTGAAAAGCAAGTCGCATTAAAAATGGAAGCTACCATCGAATATGGCAAAAGCGCTCCAGAAATTTTTAAGGCTGTTTGTTCTGAGGTACAACACGCAATCAATAAAATGACTGGCTTGAATTTAGTTAAGTTTGAGCTACATATCAATGATGTTAAAACAAGAGAAGAAGTAGAAAAAGATACAAAATAAGGGAACGAGCCAAGTATCACGGGCACTTTCGTTTTCAACATGAAGCCCCTATATGCAACATAGGCCTCCAGCGTTCGGCTTTACCGGGCATTGGGGGCCTATTTCCGTTTGCTTCCTCTGAAATGTGACTGAACTTTTATCACACTCTTTTACATAATAATCATTTAAAATGGCGGCCTAAAATAACTAAATCACGTTTAATCCCATCAAGCTCTGCTACTTGTGGTAAAAGGCCCCATTGAGTAAAACCAAACGATTTAAATAACTTTAGGCTTGGAATATTATGGCCAAAAATATAAGCCACGATTGTATCAACTGCTAAATTAGGCAATTGACCAATAATGAATTCCATGGTTTTTGTACCAACTCCTTGTTTCCGTAACCGTTGATCAAGGTAAATAGCAATTTCACTAGTATGATTATATGCTGGACGACCATAAAAATATTCAAGGGCCACCCACCCGAGAACCTCATTTTGATGTTCAATTACCCAGATTGGATGATTTTCGTCAAATGCTTCAAACCATTCTTTGCGTTCGTCAACCGTTATCGGGGTGAGATCTGCAGTCGCTAACCGTGATGGAATAATTTGATTATAAATTTCAACAATTTTGGGTAAATCTTCAAGTGTCGCTTTGCGGTATTGTAACTCCACTATACTTTCCTCTAAAAAATTTCCTGAACTAATTTTTCTGAACCATTCGAACTAACCTAATCATCATACTTAATAAAATTCCGATTGATGCTAGCAAGGTATATCGCCGTAATTGTTGATTTTCTTCAGTTAATAATTTTATTTCTCGTCGCATAGCTTTTTTCTTCACTGTAAGCACCGCCTTCATTAATTCTAACAAGATCATCATATCATATTATTTGCGATTGCTTCTTAATATTTTATCTTTATCCTGTTAATGACTATAATAAAAATCATAAGGAAGTATGTAGAGGGTATGATTTTTAACGATATTATTAGTATTTTATTATTTTGCGCGTTTGCTTATCTTTTTAATTTTAACTTTCACCGCGATAACTATGCCTATGCTATTGTGATGTTTATCGGCATAATGGTATTTTATGGCGATTTTTACCATCATCTCCCAATCAACTGGAAATTGTATATTTTGCTTATTGCTACTTTTTTATGAGCTTTATTCACAATCTTCATGGGGAGACAAGCATTAATTAAACCAGCTCAACGTAAACATTTTTCCTATGCAACAATTATTGGAATTTTTGCAATTATTATCACTTTTATCTTCAGGATTATTCTTTAAAAACAATAAGGGAGCATGATCATGAAGTCGTATCTGGCTTCTATCACGCTCCCTTATTATATTGCTAGCAATCGTGTGCTCGATCAATTTGAGAATTTAAGTCTGTATTACTAAGATCCAGAACTTCAAGATTATCTGTTAAAACGCGTTTAGGACTGACAAGTGGCATTGTAAAGTAACGCGGGTTAAACCTTACTTCCATTTCATCATCAAATTGAACTGCTGTATGGTCTTTAATAAAAACATCCCCTAAATTAGAGGTAATCTTTTCATTATAATCGGGGGTATCTAAATCCTCTTTGACAAGGATTAGTCGATAATCACCATCTAAACTGCAACCCCCAACGGCAGAAAATGGACCAACCCCATCATCAAAATCTAGGAGTATCTTCTTAGATGACAGTTCATAACGCTGTAAACGTTCGATAGCTTGATCAGTAAATGTGATATTCATTAATATCAACCCCATTTCTTAAAATCTGTACTTATATTTTAACTAATTAAGAATAAGCTTTGAAATTTAAAGCTCAAAAAAACTGAGAAAAATCGCAAAATCTTTCTCAGTTTTTTAAATTAATTTATTTATTAACCTTCGAATGCATCAGTCAAAGGAGGAACAACTTGCTTCTTCCGTGATACAACACCCGGTAAATTCATCCGCTTGTTTTCGTTAAGCTTCTTACCAAAGGCTGCTTCAACCTTTTCAGCAGGATCACCAATAACTAATAACTCTGAGTCACTGTTTAAGATGTTAGTAGCGATTAATAAGAATAAATCATAATCGTTATCATCCATCATACTTTGCATTTGACTTTCAAGATCAGCTTGACGAGCAAAAACATCATCTAAATCAACGGTGTTAACTTGACCAATACGAACTTTCTTGCCGCCAAGTTCAAAGGTCTTAGCATCACCATCAACGATATCAGCATCAGACTTAGCACCAAGGTTAGTACCAGCCTTAAGCATTTCAATGCCGTACTTTTCGTAATCTTCAACACCAGCGATCTTTGCTAAGTACTTAACAGCTTCACGATCGTGGTCAGTTGTAGTTGGTGACTTCAAAAGCAAGGTATCAGAAATGATAGCAGAAAGCATCATCCCAGCCAAGTTAGCGGGAATATTAATGTGCTTTTCTTGGAACAATTCTGTAATGATTGTACTTACACAACCGTAAGGACGAACAGTTGCCCAGAGTGGTTGAGCCGTTTCAAAGCCGGCAATTCGGTGGTGGTCAACTAAGTGCGTTACAGTGACCTTGTCGATATCATTAACACTTTGTTGTGGTTCGTTGTGGTCTACAAGCATTACCTTATCTACTTCGTTTGCAGCGGTTTCGATTACGCGTGGTGCTTCCATACCGAAAGTCTTCAATGCAAACTTAGTCTCATCATTTGGTTCACCTAAAGCAACTGCTTCAGTTTCGTATCCCAATTGATTTTGGAAGTATGAAAATGCCATTGCAGCGGTAATCGCATCTGTATCAGGCTTTTGGTGTCCAAATACTAATTCTTTGCTCATATAAATTCCTCCTGTGTGTTCACTACTTTAATCTTAGTTATTTCTAGTAGGTGAAACAATCTACATTTTCTATTCTATCATGGAAGTTAATAGATTAAAGAACAATTATTAAATATCTTTCCTATTATGAATAAAATCTTTTAAGATCTGCCACATTTGTTCATGCTGACTGTTAAAAAAACGTGGTGGTTCTTTATCTAACGAAAAATATTCAGTAGTTGTCGTTTCTGTAATTTTGGGCTGATAATGCTTAGCGCTACTTTCTTCAACTAAGTAAAAAGCATTAACTGGTTGAACGCGGTCACCATTAGGATAAGTGTAAAAATTCTGATCAAAAATTGCTAGTCGTTTGACAGGCACGACTTCAATTCCCGCATCTTCTTTAAATTCCCGCTTTACAGTTTGCTCAAAAGATTCGCCAAATTCCATGTAGCCGCCTGGGAAACCCCAATCACCAGTGTCCGCCCGTTCTTGAAGTAAAACAGCCTTCTGCTTGTTTAAGAGTGCCCCAGAAGCACTGGTCATTATTAAGGGACGATTCCCAACTAAATCACGAATTTCTTTAATATACGCCAAACTTTTCGCCTTCTTTTAATTTTGGCTAACAGGTTCTTCGGATAAAACATTCGTTTGTTTCATTCGAAGTTTTATTGGTTCCCCTTGCGTATCGGTATCAATTACAAAAGTTCCATTTGACTTAATCGAACTTAGATGATGGTCAGTAGCCATTATATCTTGGAATGCTGGCCGGTTAGTAATAGTCTCAAAAGCACCTTGATAATCATGGTCGTAAGCAAGGAAGTCTGCAATTTCATGAGGATGTGATTTCAACCGCCGAAGGACAAGTTCGCCCCGCCGTGCTCGTGCCCCAACTTCAATCTCATCAACTGGCATTTCCTTAAATGCACCTCGTTGAGTAATTACAGCAATATCTTGACCATCCTTAACCAAGATTTGATCTGCTACTTGGTCATCATCTTTCAAATTAATGGCCCGTACACCAGCTGTCCGGATTCCTGTTACAGGAACATCTGCAACATCATACCGCACTGCATATCCTTGGCGACTAATCGTCAATAGTGAACGGTTCTCATTTGTTGGTTCATAGTAATCAACATTTACAACTTGCGCATTATCCCTAAGCTTAATTGCGACACTTGCATGGCTCTTGTAACGTGAACCAGGCTTATAGTCATTAAAGGCCGTTTGCTTTACTTGACCATCGCTAGTTCCCATGATGATTGTTCCTGGCTGATCTAGTTTATCAAAAATCATTGCTTTAATGATCTCTTCATTATCCGCTAAACCGATTGTTTGTGAGATATGTTCGCCGGTATCTTTCCACCGGGCATCTGCAATTTCATGAATTGGGCGGTAAATAATATGCCCAAGATTGGTAAACATAAATAAATGCGATAATGTATTTGTTTGTTGAATCAATAATGGGTAATCGTCTTCTCGGAGACCGTTTTCTTCTGCCTCCGATGCCTTGAAGGAACGAATGCTGCTTCGTTTGATATAGCCCGCATGCGAAACTAAGACCACAACATCTTCGTTGGCAACCGTAACTTTAGTATCAATCTCAAGTTTTTCAACAAGATTTTCAATCTTGGTCCGTCGTGGATTGCCAAATTCCTTCTTAATGGCCCTAATTTCCTTAGTAAGAACTTTTGCTAGCTCATTTTCGTTAGTCAAGATTAACTGATATTCATTAATCCGTGAATTTAATTGTTCTTGTTCTTTTTTCAGCTCAGTTACATCCGTATTTGTTAAGCGATAAAGTTGCAAGGTAACAATTGCTTCGGCCTGTTCAGGTGTAAAGTTGTATTCTTTTACTAAGTTTTCCTTTGCATCCTTACGATTCTTACTTGCTCGAATCGTTTTAATGACCTTATCTAAAATTGAGAGTGCTTTGATTAACCCTTCGACAATATGCAAACGTTGTTGAGCCTTCGTTAGGTTATATTGTGTCCGTCGACGAATAATCTCTTTCTGGAATTCGAGATAGGAAGTCAAAATTCGCTTCAATCCAACACGCATTGGTCGCTGGTCATCAATCGCAACCATATTGAAGTTATAGTTAATCTGTAAATCAGTGTTCTTTAATAAGTAATTAAGAATACCGTTCGCATTAGCTCCCCGCTTTAGTTCGATTGCAATTCGTAATCCACTACGATCAGTTTCATCGCGAGCTTCCGCGATTCCCTCAACTTTTTTGGCAAGGCGCAGATCGTTAATTCGCTTAACCAGTTGCGCCTTATTTACTTCATAAGGAATCTCCGTCACATTAATTTGTTGACGATCACCCCGCAAGGTTTCAATCTCCGTTTTTGCTCGCACTACAACCCGACCGCGACCAGTCTGGTATGCCTTACGAATGCCATCAATCCCCTGAATGATTCCACCAGTTGGGAAATCAGGGCCAGGAATAAATTCCATTAACTTATCCAAAGAAGCAGTTGGATGCTTGATAAAATAAATCAGTGCATCAAGAACTTCGCTTAAATTATGTGTTGGAATCTCAGTAGCATATCCAGCAGAAATTCCAGTTGCTCCATTAACGAGTAAGTTAGGAATACGTGCTGGTAAAACTGTCGGTTCTTTTTCAGTATCATCAAAGTTTAAGGCCATTTCAACTGTATCTTTGTCGATATCTTGAAGCATTAAACCTGCTATTTTACTAAGCCGCGCTTCAGTATAACGCATGGCCGCTGGTGGATCACCATCCATTGATCCATTATTACCATGCATTTCAATTAGGGGTTCACGTAATTTCCAATCCTGACTTAGCCGAACTAATGCTTCATAAATTGAACTATCACCGTGGGGGTGGAAGTTACCCATTACGTTCCCGACTGATTTAGCAGACTTACGAAACCCTTTATCATAAGTATTTCCATCTTTATTCATGGCAAATAAAATCCGGCGCTGAACCGGTTTTAATCCGTCACGAATGTCAGGTAAAGCTCGTTCTTGAATAATTGATTTTGAATAACGCCCAAAACGATCACCCATGATCTGTTCGAGCGTCATATGTTCAATTTTTCCGTTTCTCACAAAACTTGATTCCCTTCTCTATTTATTCCATGTATTAATTGTAGGCTCTTTAGTTTGAGGTAATTGTCCTTTATTCTCAACTAATTTATCAGATTCTTGATCATCGGCTAACGTGAATTGGACATTTTCTTCAATCCATTCTCGCCGTGGTTCCACCTTATTACCCATTAAGGTAGTTACACGACGCTCAGCTAATTCAGCATCCTCGATCCGAACTTGGATTAGTGTCCGAGTTTCTGGATTCATCGTCGTTTCCCACAACTGATCAGCATTCATTTCACCAAGCCCTTTGAACCGTTGTAATTGTGCTCCCTTGCCCATCTTTTTAGTCAATTTTGTTAATTCTTCATTAGTCCACGCATACGTGATATTAGTCTTAGCTCCACGTCCGCGTTGCAAGCGATAAAGTGGTGGAAGAGCAATATAGATCTTTCCAGCTTCGATCATTGGCCGCATATATTTGTAGAAAAAGGTAAGAAGAAGAATCTGAATATGAGCACCATCATCATCGGCATCAGTCATAATAATAATCTTATCGTAGTTTGAATCTTCAACGTTAAATTCAGAACCAGCACCAGCACCAACAGTATAGATAATTGTGTTCAATTCTTCGTTTTTTAATACATCATCTAACTTCGCCTTTTCTGTATTTAGCACTTTCCCTCGTAATGGTAAAATTGCTTGGAATTTACGGTCACGCCCCTGCTTGGCTGAACCACCGGCCGAATCCCCTTCGACTAGGAATAATTCATTTTTCTTAGCATTTTTTGATTGGGCCGGAGTCAATTTTCCAGAAAGATTGCGTTCTTTTTTGCCCTTTCGTTTACCACCACGAGCTTGATTACGGGCTTTACGGGCAGCTTCTCGAGCTTCACGCGCCTTTAATGCCTTACGAATTAACATCTGAGCAAAGTCGCCATTTTCCATTAGGGCATAGTTAAGCTGCTCACTGACAATCGCATCAACAATCTTCCGTGCTTCAGGAGTTCCCAGTTTATCCTTTGTCTGACCCTCAAATTGAAGTAGACGTTCAGGAATCCGGACAGAAATAACGGCTGTTAACCCTTCCCGAACATCACTACCTTCTAGATTTTTATCATTAGCCTTTAACAGCCCAACCTTTTTTGCGTATTCATTGAAAGTTTTCGTCCAGGCACTCCGGAATCCGGCTTCATGAGTACCACCATCTGGAGTTCGGACATTATTGACAAATGATAACAAGCTCTCAGAGTAACCATCATTATATTGAGCCGCTACTTCAACTTCGACCCCATCTTGCTTTCCGTCAAAGTAGAGCGTCTTTCCTAAAACGTCCTTACCCTCGTTAAGATAAGAAACGAATTCTTGAATTCCATTGTCAAATTGGAATACATCTTGTTTTTCTTGACCAGCTCGCTTATCGGTAAGGATAATCTTAATCCCTTTCAATAAAAAGGCCGACTCACGGAGCCGATTAGCTAAGGTATTGTAGTCATAAACAGTAGTTGAAAAAATCTTCGGGTCCGGCTTGAATGAGACGGTCGTTCCGTTCTCAGCTTTAGTTTTTCCTAATTTTTTCAACGTTCCAACTGGTTGACCGCCATCCTTAAAAATTTCTTGGTAACGGACGTGATCACGGACAATTGTCAGCGTCAAATGTGATGATAAGGCATTTACTACGGAAGCTCCAACACCATGAAGCCCTCCTGAAGTTTTATAACCATCTGACTGACCAAATTTTCCTCCAGCATGGAGAACCGTCATAATAACTTCAGGTGTCGGCTTACCGGAAGCATGCATCCCAACCGGCATCCCCCGACCATGATCTTGAACTGTAATCGCATTGTCTGCTTCAATGGTGACGTTAATCTCATCACCATAACCGGATAATGCTTCATCAACGGCATTATCTACTATTTCATATACCAGGTGGTGCAATCCACGTGAGTCAGTAGACCCAATATACATCCCTGGCCTTTTTCGTACTGCCTCAAGCCCTTTTAATACTTGTATGGATGAGGCATCATATTTTACTTCTTCTTTGGCCACAAAATGACCTCCCATTGCCAATATTATACCTAAACGTATGTTCGGAAAATTATTTTACCATTTACATTTGCTAATTGTAAAGCTAAACCGGCCACAATTTCAATTCATAATTAAAATGATACTGAAAACTTAGTAGATTGGCAAATTGTGTCTTCCTAGTGGTTAAAATTAAATATTCATGCTATGCTTAAAAGCTGTATAAGCTATTATTAAGGAGCTATTTATATGATTTTTGAAATTATTGGGATGATTATTATTGCTTACCTCTTAGGTTCAATCCCAACTGGCCTCTGGATCGGTAAGTATATTTATCATAAAGATATTCGCAAGTTAGGTAGCGGTAATATCGGAACAACAAATACCTTTCGAACATTGGGATTTAAGGCAGGCGTCGTTGTTTTGGTTATCGATATTCTAAAGGGAACACTCGCTGCCAGTCAGCCATACTTTTTAGGGATATCTGGAACCGTTAACCCCCTATTGATCGGACTCTTTGCTAGTCTTGGTCACACTGTATCAATATTCGATAATTTTCATGGCGGGAAAGCAGTGGCAACTAGCGCGGGGATTCTGTTAGCTTATAACCCCCTCCTCTTTGTTGTTGCCTGTTTGATTTTTATCTTTGTCTTATGCTTGACAAGTATGGTTAGTACCGCCAGTATGGTAGGGATTAGTGCAATTTTCATTATTGCCCTCTTCATTCATGCTTGGATTTTAGCAATCGTGGCAGGAATATTAACAGGAGTGGTCTTTTACCGCCACCGATCAAATATTCACCGAATTTTATCAGGAAAAGAATCAATGGTAAGTTTTGGCCTTGGCTATTATTTACGAGAAAAGAAGCTAAATAAATAGGAGACTGGAAATGGAAAGTTTCACAGTCTCCTATTTTTTTCGTTAAAATGGCTTAATACTAAAATGATAATTATCTGTTTCATTTGGTGCTAGACGGTGCATCCCTTGCTTATGGAGGAGGAGCCCATCAGCCTTGACATTATCTGCTATTCCCCACCATGGTTCCACACATACAAATGAAGCTGTACTTGGATATTGCGACCAAACTCCCACGTATTCTGTATTAAAAGTATCAACTACGACCCCGTGATTAGCAACAGTATCCGTTAATTTGGCTGTAAAATGGCCGCCATCTGTTTTGAAAATAATAGCATCCTTATTAAAAAGATCATGATTAAGTGATAATGAATCCTGCATATTAATCAATTGTGGATGAGCTGAATCGTTATAGGCGCCATCTAAAACGATCCGTGAATATTCTGTTGCCGGTTTAACGCTTAATTCTGTTTGTTCAAAACTCCCAGTACTAGTTAACGGCATATTAAAACCAGGATGTGCTCCAATGGCATAGATTAAGGTTTCATCTCCGCTCGGGTTCTTCACCACATAGCTAATTTCAACTTTATCAATAACTAATTCAAATTTTACTTGAAGACTAAATGAAAAAGGGAATGCCTTCTTAGTTTCACTATCATCATGCTGTTCCATCACAACCATCGATGGTGTTTGCTCAACAACTTGGAATTTTCGATCACGTGCAAAACCATGTTGTGTTTGATGATAAGTTTGGTTGCCATATTGATATTGATCATCTTTTAAGCGGCCAACGAACGGAAAGAGGATTGGTGCTTGGCGATTCCATGAAGCGGGGTCCCCCTGCCATAAGTATTCGATTCCGTTATCCTGCCGTTTAATACTATGTAGTTGAGCACCTAATTCATCAATTTTTACGGTTAATTGTTGGTTTTGTAAAGTAATCATTGTTATCGATCCCTTCAATTGATAATCGTTTAACATTAAGTATATAAAAAAGGTTCCAAACGCACAATAGCAGATTTTGGAACCCTTTTCAATAAATATTTAAGTAAAATTCAGTAAAAATGAAGTAGAGTTTTTACTTCTGAACTTCTTCTTGGTAGTCTCCATTTGGACAGACAACCTGTTTACCACCCTTGACTTTCTTTTCAACAAGGAAGTGCCCATCCTTAGGACAATTACGTCCAATCGGTTTATCCCATGAAATGAAGTCACAATCTGGATAACGGGAACAACCATAGAAAGTTCGGTTCTTCTTTGATTTTCGTTCAACAACCGTTCCTTGCCCACACTTTGGACATGTAATTCCGGTATCTTTTACAATCGCCTTGGTATTCCGACAATTTGGGAAACGAGAACATGCATAGAACTTACCATAACGACCCATTTTAATAACCATTGGGGCCCCGCAAATTTCACAATCTATGCCAGCAAGCTCATCTTTCATCTCAATCTTATCAACCTCTTCTTCAGCTGCATCAACTTCTTTTGAGAATGGTTGATAGAATTTATCAACAACATTAATCCAGTTCTGCTTACCCTCTTCAATCTCATCAAGTTTGCCTTCAATATCGGCAGTAAATTGGACATTGACAATATCAGGGAATTGCTTTTCGATAATTCGGTTGACAATTTCACCCAATTCAGTTGGCTCAAAGTGGCGTGATACAAGGCGAACATAGTACCGTCGTTGAATCGTATCAAGGGTTGGCGCATAGGTTGATGGCCGACCGACGCCATTTTCTTCCAAGGTTTTAATAAGAGCCGCTTCTGTATAACGAGCAGGTGGCTGGGTAAAGTGCTGAGCTGGATCGTCCTTTATCATTTTTGCCTTGTCACCTTCAGTTAATTCTGGCAACAAGTTATCTTTTTCAGTTCCTCGCTTATATACTTTCGTAAACCCAGGGAACTTAACTTTTGATCCATTTGCACGGAAATCGACCCCATTTTGCTGGAGGTTAACGCTCATCGTATCAATTACTTCCGCAGTCATTTGACTAGCCACAAACCGCGACCAAATCAAATTATAAAGTTTATACTGGTCGGAGGTTAAATATTGCTTCATTTTAGCTGGTGTCCGATAGACTGAGGTTGGCCGAATAGCTTCGTGAGCATCCTGGGCCCCTTCAGGTAATTTTCCCTTAACCGGCTTTATTGCCGCATATTCCGCTCCATAGTTTTCATGAATATAGTTAGACGCTTCATGCTTAGCAATTGACGCCACCCGAGTCGAGTCCGTCCGCATATAGGTAATTAACCCAACCGGTGCTCCTTCTTTAATGTCGATCCCTTCATATAACATTTGTGCTGCCATCATTGTCTTTCGTGTTCGGAAGTTCAAACGACGATTAGCATCCTGTTGCATGGTCGAGGTTGTATATGGTGGCTGTGGTTGCCGCCGACGTTCTTTTTTGGTCACCTTGGTAACATCGAAATCTTTCTTTTTATCAATCTTAGAAAGAATTGCCTGAACATCATCATTATTCTTCAAGGAAACCTTCTTACCTTTTTCACCGTAAAAACTAGCCTTGAATTCTTCTTTGCCCTTCTTGAAATCAGCATCAATTGTCCAGTATTCCTCTGGTTTGAAGTTTTTAATTTCGTTTTCACGTTGAATAATCAGATAAAGGGCAACTGATTGAACACGACCAGCACTTAAGCCCTTTTTGACTTTCTTCCATAAAATTGGGCTAATTGAATATCCAACTAATCGATCTAATACCCGTCGTGCCTGCTGGGCATCCACGAGATCCATATTAATCTCTCGGGGTTCCTTAAAAGCTTCTTTAACAGCATCTTTAGTAATTTCATTAAAGGTAACCCGGTTCTTTTGATCATCGTCAAGCTTTAAAATATTTGAAACGTGCCAGGCAATTGCTTCCCCTTCACGGTCCGGGTCAGATGCAAGATATACGGCTTTTGCATTTTTAACGTCCTTCCGTAGTTCCTTAATTACATCACCCTTCCCCCGAATTGAAATGTAATCAGGGGTGTAGTCATTTTCAATATCTACCCCCATCCGGCTTTTTGGCAAGTCCCGAATATGACCTAAACTAGCCACAACCTTATAGGACCGGCCTAAAAATTTACCGATTGTTTTTGCCTTTGATGGTGACTCCACGATCACCAGATTTTTTTTAATTTTTGAACGGCGACGAGTTGTCTTTTTCGCCGTTGATTTGGTTGTTTTGGTTGCCATTCTGGTAGGCTCCTAACATTTTTAATATTTCATTCAATAATATTATTAATCCATTTGACTACCATCTGTCAAATATAATCTCTAACTGAACAAAATATTTTAATCAACTTCTCACCAGAAATCAAGCCCTTGAATCGTACAGCCGAAACTCATCTAGCAGATCTTGGGCGCTGAGAATTGGTTTCGCGCCAGCTGCGATTAAACTGTTACATCCTACTGATAAGGGAGCATCAATCCTTCCAGGAATAGCGCATACAGACCGATTTTCATCTAAACCGATATTAGCCGTAATTAAACTCCCACTCCTTTTCTTTGCCTCGACAACCAAAACCACTTCGCTTAAACCTGCAATAATTCGGTTCCTTTCTGGGAAGTCTCCCAGTTAATCATTCTTAATTATTCTTGCAAATAATTGATGTACATAATAGGTAGAACTAAAAACGATTAATCATTTTTGACTGTTTTTGATGTTTGTTGCACAAAATTTATTCCCCTTTTTTACCCCTTTTTATGATTTAACGGCACCCCTCAAATGAGAGATGCCGTTTTAATTTTAAACCACTTTGTTGCATATATTATAGCATTTAAAATAAAAAAGAGCGCCTATCAGGGCGCCCCACGTTATACCGGTACGGATCAAGTAACGAACTGAATCCAATTTGCGTGCCGATACTTCTCATCTGATATCTAAATTATAACATAATTATTTTATGATACAATAATTAATGCGTGTCGGGAGTAACGACCCAAATTATCACGCAAAAGGGGTGAATTCCCCGTGACATTTATACTTCTCATTCTGATCGTGCCAAACGGGCTCGTCAAGCAACTGATGCATTATGCAAAGGTTGTAATTAAAAAGGCTCTCAGACATCTAATTGATGAATTACTTGGTTAATTCTGATAGGAAATGTACGAGATGCTATTTCAGCGGTAGTGTTTACTATCGCTGTTTTTTTATTATACGCCAAAAAGCCCGGGCGATTATTGCATTATCTGCAATAACCACTCGGACTCGCCAATTATGGATAAAAAGCCGGCCAACGCCAGCTATGATACTTTAATGATTAATTATTTTATCAACATATCTTTTTATTTCATCGATGATTGATTGCTTATCTGCATCCGTCCAGTAATCAACACCACGAACGGGTTTTGGCCCCATAATGTTACCAACCCAAGAACCATAGTTAAATGTCCCACCACCTTGAGCAGTGTTATTAGTAATATTGACTTCGGTAATCATTGCCATATTACCTTCAGCATTAATCATAATATCATTAACTTTAGGTGGATTAGAAGCGCTTGCGTTAACTAAATCATTAAACCATTGAGCATTTTTGTTAGGACCGTTACTCTCTGTACTTTGCCAAACAGAATGGCCATCTTTTCCTGCTACACCTTGAGGACCTTGAGATCCAGTATCACCTTTATCTCCTTTGGGACCGGTGGGGCCTTGGGGGCCAGTATCTCCCTTGTCTCCTTTTGGGCCAACAGGGCCTGGTTCACCAGTGTCACCTTGAATTCCTTGAACTCCTTGGTCACCTTTATCCCCCTTAACGCCACGAGGAATATTAAACGTCAGTTGGTTTTTTCCGTCCTTAAATTCTTGAGTAACACTCGCTGGCAAGTCAGAAGCTAATGTATTGGTAGCCGCTACTACTAGATGCTGTCCGGAAGAAATTACCGCCTTATCAACTATATCTTGGAAACTAATTTCTTTGACTAAATCCCAAGCGGTATCTTCGATGTTCTTGTTAATCGTAAAGCCAACAAACGCCGAGGGACTAGGAAAGATTCCAGTTTGATCTTTTCCATCATCATCGGTGTAAGTTTCCCATACTTCTAACTTGTAGCTTCCGCTGGCTAGTCCTTTAAGGTCAGCAGACTTAATCTGAAATTGATTACCAACCGCTGAGCAAGGATAATCTCCCACATAAGTACCGTCAGCAGTTGCCACTTTGGCAATAAATTTATGCGACTTTACTGGATAGATTGGGTACCCGTTACCGCCAATAAAGCTAATTTTCATCATGTTAGTGGTATCTTCGTGTTTGAAAGCGGTGTTTTCTGCTTGGTATTGTTCGTCGTTATCAGCCATCTAACTCACCTCACTTGAAAGTGCCGTATGCTTCATTGGTGTTAGCGTCACGACAAGCAATATAACCATATTGACCGTGTTCTCGTGGCTGACGTAACCATACGTAACCACCATGACGTGAGTAAGCGTCATACTTGATAACTGTACCTGCTGGAACAACGGCAATTACAGAA